>JGI12210J13797_10052331_pt1 | contig 34717 bp, 31 predicted proteins | sample ElkSlonscriptome_3_FD_13797 | JGI IMG/M metagenome (IMG submission 13797) | reverse complement strand
AAATCACCCATGTCGTATTTGCCGCTCTTGCGGTCGCCAAGAACCTCACTGTTGTGGCATTCTTCACACTTCTTGATTTCCATTCCCTCGGCGTAGGCAACCTGCTTGCCGTCCTCGGACATGCCGTGATGGCACTGGCCGCAGTCAAAGGCTTCCTGATGCATCTTATGCGGGAAAAAGGCCGGTGGCTTCTTGTCACTGTCGCTGCTGGTAAGGGTCAGTTCATCCGGTACGGCCTCTGAGGCCGACATTGAAACTCCGGCATACGCAAATGCCAAAAAGAGTACGGTCAAACCACATGCTAATGCTTTTTTCACCATAATTCACCTCGATTCTTTAAATGTTTTAGGATACTATGAAACCTATAGCCTTTGGGGTGCTTCTCTGACGCTTACCACCCACGGTACACCATATATGGCAGAAACACAAATCCGGATTGGTACTTTCCATGACAGTCTGATTGTCTGGAGATTGCCGGTCCTGCCTGAGTCTGGCTGCCGCATCATGTCACCTTATGGTGGAACCGTAACCCCCAGGTCTCGTGATCAGCCCGAGCCGTAGCTGTGCAGGCCGGAGAGGAGAAAGTTGACGCCGTAATAGGTGAAGATGACCGAACAGAAGCCTATCAACGCCAGCCAGGCGATGCGGCTGCCGCCCCAGCCCCTGGTGTAGCGTGCATGCAAGGTGATGGCATAGACGAACCAGGTAATAAGCGACCAGGTTTCCTTGGGATCCCAGCTCCAGTAGGTGCCCCACGCCGAGTTGGCCCAGACGGCTCCGGTGATGATTCCGGCGGTCAGCCAGATAAAGCCAAAAACCATCATTTGGTGGGTGATCATATCGATGGTCTGTAAAGGCGGAAGCGAGGCGAGGAATCCTGTGGAGCGAGTAGTTTCCGGAGCCTCGGATCGCTTTTTAAGAAGATACATGGCACCCAGTGCCGCGGCGATGGCAAAAGCGGCATAGCCGATGAAACAGGTGACCACGTGAGAGATAAGCCAGTTGGATTGCAGAGCCGGAACCAGTGGTGTTATGGCCTTGGTGATGTTGGTTGACATCGAGGCATAGGCCATGGCCAGAAAGGCCAAGGGGACGGTGAAGACACCGATTGCCTGGATTTTGAATTTCCACTCGATAAAGAGGTAGAGGGCGACAATGGTCCAGGCGAAGAAGACCACGGATTCATACATGTTGGTGAGTGGCGCCCGGCCTATTCCCATCTCGTAAGACTCATACCAGCGAAGAGCGATGCCAAGTGTTTGCACGAGCAGGGCGAAGGCGGTGAACCATGTGGCAACTTTGGAGAGTTGCTGTATTTTAAATATGAAAACGACGAGATAGAGTATAGCCGCAAAGAGATAAGTAAATGTGGTGATACCTAATAAAGTTGAACTGTCCATAACAATGCTCCGAAAAATCAAATTCAAACGTCAAAGCGAGGTGAGGCGTCGGCGGACGGCTTCAGATATCGCTATAGATATCATCGGCAAGTTCATGGAACTGCTTTTCGAATGCCGTCCTGTTTTTATTGGCAGAGCCTTTCATTTCAACCAGAGTGCCGGTATCCTCTGGGCGAAGGATAAGCCATATTCGTCGGTGTGAGAGAAAAAAGGCGATATACAGCCCAGCGAGCATCAGTGTACAGCCGACATAGACAACCCAGACCCCCGGGTCTTTCGCTACCTGAAGTCCAGTTGCGTATCGTTGCTTGGCAGAAAATATATAGGTGCCGTCAGGACGTTGTACCCTGGCTTCTTCACCATTTTCCAACCAGAACTGTGATGGGGCTCCCTTGTCGTCGCTGAACCAGACCTTCATGCGGACAACCCGGTCGCGAATGGTTTCGAGATTGATAATGCCGAAACGGACATTTTCTTTCTTCGATACCAACTCCTTCTGGTATGGACCCGTGAAGGTTTCCGGTTGACCATTTTCTTCAGCAAGAGTGAAAATAAAGTCGCTATAGCTTTGATAACTGGACTGATAAAAGGTAATTCCTTTATACTTCAAGGGGTGGTTTACTTCTATATTTTTCTGCTCCACGATCTGATCGTTCTCAAGAACGGTCAGGCTGGACATATATTCCTTCGGCATGCCGTTGGCGTAAAAATCGATTTCGAAGCGATTGCAGCGTACGGTGAAACCAAGATCTATCGGTTCTCCGCCTTTANAGGAGTAGACTGAGTCGCTGCTCTGCAGTTCAGGGAGCATGATACTGGCTTTAAAGCCTGTAAGCTGGCCGTAGATTGCTCCGGCAAATATGACAAGAATGGAAAGATGAACCAGGTAGACACCTGCTCTGCTCCACGGGGACTTTTGGGCGAAAAGCAACAGGGCGCCATCTTTTTCCCGGCTCTGCGGCTTCCAGCCTCGGGCAGAAAGCAGTTCGTGCAGCTTAATTGAAGCCTCCTTGACACCAAGCGAGCTTGCACCGCTTGCCGAGAGACGATTTTTGGCGATACGTTCCAGAGGAAGCTGCAGGTTGTCTGCTTGTATCTGCCGCCAGAGGCCGGGAAAGCGATCCAGGCTGCAGACGATGAGGTTAATGGAGAGGAGAGTCAGCAAAGAGAGGAACCACCAGGATGTATACATGGTGGTGATGTCAAGTATCTCAAGAAACTGGGCGGTTTTGGTGCCATACCTGCTGATATAGAACTCGGCGGCTTCCTTTTGCGGTATAAGCGTGCCGATAATCGATGTTAGGGCGAGGCAGCCAAGAGTAAAGAGAGCGAGATTGACGGAAGAAAAAAATTTCCACACTGGATTATTTGTTTTCATATATGTTTTCAAGTAGGAATAGTTACTATGTCGTAATGCCAACATTGCTACCACGGGCAAACAGTAATTGCAATATAAATGAAGAAGGAATATCATATACCTGACGATTATAGGAAGCATTTGCCGGCCGATGTTTTTTTCGTCTGGAAATGGATTGACCCCTCCGCCGAAATGGATATACTTTCTGCCCCATCCTGGCATCGTTCCAGGAATTCCGTCACGGCATTTTGACGAGCGCAGTTACTGATCCTGCTCATACCGGTTGGGGTGATCGCCGGCTGGTGAGATGATATCGCTCGTGAGGGCATTGCCGGCAACAGCGGATTTGCGATGCGCCAGGGGAGTCGAGATAGATTATCATTTTCTCAACACGGTGATGTAATGAACAGTTTCGGCAGTCTTTTCAGAGTAAGTATTTTCGGTGAGAGTCACGGCATTCAGATCGGCGCGGTCATAGATGGCTGTCCAGCGGGAATCCCGCTGGAGGAAAGTGATCTTGAAGAAGATTTCGGGCGGCGAAGGGCAGGGGGACGTGGAACGACGCCTCGACTCGAACCTGATCTGCCACGTATCGTCAGCGGAGTATTTCGCGGAAAAACCACCGGGGCTCCACTTACCATAGTTTTTGAGAACACCAATACACAGTCAAAGGATTATGATAATCTCCTCCATCATCCTCGACCAGGGCATGCTGACTTCACGGCCCAGAAAAAATATGGCGGCTATGCCGACCCCAGAGGCGGGGGACATTTTTCCGGACGAATAACCCTGGGCATTGTCGCCGCCGGCGTCATCGCCAAAAAGATCATGGCTCCGGTGCTGGTGCAGGCGACGCTGATTGAAGCCGGTGGAGAAAAGGATATAGCCGCTGCCGTCGAAAAGGCACTGGCAGAGGGAGACTCCATTGGCGGTCTTATAGAATGTCGCTGCAGCGGCCTGCCTGCGGGACTGGGCGAACCCTTTTTCAATTCGGCGGAGGCGATGATCGCCCATATGATCTTCGCCGTGCCGGCAACCCGTGGAATAGAATTCGGCTCGGGCTTTCGCTGTGCCGGCATGAAGGGCAGTGAACACAATGACAATATTGTCACCGCCAATGGCGAGACGGAAACGAATTACGCCGCTGGTATTAACGGTGGCATCACCAACGGCAATGATATTGTTTTTCGGGTGCCGATCAAGCCCACCTCGTCTATAGGCAAGCCTCAGAAAACCTTTAATTTCAACGATAACAGAGTCGAACCTCTTGTCATCGAAGGAAGACACGACGCCTGTATCGCCCTGAGAATTCCGGTGGTTCTCGAAAGCGCCACGGCCATCGCCCTGGCGGATCTGCTGCTGCTGGAGCAACAACGGTCAAGGATTTTTTGATTAGGTTGTGCTGCCATTGCGGCGAGGTGAATAGTCCCTGAGGCTTGATCGAAAGCCCCCCTGGTAAGGTCTGCACTGTACACGCTGAGGAGAGTTATGCCAGAAAGAGAGCGGCCTCTTCGAGAAAACCATTTTATACCTTGCCATAGTTAAGCAAAAAAGGTAAGTTGTAAGGTTAACAATTTTTGATTTATAATTATTTACCGGCACTGCTACCATGGATATGGATATAGCGGGTGATATAAAAGGAGATTGAGCGATGGCAAAGAAATGTGATATCTGCGGCAAAGGCCCGGTTACCGGCAATAATGTATCCCACGCCCACAACAAGAACAGAAGGCGATGGCTCCCAAACCTCAAAAAGGTACGAATGGTTAGCGACAGCGGCAGTGTCCAGCGCGCCAAGGTATGCACACGCTGTATTCGGTCCGGGGCTGTGGTCAAGCCTGTCTGAAAAAGTGTAAAAAACATTCGATGAGAAGGCGAGGGGGTGAGTATCCTGCTCGCCTTTTTCGGTTTGAGGTGGAACAGATGAGTGATAATGACATTCAATTTTTAAGCTACGACGATGCCCTGAAGGTTGTCGCCGCCATCCAGGAAGAAGAGCATATAGAACACAATGACAGACGGATTCTCACCGTGTACAACTATGACGACAGGGAAATCTGCTGGTTCGACTTTGAACAGGTGATGGAGGCGGTCCAGGCAGAAGGAAAGACGACATCCAAAGAAGACGTTCAGGACTATATTCTTCATCGCATTCCCGACTGGGCCCTGGAAATCTGATAATTTGAACCCATCGACAGTCGCATGGTACTCCCATTGTGCTGTCTTTTTTTTTCGGACACCCCGCCAAACATCAGTGTGTTTCCCGACAAATGACAGAACTCGACCGGCGTCAGCGCGAGCGCTATAAACGTAATCTGCTCGTCGATGGTTTTGGTCCTGCAGCTCAAAATAGACTGCTGCGTAGCCGGATTCTTGTGATAGGCCTGGGAGGACTCGGTTCTCCCGCAGCTTTGTATCTGGCCGCTGCCGGTGTCGGTACAGTGGGCCTCGCAGACGGCGATACGGTCGAACTCTCCAATCTCCAGCGCCAGCTTCTTCATGACCACAACGATATCGGCAAGGCGAAAACCGCATCCGCCGCACAAAAAATCGCCAGTCTCAACGGCGACATAAACGTTGCCTGCCATGGTAGAATCGAAGACAAAGGTGCTATGGAAACTCTTGTCGCCGGCTATGATTTTATCGTAGAGGCCACCGATAATTTTCCCTCGAAGTATCTCATCAACGAGGCCTGTATCACTCAACAAATCCCCTTTTCCCATGCCGGCATATCGGAGTTTGGCGGCCAGACCATGACCGTGGTTCCGGGTCAAAGTGCCTGCTACGCCTGCATTTTCGGTGTGCCTTCCCGCGCTGATGGACTTGAGCCGTCTCAGGAGGGTGTTATCGGCGCTGCTGCCGGCATACTTGGCAGTATCCAGGCGGCCGAAGCCCTGAAATATCTCACTGGCACCGGCGAGCTTCTGATCAATACCTTGCTCTGTTGCGACGCCAGAACAATGTCGTTTAGAAAAATCGCCCTGAAAAGACAGCAGAATTGTCCAGTATGCAGCGGAACAAGGTAGTCTGCTAGACTATGCCAGCCACTGTTTCAAGGGCTCGGAGGGGAGTGAGCAGTTGGTGAGAGAATGCCAATGGCACTGCTCGTGAAGGACCATACCGCGTTGAATTACCGAAACCGGACGATCTCTGGAGACGACAATGACGATGGTGTCGGGATTTTCGGCGGTGAAACGCAGGGCCGAGTTATATCTGGCTCCTCTGGCCCGGTCCTCGCCGGCGATGGTGCGACCGTCAAGAAGACAGGCAAAGCTGTGGAGACGCTGGTCGCGGCAGATATGCAGGGCGCCGTCGACACGAGAGAATCCGCAGGCAAGTTCGAGGTATTCTGCGTTATTGAGATCAAGAGGAGTTTGCAGCAGCTGTCCGGAAATTCTTACCGGTTCCTGGTTCAGGTCGACGACAAAGGTACAGCCATGTTTCATGGACTGGGCATTGTGAACCAGCGTGGCGATGATATGGAAAAGGCTGTTGCGTGTTTCGGTGTCGAGTTCGTAATCCAGTAGAGATTCTTCTACTTCGAAGAGTTTGGCTCGAAGAGACGAGGAGGAGTAGCGGCCGTCGGCAAAACTGCAGATGGGATCGTCGTTGAGACTGAGATATCCGTATCGGCCATGGTAGAGGGCTTTGACCATACATGAAGGCCTTCCCGTGGTGGCGATTCCCCGGATGGTAGCACCGTCGGAGACCAGCCAGTGGGGGGTATTGGCGACGGTCTGTAAGAGCTTGCGCACATGTTTGTAGTGATGCAGCTGTGGCAGTTCAGCCTCGACAAATCTGGCCATAAAGCTGATCTCATCGATTTCTTCGGGAGGGACGAAGACCAGCTCACCCATGGGGCGCTCGCCTTCTTCGCGGGTCTTAAGGATACCGAGTATGGCATCCAGTATCTGGGAGATGTCGATGGTAGAGGTCTTTCCCGTCAGCTTCAGGGTTTCTCCGTGAATGTGATCATGTATGGCGTGGGTTGCATATTCGCGCAAAAAACTTCCTGATATGCCGGTATACAGATCGGCTTTGTTGGCGATATCATGTGAGAGTCTGAGAACGGTATGCGCCAGCCATTTTTCCGTGGGTCCGGTTGAAATGAGATCGGGATGGTGTTCGGTAAACCACATCTGATAAGGAACGGTCGCCGAGCTGCCGCCGTAGGAGAGCAGTCCGTCAATCTGGAAATCGGCCACCGGTGATATCGAGCTGTAACAGTTTGATTTACCGGTGTACTCCTGCAGCATCTGGCGGCCCCGAGTGTCGAAGTAGAAACTGTGTATCTTGAGCTCGTGATCGCGTAAGAGGCTGTGGGGGTCGTAGATATGCAGCTCGTCTTGTCCGGGAAGGTTGTAGATTACGGCGGCGGTACTTGGCCCGGAAAAATGGCTAAGCCCCTGGCGCAGTCCCTGCAGGGTATCATTGAGGCATGTTTGGATAAAATGTGGGTCCATGGACGAATACCTTTTCACGCAGCAGTGCTTCTCGTTTCCGGTTATGGCCTGACGGTAATCTCCTTGAAGGTTTTGGTGGAGGGATGCCTGTAGCGGAGAATGAGGCTGATATCATTGCCGGATACTGGACCGTCGAAGGTAAGCGAGAAGGGATAGGTGCCGCTGCGGCTATTTTTGATCAACCATTTACAGACTCCCCTGGCATTGTATATCTTATCTGCCCGCGGCGAAGAACTGACCAGTTTACGTTGGGCTGGATGTATATGCTGGAGTATCAGGCTCGATGGGGCCGGGGATCCGACGTCGACTACAAAAACGACGGTGTTTCCGGAGACAGACTGGTATCTGGCAGATGCAGCCGGGGCGGCTGCGCTTGCCGGCGTCTGCTGCAGCGTAAAGATCAGAACCGCGATGAGAGGCATCAAGGCCGGCAGTAATCGTTTTCGCATCGGTATCTCTCCGCAAAGGTGTTGACGGGCTTTCATGGGGTAATTGTTATCTGGTTGTTTTCTTCATCCCAGCTGTAATGTGAGCCAAGCCACATTTTCTCAATAAATTCTATGTTTATGACAAAATCATCGATATCGCTGTAGTAGTCGAAGACCACCAGGATCTCCTGGTCGCTTATGGAGCCATCGGCGTCGAGATCGGCCCAGTGGTGCCTGCCGAGTGCGATTTCCTTCTTGCCCGCTACATTGATTGACCCCTCACTGCGGGCGGTCGATACCGTGCCGCTGAAGGTGATCGCAGTGGAAGGGGCACCCTCTATGCTTGCCAAATAGGAAAATCGTTGTGTCCCCTGCAGCTTGGAAATCCATTTCAACTCATCTGTGCCTGTTGCTGAACCGTCCGGTGGGGACACTTGTAGCACTTTGCAGCCCTCCGGAAGAAATTCCTTGATGATGATAGATGTCGGTGTGGACGAGTTGTGGCTGATTTCCACAACCACGGGAAAAGGCATGCCGGGAATGGTACGCGGCGGCATGATTCTGACCGCTCTGAGACCAGAGGGCGTGCTGGATTTGTGATAATACACCCAGACCGGAATGAGCGAAACTCCTATGAGTATCACCAGGCCGAGGAGAAGCAACCGCTGCCGCAGTCGGTGTCGGCGCAGCGGTGGTCGCTGTGTGCCGGATTGTACTTCGGTGTCAGCGTCAACGGCGTCTGACGGGGAATCTTCTTTGAGGAGTATGTCTTCGAGCGCAACACCGAGTGCTTCAGCGAGTTTGGCGGCATTTTCCTGCTTGATGGTGGGATAACGCTTGTTTTCCCAGCGCGAGATGGTGTCGGTGGTGACCTCGACAGCAGCAGCCATGTACAGCTGTGTCAGTCCCTGTTCTTCCCGCAGCTTTTTTATTTTTTCGCCGTCAATCTTGATCATCTGTTTTTCTGTGCTTCTCTGGCCATGGCTAGTTCCAGCCGAATCGTACCAGGTTGTCCAGGGGGTCGCTTTTTATGACCTTTATCTTGACCAGTGTACCGGGTTCGGGTTTGGAACCGCCCGGCGTGGGGAGATCGAAATCAAAAAGGATATCCTTGAGCAGCAGCATTACTCTCTTGGGACCTGATTCGATCACCAGGGCGTCGAGGAACTGGCCTTCCCGGTCTTTGAGGTAGACAAGCAGCCAATATCTGTGACGCTGCTGCTTGACGGCATTGGCGCGTGCCAGCGTTCTGGTGATGATTGAGGTGAAATCCTTGCACATTTCTTCGGTAAAGCTTGGTTCCTGGCGGCGTACCAGGGAGTGCAGCTGGTGCTGCATAACGAGATCGAGCAGCCGTCTGATGGGGGAGGTTACTGTTGTGTACTGGTTGACGCCCAGGCCGCTGTGTCGTTTGGCAATCGTCAGCAGTTCGCCCCGCGATAGCTGCTTGCGTTGACGGGTGTTGATGAACAGATCGTTGTCTTCGCCATGGACCAGGTGCTGCTTCGGCGGTTCCTGAGATCTGAAAAGTCCCGGTGCCATGCGGTCGGAGACATATCGGGCGGCTTCCTGGTTGGCGAGAATCATCATCTCGGCAATGAGTGTGCGCGCCGGAGTATCTGTTGCGCCTAAAGAGACGTGGACCTTGCCATGGGAATCTATATGGATGTTGACATCAGGGAAGGGCAGCAGCAGTGCCCCCGCCTCTATGCGCCTGGATCTGAGTTTTCTGCTGAGAGCGGCAAGAACCGACAGTTCCGTGTCTGTACCTATCAGATTATCCGCTTCTTCATAGGTGAGTCTTCTGGCAACGCGGATGATTGACGGATGGATGCGCACCTTGAGAATTTCGGCATCTTTGGAGAGTAGGATCATGAAGCTCATGGTCGCCCGGGTCTCACCCTGGATAAGGCTGCAAATGCCCTGGGACAGATGACGGGGGAGCATGGGGATCTGGCTTTCGGGAAAGTAAATGGAGGTGCCCCGGTTCATGGCTTCCTGGAAGAGGGCATCCCCCGGCTTGACGTAGTTGGCGACGTCGGAAATGTGTATGCCTACCAGATATCCCTCCGGCCTCTCTTCAATGGTCAGGGCATCGTCAAAGTCGAGCGTGGTGATACCGTCTATGGTCAAAGGGGAGAGCGTTGTCAGATCGACTCGCGCGGAATCTTTGAAGAGTTCCGCAACAGAACTCTGCAGCACCGTCTCGGCCTGCTGGATGGCAGGCAGGGAGAAGCTACTCGGCAGCCCGCTGCGCAGCAGGGGAATGTTTTCGTTTTCGCGCCAGATTCCTGACTGGACGAGAATGTGGTAGCCGTCATGCGTTTTCGAGAGCCCGGCGTCGTTGAGCATCTGCTTGGCGATGGCGGCAAAAGGTGCCTCGGAGCCGATAAGGTAGTAGTCCTGTACGATATTGAGGCAGCTCTGAATATCCCTGGCATCGAGCATGTCAACCCTATCGTCTTCATTGAGTCTGCGCAGGATGTCGGCCCCCTTGGCGATGAGTTCCTGTTTCTCCTTTTCTCGTGTAGCCTCCCTCTGCAGCGCCTCCACCTGCTCGGCTGTGTGGACTTTTATCTTGCCTTCCTTGTACTTGAAATAGACTTTGTTGAGGAAGACCGAACGGAGGAAGGCGGAGACGATATCGTCGCTCGCCTCTTCGCCGAAAACCAGTTCGGCAAGAAATGAGGGGTCGAAACTGTCACTCTTCTCCTCGCAGATCAATTCCCAGATCTCGGCGAGATCGATTTTCTCCATGAGTGCGTTTCTGGTACTGTTGGTTTCCTGCAGTAGTCTGACCAGCTGCTCACGGTCGGTGTCAACGGAATGGGTACTGAGAGAACAATGAATTATACGAGATATCGGTAGCTTTACCTCTCTTCTGTTCTGATTGAAGAGGTGTGCCCTCTTCTGCTGCAGTTCTGTTATGAAACCACAAATGAACTTTCCGTTGTCGAGGTATTCTATTATTTTTCCGGTTGTAAGCATGAAACACGTAGAAAGTGAGGGCGATGGTATCAAACATCAAAAATGCGGAGCAAAAATGTGCCCGGATGTTATAGTCTATTATTTAGCATAGAAAGTATCACATCCACAGTAAAAGAAAAGCAATATAGTCGTAATCCGATGATTAAGTACTTTTTTTTCAAATAAATAAGAAGGTCAGCCCTGCTTACAGGCGGAGCATGGGACAGGGCATGACCACCAGGCTGGCAGGTGCTTTGTGTACCGGCTTGCCAGACCATTCTGGAGAAATGCCCAAGGAGAAGAATACGTAATGGATGATCTCGTCAACACAGAGAATTTTCGCTCCGGCATGGTGGCCATCGTCGGTCCCCCCAATGCCGGCAAGTCGACCTTGATGAACCAGCTGCTGGGCCAGAAGATTTCCATAGTCACACCCAAGGCCCAGACTACCCGAAACCGGATCCACGGTGTGGTCAACGGGGAGGGATATCAGATGGTGCTGGTGGACACCCCGGGGCTGCATACGCCTGACCAGCCGCTCAACCGGGAAATGGTACGCATCGCTTTGGAGAGTCTGGCCGAAGTGGAAGCCATCCTGTTTTTGCTCGATGCGTCGCTGCTGGTTAAGGAAATCAAGGGCAAGGAAGAGTCATTGCGGGGATACCTCGACAATAAGGATGTTCCGGTATTTCTGGTGCTCAACAAAATCGACCGCATAGACAGAGAACGTCTGTTGCCGGTAATAGGAAGGTATACCACGATTTTCCCCTTTCAGGCTATTGTTCCCGTCTCGGCCAAATCAGCCGAGAATATCCCTGTTCTCGTCGATGAGATCTACAAAGTGCTGCCGGTGGGCCCGCGCTTTTTTTCCGAAGACATACCAACTGATGCCACTGAGAGGTTCCTGGTAGGGGAAATAGTGCGCGAAAAGGTCTTTCTGTTGACGGGACAGGAAATTCCCTATTCGACGGCGGTGGTCGTCGATTCATTCGTTGAGGACTCAGACCGCATCACCATCCATGCGTCGATCGTCTTGGAAAAAGCATCGCAGAAAGGCATTGTCATCGGCAAGGGCGGCCGAAAGCTGAAGAATATCGGTATTGCCGCCAGACGTGACATAGAGAAGCTGGTGGGAGCCAAGGTCGTTCTCAAACTGTGGGTCAAGGTTAAGAAAAACTGGACGCACAATTCAAGTTTTCTCAAGGAGCTGGGGCTTTAGAGGGATGTCGGAGAAGTGCAATTTTGTCTCTGATCAAAGGGTTTTTAACCTTCTTCCACAGGCCTCTGGTTCGGGTAAGGACTGACACGCTATTTTTCTGCTGGCGGCTGTGGCGTGAGCAGGCTGATTCCTTTGATGATATTCAGGGCGATCTGCACCTGGTTATCCTCTTTCAGTCTGGTTCTCAGGCTCTGCTCCCTAACGTTTGCCTGCTGCAGCTGAGGATTCCCTTTATTTTCGGCATCCGCTGCTCCCTCCGACTTTTGGGAGTCGCTGGGGAGGAAGTGGTTGGGAAGATCCGCCTCGCGCGGGAAGGTATTTTTCTCAGCCTCGTCATCATTGGTGGCCTGCCGTCGAGAGTAGGCTACTTCGACGTCGGGAATAATGCCCTTAACCTGAATGGAGCGTCCTAAAGGTGTGTAGTACCTGGCCGTGGTCATGCGCAGGCCGGCGCTGTCCTGCAGGGGGATAATGGTCTGTACGGAACCCTTGCCGAAGGTTTGGGTTCCCAGGATCAGGCCCCGTTTGTGATCCTGGATTGCTCCGGCTACAATTTCCGAGGCGCTGGCTGATCCTTCGTTGACCAGCACGATCAGCGGCACGCTATCGTGGGTTCCGGACTGGCGGGCCTGGAAAACCATATTTTGATTCTCGCTGCGACCCTTGGTGTAGACGATGATCCCGGAATCGAGAAAGAGGTCGGCAACGGAGACGGCCTGGTTGAGGAGACCGCCGGGATTGTTGCGCAGATCGAGCAGGATCGCACGGATATCCTGGCGCTGTTTGAGGTCGTCGAGGGCGCTGAGATAGTCGTCGGTCGTGTGGCTTTGAAAATTGGTGATCCTGGTATAGGCGATACCGGGATCGATGAACAGCGAGCGCACTGAGTTGACGGGGATGATGTCGCGGGTCAAGGTCACTTCCTTGAGCACCTCCCAACCCTGACGGTGAATAGATATTGTGACCTCGCTTCCCTTCGGTCCCCGCAACTTTTTAATGGCCTCCATCGGACTCATGTCTTCGGTGAACTGGTCGTCTATTTTGACGATTATGTCATTGGCCATCACGCCGGCGTCGTAGGCGGGGGTGTCTTCAATGGGAGAGACCACGGTAAGTTTGCCTTCCTTGATGGTAATCTCTATACCTATACCGGTAAAAGAACCCTGGGTCTCATTCTGCAATTCCTTGAAATTTTCGGGAGTAAGGTAGGATGAGTGTGGGTCGAGGGAACGAAGAAGGCCGTTTATGGCACCTTCAATGACCTCGTCGGTATTGATCTCCTCGACATAGTTCTCCTGGAGAATGCTGAGTATGTTGGAAAACAGCTCGAGCTTGCGGTAGGTTAGTTCTCGCTCTTTCTGGGACGTCTCGGGAGATGTCCAGGCATTCGGGACGGCGAGGACGACCGTTGTGAAGACTACCAGCAGAACAATCCTTGTATTTTTGTAGAACATATTTTTTTCCTGGATTTCGTTTGATCTTCCAGAGTGATGCACACTCTTTCAGTCAAATGACAATGCATCGTTGTCCAGCCACTGCAGGGGATCCTGAGGAATGTCCTTATGGCGGATCTCGAAATAGAGGCCGTCGTCCATAATGGTGGCTGTCGAACCGGTTATGCCTATTATATCATTTCTTTTCACATTTGCACCGTTAGACACCAACATTCTCTCGATGCGGGAGGTGATGGTGAAGTACTGGTACCCATGGTCGATAATGACCGAATTTCCGAATCCCTTCAGATAGCCGGCGTGAATGACGGTGCCGTCGTATATCGCCTGCACATTGGCGCCGTCGGGAGCGACAATGGTTATGCCGGGCGGCTTGCGCGTAATACCGAACTGGTTGACGCGCTCCTCATTGAAGCGACTGGTAACGGTTCCGGCGACAGGAGGAATGTGTTTCCCTTTGTTCAAGAGAAAACCCTGATCGTAGAGCTTTTCCTTTTTACGCATGGTCAGCAGGGCGGTGGAGAGATTCATGGTGGCCTTTTTTATTTCCTTGATCGCCTGCTGGTGCAATGCGGCCTGGGTTTTTACCCGGTTGAGCAGCCTGGCCTTGTCTTTGCGGGCGGCACGAATCCGCTGTTCTTCCTCCGCGGCCTGGGCAATGAATTCCTCGAGCAACCCCTGTTCAAGAGTGAGCGCCTCCTTGGCGCCTTCGAGTTCATCAATGGTTGCTTGGTAGGTATTCATCAGTTCTTTGTCATATTCTATAACCGTTTCGAAGGCATCATGAAAGCGAAGCAGTTCCGGTAGGGTCTGGGTAGAGAAGGTGATGTTGACAAGATCGATTTTGCCGAGCTTATAGTAGGCTCCAATCCGCTTCTGCATATGCAACTGGACTTTTTCGCTCTTTTTCCGAACCTCCTGAAGTTGGAGCTCCTTTTTGTGAATCAGCTTCTTTTGAGTGATCATGCGCTCTTCAAGCTGAACCAGGCGCCCTGCCATTGTGTTGAGCCGTTCATCAAGATCCTGGAGCTCTGAGAGTATCCCTCTTTTCTGCAGCTGAGTTTCTTCGATGCCTTCCTGTTGGTCCTCGAGGCCGGACTGGAGCCGTTGTATCTTGACCTGGCTGCGTTCAATTTCCCGCTCTATGCGCATCTTTTCCTGGCGACGGAGTTGTTCGGTGTCTTCACTTGCAACGGCGGATGCACCGGTGAAGCAAGTCGACAGCATCAGCAATAAAATATGGAATACCAACGTCATGCGGATAAGCTTATGAGCACTGAAATACGTCATGTTACATGCGTAAAAATTTCTGCATGGAGGTAAAGCTTCCTGCAGAGCAGAGAACGATGGAAATACATATGATGGCAATGATGACTTTCGCTGAGAAAAAGGTAAAGGAAAAAAGCTCGAGCAGTCCCGGTCCGGAAAAGTGAGAGATGATCCACTGGTAGAGAAGAAAAAGGGAAAATATCCCAAGCGAGGAGCCGACCAGGCCCTGGAGAACGCCCTCGATGAGAAAAGGAGTGCGAATGTAGTTATTGGTGGCGCCGACCAGCTTCAAGAGCTCGAGTTCGGCCTGCCGGCCGAATATCGTCAGCCTGATGGTATAGGACACCATGAAAATCGTCGTGAGGATGAGCAAGGAGCCGCTGAGAAAGACGACGATGGACAGCAGCTTGGTGAAATAGTAGAAGCGCTCGATCCATTCCTGCCCATACTGTACCTTCAGTGTGCCCGGCAGGCTGGAGAGATATTCGGAAAAAAGCTTTATCTGATTGAGGCTGCGTAAATTCTTCAAAGGGATGATTTCGATCGAGGCGGGCAGGAAATCCTTGGGAATGTCGTCCAGGACATCCTTATGGGGACCGAGTTGTTCAGAGAAACGCTCATAGGCTTGCTGGCGGGAGACGAAGATAATATCTTCGACCTCATCGAAGTTGGTTATCTTGCGCCGCAGCTGTTCTCGCATTTCCGGGCCGGGGTCTTCCTCAAGGTAGATAATGAGCCGCAGATCATCGCCAAGTTTTTGGCTGGAACTGATCATATTGGTGTAGACAAGATAGAAAAAGGCGAAGATCAAAACGGAGAGACTGACCGTCAGCAAAGTCATAAGCTGTGAAGGCCAGGTCTGTCTGAGGTTTCTCCCTGCCTGCCGAAATACTGCCAACCAGAATCTCATATCGGCGTCACCTCCTGCATTGAGAGGATTCGCCCGCGCTTGAGTTCCATGATGCGGCGATTGGAATGACGGAAAATGGATTCGTCGTGGGTGGCGATGACAACGGTGGCCCCTGATTTGTTCGCCATGTTGAGAAGTTTCATGACCCGGGTTGTCGTCTCCGCATCAAGGTTGCCCGTCGGTTCGTCCACCAGCAGCAGCGCCGGAGAGTTAGCGACTGCCCGGGCCAGGGTTATCCTCTGCTGTTCACCGCGGGAGAGTTCGCCGGTGATGGTGTCGTGTTTATCGGAGAGCTGCAGTTGTTCGAGCAGAGAGCGTACCCGCTTCTGTATCTGCGAAGGCTGCTTGTAGGACACTTCCATGGAGATGGAGATGTTTTCGGAGACCGTTCTGTCGAGAAGCAGTTTGAAATCCTGGTAGGCAACACCGATTCTCTGGCGCAGTTTGGCAAGCCTGGCACCGCGAAGCCGCCTGAAATCATGACCTGCCACTTCGATGAGGCCGCTGTTGGGCGGCTCCATGTTGCTGATAAGCTTCAACAGTGTGGTTTTTCCGGCGCCGCTCTTGCCAATGACAAAGAACATTTCCCCGACATCGATCGATAGCGAGATATTCGAGAGAGCGATAATATCGGGCGGATATGTTTTGCTGACCTTGATCAGCTCGACCATGGTACCGTTGGAAATTGTTGCGGTGTCCTTCATGGTAATGAATGTCCCTCGGTAAAATGCATCAAAAAGGCTGAATGCAGTGTTGTACACTACCGCTGGTAGCAGGCAGGTACGAGCGTACAACAAAATGGGATTTTTTTTATTGTCTGGAAATCGTATAAGGTATATTAATAAAATCAAGATTTTGTGTCAATTCAATTGCGGCATGGCAATGTATTGACATGCGCCCGCCCGTGTTTTTGGCAGGCATCCTGGCGCCTGCTTCGTCGGTCGGGCTGCACTTTAAGCTTGAAATGTACCTTGCAATTGGTATTGTTTAGGGTTATTTGAACAGATTTTCAGATCATACACAACCGAAGACTCATCGTCGGACTGCGATCTGAAACAGACGACACAATACCCCCGCCACAGGGGATAAGAACTCCGGCAATGTCAGTTTCACCCCTCGGAAGAGGACAGCGCCGCGGTATGAAAAGGAGAAGGATATGGACTACAGGGCAACACTGAATCTGCCCCAAACCGGCTTCAAGATGAAGGCCAACCTTGCCCAGAAAGAACCGATGTATCTTAAGCGCTGGGAAAAGGAGAATCTCTACGGACAGCTGCAGGAACATGCCAAAGACAAGCCGCTGTTTATCTTGCACGACGGTCCACCATACGCCAATGGCAATATTCATCTCGGTACCGCTTTTAATAAAATACTTAAGGATATTATCCTCAAGTCGCGACGAATGGCCGGTTTCAACGCCCCTTACATCCCCGGGTGGGACTGTCACGGCCTGCCCATAGAGCACAACGTCGACAAGGAGCTGGGGGAGAAGAAAAACACTATTCCCTTGCTCTCCAAGCGGATTGCCTGCCGCAAATATGCCGAGAAATGGATTAAAATCCAGAAAGACCAGTTCAAGCGTCTTGGCGTGCTGGGGGACTGGGATAATCCCTATCTCACCATGAACCATGCCTATGAAGCGGCAATCGCGCGCGAGTTCAATTCGTTTCTTCTCTCGGGTTCGGTCATACGCAACAAAAAGCCGGTTTACTGGTGCTCTACCTGTACAACGGCGCTGGCCGAGGCCGAGGTCGAATACCACGATCACAGCTCGCCCTCGATCTACGTAAAATTTCCGGTTCTGGACGATCTCTCCGATATCGATCCGGCTCTGGCAACAGAAAAGCTTTTCGTCATTATCTGGACCACCACTCCCTGGACACTGCCTGCCAATCTGGCCATAGCCTTCCATCCCGATTTTACCTATGAAGCTGTGAGGGTGGGTGACGAAACCTGGATTCTGGCCAAGGATCTGGTCGAGGCGGTGATGGAGGAAGCGGGTATAGACAACTATGAAAGAATTGCCGCTTTTGCTGCCTCCCCTCTTGAAAAGCGCAATTGCCGCCATCCCTTCATGGACAGGGACTCGCTCATGGTTTTGGCCGATTATGTCACCACCGAGGCCGGGACCGGTTGTGTGCATACGGCGCCAGGCCACGGTGCCGATGACCATCTTACCGGGCTGCGTTACGGGCTTGACATACTCTCGCCCGTTGACAGTCACGGGGTCTTTACCCAGGAGGCCGGTCCCTATGCCGGCATGAAAATTCCCGGTGTCAACGACAGAATCTGTGAGGATCTGGCCGGCATGGGGGCATTGGTGAACAGGGGGCAGATACACCACAGCTATCCTCACTGCTGGCGCTGCAAGCAGCCGGTGATGTACAGGGCTACTCCGCAGTGGTTCATCTCCATGAAAAATAACGACCTGCGCAAAAAGGCCATGGAGAACATCGAAAAAGTCACCTGGACGCCTTCCTGGGGACAGCAGCGCATCTACTCCATGGTTGAGGGACGCCCGGACTGGTGCCTGTCGCGGCAGCGTGCCTGGGGGGTGCCCATCACCGTTATCAGCTGTAAACAATGCGGGGAGATTATCAAGGACAGAAAACTCGTCGATACAATCGATCAGCTCTTTCGCAAGGAAGGGGCTGATGCCTGGTTCAGGCACGAAATAGCAGAGTTTTTGGAGACAGGAACCATCTGTGGTGCCTGCGGCGGCGCTGATTTTGTCAAAGAAGACGATATCCTTGATGTCTGGTTCGATTCGGGAACGAGTCATGCCGCTGTCATCGAGGAGCGCGATGAACTGCGCTGGCCGGCGGATCTCTACCTCGAAGGCAGCGATCAGCATCGTGGCTGGTTTCAGAGTTCGCTCCTGACTGCGGTGGGGACCAGGGGGCGTGCTCCCTTTGACGGAGTGCTCACCCATGGCTACGTGGTCGATGGCCAGGGCAAGAAGATGTCCAAATCCATAGGCAACGTCGTCGCTCCCCAGGAAGTCATTGACAAATACGGTGCCGAGATCCTGAGACTGTGGGTTGCCAGCGAGGATTACCGTGACGACGTCAAGGTCTCGGAGGAAATTCTCAAGCAGGTATCGGACGCCTACCGGAAGATACGCAATACCATACGCTATATTCTTGGCAATATCAGCGATTTCGACCCTTCTCTCCACAGGGTGGAGGTTGCTGATCTTCAGGAGTTGGACCGCTGGGCCCTCAAACGTTTTCAGGGAGTCAACGACAAGGTCAAAAGCGCCTATGATAAGTATGAATTCCATTCAATTTATCATGCCATCAATTATTTCTGCGGCACAACGCTGAGCAGTTTTTATCTCGATATTATCAAGGACCGACTCTACACTTCAGGCGAGAACTCTCCGCTACGGCGGTCGGCTCAAACTGTTCTGCACGATATTCTCGATGGTCTTCTGCGCCTTATGGCGCCGATACTCAGCTTCACCGCCGCCGAAACCTGGGAGCATTTCAAAAAACTCAATGACAAGGCGCCACTGCAGGAATCGATATTTTTCAAAGAATTTGTTTCCTCCGACCAGGAGGTCATGGACGATGCCACCGACCGCAAATGGACCAGGCTTTTAAACATCCGCTCCGAGATAACCAGGGCTCTGGAAATCGCCAGGAGGGAAAAGGTTATCGGCCATCCTCTCGAGGCTGAAGTCGTGATCACGGCAGAGGACGATGTCGGCCGGTTTCTCGAGAAGGAATGGCAGACCATCAAGGAGATCTCCATCGTCTCGGCTCTTTCCCGCAGCGAAGAATCAGCGGCCAAAGAAGCAGTCCGGTCCCTGCCTCCTTATGTCAGTGACGAGGTGCCGGGGCTGACGGTTGTGGTGCGTCCGGCCCCGGGAGAGAAATGCGAACGGTGCTGGACCCGTTCGACAAGCGTCGGCAGTTTTAAAGATCATCCCCAGGTATGTGACCGCTGCATGAAGGTTTTAGACACCATGCCCGCTGCGAGCGAATAAGCTCCAGGTGGTCTACTGGGGTATTGTCATAGCGGTGCTGCTGGCCGACCAGTTGAGCAAACTCGCGGTTATGGGATCACTGTCGCTTTTTGAAACGATACCTGTTATTCCGGGGTTTTTCAATCTGACCTTCGTGGTCAATCGCGGAGCCGCTTTCAGCCTTCTGGCTCAGGCGGATGCGAGTTGGCGCCACCCTTTTTTCCTGACAGTGGGGGTGGTTGCCGTAACGGCGTTGACGATTTATTACTTCCGCACCTGCAAGGATGAACCGCGCCAGGCCCTGGGACTGCCGCTGATCGCCGGCGGAGCTCTGGGGAACCTCATCGATCGTCTGCGCATGGGCGGCGTAGTCGATTTTCTCGATTTCCATTATGCGGGCTATCACTGGCCGGCCTTCAATATTGCCGACTCGGCAATCTGCATAGGCGTTGGCGTCTATATGCTATTCAGTTTCAGTGACAGCGGCAGAAAATCAAAATAACAGAGGTGAGAAGATGAACATCGCTATTCTCTTCCCCGGACAGGGGTCGCAATATCTTGGCATGGGCAGTGAGTTTATGACTTCTTCGCTGGAATGCCGGCGGATTATGGACATCACCGAGGAGGTGTGTGGGGCGCCGATTGCCACGCTCTGCGCGGACGGTCCCATGGAGGAGTTGACCAGGGCGCGCAACCTGCAGCCGGCTATCACCGCCGTCAACCTCATGTGCTGGACGATGCTGAAGAAGGCAATAGAGGGCCGCAGGCAAGTAAGGTGTCTTGCCGGTCACAGTCTCGGGGAATATTCGGCGCTCCATGCCGCCGGAGTTGTTTCGGTAGAGAATACGATACGTCTTGTTGCCGAACGCGGAGCCCTGATGGACCGGGAGGGGCAGAAGAATCCAGGCGGCATGCGCGCCGTTCTCGGTCTTACCGTGGGAGAGGTTGAAGAAATCATAGCCTCCTGCAGTGATGCCGGCAGAGTTACCGCGGCGAACCATAACACCGAACAGCAGATCGTCATCTCCGGAGATGTCAAGGGACTCGATCAGGTAGGCGTGGTCGCCGAGGAGCGGGGAGCAAAGGTAATCGCCCTCAATGTGAGTGTTGCCAACCACAGCCCGCTGGTGGCCGATGCCGTTCCTCTTTTTGCCGACTTCATGAAAAATATTGAGTTCAACCAGCCGCAGACACCGGTCTATTTTAATGTCAGTGCCGATACCGAAGATGATGTGGTGAAAATCAAGGAGATGATGGCCCACCAGATTGCCAGTCGCGTACGCTGGTTCGAGATCATACAGGGCATGCTTGCTGAGGGCGTCGATACCTTTATCGAAGTCGGTCCCAAAACCGTCCTCAAAGGCATGATGCGCAAGATTGTGCCTAAAGGGATCAGGGTAACCACGCTGCAGTTTGACACTCCTGAAGGACTGGATACGTGCCTCTCCAGCCTCGAAGATTGAGCTATGCGCTTTCCCTGCCCGTACTTCTCCTGAGGAGATGGTCCTGGAACTTTGCGGTGAGCTGCGGTAGACTGTAGCGGCGCTTTCCTGCCGGGAAACTTAGAACCCCACCAGAGTACCAGAGCGTATGAGCCGTTACCGGTGGCAGTAGATGAGCGGGCTTGGCACTACGCGGGAGAACCGATGAAGAGTATCGACACCTACCTCCAAGAGATATATAACGGCATAGACCTCGATTTTGACCGGGCCTATGAACTGGCCACAACTTCAGAACCACACGAGCTGTTTGCGGCTGCCGATCATATTCGCCAACATTTCCACGGTGACAATTTTGATCTCTGTTCGATAATCAACGTCAAGTCCGGTAAATGTTCCGAGGATTGCCGATTTTGCGCCCAGTCGTCCCATTACGATGCCGATATAGACAACTACGATATTGTCGATGTCGACGAGGCACTCACCCAGGGCAGGGACAGCGACCGCCATGATGTCAGACGGTTGTCGCTGGTATCTGCCGGCCGGCAGGCAGGAAAAAAAGATCTTGCCGCCTACGGCCGCATCTATGCAAAACTCAGCGAGCAGACCAGGCTTCGTTTCTGCGCCTCCATGGGCATGCTCACCCTGGAGAAGGCGGAAATGCTGAAATCCTTCGGCGTCGAGCGCTATCACTGCAATCTCGAAGCCTGCAGAAGGTATTTTCCTCAGGTCTGCACGACCCACAGCTGGGAGGAAAAGGTAGAGACCATCGAAATCGCCAAGCAGGCTGGACTCGAAGTCTGTTCCGGGGGCATTATCGGCATGGGTGAGTCCCTCGAGCACCGACTTGAACTGGCATTTGAATTGCGGCAATTGAATATACTGTCTATTCCCATAAATATACTCACGCCCATCGCCAATACGCCCCTTGCCGATGTGCCTCCCCTCTCGCTTTCAGAGGTCCTGGTCGCACTTGCCATGTTCCGGCTCATAAACCCCCGGGCCGTAGTTCGTCTGGCCGGAGGCAGAAATCTGCTGCAGGCCGGCCAGTATCGCTGCTTTACGGCCGGCGCCAACGGTGCCATCGTCGGCAATTATCTGACGACGGCCGGCAACAGTCTCGCAGAAGATCTCGAAAAAATACTCCAACTGGGCTTTAACCTGCAAAGACATGACCATGAGTGATATTCTCGATTTTGATCGCCGACATCTCTGGCACCCCTATACCTCGATTGAAGATCCGCTGCCGGTTTACCAGGTAGAGTCGGCTTCCGGCGTACGTCTGTGCCTTGCCGATGGCAGAGAGATCATAGACGGCATGTCCTCGTGGTGGGCCGTCATCCACGGGTATGACAATGGTGTTCTCAAGGATGCCTTGAAAGAACAGATCGATAAACTGCCCCACGTAATGTTTGGCGGTCTCAGCCACGAGCCGGCGGTGGCTCTTGGCAGATTGCTTGTGGAGATGACCCCAGCGGGGTTGGAGCGTGTTTTTTTCTGTGATTCAGGATCTGTCGCCGTTGAAGTCGCCATGAAAATGACCATGCAGTATTTCCATGCCCGCAAGGAGAGCGCAAAAAAGAAATTTCTCACTATCCGTTCCGGCTACCATGGTGACACCTTTCACGCCATGTCCGTCTGCGACCCGGTTACGGGCATGCATCAGATTTACAGCGGCGTTCTACCCAGCTATTTTTTTGCTGATAGGCCTGAAGTCGGTTTTTACGAGCAGTGGGATGAGAGCGACATCAACTCCTTCCGGACGCTGATGGAAGACCATCACCAGGAGATATGTGGGGTCATCCTCGAGCCCGTGGTACAGGGGGCTGGAGGCATGCGCTTTTATCACCCCAACTATCTGCGTCGGGTGCGCGAGCTCTGCGACAGCTACGATGTGCTCCTCATCGCCGACGAGATAGCCACCGGCTTTGGCAGAAGTGGTGAGCTGTTTGGCTGTGACCACGCCGATATCGTCCCGGATATAATGTGTCTGGGCAAGGCCCTGACCGGCGGTTACATGACATTGGCGGCAGTGGTGACGACAGCGGAGGTGGGCAGGGTAATATCTTCCGGTGAGCCGCATGTCTTCATGCACGGTCCGACCTATATGGCCAACCCGCTGGCCTGTAGCGTCGGTATTGCTTCACTGCGGCTGCTCAGGGAAAACGACTGGCAGGGAGCCGTCAAAAGGATAGAGTCGGAACTGGTCAAAGGGCTTGCCCCGTGCAGAACCATGGAACACGTGGCCGACGTGCGTGTTCTCGGAGCCATTGGCGTGGTCGAGCTCGAGAGACCGGTTAATATGACACAGATTCAGCAGCAGTTCGTTGACAATGGTGTCTGGGTCCGTCCCTTCGGCAAAACGGTTTACCTGATGCCGCCGTTTTGCATGAATACAGCGGATACGGCTTTGCTGACGGAGGCGGTGGTCAGGGTGGTCGCCGGTCAGGAGTGAGGATGAACGATACTTTTCGCGCTCAGCTTGACATTCTTGCCGACCAGGGCAGACTGCGGCAGTTCAGACCTCTGGGCGGCAAAGAGGGTGCCCAGGCAGTCTACGAGGGCAGGACCCTGCTCAATATGACCTCCAATGACTACCTCGGAATCGCCGGGAACATGGAGCTTCATCGGGATTTCTACAGTGAACTCGGCGAACAGTCCCTGCTGGAGAGGTATGCACTGGGTGCTGCTTCCTCAAGACTGCTTACCGGCGACAGCGTTTTGAGCCACCAGCTGGAAAAAGGCCTCTGCCGTCTATATGATCGTCCGGCCTGCCTGCTCTTCAACTCCGGCTATCACGCTAATATAGGAATCCTGCCGACCATCACCTCCAAAAAGGATCTGGTTCTCTCCGACAAGCTCAATCACGCTTCCATCCATGACGGCATGTTGCTCAGCAGGGCGCACCACAAACGCTACCGCCATCTCGACTATGACCATCTGCGCGCCATCCTGCTGCGGGAGAGGCACAAGTACGAGAGAGCTGTCATTGTCAGTGAATCGGTTTTCAGCATGGATGGCGATGTCGCCGACCTGCTCCGTCTTGTTGAACTCAAGAAGGAGTTCGACTGTCTGCTCTATATTGACGAAGCCCACGCCGTCGGGGTTTATGGAGACAAGGGTCTGGGCAAGGCCGAAGAATATGGGGTTACAGCCGACATCGACATGCTCGTCGGAACCTTTGGCAAAGCCTGGGCCTCGATCGGCGCCTTTGTCGTCTGCAGCGACGATATCTGCGAGTACCTGATAAATTTCAGCAGGTCGCTTATTTTCACCACGGCCCTGCCACCGGTGGTCACCGCCTGGAACCTCTTTATCCTCGAACGCATCGCCGGCATGGGAGAATTGCGCCGGAGGCTTAGGCAGCTGAGTGCCACGCTGCGCGACGAACTGACGGCCCAGGGTTTGACGACGGCGGGCTCCACCAATATCGTCCCGGTAATTATCGGCGATAACGCCACATCGGTGGCCATGGCCAGGCGTATGCAGGATCAGGGCTATCTGATCTTTGCCGTTCGTCCGCCGACGGTGCCGGCGGGCACAGCCAGGTTTCGTCTCTCGCTCACCGCCGCCATGCGCTGGCAGGATCTGCAACGGCTGCCTTCGCTCATATCCGAGGCGCTGCGGGCCAATGAAGATTGAATGGCTGCGACAGAGCGACGGGGCCTCCCTCATTGTCTTCTTCAATGGCTGGGGGATGGATGCCACACCGCTGCGGCCCTTGACGGTCGATGCGCATGATGTTGTCGTCTGCTCCGAATATTGCCATCCCTTTGGTGGTATCGAGGAAATAGAACGCATAGTGGTTCGTTATGAGCGCCGCCTCCTTATCTGCTGGTCGATGGGCGTGTATTTCGGACAGATCTGTTTCCAGAGCAATCCGTTGGTTTTCGATACAACAATCGCCGTCAACGGCACACTGATCCCCATAGATGATGATAACGGAATTCCAGTGCAAACTTTTCAGGCAACACTTGCAAATCTCAATACGCAGAGCCGTGAAAAATTTTACCGGCGGATGTGTCGTCCTGGTGGTGACTTTCCTCTGTTTACTCAAAATAAGCCCCGGCGAAGCATCGCCAGCCAGCACAGTGAGTTGGCTTTTATAGACGAAGCGGCAACCGCCTCTGCAGGAGGGCCCGGAGACAGCATATATATGAATATTGTCATAGCCGAGGGGGATCTGGTCATCCCCGCTGCCAATCAACATCGTTTCTGGGGCCGGCAGGCAACGAAAACAATTCAAGGGCCGCATTTTCCTTTCTACAGCTGGCAGAGCTGGGAAGGCCTGGTCGCCGGTTTGAGCAGCTAGACGCAGATACTACATAATGATCAAAGCTATCGATAAAGAAAAAGTGGCCCAGGCGTTCCTTCGGGGAAAAGACACCTACGACAGTCATGCCCGAATTCAGCGGCTGGTGAGCGCCAGACTGGTTGAGAAACTGCATGTCTATCAACAAATGTCATTTGGCAGAGTATTAGAAATAGGGTGCTGTACGGGGATGCTTACGGAAATGCTGTTACGTTTTTTTCCTGTAAATAGGCTCTACCTCAACGATCTTGTCCCGGATTTTTATACCGATGTCGTCAATCGTCTCGGTGATCATGGCGGCGTTGAGCTCAGCCCGTTGTTTGGGGATATTGAGACACTGGATTTGCCGCATTCACTCGATCTGGTCATCAGCAGCGCCACCTTCCAGTGGCTTGCCGATCTCGAGCGCTTTTTTGCCAAGGTTGCCGCATCGCTTAGCGAGTCAGGATATCTGGCATTTTCGATTTTCGGTCCGGGGACGCTGAGCGAATTCAAGCAGGTCAGCGGAATCGGTCTTGAATATACTGCTGTGGGCGCTATTCTTGAGCTGCTCGAGGTCCATTTTCAGATAGAAGAAGAAGAAACGCATAAGGACCAGCTCTATTTTGTCACTCCCAGAGACGTCCTCAGGCACATGCAGGCCACCGGGGTCGGAGGCGTCCGCCGCCACCGGTGGACTCCTGGAGCCCTGCGTGATTTTGAAAATCGTTACCTCGAGCAGTTCGGCACCGCCTCCGGCGTACCGGTCAGCTATTTCAGCTCCTGTATCATAGCCTCCAGAAAAAAGTGAGATAACAGTCATGGCACCCGGAAAAGTCATCTGCATTAGCGGAATCGATACGGATATCGGCAAGTCGATTGCCACCGGACTCTTGGGCAGGTACCTGCTTGGTCTCGGCCGTAGCGTTACCACTCAGAAAATCTGTCAGACCGGCTGCGTCGGCATTTCCGAAGACCTCTGCACCCACCGCCGGCTTATGGACCTTGACCTGCAGCCTGAAGATAGAGAAGGGTTAACCTGTCCCTATATATTCAAAGAACCCTGCTCGCCGCATCTCGCCGCCCGGCTGGAAGGGAAGACCATGGATCTCAGGCGTATCACCGCTGCCACCGACGAACTGCGCCGGCGTTACGACTACGTACTTCTCGAGGGAGTGGGCGGCCTGATGGTGCCGCTGCAGCAGGATGTTCTCCTGGCCGACTATCTCAGTGAGCACGACTATACCCATGTCCTGGTGAGTTGCTCACGGTTGGGCTCCATAAACCACACCCTGGCGGCAATGGAAATTCTCGCCAGGCGAAAAATGGAAATCGCCGGTATTATTTATAATCGCTTCATGGATACCAATGAGGCAATTGCCGAGGACACCAGACGCTGCATTGCGCATTTTATGCGTACCTGGGGTATGGATGGGGCGATTGTCGATATGCCTCCGACGGAGGATGTGGCGGCAATACAGGTTGATTTCTCAGGTTTTTTTCCACCGGAATGAAGAAAACGAAAGCCAACGTTTACGTTTTTCAATACGTGCTGGCGCGCTGATTTTTTTTATAATCGGCGTACCAACCCGGTGGGGCCGGGTCACATCTGGTGACTACCGGTAATACACGTATCGTTTAAATGAGCTTGAACTTCTCGGGAAGGGTCGTGAGAGTTCTTTTCTCGGGTGTCCAGGTGCCTGGACAGCTGTTGTCAAGCCCGAAGGGATGGGTTCACGGCGTCCCCTGAAATGATTTGTTCCGATCCGCTGCTCGTTGATATTACCTGGCACACACATACGAGACCTTACGCATGTGGTATTTGAGAGCAAAAACAAGAGGCAGCCTGAAAAAGACTGCCTCTTGGCGCGGACAGTTCGAGTAAGGGGCAGGCACTGTGCATCGTGCCACTTGCTCTGTGATTATGCCGCCTTTACGGCATCCTGCCATCTTTTGGCGATGACTTCATCCGTGGTGTAGTCCGGAAGGAGAATGGGCGCCATAATAGGGTCCTCGATACCGGCTTCGGCAAGTTCTTTTTCGAAGCTGAGCACGTGGTCAAGCGACAAATCCTTGATCTCGACGCCACCATTGATATATTCGCCGGCGCTTTGCCCGGCACGACGGCCGAAGGTGATGATGTCCTGGAGGCTGTTGCCCATGAGCCTGTTTTCCCCGTGAACACCGCCAATGACTTCACCGGCACCGTAGAGGCCGGCTATCGTGGTGTTGGTATTGCCGTCGACATTGATACCGCCGTTCTGATAATGGAGGGTCGGGTAGACCAGCATAGGCTCCTTGCTGATATCGATGCCGTGACGCTCGAACTGGATGAATTTGGCCGGCAGTTCCTTGCGGACCGTACCGGGGCCATGCAGCTCTTCGATCATCGGTGAGTCGAGCCACAGGCCGACGCGGCCGGTGGGGGTCATGATGCCCTTGCCCTTGGCCATGGCCTCCTGGATAAGTTCGGCCGATTCAACGTCGCGTGGTTCAAGCGGGAAGCAGAACTGCTCACCGTCGATATTGAGCACATGGGCGCCGAGGCCCCGCACCTTTTCGGTTATCAGCAGGCCGACATTCTGTTCCGGATAGGTGACGCCGGTGGGGTGGTACTGGGTGGAATGCAATGACTGGTTGGCGATACCGGCGCGGTAGGCCATGACAACGCCGTCCATGGTGGCGCCGTAGTGGTTGGTGGTGGCGAACCCCTTGACATGCAGGCGTCCGAAACCGCCGGTGGCCATTATTACGGCCTTGGCCCTGACGATGGAATACTCGCGGGTCTCCATGTTGAAGAGAATGGCGCCGGCACATTTTCCTTCGCTATCAAGCAGCAGTTCGATGGCCGGGCTGAACTCCAGCACTGTAATTTTGTCTTCTCTGTTGCGCACCTCGTCACGAATAACACGCATGATCTCGGCGCCGGTCATGTCGCCTGAGGACTGCAGCCGCTTGCGTGAGGAGCCGCCGCAGTGGCGTACCACCGTTCGGCCGTCCTCATATTTGTTGAACATCATCCCCAGGCTTTCGAGCCAGGCTATGGAAAGCGGCGCATCCTTGGCAAGCGCTGCCACCAGGTCGCGCTGGTTGGAGAAGTGTCCGCCGCCGATGGTGTCGAGAAAGTGGTAGTAAGGTGAATCACATTCCTGGGTGGCGGCCTGGATACCACCTTCGGCCATGATGGTGTTGGAGTCGCCGTGGCGCAGCTTGTTGGCGATAATGACACTGCAGCCTGCTTCGGAGGCCATGATAGCGGCTGAGGTCCCGGCGCCGCCACCGCCTATGACAAGAACATCGGTTTCCAGATCGATCTTGGAGAGGTCGACTTTTTCAGGTCGGATAATGGAGCGTGACTCCAGCAGGCGGGCGACGGTATCCTGAAAGACATCACCCTTATTGGGGCCGACCTGGACGGTCCGTTTGGCATCTTCCTGGTAGTCAGGGTGAAATTTATTGAGCACCTCATTGCGCTCGGCCATGGTCAGGGCGGGATAGTGCTCGTTGCGGCGAGCCATGGCCACGCGTTCGGGCCGGGTGGCCTCAACTCGTTGTATAAGCTTCTTCAGTTCGGGTGTGTAGCCCATGATAGTATCTCCTTATATTCCAGATAATCGGTCGAATGTATTTAGAGGTATCTGCTGTCCTGGGGCTGCCAGGAACCTGGAGCGGCCATGTCCGGTTCACGTTCACGCTCGTTGACGTAGCGGCTTTCCAGATCTTCCGTGTTCATGGTGCTCAGTTCGTCGAGCATCTGGTCATATTTCCCCGCTTCGATTTCTTCGGCACGCAGGCGCAGATGTTCTGCCTGCGGCTGGATATATCTGGCGAAGATACGGCGGGCAAGCTGGGCCACGTGATACTGGGGAATCTCGCCGAGACATCTGGAAGAGCAGAGACCGCACTGGATGCAGTCAAAGGAGATACGTGCCGCCTTTGCTATTTCTCCCTGTTTGGTGGCCGATATGTAGTCGAGTACCTTGACATCCATGGGGCAGGCCTTGGTGCATTGGTTACAGGCTACGCAGCGAAATATCTCCGGATAGAGGGCATGGATGGCATCGGCAGCCGCGCTCATCTCGTTGATGTTGAAACTCGCTCTGTTGGCGGGGAAAAACGGAATCTGGGCCAGGTACATATCGGCCTCGACTACGGTCTGGCAGGCCAGGCCGAAGTGGAGCTTGTAGTCACCGGCCATTCGATAAACGGTGGGACAGGCGCCGCAGATGCCGCCGCGGCAGCCGGCGCCGCGCAGGAACTTGAAGCCGGCGAATTCCATGGCTTTCATAATGGTCAGGGTTTCCGGCACTTCGTATTTTTTCCCCATGACGTATATGGGAATAGTCTTGGCGCCCTCGGGCAGAATCGCACGATCCCCTGTCGCCACTTTGATCTCGGGTTGTGTTGCTTGTGTGTCGCACATATTAAAATCTCCCTAAAATGAAAAGAATATGTTCAAAGGACCTGATTCTTAGACCGCCGCCAGGCAGTTTTTGGTCTTGAGCAGTTCCTGTACGCTTGAATCGTTCAGTTCCAGGTGGTACTCGGCGGCATCGACGCCGAGCGCCATGGCGAGCAGCTGGGTGAAATATAGCGTTGGAACCTGCCTGGTAATATTTCCCTTGGCAATCAGCTCATCCTGCTGTTTGCCCAAATTGAACTCGCAGAGGGGACAGCTGGTGGCCATAACATCGGCTCCACCTGCAGCAGCGCTGCTGATAACCTTGGCCGCAGCCCTGTTGTCGCCCGGCTCCTCGCAGATAACCTGATAGCTGCCGCAGCAGCTGTCGGCAGCGTTGAAAGCTATGGTTTCCGCACCGATGGCGTCGAACATCTCCCGCATCAGGGCGAAGCTGCCGAGCTGTTCGATGCCTACCTCCTGGGGACGCTGCAAAGTACAGCCATAGTAGGAGGCAACCTTGAGACCCTCGAGGGGCTTTTGCACCTTCTCTCTGAGAGCCTTCCAGCCTACTTCCTCCTTGATGAGCGTGAGGTAGTGGACAACCTCTACCTCGCCGAAATAATCGATTTCCTCATCCATGAAGCGGTTGATTGTATCACGCTTTTCAACATCATTCTTCATGAGCTGATTTACTCGCGCGAGTGTGTTATAGCACATGGAGCAGAGAGTGACGATCTTGTCGGCCCCCTGTTCCTTGGCGCGAATGAGGTTTCGTGCCGGCCCGACCATATGAATCAGGTCGTCATGGGCAAGAGAGTAGACCGCACCGCAACAATTCCATCTGTCCATTTCTTCCACGTCGATACCCAGTGCGGCAAGGGAGGCCAAGGCCGAGGTTTCCAGATTCTTGGCCTTGTACTTAAGGGTACATCCGGGGTAATAACTGATCTTCATCGCTCTCCTTCACTTAACTGGTCAATTTTCTAAAACCCGCTACCATCATGATGCCGGGATACTCCTGGAGTTTCTCAGCTGGTATCTGCGAGGGCTCAATATAGTTTGTGCTGGTGCGTAATACCAGTAGACGCAGGGCCTCCATAACTTTGGCGATATCGATACCCCGCGGGCACCTGACGGTGCACGAGTGGCATGAGGCGCACTTCCAATACGAATTGATATTCTCGAGGTTCTGCAGCAAACCGAACTGGCTGTAGTGCATGACCTTGCGCGGGAAAAAGTCCATCTCGTCCGACATCGGGCATGCGGAAGTGCATGTTCCGCACTGCATGCAGACTTTGACATTTTCGCCGCTCAGCTCTTTGATTTTCTCAATGAAGTGCATTGATACCTTTTGGGCGTTCATTGGTAATGTCATGGTTCTCTCTTCTGTAAACAGTAAAAAAAGCGGTTCAATGTAATGATCCGCGGGGGTTGCGAATAGGAACTACGATTATCTGGCATCAGCAGAGAAAGAGTATTAGGCACGGTGGCAAAGGAAGCGGACAGGCGCCGGAACTGCAGGGGTCTCGTCGCTATGTCATCTCCACGTGCTGTCATCTCCGCGTGTTGAAATGGTACAAGGCCGCACTAATCGACTGAATGCTTGGTCAAAACGAACCATTGTTTACCAAAAGGTCATGAAAAACTCAAGACGATTCGGAGGTCTTTGCGGTTTGGCGGGCGTGGAGGAGTGAAAAGAATAATAAAGGCAGGTATTCAGTATAGAGCGCTGATATTTCCCTCGACATTGTAGATGCTTTAGGGAAGATTGTCATAGTCCAGTGGCGGGCAGAAAAAAACCCTTGTCACCAGTTTTGGGAGAGAAATGACAAGGGTAAACACTGTTACAGCAATAGGAGTGTTTGCATGTAAGGTAAATATCAAAGGAGATCCTGTCAATCGTCTCCGACCGGCATGGAATGATCGAAGCCGTCAGCTATGGCAAGGCGACGTGACCGTCGTACCTCAGCCTCAGGCTTTCGGGCTTTTTTCTGTGTAATGCACGCTCTACTTTACCGAGCGTGCTTGCCGTGCAGCGCTCCAGGATATATTGTGGAGGAAAGACGAATGACATCATGATCACGATTTTGTACTGGAAAGGGAGATTACGCAGTTGTTTACTATCCGTAAGCGAAGAATCAATCTGGCGTTACCGGTGGAGTTGTTCCTTCAGTCGAAGGGCAGGGATGTGGTTTCTTCCGAATCCAGTTGCGGTGTTATGAGCAGTCTCTCCAAAAACGGCGCCTGTATCATATGTAAAAAAGTCATGCTTGATGGCGAGCATGTTTTTTTCACCGCCCAGATCGGTGCTGAGAGGTATATTCTGCTCAACGGTCTGCCTGATGAGTGTCCCGTTTCATCTGTGCCGGCCGCTGCCGTCTGGATGGATAGTTGCATTCATGAGGATATACCCTCATTCAAGATAGGCATCAACTTTCTGCAGGAGCAGGAACAGCTGTTTTCGTATCTCAAAAGCCATAGACAATAGTGGTAGAGGCAGGAATTACAGCTGCATGTCCACCCACTATCGCTCCGCGGTTATCAATCGCTTAACGTATGGTTGCTTTTTCTTTGTCGAGGAAGGTGGTAAACATCACCATCACTGAGTTGGACGACATCCCCATGCACTGCTGAGGCCTCGCCGGCAAAATCGGCATCGGCACCATAGCGCTGGGAAAAGTGTGTCAACAGCAGGGTTTGTACACCAGCTTTGCGGGCAATTTCTCCTGCCTGTAACGAGGTGAGATGACCGTATTGTGCGGCAATTTCCATGTCCTTTTTGAGGAATGTGGATTCCATGATCGCCAGATCGGCATCTTTTGCCAGGTGAAAGGCCGCCTCGCAGATACTGGTATCCATAATAAAGGCGAAAACCTGGCCTTTGCGCGGGTGGCTGACGTCGCTCAGGTGGACTGTTCGTCCACGGTGGTTGATCTCGCCCATTTCTTTCAAGACACCGACCTTTGGGCCTGAAAGGCCTATGTCGTCAAGCATTTCACCGCTAAGGTTGACGGTATTCTTCTCTTCAATTCTGTAGCCGAATGTCTCGATGGGATGAACAAGTCGTCGTGCATGGATGACAAGTTTGCCATCGGTCTCGAAAACAGTATCAGCGGTAATAGCATGAAAATTGAAGGATGTCCTCTTGTAGTAGGAGGAGACACCCTCGATGTTGCGTAAAAACTCAGCGCCACCGGCAGGGAAATAGATATCGACTGTATGTTTTACGGTGTCCAGAGACAGCCGCTGGAAAATACCTGCCAGCCCCAGGCAGTGATCCCCATGAAAGTGAGTGATGAAAATCGCCGTTATCTCTGAGGCGGAAATGTTGGCATGTATCATCTGGCGCTGGGTGCCTTCTCCGGGATCAAAGAGAAATCCCTGGTGGTCCCACTTGAGAAAAGAGGAATGCTGGTTTCGCTGTGAAGTCGGGACCTGGCTGGCCGTGCCTAAGGCAGTGAATCTTCGTACGGACATTTATTGCTTTATAGTCGCAGAGGGTGGCTGTAGGGGCATCTTGCCTGGTACAGCAGTGAGCGCAAACATTCGTCCCACTATAGCAATTAAAGGGAATTACACCAGAAGCAATTCTACCGGCGACTGAATTATCTCCAATGGTCACCATCTATTATGTGTTTGCTTCTGCAGATGAATGCGAAATCGCCAAGAATGCGGGAAAGAGGCTGTGTATATTCTCACATGTCTTGATTTATTGATAGAAGTCGATTAGGATTTTTCGAAATTACACCCCAGGATACTAGATAGTGTACTGAAATGATTGTTATTGTAACAAATCCACGTTGTGGGGGTGGAGTGGTTTACACCGGCGAAGTATTAGAGGCAGGTTGTGGGCGACCCGCCGAAAATGGAGAAGAGATTTAGCGGGTTCGAAGGAGTGGTCGTAGTGACCGTAATGATAAACAGTACATGGAGAGAGGGTATTATGCGTAAGGTGATTGTTTGTATTGCCGGCGTTGCTCTGCTGACGCTGAGTGGAACGTTTGCTCGGGCAGGCATGTATGCAGGAATAAACGGTGGGGCGATCAACGCCACGGATACCGATGTTTCCTATACTGCGGAATTTGCCAACAGCCCGGATGTTACCGGCGAGGGTGAAGTTACCTGGGATGTGGGCTATTGGTTCAGCGGTTTTGTCGGCTATGGCCTGGACAATCTGCCCGTCAGGCTGGAGGGTGAAGTTTTTTATCAGGGCCATGACGCCGATACCTCTACGGCATACGGGGTCACCGGTGTCGCCCGGGGGGAAAGGGCGAGCTATGGTCTGCTTGCCAATGTGTACTACGACTTTATCAACGACTCAAGGCTGACACCCTTTGTCGGTGCCGGCATCGGCGCCTCCAGGGTAGAGGTGACCGACGTCACCGATAATTTTAAAAGTGTCAAGGATGTTGTTTTTGCCTGGCAGATAGGTGGCGGACTTGCCTATGCGATAACTGACCGGGTGTCGGCCGATTTAAAATACCGCTACTACCGCACCAGCGACATATCCGACAGGGTGCCCGACAGTTATGATTCCGGGGATTTTCTGAGCCAGGATATCGAAAACTCAGCCCATGTCATACTCTTTGGCATTCGAGTTGCTCTGTGAGATCCGTTTGCGGTCGCCCGCATTGCTCAGCGATAACGTGTGCGTGTCGTCGGGGGGGTGGCGGCAGCCGGAATCTTTTTATCCTGCACGTGCTTCGATGAAGGTGATTGCTTTGCACAACAGGAGGCTGGTCCTTCTTCCGGCGATGGTGGCGGCGTTTTGTAATACGGAGAGAATAACACCGAGGATCTGAATACGGGTGTTCGCCACTTGCCGGAATGTTCACAAAAGCTGCATGGCGTCCGTCGCAGGTTTCATCCCTTTATGCAGATATATGAAAAGAGTGGCAGCACAAAAAAAGGACCTACAGCAACTCTGCTGCAGGTCCTTGAATTTTCTGGTGACCCCAAGGGGAATCGAACCCCTGTTTTCGGCGTGAGAGGCCGACGTCCTGACCGCTAGACGATGGGGCCTTGGTAAAGTGTGGTCTTTTTACTTGAAGAGTATGACCTTGTCAAGATTTTGTTTCCTCTGTTTCCGAAAGAATTTCTGTATCTCCTTCTGTCGTTGAGGGGGGAATTTCGGCCTGCCTCGGTTCGCGG
>JGI12210J13797_10800946_pt1 | contig 34729 bp, 29 predicted proteins | sample ElkSlonscriptome_3_FD_13797 | JGI IMG/M metagenome (IMG submission 13797) | reverse complement strand
TTCCGTCGTGGGCGTCGAGTCGGGCATCCACGCCCCCGACGTGACTCCCGAGGGCCCCGGTGATCAGGCGCGATCCACGCGCGTGGACCAGCCACTGCCACATCCAGTTGACCATCACCAGCACCTTGTTCCTGAAGCCGACCAGGAAGGCGACGTGCACCAGGCTCCAGAGAAGCCACGCGAAGAGCCCGGAGAAGGTCGCCCCCGCCACGTCCGCTACCGCTCGTGCACGACCGATCGTCGCCATCGCGCCCCGGTCGGAATAGCTGAACGCCGGACGGCCCTCGGAGTGGATCGGCCGTCCCGACCCGAGCTCGTTCCGGATGATCTCGCCGACGAAGGACCCCATCTGGATCGCGCCCTGCGCCACGCCTGGAACCTCGCTGCCGTCGCGTGCGGACGTCTGTACCGCGAGGTCACCGACCACGAAGACCTCCGGGTGACCCGGTACGGCACAGTCGGGTCGGACCACCACCCGTCCCTGGCGGTCCTGCTCCACGCCCAGGTGGTCCGCCAGACCGACCGCTCGCACCCCCGCGGCCCAGATCACGTTCTCCGCGGGAATCCGGGACGACCCGGCGTAGACCGCGTTGGCGTCCATCCGGGTGATGAACGTCTCGACGTGGACCTCCACACCCATTCGCTCGAGCGCCGCCTGGGCCTCGCGTGAGGCCTTCTCCGACATTCCCGGAAGGACCCGATCTGCACCCTCCACCAGGATGATTCGGGAGGACGTGGTATCGACGCGCCTGAAATCCTGCGGGATCGTCCGCGCCGCGATCTCCCGAAGCGCCCCCGCCATCTCCACGCCCGTCGGACCACCCCCGACAACGACGAACGTCAGCAGCCGCGTCCTGCGGTCGGGATCCGTCTCGAACTCGGCTCGCTCGAAGGCGAGGAGCACGCGACGACGAATCTCGAGCGCTTCGTCGATCGTCTTCAGGCCCGGGGCACGGGATGCCCAGGCGTCGTTGCCGAAGTAGGTGTGCGTGACGCCGGCGGCCAGGACCAGGTAGTCGTACTCGACGACGTCGCTTCCGATCATGATCGTCCGCGCATCGAGGTCCGCCCCGGTCACCTCGCCCAGCACCGTCTGCACATTCTCCTGGTCGCTGAAGACCGCGCGAATGGGAGATGCGATGTCGGAGGGCGCCAGCGCGGCCGTCGCCACCTGGTAGAGAAGCGGCTGGAAGACGTGATGGTTCTTGCGGTCCACCACCATGACGTCGCAGTCTGCCTTTGCAAGCTCGGAGGTTGCATGGATGCCTCCGAATCCACCCCCCACGATCACGACCCTGGGTCGATCGCGGCCGGCGGCGCGTGCCCGAGCCCTGGCAGGCTCGAGTACGACGTCGGGGTCCGCGGAACCCGCAGGGTCCCCTCCTGTATCGGATGCAGCCCCTGAAGAGGGGGGATCGTGTCGCATTTCAGCCGAATCAGCCATGGACAGCGCCACTCTGGACGGAGTCGCTTCGGAATATTTCACGGAGCAGGACTGGGATGCGTACACCTCAGAGGATCACGAGGTCTGGTCGATTCTGTATCGGCGGCGAATGAAGACGCTCGGGGAGAATGGTTCCCATCTCTTCCTCGACGGCGCGGACATCATCGGTCTCGAAGAGCACGAGGTACCGAATCTCGACCAGGTCAACGCCGTGCTCGAGGCTCGGACCGGCTGGAATGCGGTGCCCGTCACCGGGTTTCTGCCCGCACGGGAATTCTTCCTCTGCCTCGCGAATCGACGCTTCCCGACCACCATCACGGTACGGCCGAAGGAGAAGATCGACTACCTCCAGGAGCCGGATATCTTCCACGACGTATTCGGGCACGTCCCTCTCCATGCCGACTCGGTGTTCGCCGATTTCCTCCAGAAGTTCGGGGCCGTCGCGGCGCGGGCGCGCTCCGACGAGGAGACGACGTGGATGGCTCGCCTCTTCTGGTTCACGGTCGAGTTCGGGCTGATTCGTGACCGGGACGGTACGAAGGTCTACGGAAGCGGCCTGATCTCCTCCGCGGCCGATGCGAAGAACGCCCTCGGTCCGAAGTGCGACCGTCGCGATTTCGACGTCGAGGCGGTGATCGCGCAGGATTTCGAGATCGATCGCCTTCAGGACATCCTGTTCGTCGTCGACGACTTCGAGCAGCTCTTCGAGGCGGTGCGCGTCATGGAGCAGCGGCTCGAAGCGTGAGTGATCCGATTGCCGCGCTGCCCGCGCCCACGGCGCCGATCAGCGAGCGACGCTACCAGCCGGACGCTCTGACCGTCACTCTCGACGAGTTCGGCGAGGCCGACCGCCAACGGGTGCGAGCCGTCTACGAGTTCGCACAGGGAATCTACCTCGACTGGCTCGACAGCGAGCAGCGAGACCCCGGTGTGGCGATGGCACGGCTCCGGGAGACCGACCTCCATGCCCTTCGCGCCGAAACGGACCGCCTCGGCGAGGATACGCCGGACGACGCTCGTCTGCGCTCCATCATTCACGACATCCGCGGCGGCTCCACCTCCGCATTCATGTCGCTGGCCGAGCTCCTGCTGGACCAGGAGGTGCCGGAGGAGCAGCAGCTGGACTACCTCCAGCAGCTGATCTGGCTGGTCCGGGACGAGGCCAAGGTCATGCGCGGTGTCATCGCCGACCTCGACCCTGAGATGCGCGAGCCCGACACGGAACATCATCCGCATTCCGTCCGCGATCTCGTCCGGAAGTGGAACGGCATGCACTATGATGGCGGTGATGCCGCCGTCTCGCTCTCCGTGGCCAACGGCCTCGGCGATGCGGCGCTGGCGAATCGGTGCCTGGAGGCGTCGGCGATCGACCGGGTCAGCTACAACTTCCTCAACAATGCGGCCCGATTCTCTGCGTCGGGCGACGTGACGATCGACCTTCGACCCGTCGAGGGTCGCGAGATGGGTCGGGTGACCGTGGTCAACGATCTGCGCGCCGACGAGCGCGCATGGCTCGAAGGCCGGCTCGCCTCCGATCCGATGGTGCTGTTCCGGACCGACGTCACCCGCGGCGGGTCCGGTATCGGGATGGGCGCCTGCGCCGAGGTCGTCGGCGCCGCCTTCGAACTGACGCCGGATCAGGCGATCCGCGAGAGGGTGATCGGCTACGACGTGGCGAACGGGCGGTTCTACGCCTGGTTCTGCTGGCCCACCGCCGAGGTCGACACCGCGGCCTGATCTGCCCAGAGAGGCGCAGGTTCGCCTACCGGTGTAGGGGCCTCCCCGGCCGGTGGGCCGGTGTTGCGCCCGCTGGCCCCGCTGGCCCACCCGCGCATCAGCGGATGGCGATCGCGCCGCCCCTCAGTTCCGCGACCAGCTGGTCCATGTCGTACACCACGAGGAGCGTGTGCAGGATCGCGCGGGCGTCGACGGCGATGGTCCTGTGCTGCTCGGGGTCGAAGAGATAGCCACTCGGCAGGCTCTCGTAGGGGCTGTCGAACACGACGCCGACCAGTTCGAGGCCGCCGGTGAGGACGGGGGACCCCGAGTTCCCGCCCGCGATGTCCGCGGATGCCACGAAGTTGAGCGGCACGGTCGGATCCACATCGACGCGAGAATCCCACCAGCGCGCAGGGAGATTCCAGGGCGAGTCCGCCTCTCCACCCCGCTCCTCGGCACGACGGTACAGTCCACCCAGGTCGGTCGACAGCGGCGGTGTGGATCCGTCGGCGGCCTCGAACGAGGCCACGACACCGTCCGAGAGCCGGGGCGATCCGGTCGCGTCCGGCGTCCCCCACTCGTCGGGGAGGTAGGGAAGAACGACGTCCAGGATCTCCTGCACGGCGGCATCCTCCTGCGACCGGGCGCTGCTCAGCGCTGCCTGGAAGGTCCGGAAGGTCGGGGCGAAGAGGCTCACCATCCGAAGCGCCGGATCGTTTCCATCGACTCGGCCCGTCCGTATCGCCTCTGCGGTCGCCACACTGTCCGCCATGAGCGTGCTCTCGAGGATCCGCGTCGCCGCGCCCTCCGGAGAGCGGCCGCGCAGCATCGAGAGAAGCCACCGCTCCTCCGCGCCGAAGATGTCCACGAAGGACTCGAGACGGGTCGCCAGGAGTTCCTCGTCGAGTTCTCTCGGAGCGGACCCGACCGAGTCGACCGCAGCCATCAGGTCCGCCGTGTACGACACGGGCGCGCCCTGGCCTCGAAGATTCAGGACCTGCCAGACCAGAAAGGTGCGATGCAGCGTGGAGGACGCGAGACCCTCCGCCGTGAGTCCGAGGAACGCCCGATACTCCCGTTCGAGGGCCCGCTTCCGCTCCTGAGCGTCATCGATACGCGCCAGCGCGACTTCCAGGCGGGCCGTCCCGATGGAATCGCCCACCACCAGATCCAGGAGCGCCTGCTGACGCCGCTCGAGACGGCCCAGGAAGTCCGGGTCCTCGAGCGCCGCGATGCTTCCCTCCAGCGACTTCGCGGTGTTGCGGGCGGAGAAGAGATCGTTGGAGACATCGGAGGCCCGCGCCCTCTCCGGCCACGCGGTGGTGAAGCTCTCGATGACGTCCGCACGCTCCCGGACGAAGTCGAGCACGCTCCGGTCGGTAACGTCGCGGCGGGCCGCCAGCTGCGCCGGGGTCTCCCAGCGAGACGTCGAGCCCGGGTTGCCGACGACGAACACCCCGTCCCCCTCGGCCACCCCGAACTCCGAAAACTCGAACCAGGCCGGAGATGCGTAGGGCTCGTCGCCGTCCCACGCGCGCATGAAGGCGATGTCGAGGTTCCAGCGCGGGTACTCGAAGTTGTCGACCTCCCCGCCGAAGAATCCCACGGACGTCTCGGGCGCCATGACGAGCCGAACGTCGTCCAGTCGGCGCCACACGTACACGGAGGTGCGCACCCCCGCCCACAGTTCGACGAACTCGACGTCGAGGTTCTCCTCTCCCCCGAATCGTTCGGCGAAGCGCTCCAACGTCTCCTCCTCGATATCCGCCCGGGCCTCCGCCAGCCGTTCGGCTCGCTTCTCGCCCTGCTCGGTTCCGACCACCTCGTCGATCCGGTCGGTGACGTCTTCCGACCAGACGAACTGCTGGACGGTGAAGCCGGGAAGAGATCGCTCCTCCTCGCGAGACGCCGCGCTGAACCCGTCGGCCAGCAGATCCTCTCCCTCCCGGGCGGCGGTGGGCACGGCGTCGCGGATGCAGTGGTGGTTCGTGAGGATCAGGCCGTCGGGGGAGACGAACGAGCCAGAGCACCCCGGCAGGCGCAGGGAGCCGAGCCGAATCTGCTCGAGCCAGCGACCCTCGGCGCGGATGCCGTACTCCTCCTCCAGCCAGTCCGTCGGGAGGTTCTCGAAGGTCCACATCCGGCCCCGGTCGAAACGCTCCGCCTGAGCCGAGAGGTCGATCGGGGAATGCAGGAGAACACCGAACGCGACGGCCACGATCATCCCGAGCGTCGACCGACGGGACAGGACGGCGGCGACCGCCGGACGGGGACTCCGGTGGGGGAGGCGCATCATGGGGATTGTGGGAGGATCAGTTGCTGCGACGCCGCCGGCTGACTTCGTCGAGCAGCTCGCGCTCCGCGGAGGTGAGCGACGCGATACCCTGCTCCGAGATCTTGTCGAGGACGCGATCCACCTCGTCCAGCATGCTGCGCTCGTCGTCCTCCGTCCGCGGGGACGACGTCCGCTCGCGCGCCGCCGGCTCCTTCCTCGCGCTCACCGAGACCTTTCCCTTCCGGCCCCTCGAGACGGGACGCGGCACCCTCGTTCCAGGACGCCGACCGACGAGCGCGGCGGGCCTCCAGTCCATCTTCAGATAGAGGAGCGCGGCCACGATTCCGCCGAGGTGAGCGAAGTGGGCGATACCGCCGTTCGACCCCGAGATTCCCTCGAGGAGAGAGACCACGAAGAGAAAGGCCACGAGCCACTTGGCCTTCACGGGGAAGATGCCGTAGACGTGGATCGGCGCATTCGGCCAGTTCATCGCGAATGCGAGCATGAGGCCGTACGCCGCGCCCGAGGCGCCGATGACGCTGGCCGGCATGAAGACGATCGAGAGTACGGCACCGCCGAGTCCGGCGACCAGGTAGAAGCGCAGAAACTCCCGACTACCCCACCTCTGTTCGAGCGGGGTGCCGAAGAAGTAGAGCACCAGCATGTTGATCGCGAGGTGCCAGAGTCCCGCATGGACGAACATGTAGGTGACCACGCCCCACGGGCGCGTCAGTAGACGCGGGGGGTGCAGCGCGAGCAGATCGACGGCGGGGGACCACACCAGCGTCACGAGGAATATGCCCAGATTGGCGAGCAGCAGGCGCTTCACCATGGGCGTGATGCCCATGGAAAGACCTCCGAAGCTTCCGCCTCCGGAACCACTGTACGTGCGTTGTGCGAACATCGGTCTCCCGCATTTCAGGGGATCGTCAAACCCCGGTCGGTGAGGGCGGGTTCCGCCGATTCGCCGCGAGTCGTACGATCCGGTCGCACAGGGTCGGAAAATCGATGCCGGCAGCGCGCGCCCCGCGGGGTAGAAGACTGTTGCCCGTCATCCCCGGGAGGTTGTTGGCCTCCAGACACCAGATCCCACCCTGGCCGTCCAGCATGAAGTCTACGCGCGAATAGTCGCGCAAGCGAAGAATATCGTGGACGCGTCGACCCAGCACCTTCATCCGTGCCGCGACGCTCTCGTCGAGAGAGGCGGGAAAGATCTCCTGCGCCATCCCGGGCTGGTACTTGCAGGCGTAGTCGAACAGGTCGTTCTCGGGGATGATCTCCCCGACCGGCAGCGTCTCCTCGCCGACCACGCCGACCGTGAACTCGCGGCCGGCGACGTAGGCCTCCGCAATGACGAGATCGTCGAAGCCGCGTGCCCGCTCGAGTGCGCCGTCCAGCTCGTGCGGCGTCGTCGCGAGCTCCAGCCGAAGAGACGATCCACCATTCGCGGCCTTCACCACCATCGGCAGCCCGATCTCCGCCAGCAGTCGCTCGGCGTCCAGCACGTCCGTGAGCCAGGCGGGCGTGGCGATTCCGGCGTCCCGCATCAGCCGCTTGCTCACATCCTTGTCCATCGCGAGCAGGCACCCCGTTCGATCCGAGCCGGTGTACGCGAGACCCGCCGCATCGAGCAGCCCCTGGATCGTGCCGTCCTCCCCCGCCCCGCCGTGGAAGGCGAGCACGAAGACGTCGGCCGCACCGGCGACCGGGTGTCCGGTCAGTACGGAGAGTCCGTCGGTCAGAAGGCGGTCACGCCATCCGCCCCCGGGAGGGTCGGGCTCGACGCCACGATCTCGCAGTGCCTCCTCCTCGCCGGGCGTGAGAACCTCACCACGGACGGTGTCGAACGCAGCCACCGTGTGCCCCGCCTCTCGAAGCGCGGCCGACATCTGCGCACCCGTCGCCAGCGACACGGCGCGCTCGTCCGACGCCCCTCCGAGCAGGACGGTGACCTTCATCCCCGCGTCTGTGTCAGGTCACGCACGACGTCGAACCGGGTCACGATCCCGGAAATGCGGCCATCTTCACGGATCAGCACCGCAGGGGCGCGGTGCGTGAGCAGCCGGGTGACCTCCGCCTCGTCCACGTGTGCCTCGACCACCGGATACGGCGACCCCATCGCCGTCTCGGCGGACCGGTCGAGGAGCGAGGCGTCATCGAGGACCCCGGCCATCAGGTCGCTCTCCGCCACCGACCCGACGCACTCCCCCTGCAGGAGGACCGGAAGCTGCGACACGCCGTGCGTGCCCATGGTCGACAGCGCCATCTGCACCGACGTGGTCGGCTCCACGGCGTGCAGTCCGCGCGCCGACTCCTGCTTGGCGCTCAGCAGCTCCCCCGCCGACCGGCGCTTCGACCGCTCCAGAAAGCCGTTCTCCCGCATCCACTCATCGTCGTAGAGCTTCGAGAGGTACCGCTCACCCCAGTCGCAGAGGATCGCCACGACGCATGCGTCGGGATCGTCGAGTTCCCGCGCCTTCCGCACCGCGGCCTCGACGATCAGTCCGGCCGAGCCGCCCACGAACAGACCCTGCTCCCGTGCGAGCCGTCGCGCCATCCGGAAGGACGCCCCGTCCGAGATCTCGACGTACTCGTCGATCACATCCAGGTCCAGGTTGTCGACGATCTTGTCGCTCCCGAGACCTTCGACCTTGTAGGGGTGTCCCTCGACCATCTCGCCGGTGTTGAAGAAGGGCGCGATGAGCGACCCCTCCGGATCGACACCGCAGATCTGCACGTCCGGATTCTTCTCCTTCAGGAAGCGTGCCGTCCCGGTGATCGTCCCCCCGGTGCCGGCGCCGGCGAAGAAGTGGGTGATGCGCCCCTCGGTCTGCTCCCAGAGCTCGGGGCCGGTCGTACGGTAGTGTGCCTCCGGATTCGCCGAGTTGTAGAACTGGTCCGCGAGAACCGCGTTGGGCGTGGCCGCCGCGATGCTCTTCGCCTTCACGGTGTAGTGCTCCGGGTGATCGGGCGGCACCGCCGTCGGAACGATGACGACCTCCGCCCCGAAGGCGCGCAGCAGCTTCACCTTCTCGCTCGACATCTTGTCGGGCATCGTGAAGATGCAGTGGTACCCCTTGATGGAGGCGGCCATCGCCAGCGCGAGGCCCGTGTTGCCGCTCGTGGCCTCGACGATCGTCCCGCCCGGCTCGAGCTTCCCCGACGCCTCCGCCGCCTCGATCATGGCGAGGCCGATCCGGTCCTTGACCGACCCACCGGGGTTCATGAACTCGCACTTCCCCCACACGGGCGTGCGGCACCCGTCGGTGACCCGATCCAGACGGACCAGCGGAGTCCACCCGACCATCTCGAGCACATTCCGGTAGGCGGTGCGGTGTCGTTCACTCATCGGATGTCACCTCCGGTGGAGGGACGCTTCGTGAACCGGATCGGAAGCCGCGCCCAGACCTCGATCCGCCGCCCATTTCGTTGAGCCGGCTGGAACCGCATGTCCATCGCGCCGGCGACCGCCGCCGAGTCGAACGCCTCGATGCCGCTGCTCTCCAGCACCTCCGCCTCGGTGACGCTGCCGGTGTCGCTGACGCGCACGCGCACGAGCGTCTCTCCCTCGATATCCCGGTCCCACAGATCCAGCGGATACTCGACCGGAACGTCCTGGAAGAGGGGTGTGGGGGGGTCGATCTGCTGGTCGCCGGCGCAGGCGCCGAAGAGGACCACGAGAACCAGCGGAAGCGGAAATCGGCGTCGAGTGCTGTCCATCGCGGTGCTCCGGGTCATGCGGGCTCTCCCCGGGCCTCGCGGCGCAGGTCCGCCAGGAGATTCAGGGCTTCGAGAGGCGTGAGTTCTTCGACGGGGAGGCCCCGGAGTCGGGCCACGACCGGCGGCTCCACCGCGAAGATGGAGAGCTGATCCGGCGACGGCTCCGAGGCGGGACGGTGGGCGCCGTGGCGACCGAGTCCCTCGCCTCCCCCCGAATGCGTTCCTTCCAGCTCCACCAGAAGTTCCCTGGCGCGGGCGAGGACCTCCGCGGGTGCACCCGCCAGGCGGGCCACCTGGATGCCGTACGATCGGTCCGCACCCCCCGGCTCGAGCCGGCGCAGGAAGACGATGTCGTCGCCCGATTCCTTCACCGACACGTTCAGGTTCCGGACGCCGGGGAGCAGATCACCCAGCTGCGTCAGTTCGTGGTAGTGGGTCGCGAAGATCGTCTTGCAGCCGATCCGCTCGTGGAGGTGCTCGGTGACGGCCCATGCGATCGAGACCCCGTCGTAGGTCGATGTACCTCGGCCGATCTCGTCCAGCAGCACCAGACTGCGGTCGGTCGCTCCGTGCAGGATGGCGGCCGTCTCGTGCATCTCCACCATGAAGGTGGATTGGCCGCGGGCGAGATTGTCGGACGCACCGACGCGTGTGAACACCCGGTCCGCCATCGGGACGCGGGCGGAGTCGGCCGGTACGAAGGAGCCCATCTGGGCCATCAGCTGGATCAGCCCCACCTGCCGGAGGATCGTGCTCTTTCCCGCCATGTTCGGGCCGGTCAGAATCACCACGAACCCCGAGTCGTCATCCTCCGCGAGCCGGACGTCGTTGGGGATGAACTCCTCGCGCGGCATCATGGTCTCGACCACCGGATGCCGGCCGGCGGCGATCTCCAGGTCGAAGCCGGTGTGCACCTCGGGGCGCACGTATCTCCGCCGCTCGGCGACGTCCGCCAGATTCGCGATCACGTCGAGGACCGCCACATGGTGGGCCGCGGTCTGGATCCGTCCGACCTCTCCACCCACCCGTGCCCGCACCCGGGCGAACAGCTCGCCCTCGAGCTGGGCGATGCGATCCTCCGCGCCGAAGACCTTCTCCTCCCACTCCTTCAGTTCGGGCGTGAAATAGCGCTCGGAATTGGCGAGCGTCTGCTTCCGCGTCCACGCCTCCGGCACCCTGTCGAGGTTGGCCTTCGTCACCTCGAGGTAGTAGCCGAAGACCCTGTTGAACCCGACCTTGAGCGACCCGATGCCGGTGGCCTCCCGCTCCCGCTGCTGGAGCTGGGCGATGAAGTCGACCGCGCCGTCACGCGTCTCCCGCAACTCGTCGAGTTCGGCGTCGAATCCGGCAGCGATCACCCCGCCATCCTGCAGCGCGGCCGGGGGATCGTCGGCGATCGCGGTGTCGAGCCACTCGCGGAGGTCGGCCAGCGTGTCGAGATCGGCCCCGTGGGTGCGGAGGATCCCGGACTCCGCATCCGACGCCGCCTCCCGGACGTCCGGCAGCTGCGCCAGCGACCGGCCGAGCGAGCGAAGATCCCGTGGACCCACGCGCCCGGTCCCGACCTTCCCCGCCAGACGCTCGAGGTCGGCGATCGAGCCGAGTGACTCCCGCAGGCGACGTCGCAGAGGTGGGCGATCGAACAGCTCCTCGACGCCGCGCTGCCGGGCCCAGATCCTCTCGGCGTCCGTCAGGGGATGGAGGATCCAGCGCCGAAGCAGTCGCGCACCCATCGAGGTCACCGCGTCGTCCATGACCCGGATCAGGGTGCCCCCCTCCTGACCGGCGCGCAGGGGCTCGACGAGTTCGAGGTTCCGGCGGGTCATGTCGTCGAGCACCATGGAGTCGCCCACCCGCTCGATCCGCGGAGGACGGAGGTGGTCGACGCCGGTCGGGCGGATCTCCTGGACGTACGCGACGAGCCCTCCCGCGGCGCGCACCAGCGGCTCGTCGTCCGTCTCGAATCCGAATCCGTCGAGCCCCTTCACACCGTAGCGGCGCTCGAGCTCCTCGGTCGCGACGTCCAGATCGAAGATCCAGGGATCGCGCAGGGTTCGTGCGGGGCCGCCGGCCGACGGCGCGGGAAGCGCGACGATATCGGGGGCGTCGGCGTCGGGTCGCGCCAGGAGAATCTCGCTGGGCTCGATCCGCCCGATCTCGTCCACCAGCCGGTCGGAGGCCACTGGACGCACCACGACCTCGCCGGTGGACAGGTCGAGAGCCGCGACGCCGCGGTACCCGTCGTGGAGCGGGGTCACGGCCACGACCCAGGTGTTGCGGCGGTCCGGAAGCAGTCCGTCCTGCAGCACGGTTCCGGGCGTCACCGTCTCCGTGACCTCCCGCTTCACCACGCCCTTGGCCTGGGAGGGGTCCTCCACCTGGTCGCAGATCGCGACGCGGCGACCCGCCTTCACGAGGCGCGCGAGGTACTCGTCGAGCGCCTTGGCGGGAATCCCGGCCAGCGGGACCTTCCTGGCCGCGCCGTTGTTGCGGTTGGTGAGCGTGAGCCCCAGCAGCTTCGCGCCCTCCTCGGCGTCTCCGTGGAAGAGTTCGTAGAAGTCGCCCACCCGGAAGAAGACGAGCGCATCCGTGTGGCGGCGTTTCACATCCCGCCACTGCTGCATCATCGGGGTGTCGTCGGAGGCGGCCATGGAGGGTCTCGAGGGGGATTCCGGGCCCCGGAAGGTACCCGTCGGCGGGGTGGCGGATCAACCGAGGGAAGGGTGGTGGGTGATGACGATCTTCCGGGAGGCCGAATCGCCGGAGAATCCGATCCCGGACGGTCTGATCGGCGCCTGGAACTGAGCATTTCACCCGGAACGGCCCTGTTCCGCGTGGCCCCGGGTGCCCGGGTGCCCGGGGCCTGTTCGGACCCGGGAGCGCGTCACCCCCCGGCGTGAACAGGCCCTAGCGGTCCACCACCAGCTCGTCGAATCCCGCAGGCGACCGTCGGTGCCGCGTAGCCTGCTCGTACCCGTACGCCAACCGGAACAGCGTCGCCTCGTCGAAGGCGCGGCCGAGGATCTGGAGTCCCGCGGGCAGATCACCGTACGTGAATCCCATCGGGACGGTGATGGCAGGCAGCCCGCTGGCCGGCGCGACCCGCTGCGAGTTGTCTCCCCGGTACTCCTCCCTGGCCCGGTCGAGCGGCGCGGGCGGCCAGGTCCACGTCGGGTAGATGAGGGCGTCGAGTCCACCGTCGTCCATCACGGATTCGACGTGCTGGCGGAAGGCCTGGCGACCGGGGTTCTCCCAGAAGTCGGGACAGCCGTCCTCCCATTCGCCGGGGGGCGCATCGACCGGGGCGTCGACCGCGCCCCGGAGGGTGCTCTCGACGGTCGGATCGAAGGCACCCGACTCCAGCGCCTGGACCGGATCGGTGATCGGCGCGTTCGGGCCCAGCGATTCCAGATATCGGACGAGATCCCACCGAAAACGGGGGCAGTAGATCCCCGGACCGTTCGAGAGGGAGAGATCGATGTCCACCCGCGCCACCTCGGCACCCGATCGCTCCAGATCCTCGATCGCCGAGTCGAAGACGCGTGCCACCGCGGTGTCCATCTCCTCCCGGTCGGACAGCGACATCACCACACCGAGGCGCGCGCCATCCAGAGCTTCCGTCGGCGCGGCAGCGTCCAGCAGCGACGGGACGGTCCACCCGGGTGTCGCGCGTTCCGGATGGACGAGCGTGTAGGCGTCCTTCGGGTCCGGGCCGGCGACCACCCGGTAGACGCGAGCGACATCCTCGACGGTCCGCCCCATCGGCCCACCCACGTCCCGGTCGAAGGCCAGCGGGATGATCCCGTCGCGCGACGTGGCGCCGAGCGTCGATCGGATCCCGACGAGCGCCAGGTGCGACGAGGGGCCGCGAATCGAGTTCCCGGTGTCCGAACCCAGCCCGATCAGCCCGAACGACGCCGCCACCCCCGATGCCGTGCCGCCGCTCGATCCCGCCGGTGTGCGGTCCGGATCGTACGCATTCCGGGTCTGTCCGAAGGAGGAGCTGACCGTCTCCCTGGGGGAGAAGGCCCACTCGGCCATGTTGGTCTTCGCCACGATGACGGCACCCGCCGCGCGAATCCGCTCCACCTGGGTCGCATCGTCCGGGGGGACGCTCCCGGCGAGAGCGATCGACCCCCCCGTCGTGACCATGTCGTGCGTGTCGAAGTTGTCCTTCACAAGCATCGGTACGCAGTGCAGCGGACCGGGCTCCCCATCGGTTACGGCCGCCGCGTCGAGCGAGTCCGCCCGCTCGAGGGCGTCGTCGTTCAGAACGGTGATGGTGTTCATGCGGTCGTCGTACGCAGCGATGCGATCGAGGTGCGCCTGCACGACCATCCGGCAGGTGGTGCGGCCCGACGCCAATTCCGTCTGGAGTTCGGCGATGGTGAGCTCGACGACGGCGATCGGCGCTGGCTGGAGGCCACATCCGAGGGCGAGTATCCCGACCAGAGGTGCGAGGTGGCGAACACCACGAAGGTGTGGGATCATCCTGAAGAGCTCGGGGATTACGAGTATGGGTGGAGGAGACAGCGCTCCGGGTCGATCTCCGGCCGGGCCGCCGCCTCCAACATCCGCCGTGATCCGGCGCGGACGCAACGGCCGGGCTCTTCACGCATCATCGACACGACTCATCGAGACCGACACGACCATGGCCATCGAAGACACGCGGTACGGAATGAAGCGGACGCTGAACCTCCCTCTCGACGAGGCGGATTCAGCCGTTCGAGCGGCGCTGAAGGAGGAGGGATTCGGAATCCTCACCGAGATCGACCTCTCCGGCACGCTCAGGGAGAAGATCGGCGCGGAGGTGCGACCCTATCGCATTCTCGGCGCCTGCAATCCTCCGATCGCCCACCAGGCCGTCACCGAGGAGCTCGACATCGGCCTGCTCCTGCCGTGTAACGTCGTCGTCTATCAGGGAGACGACGCGGGGACCTCCGTCGTCGGCATGCTGGATCCCGTGACGCAGCTGGGCGTCACCGGTCGCGAGGACATCGAGCCGCTAGCGAAGGAAGTCCGGGAACGGATGCGCAAGGCGCTCGACGCGATCTGACAGGGCGGCCTTTCGGTATGGGTCCGTGCGCGTGGGTCCGTGCGCGTGGGTCCGGCAAATCGGGTCGGGCCGCGTCGGACCGGCGGCGTGGGACCCGCGGCGTGGGTCGGGTCGCCCCGCGCGTCAGCCGCCGCCGACCTCGTCGTCGGCACCGGGCACGACGGCGGCCTGGAAGCCCGCCTCGATCATCCGTGCGGCCAGGGGTCGGGCATCGTCGTCCTCGACGAATCGCCCGCTCCGAATCCGCCAGAGGTCACTTCCCTCCACCAGCACCAGGCGCACCTCGAACCCGGCGGCGCGCACCTCTTCGGCGATCTGGCGGGCACTCGCCTCGGACGAGAAGGCCCCGAGCTGGACGGTCCAGTCGCCCTCGCCGCGGGGCGAGTCGGGAAGCGAGTCGGGAAGCGCGTCAGGCGTCGGGATCGCATCCGGCGGCGCGTCCGAGGTCGGGATCGAATCGGGAGTCTGCTCCGGCGGCGAGGTCTCTCGCCCGGATCCGCCGGTCGGCGGGGCGTCGGGCACCGTGGTCTCCGTCGCGGCCGACGAGGATGACGTCTCCGTCGCAGCCACCGGGACCGGCCCGCGGGCCTCCGCCCGCGCCACCGCCCCGGAGTGCGCCGTCAGCCATGTGGAGGCGGTCGAAGCCTCGGAAGACCGCGGATAGTCGCGCGCCAGCACGGTGAACCATCGGGCCGCCCCGAGCGTGTCCCCGACGGCGGCCGAAAGCGACCCGAGGCGAGCCAGAGCGGGCTCCGAGTAACCTCCCGCGGGGTACTCCACGACGAGCCGGCGGTAGGTCGCGGACGCCGCGACGGGATCGAGCGTCAGGACACCTCGCAGCCAGAGCGCCCGTTCGCGCTCCGAGCGCGACGCGTCGCCCCACTCCACATCCAGCCAGGACACGAGGGCATCCCGGGCGTCGGCGGTCCGGCCATCCGCGCCCAGCCGGTCGATCTCTCCGAGATCCTGACCGGTCGCGGGAGCGGCGAAGGCCGACACACCACACAGGACCACGACGAGAGCGGCGAGCCCCACATCGCGCCGTGCGTGTACGGTCACGCCGCCTGCCCGAGCGAGTGCGCGAGGCGGGCGAGCAGCCACTCCTCGATGATCGCCCGGTCCTCCAGCGGCGCGGACTTGAGCAGGCGGTCGGCTCGGCGCAGGCCGGCGATGGCCGCATGAATCGCGGCCGGTGACCAGCCGCGGGCCTGACCCTTGAGCCGGTTCGCCAGCCATCGCTGATGGGGCGGAAGCGCCTTTTCGAGCGCCGCCGGCCCGGCGAGCCGCAGCACGGCGATCCGGAGCAGATGGTTCGACAGGCCGATCACGAGACCCACCCCGCTCTCACCCTGCGACATGAGGACCGGGAGCGTATCGAGCGCGTCGCCGAACTCGCGTCCGCCGACCAGATCGAACCACGCCCAGCGATCCTGCACCGGGAGATAGGTCCCGGCCGCCTCGACGTCCGATCGCGTGATCGACGCGCCCGGCTCCACGAATCCGGCCAACTTGTCGAGTTCCTGGGTCAGCATCCCGAGGTTGGGGCCGATGGCGTGGCCGAGTGCCCGCGCAGCCTCGGTCTCCATCTCGACCCCGAGTCGTGTCCGGGCCGTCTCCATCAGCCACCCCGGCACGTCGTCGTGCGCCAGCGGATCGAATCGCACGGACCGGGCGGCCTTCTCGAGCTGCCCGTAATACTTGGCCCGTGACCCGGACGGCTTGGTCCCGACCATGATCAGGGCGAGACCCGGAGGCGGATCGTCGACCGTGTCGAACAGCACCTTTCTGGCGCGCTTCGAATTGGAGAACGCCTCGACGCCGGTCAGGAGGATGACCCGATACTCGGCCATCATCGGCGGGGTGCCGAGGACGGACGCCAGCTGTTCCACATCGACGTCCTTGCCGCGGAGTCGATCGTAGTTGAAGTCGGACGTGGCGGGATCGAGGTGGAGGTCGACGAGCCGGGAGGCGACCTCCCCCTTCATCCACTCGTCGTCGCCGTGCAGGTAGAAGGCTCCACCCGCGGGCTCGGTACCTCCCATCAGGCGCTCGACCGCATCCTGCACCTCAGTCGAATCCGTCGGTCAGGACAGCTCGGTACGGCTGGAGCACGGGTGCGTACTGGCGCATGAGGTCGGATGCGCGCGGGACCGTTCCGCGGATCTCGAGCGGTACGGTGCGGATCGCATCGGTGCCGGACCGACCTCCCAGCTGAACCGCGGGAAGCGCGACCGGCTGGAGCGCGCGTCGCGGTGCCGGGCGCTCTGCCGCCACGGGCGCGAGTTCGACCGTCGGCTCGGAAAGAACCATCAGGACGGGAATCCATGCGACCGAAAGCACGACGACCGTCATCGCCAGGAGCGAGACCAGTGGTGCCCCTGACCCGATCGCCTCCGCCTCGCTCGCGCGACGTCGAACCCGCACGATCCGGTGCTCGAGCGACGAGCGGAACACATCCTCGTCAAGGTCCAGATCCTCGTCCAGCGACCGAAGCAGCTGCGTGCCCCGGTGGTACACCTCCTCGTACTTCTGACAGTCCTCACACCCCGCGACATGAGCGTTGAACCGGTCGCGGAGCCGTGGGTTCATGCCGCCATCGTCCCCATCGACCCAGCCGGAGAAGTTTTCGAGGAACGTCTTGCAGTTCATATCTGCGCGCTGGAAGCGGGCGTGGGTGCCCGGTCGAGACACATCCGACGGGCGACTCCGTTCACTGCCATTGTACGTGCACCGAAGAGTGCGGGTTCCCGAAGGCGGGTGCCGACGGCGTGAGACGCGAAACGCTCGACGGCCGGCTCCCGAGGGAACCGGCCGTCGAGCCGTGCGAATCGAGATCGCCCCGAGGGACGAGTCGCGCCACTCAGCTGACCATCGGCGCGATGATCTGGGCGAAGTTGTTTCGTGCGCGATTGAGGCGGCTCTTCACCGTCCCGAGGTTGCACCCGGTGATCTCGGCGATCTCCTCGTACGTCTTCCCCTCGAGTTCGCGCAGGACGAAGACCACCCGATGGTGCTCTGGAAGCTGCGCTGCGGCCTCCTCCACCTTTTCCTTCACATGCCGCTTCCGGTAGAGGTCGTCCGGCTTGTTCTTCGGATCCTCCCACTCGAGCGGCCGATGGTCGGCGTCCCAGTTCGTCTTGAGCGTCTGGAAGAGCACGAGCGGATTCCGCGATCGGTTCCGCAGCTCGTTCTTGGCGAGGTTGCTGGCGATCGTGTAGATCCACGTCGAGAACTTCTTCGTCTGGTCGAAGCGCTTCGCGTGCCGATAGACCCGCACGAACGTCTCCTGAACCAGGTCTTCGGCGCGCTGCCGGTCACCCACGGTACGAAAGACGAAGTGGACCAGCCGCTTGTCGTAGCGTGACACGAGTTCGCTGAAGGCACGCTCGTCGCCTTCGATGAAGGCCTGCACGAGCTGTGCATCCTTCATCTCCTCCAGCATCTGGCGATGTCCCGCTGCGCCGTCGGCGTAGTCCGGAGTCAGGTCGGGTGCGTTCGATCTGGCCGCCATGTCATCCTCCCGTCGGTTCGGCGCGAGCCCTTCTCGCGCTCTACTGCCCCCTGAGGTGCACCTTCCGTGCCATCGGGTTGCATCGAGGGAATGCGCGGCACCATGCGGCGGTTCCCACGTACCCGCGGATCCGCCGACGGACGAACTGTCCTGTCGAGCGGACACCCTGACCCCGTACCGACCCCGTCAGGCGTCGCCCGGTGCGGACAGCGTGGCAGAAGCCTGTCACCCGGGCAGGAGCAGGACGGCCCGCGTCAACGCGGCGAGTCGGGGATGCCGAAGTGAGCGACCCAGAGCAGGCCCGCCACCGTCTTCGCATCGGTGATACGCCCCGAACCGACCCACGACATGGCGGTGGAGAGAGGGACGCGGACCAGCTCGAGGAACTCGTCGCTGTCGAGGTCCCTGGGGCCCTCTCCGAGATCCCATGCGGCGAACAGGTGCACCCGTTCATTGGTGAATCCCGGCGTCGTCCAGATCGGCGTCAGCGGCGCGAGCCTGCCGGCGGTGTAGCCCGTCTCCTCCCGGAGTTCCCGCCGGGCACACTGCTCGAAGCTCTCGTCGGGGTCGTCCCGCATTCCGGCGGGGATCTCGAGAATCTCTCCGTCCGTCGTGTATCGCCACTGCCGAATGAGCACGACGTCCGGATCCGGCGCCTTCGGGTCACCCACGATCGGCACGATCGCGGACGCGCCCACATGTCGGACGAGTTCCCGCTCGGCCACCGACCCATCGGGCATGCGCACGGTGTCCACGCTCAGCCGCACGATCCGGCCCTCGTGCACGAGGCGCTCGGTAAGGCGTCCCGCGCCGTCCCCGGCCGCCGCCGACGTCACCGGTCGACGACGCCGATCGGCCCGACGTCCAGCGAAGCCAGATCGCGTGCGATCGCCGCCGACTCTCCGACGACCACACACTGCAGCGACTCGGGGCGGAGGTAGCGGCGCAGCGCGGCGTGAGCGCTGTCCGCCGTGACGGCGCGGATGCGGTCGCGCCACGTGGCCCAGTAGTCGGCCGGAAGACCATGTACGTGCCGTTCGGCCACGTGAGACGCGACCTGGGACGTGCTCTCGAGCCTCAACGGGAAGACGCCGGCGAGGTAGTTCCGAGCCTGCTCCACCTCGTCCGCATCGGGTCCGTCCGCGTGGATACGCTCGATCTCGCCGATGATCTCCCGAATCGCATCCCCCGTGACGGCGGTGTCCACCGCCGTGCCGACGAGGAAGGGTCCGGGGCCCCGACGCCACGCCCACCTCGCACGAACACCGTACGTGAAGCCGTTGCGCTCGCGGAGATTCAGGTTGAGACGTGAGGAGAAGGTCCCGCCCAGGACGGCATTGCCCACCACCAGGTCGAGGCGGTCCTCGATGGACCGGGGTGCGCCCACATGTCCGACCCGGATCTCCGACTGCACGGCGCCGGGCCGATCGACGACGACCGTACGGCGATCGGACTCCGCCGGCGTGCCCTCCGGCGGCTCCGGCACTCCGTCGCCGCCGGTCCATCCGTCGAACACCCGACCCGTCAGTTGCTCGACTTCGCCGGCGTCCACGTCTCCGGCGACCACGAGAGCGGCGCCGGCCGGCCGGTAGTGCGCCTCGGCGAATCCGGCCACGGCGCCGCGGCCGAGTGTCTCCACGCCGTCGAGGTCCCCGAGGGCGGATCGCGCGTAGGGTTCGCCCTCCGCGTACAGCGTACGCGCCGCCCAGGTCGCGGCGCGGCTCCCCGGGTTCATGTCCCGCTGACGGATCCGCGCCAGCTGCCCGTCCCGTGTGCGCCGGACCTCGGCCTCCGGGAACGCGGGCTCCCGCACGAGGGACGCGAGCAGTTCGAGCGCCGCGGGCAGGCGATCCGCCAGACAGGACAGCGAGACGTTCGTCACATCCCACCCGGTCGAGACATCGAGGTCCGCACCGATCCGTTCGAGCGCCTCCGCGAAGGCGTGGCCCTCGAGGGCGTGGGTGCCGCCCTCCAGCGCATCCCCCGCCAGAACGGCGAGGCCACCACGGTCGAACGCGAGCCGATCCTCCCCCGCCCGCAGAACGAGAATCGCCGTGACGAGCGGCAGTCGGGGGAGGTGCACCACCTCGAGCGCGACCCCGCTGTCCAGGCGCGTCATCGTGGACGGGGGGAAATCGAACGCTCGCAGAGGTCCGGGCGAGGGGGGGCGGGTACGGTCGAGCATCATTCCTGCTCCTCGCTCGCGCCTGAGGGCACGAAGGTGAGCGTGGCCCGGTTCGGGGTCGCGAACCAGGTCCGCGCGGCGTCACGGATGTCGTCGACGGTCAGCGCCCGCAGTCGGGCCAGATCCTCGTTGACGCGCTCGGGGCGGTCGAACAGCTGCGCGTACATCGACAGCCGATCGGCCCGCGCCTCGAGCCGCTCCAGCTGACGGGCGGTCCGGGCCTCCTCGAGCGCCAGCGCCCGCTCCACCTCGGTCTCCGAAAGGTTGGGCAGGTCCTCGAGCTGCTCCACGAGCGCCCGCTCGATGTCGTCGGGATCGGAGGTCTCGAAGCCGGTGGCTCCGACCAGCAGGACCGATGCGCCGGTCACCAGCGGGAAGGGATACGCGAAGGCGTCGCGCACCACACCGGTGCGCACGAGGCGCGCGTACAGCCGGCATGCACGACCCGATCCCAGCACTCCGGCGGCCACATCCACCGCGTCGAACGCCGGATCGGTGAAGGGCGGGATACGCAGCCCGAGGAAGACCCTCGGGAGCGGTACCTCCGCCGTCACGACCTCACGTCTCCCCTCCGTCATGGGAACGGGCAGATCCGTGCTGCCGGGCACGCCGGGGCGTTCGCCCCCCGCCGGGATCTCGCCGAAGAACCGCTCGACCCGGGAGAAGGCATCCTCCGCCTCGACATCGCCCGCGATCGTGAGGACGGCGTTGTCGGGCACGTACCAGGTCCGGAAGAACCCGCTCACGTCCTCCAGGTCGGCGGCGTCCAGATCCTCCATCGATCCGATGACGGTGTGCCGGTAGGGGTGTCCCTCCGGCCAGACGAGCCGCTGCATGCGCTCCATCCAGTCGCCGTACGGCTGGTTGTCGTAGCGCTCGCGCTTCTCGTTCTTCACCACGTCGCGCTGGTTGTCGAGCTTCTCCTGCGACATCGAATCCAGCAGCCACCCCATCCGGTCGGCCTCGAGCCACAGCGCCAGGTCGAGCTGGTGGGACGGGAGGGTGTCGTAGTAGTTGGTGCGGTCGAACCAGGTGGACCCGTTGAGCGAGCCGCCGGCCCGCTCCATGAACTCGAAGTGCCCGTTCTTGGGCACGTTCTTCGAGCCCTGGAACATCATGTGCTCGAACAGGTGGGCGAATCCGGTTCGGCCGGCCCGCTCGTTCCGCGAGCCGACGCCGTACCAGAGATTGACCGCGACGACGGGCACCGCGCGATCGGGCGCGACGACCACGTCGAGTCCGTTGTCGAGCCGTCGTCGGTGGATCTGGATGTCGAGGGACATCAGGGGCGCTCCATGAGGCGTTCGCGAAAGGTCGTCGGTGCCAGCGTCTTCACGAGCAGGGTGCGGGCGGCGTCGGGACCGAGCTGGAGACGGTCCTCCACCTCGTCCACGAGAACGGTGTCGGTGCCCTCGGCCGCGGTGCGGGCCATCTCGAGGTGACGCCATGCGCCATCGTCCTCGAAGATCGTGTAGGCGAGCGCCGCAAGCATGTGGGCGCGGGGGTCCAGCCCATGTCCGGCGCCGAGTTCGAGCTCGAGAACGGACTCCTCCACGCGTCCGGCCATCACCAGCGCCAGTCCGAGCATCGCATGGGTCCACGGATCGTCGCCGTTGAGTGTCACCGATCGCGCGAAGTCGTCCACCGCGAGGTCGATATGCCCCTCGAGAGCCCGGGCGACACCGCGCTCGTAGAAGGCGATCGCCGACTCGGGATCGAGTCGGATCGCCGCATCGAGTTCCTCGAGTGCCTGCTCGCCGAACCCCTCCCGCGAGAGGAAGGCACCGTAGCGCCAGCGCACGGACGCATCATCGGGCGCGAGCAGCGCGGCGGTCCGAAGCGCGCCCTCGGCGTCGGGGTCGTCGAAGGCCGCGAGCGCCGTTCCGGCGACGGCGAGCAGCACGGGATCGTCCGGCTCGAGTCCCACCGCCTTCCGGAAGCGCTCGTACGCGATGCCATCCAGTCCGAGTTCGCGCTCCGCGACCCCGAGCCAGCAGAGCAGCGTAGAGTCCTCGGGCCATTCGGGCAGCGCATCACGGAGATCCGCCGCGGCCGTCTCCCAGTCGCCGTCCTCCCCGAGGCGCTTCGCCCGCTGGAGCAGCACCTCGAGTTCGTTCTCCGGCTGGATCGCTTCTGCGTCGCGGTTCATCTCGCCCCCTACGCGCCGAATTTCACGAGTCGCCCGGCGTGCGCCAGCGCGTGCCCGATGAGGTCGGTCCCGCGCAGGAACCCGAGATCTCCCCCGCGGCAGGCGCTCTCGCCGAATCGATCGGCCGTGGGCCGCGCGAGCTCGGAGGCGATCAGCGTCGGGACCGGATGCCACGAGTGTTCGCGCATCCGCGTGGGCGTCGAGTGGTCCCCGGTCACCACGAGCACCTCCGGCTCCAGCGCCGTCACCCGCGGAATCAGCGCGTCGACCTCCTCGATCGCTCGGACCTTTCCCGCGAAGTCGCCGTCGTGTCCACGCGTGTCCGGGTCCTTGAAGTGCAGGAAGTGGAAGTCGAAGGCATCGAAGCATCCCTCGAGGACGTCGATCGTCGCCGCGGAGTTCGCGGGCACGTCGGGCACCTCCATCCCCACGAGCTTCGCCACCCCCCGGTACATCGGATACCTGGCGATGGCGGAGGCGCGCAGCCCGAACCGGTCGCGATATCCCGGAATGTCCGACCACGACGCGAAGCCGCGAGCCAGGAATCCGTTCATCACCGGTTCGTCGGCGAGGATCTCCCGAGCCTGGACCAGGAAGTCGCCGACCACCTCGGCCGTCTTCCCGGAGCCCGGCTCGATCGCCGTGCACTCCAGGTCGGGCGCACCCTCCACCAGGGGATCGGTGTCGGTAACGGCGGCTTCCAGGCCCCGCCCACGCAGCCGGAGCACGACCCGATGCTCCTTCTCGACCTCGAGGTCGATCTCGATCCCCTCGGGCGGGCGCAACTCGCCTCGGAGCGTCGCGACCACCCGCCGGGCCTCGTCGTCGGAGGGCCGCCCCGCCCGACGATCCACGACGTTCCCGTCGGCGTCGAAAGTCGCGAGGTTGAGCCGCGCGGCGACGTCCCCGGGTTCGAGCTCCATCCCCACACCCAGCGCCGACAGCGCACCGCGACCGACCACGTGAGTCGACGGGTCGTAGCCGAAGATCGACAGATGGGCCGGGCCGCTGCCGGGCGTGATCCCGGGTGCGACCGGCGTGTGCACACCGAGCGACGCACGGGCCGCCAGCGCGTCGAGGTTGGGCGTGACCGCCGCCTCCAGCTCGGTCTTTCCGGACTCCGGGTCGGGCAGTCCGCCGAGTCCATCGAGGACGATGAGGACGATGCGTCCGCCGGTGGGCAGGACCTGGTCGTCCGGAAAACGAGGTGTGGCCATGATGCGGAGGGGCGGTCGGGGGCGGCGGGCGGACCCTGAATCTACAAGCCTCACGCGGCGCGTCGATGCCCGGCCATGTCGCGTGCTCGGCGCCCCCGTGATCGCGGCCCACCACGGATCGGCACGGGGGCGATCGATCCGAGATCCGCGACGGCGACGGGGCCGATCCGGTCGCCTTCGATCTGGAGCGACGGGCGGCCGAGGCGACCCTCCTCGAGCCGCACAGGTATCCGAGCGGCGTCGATCATGTGATCGTGGGAGGTGAGATCGTCGTCGTCGACGGTGGCCACACCCGGTTTCTGCCGGGTCGAGTGCCGACCCGGAACCGAGTCGTACGCCGCCGGCCCGACCACGGGTCACGCCACCCGACACCTGCCTCCAGCCACGAACGGGATGCCTCTCAGGTCGCATGAAGCGCTGCACGACCTCGCCGTCCTCCTGAAGTCTCGACACGGCCTGATCCACCTCGAGACCGGTGACGAGGATCGGGCCGCGATGCTGTTGCACCACGTCGCCGACCGGACCGGTCTCCCCCTGCTGGTGTGGAGCCGGGCGCGCGGCCTCCGACGGGTGGGAATGTCCGAGGCGATCTACGAGACGCAGGAGCTGGACAAGGCGCTCCAGCACATCTTCCACTCGGGCATCGACGCGCTCTACCACTTCGAGGGCGTCTCGAACAAGGCGCTGGAGGACGAGATGATCCGGGCGCTCCTCCGCGAGGTCGACGGCGAAATGAGGCGCCGGGCGGGCGGCGTGGTGTTCACCGGCGCGGCCCTCCAGGTCCCGGAGGCGCTGCGTCCGCGCTTCACGGACGTTCGACTCCCGGGCCCCTCCGAGGAGGAGTTCCGGGCGCTCCTGGGCCAGATCGTCCGGGACGTGTCCGAGCGCCAGCACGCTGAGGTCACGCTCACGGCGGAGGAGAAAACGCTCCTCGTCCACCACCTCTCGGGCCTCACGCTGATGGAGGCGGAGAAGATCCTCACGAAGGCGATCGTGGAGGACGGACGCCTCGACGCCCGCGACATCCAGCATATCGCCGAACACAAGAAGTCGATCGTGGAGCGGGACGGGCTGCTCGAGTACTACCCGGTCGAGGCGAGTCTTTCCGACGTGGCCGACCTCCGCGGCTTCAAGGCGTGGCTCGCCCAGCGGACGGCGGTCGTGCGCGACCCGGCTCGAGCACGTGAGATGGGGCTGCCCTTTCCGAAGGGGGTCCTGCTCATGGGCGTTCCGGGATGCGGGAAGTCGCTCTCCGCCAAGGCGCTCGCATCGGAGTGGCGGCTGCCGCTCCTGCGACTCGATCCGTCGGTGCTCTACAACAAGTACATCGGCGAGACCGAGCGGAATTTCCGTCGCGCGATGGACACGGCCGTGCGAATGTCCCCGGTCGTCCTGTGGATCGACGAGATCGAGAAGGCCTTCTCCACGGGTGGGGACGCCGACAGCGGCGTGAGTCAGCGGCTGCTGGGAAGCTTTCTCTCATGGCTTCAGGAGCGGAGCGGCGACGTCTTCGTGATCGCGACGGCCAACGATGTGCTCCGGCTCCCCCCCGAACTCATCCGGAAGGGACGCTTCGACGAACTCTTTTTCGTGGACCTCCCCAGCGCGGACACCCGTCGGGAGATTCTCGAGATCCACCTCCGCACCCGCGACCGCGACCCCGACGGGTTCGACCTCGATGCCGTCGTCGCGGACACCGATGGATTCAGCGGGTCCGAACTCGAACAGATCGTGGTCTCCGGACTCTACACGGCCTTCGCCGAGAACGAGACGTTGCAGGACCACCACCTCCGGACGGCCGCATCCGGGACTCGTCCCCTGTCGACGACGATGGCGGAGCGGATCTCCCGACTTCGGGCCTGGGCCGCCGAACGCACGGTTCGCGCGAACTGAGGCACGATTCAGGCGAACGGACGAGGGGCTCGGGCGCTCCCGCGCCCGTCAGCCGTAGTGGACGCCCCGGCGCTCCACGACGAGTTCGTCCCCCTCCTCCCGCACGCGGCGGAAGCCGAGCAGGTGGAAGATCTGGAGCGCGTACCACCGGGCCACCCGGCGGTTCACCACGAAGACCCCCGCCCGCTCCGGATGCTTCCGGATCCCGGGCAGCAGGTGGATGCCTCGGGCGAAGCCCACCCGCCGCAGCGCCTCCGACAGCCACAGCCAGAAGGCCGAGAACTCCCGCACGATGAAGAAGCCGTCCTCCCCCTGCTCCTGGTAGAGGGGCATCAGCATCCGGCCCCGCTCGGGCGCCCGCACCGGTCCGTCGGCATCCTCGGCGAGCGTCTGCCCCCGCTGCACCGGCTGGAAATTCTCCCACCCCGGTGCCATCACGAAGCGGTCGCCCGGGTGGACCGGGTGGCGATATCGCATCTCCAGCGCCGGGGGCAGGCCCATCGAATCGCGGGCGAGCTCCTTCCGGGCCTCCTGAGCTTCGGGGAGGTGGTTCGCATGCAGCAGACCCGTGGCCTCCAGCATCAGCCAGATCGCCCACTCCGCGCGATCCGCCGCCGCCGCCTCGTCGTGCTGTCCCGATTCGAAGGCCATCGTGATCACGCCATGCTCGCCGATCCAGTCGTGCAGCGTACCGTCGACCATCTCCTCGAGCCCGAGCACCAGCGGCACCGGAAGATGCAGAGCCAGCTGGCGTGCGGGCAGCGAGTCGGCGACGGTCGAGAACGCGCCCCCCTGCGCGGACGTCGTGTGAAGGTCGAGCAGGTAGGTCGTGCCCGTCGCCGTCGCGACCAGTTCGTCCAGCTGGCGGATGAGATCGGCCTGCTCGCGATCCTCGACCTCGGAGCCGGGGCCCTCCCGCCGAAGCCGCTCGATGATCGGGCGGGTCCACGCACGGTTCAGATCCCGGTCCACGAAGCGCCTGCCGCGAGCGAGTGCGCTCCGGTTGCCGGTGATCAGGGTGACCCGCCCATCGATGTCGGCCTCCCGGGAAGCCAGCGCCCGTCCGACCCGCCGGCACGCCTCGAAGCCGGCCGGCTCGTTGCCGTGCAGCGCGCCGACGACGATCAGGGAATCACCCCGGTCGGGAGACCCCAGCGACGCGATCACGCGTGCGGGAAGGGGGAGCTCCGCTTCGAGAGATCGGGTCACGAGTCGCGCAGCCGCTCCTCGAGGAGCTGGTAGGCGATGGACATGAAGTCCCGCTCGCTCACGATCCCGACCAGCTTGCCCTCCTTGATCACCGGAAGCGCCGAAACACGCTGGGACCGCATCAGTTCGATCGCCTCCAGCGTCGACGTCCGGGGCTCCACGGTCAGGGGATCGCGCTCCATGATCCCCTTCACCGGCTGGTTGCCGGAGTGCGGACCCGACTCCGCCACGAGACGCAGGACCGAGCGGTACGAGACGATTCCCACGAGCGCGTGCTCGTTGTCCTCCACGAGGACGTGCCGGATCTGCTTCTTCTCCATCAGGAATGCGACGAGGTCGACCAGCTCGTCCTCGTTGACCGTGAACAGGTGGGTCGTCATGTACTGCTCGACCGTCTCGAAGTTGGGACGCCACGCCGAAGCCCCCGGCGCGGGGGCGGGGTCCCAGGTGTGCACGGGCTCGTTGGTCTGCTGCAGTTCGGAGGTCGCGGCCACCAGCGCCGCCATTCGTTCGGCGCGCGTGCCGGTGTCCTTCATCGCCGACAGCGAGCGCATCATCCACCTGGATCCGGTCGACAGCGTCTTCACGCGATCGTGCACGACACCCAGGTAGCGATCGATGTCCGCGGGGGCCACCCGATACGATTCGAGTCCGGCTCGCGCCAGCGGCAGCAGCGTGTCCAGGATCAGCCGGGGAGCCGGGTGCGACTGACCGTCCGTCCAGGTCTGGGCGGAACGGAGACCCAGCTTGGCCGCGGCGAAGAAGTTCTCCTTGGCGTCGTCGAAGTCGAGCATCCTCGAGATGTCGCCGTACTCCTGGCGCGCACCCAGAACGGCGCCGATCCAGAAGGCCGCGTTGGCGATCTCGTCGACGACGGTGGGGCCGGAGGGGAGGGCCCGGCATTCGATCCGCAGGTGCGGCACGCCGTTTCCGACCCCGTAGCAGGGTCGATTCCAGCGATACACCGTGCTGTTGTAGAGGCTCAACGCCTCCAGCTTCGGCACGCCACCGGCGTCGAGCACCGCCATCGGATCCTCGTCCACGGGCTCGGCGATGAGTGCGCGGAAGCGCGCCAGATCCTCGTGGAAGAGCTCGGTAACGGACTCGCGCACCCACCCGTCGCCGAACTGCACGCGAGCGGTGAGCTCCCGGGTGTGGAGTTCGGTACTCCGCGTATCCAGCGACTGCTGGAAGAGGGCGATGCGCGTCTCCGCCCAGAGCCGGCGACCGAAGAGCAGCGGCGAGTTGACCGAGGCGGCGAGCACCGGCCCCATCACGGCCTGCGCCATGTTGTAGATCGCGGCCGACTCGTCGGGCGAGACCTGGAGGTGCACCTGGCACGACGTGTTGCACGCCTCGAGCATCACCGAGTCGTGCTCCACGAGCAGCTCGTCGACGCCGTCGATCCGCAGCTGCCACGCGCTGCCACGAAGCTGGTTCAGCGCATCGTTGAGAGCGAAGTAGCGTGCACGGGGCGTGATGTTGTCGAGGGTCAGGTGCGACATCGACAGCGTGGGCAGGATCCCCGTCAGGACCACCTCCGCGTCCTCCTCCCGGGCCGCCTCGCTCGCCTCCCGGACCCGGGAGATGAAGGCCTGCTCGAGGTCGCTGAATACGGAGCCGCTGAGTTCGCACGGATCGAGATTGACCTCGAGGTTGAACCGCGCGAGCTCCGGCGTGAAGGGGGCACCGCCCAGCCGCTCGAGCACCTCCACCCCTGTCGGAGAGGGTCGGAACCCGCCATCGACGAGAAACATCTCCTGCTCGGCACCGATGCGGCGAATCCCGCTCTCGATCATGCCCTCGTCGAGCATCCGCTCGAGGGCGTGAAGGTCGGACAGAAGCGACTTCGTGAAGGCGCGATAGCTCTCTGCGTCCCGTGCCTCGTGTGATGTCAGATCACGTCCCATGGGAGCTCACTTGAAGGATGCGATGTCGTCGAGCGACTTCTTGGAGATGTCGGGCACCTCGGCGCCCTCGGCGGGGTGGCCCACGACCAGGAGGAGAAACGGCCGCTCGTTGTCGGGGCGACCGAGCACCTCGTTCAGAAACTTCATCGGCGAAGGCGTGTGGGTCAGCGTCGCGAGACCGGCCAGATGCAGCGCGGTGATGAGCACTCCCGTGGCGATCCCCACCGACTCGGTCACATAGTAGTTCTTTCGCCGACCCCCCTCCCCGTCCGGGGCCCAGCTCTCTGCGAAGATCGCGATCAGCACCGGCGCGACCTCCAGGAAGGGCTTGTCGGCGTCGGTCCCGAGGGGCGCCAGCGCGTCGAGCCAGTCCTGCGGCGCGCGCTCCTCGTAGAACGCCCGCTCCTCCTCCTCGGCCCGGCGACGGATCTCGGCCCGAACGTCGGGGGAGGTCACCACGGCGAAGTGCCACGGCTGATGATTGGCGCCGTTGGGTGCCGTCCCCGCCGCCAGGATGGCGTCCTCGATCACCTCGAGGGGCACGGGGTCCGGGGCGAAGTCACGGACGGTTCGACGCAGCCGCATGCGCTCCAGAAACCGCCGCGCGCGACGACGCATCTCCTGCGGCTCGGGGGGAGCCGGCAGGGGAACGGGACGGGTGGGGAGTGTCGGAGTCATCCACCCAGAATCGTCCGGTCGCGAGGCCGTCGCAACCGGCGGCGCCCTCAGGGCGAGATGGCGCGGAGAGCTTCCGCGGGCGTGCCATGCTCGGCGAGCGCCGCCGCGACCTCCGACGGCGGGAGGTCGGTGTACTCCGACAGGAACCGGACATTCGCGAGGAAGACCGCCTGTGCATCCCCTACCGACACCTCGGACCACCTCGCGCGCGGAAGCGCGGAGAGCTCCTCGTACAGCGCGGCGACAGGAGCCGGGACCTCGTCGAAATCGACATGGAAGAACCCCACCTCGAGGCCGTATCGAGCCGCCAGAGTCGCCCACGCCCGACCACTCCGCCGGGCCGCGACAAGGGCGTCCGGCGAGATCCCGGCACGATCCGCGATGGCCAGAGCCACCGGAATCTCCGAGACCGGCATCTGCCACTCCGCCAGGATCTCCACCTCGTCCGCCGGAAGATCGTAGTGGTCGCCGACCGCCCGGAGGAAGGACAGCTCCGGAGCCGTCTGCCCAGCGATCCCGGACGCGAACACGCCCGCCGCGAGCAGAGGGACCGAGCCGATCGTGATCCGTCGCAACCATCCGTTCGTCATGATACACCTCGGAGTTCGAGGGTCGAAGCGTCGGGGGAGAAGATATACACCATTCATGCCATGCGCCCATCCACGCGGGTCGCGGCGGTGTTCCCTTCCCCCTCCGATCCCATCAGCCGCCGGCGGGCGGGGTGTCCACGATGTCGTCGTAGCTGTCCGCGTTCCACTGCGGCCGGTCGTCGGCATTTCCGACCTCGGCGCCCAGCAGGAACAGGAGGCGACCGATCCGAGCCATCTTCTCCGTATCGAGCTTCCCGACCTCGTCGCTGGCCTGGTGATAATCCTCGTGCGTTCCGTTGAAGAAGAAGAGCACCGGCACCCCACGACGGGCGAAGTTGAAGTGGTCGGACCGGCGATAGAAGTTCTCGTCGGGCCAGATGTCGTCGATGGCGGTCATCCCGATCTCGGGGTTCGCGGCATTCACCCGGTTCATGGTGGCCCCGAGGTCCGAGTGCTCCTTTCCGATGGCCACGATCGTGTCGGTCCAGTTCCTCCCCACCATGTCCACATTGAAGTTCGCGACCATCGACTCCAGCGGAACGGACGGGTCCGCCGCGAAGGCGGCGCTTCCAAGCAGGCCACGCTCCTCGCCGCTGACCCAGAGGAACATCATCGACCGACGCGGGCGCTCGGCGGGCGCCATCGCCGCCATGGCTTCGGCGACCTCCATGAGCGTCGCCGTTCCCGACGCATTGTCGTCGGCGCCGTTCCAGATCGAGTCCCCGCTCTCGCCCCGCGGCTCGCGCACGCCGACATGGTCCATGTGCGCGGAATAGATCACGTACTCGTCGGCCAGTTCGGGATCGCTGCCCGGAAGTACCGCGACCACGTTCGGAGCCGTCTCCGGGTCGAAGGCCGGAGCCGTGTAGCGGTCGATGTAGCTGCCGTCCTTCGCTCCGGGCTCGAGCCCTGCCGCCTCCATGCGCGACGCGATCCACTCGGCCGTGGCCTCGATCTCGGGGGACGGCGTGTTGCGACCGCGCATCGAGTCGGCGGCGAGGACCGCCGCCTTCTCCAGAAGCCCATCGGAGTCGATAGCCGCGAGGGCCTGCTGGAACGTCGTCGCCGACGCGGTTCCGTCGGCGCCCGAGGCGTCCTCGCCGGTGGATGCACAGCCGGCGGCGGTGAGAATCAGGGCGAGCGCGAGCAGCGGGGTGGTCTTCATCGGTTCATGTCCGTCGTCGTACGTGTGTCGGATTTCTGCAGAATCATGTGCAGAGCGGGCTGCTGCGTCATCGGATGCGTGTGACCGGGAACGCGCCGCCGGCCTCCAGGCCGGGAATCAGCCCCCAGGAGGCCAGGCCGTCGTCCGAACGCGGCTCCAGAAGGTAGAAGGCGAGTCGGCCCAGGGGCTGGGAGACGTCGATTTCGTGAGTGCCTGCCGGAAGGCGGATCGTCTCCGACGCCCAGGCGCCGGACACCGTGTGCTCGTTGTGCCCCTGGAACTGCCGGACGGCGACGTCGACCTGCGAGATCCGGAAGACCTCTCCCTCCACGGTTGTAGGCGCGTTCAGCTCCCGCAGTTCCACCCCGTGTGCCCGCAGCCGGTCGAGGATCACCGCCGCCTCCGCCGGCACGAAGTAGCGCGCAGGCGCGACCTCGGTGTCGCTCGCCATGAAGGTGCCGTACTCGCGCATCTGGGTCGGTTCGACCACGTCCAGTCGGCGCAGGATCGTCGCGCCGGTGTAGGGATGTCGCTCCTCGGCCACATCTCCCATGAGGATCGTGACGAGGGTGTCGGACGGCTCCGGCACCGCGCGCGTCGGCAGCGTCTCACCCACGACCGACGCGTCGGCCTCGCGTACGGCGTCGCGGATGGCTGCGGCGTCGTCGCGGGCCCAGTCCAGGATCTCCTCGACGAACCGGTAGGTGGAGCGCACGCGATCCTCGTACGTCAGATAGGCATACGCCTCGCTCAGGATCGCGATTCGATTCCGCAATCCGATGTAATTGTTGTTGAAGCGGGGTCGGTGGTCGAAGGTCGCCCACGCGAGCTCGCCGTTCCGCTGCGAGGCATTGCCGTAGTAGTAGAACTCCCACCCATCCTCCGCGCGGATCGCCGAGGTGATCTCGGGGAAAGCCACGTCTCGAAGCAGATTCACCACCTCGTCGGGGGCGCCGGGGTGGAGCGGTGGCGAGTAGGTCAGGTGGTATGCGTGCCTCGTTCCATTCGTCGTGTGGAGGTCGACGCTCACCTCCGGGTCGTAGGCATTCAGCATTCCGGCGAAGGACCGGGCCTCCGGGGAATCCAGCTTCATGTGGTCCCGGTTCAGGTCGTAGCCCTGCGCATTGGGTCGCTGACCCATGCCGCCGATCGGGCCGTGCTGCCGCGGACGATTGCCGAGGGCCACCCGTTCGTTCCCATCCGCGTTGTAGATGGGATTCACGAGCAGCACCAGTTCGTCCGTCCAGTCGACGGTCTGCCCCGTGAGAAGATCACGTACCAGCATCTGGAGCGCCTCCTTACCCGGCACCTCGCCGCCGTGGATGTCGCCCTGCAGATAGACGCGGAGCTTGCCGGAGGCACGGACCGCCTCAGGGCTACCGTCCGCCACGTCTCCGATCACCAGCAGCGGGATGGAACGCCCCTCCGTCGTGTAGCCCATGGTGCGAAGGTGGGCGCGGGCGCTCCCCTCGTCCGCTGCACTCAGGAAGTCCACGACCTCCGTATGGCTGGATGTCTCCATCCAGTCCGTGCGCTCACCCCGTGTCCGGAGGTCCGCCAGGGCGGACGCAGCGGTGCCCGGCGGCTGCGAGCCGCAGGCGGTCGTGAGCAGAGCGAGGAGAGTCGTGATGAGCGACGCGGTGATCCGCATGTGGGACGGGGCTGGAGGTGCGAACTCGTCGTTGACGATTCGGGGTTCGACGGAGTGGGTCAGAGTACCGCCGAGCGCGGGCGGACGCGAGGCTCCCGCACCGTCGACAGGCGGATGGTCGACAGCCCGACGGTGGACGGCAGGGGTCCTCCACGGCCGAAACGCGAAACGCCGCCCCGCGCAGATGCGCGGGACGGCGTCGCGATACTTCCGCTCGAAGCGGTCGTATTACATCATCGCGCCGGCTTCACCGTCGGCCGACACCACGAAGCGGACCCACATCCCGCTGATCGCGTGCGCCGGGATGTAGCAGATGAGGACGTACTCACCCGCCTCGGAGGCGGTGAAGGTGATCGTCTCCGAATCACCATTCGGCATCGTGGCCTCGGTCATCGACGTCGGGTTCTCCGAAATCGCTCCCTCGAACACCGGCGTGGTGCTCGGCGAGGCCGGCGGCGTGTCGAACGCCGGGTGCACGCCGATCGAGTGCGGCATGTTCGGGTCGTTGTTGGCGAAGTTGATCGTCACATTCGCGCCCTGCGGCACGGTGATCGTCATGTCGCCGTTCTGGTACCCGTTGTAGTTCCAGTAATTACCGGCATCCGTCGATCCCGCCGTGATGTCGAGCGTGACGTTGTTGCCGTCCATCTGATACCAGTCGGGCATCGTGAGCTCGCCGGCCGGCATTTCGGCCTCGGCCGCCGGGGCCTCGGCCGCCGGAGCCTCCGCGGGCTGCTCCATCGACGCATCGTCAGCCGCAGGCTCACCGCCGCCACAGGCGGCGATCGAAAGGGCCATCAGTCCAAGAGCGAAACGCTTCATTGTTGTCTGTCCTCGGTGCGATTTCAGCATGTTCAGCCACACGGCGATCCCGCGCGACTCCGGACCGGTTACCCCCATCGAGGAATTTCGGCCCGTTGAATTGCCCGATCACGCCCGAACTTCATCATGGAGCATGAGCGGCAAGGGTGTCTCACTCAATGAAGGTATTGATACAGAGGGCGCTTGTGAATCCCTTCACATGCGCCTCCCGACCGTCCTCGACCGTGCATCCATGCGGGATCTCGCATACCTTGAACGATCTTTGGGCGGATCCGATGGGCGGGACCGTCCGGATCCACCCCTTCCGAGATCGGCATGGAGCAGCTCGACCGGGACGACGGCTGCGCCTCCGCCCCCGATGTCCGGACCGAAATCGGCCAGACGCGGCCCTTCTCGAGCCCCGGCGAGGAGATCGTAGTGTCGATTCTCCGCACCGCCGACGAGGCGCACCGGTTCATGGTGGGTGTGCTCTCCGAGGAAGACCTGACCGATCAGCAGTACAACGTGCTTCGAATCCTCAGGGGCGCGGGCAGCCGCGGGCTTCCCACCCTGGCCATCGGAGAGCGCATGATCGAGCGCACACCGGGTGTGACACGTCTCATCGACCGACTTCTCAGGAAGGACTTCGTGGAGCGCGAGCGGGATACGGAAGATCGGCGCCGCATCGTCTGCCGCATCACCGATGCCGGATTGGCCGTACTCGAGCGCATCCAGCCACGCCTGGACGCCGCCGTCGCCGCCTTCGAGACCGCGCTCCCCACCACGGTCGCCCACGACCTCGGACCGCGCCTCGACGAAACTCGGCGGGCACTCAGGGACGCGACGCCCGACTGATACGCCTCGCCCGACCCCCGCGTGACCCGCAGTACTTCCTCCGACCCGATTCCGCCCTGATATACATGACTGGACAATCTTTCAAGTTGCATGTAAGTTCAGGCAGATGGAGAGGGCCTACCCGCCCCTTCCTGCTGTCACACGAACATGGGAGACCGACGAATGACTACTGCTACCGCGACGCTCGAACAGCTCGAATCCGAGCTCAATCAGATGATCCTCGACGGCAAGATCCTCGAGGCCTTCAGGAAGTTCTACGCCGATGAATGCACGATGTGGGATGGGTCCGACGTCATCGACGGCAAGGAGGCCAACCTCGAGCGCGAGACGATGTTCGTCGAGGGACTCACCGAGCTGCGCGCCGTGGAGCTTCACGACGTCGCCATCGGGGACGACGTGACGATGTCGACGTGGCACTTCGACTACACGCACGGCGACTGGGGCACCAACACCTACGATCAGGTCGCCGTCCGGAAGTGGAAGAATGGCCAGATCGTCGAGGAGCGCTTCTACAAGGAGGCGTGACGCGACCCGGAGCCCACCAGGGGTCCCAACAACCCCCGCGGGTCCCGAACCCCGCGGGTCCAGACCTCGGTCGAGCCGTCGCTCGGCTGGTCGAACGGCCCGTCCCGAGCCATCGGGGCGGGCCGTTCCGGCTATCCGCACGCTCCAGATCGGTCACCATACTCCGGGTGCGAAAC
>JGI12210J13797_10008023_pt1 | contig 34823 bp, 28 predicted proteins | sample ElkSlonscriptome_3_FD_13797 | JGI IMG/M metagenome (IMG submission 13797) | reverse complement strand
CCAATTTTTCGGCATTCTGGCATTCTCAGGAAACCGTACCCCGAGGGAACATCTAAGGACACGCTATGAGTAAATACGCGCTTCGACAAGCCAACCCAAGCAAATTAACCATTGCCGTTGGTCTCGCGCTTGGCGCCAGCGCAAGCCATGCGGCCACATTCAACGTGACAAACACGGATGACGCTGGGCCTGGCAGCTTGAGACAAGCCATTATCGACGCCAATGCGGCGGCTGGACCGCACGTCATCGATATGAGCAGTATTTCGGGCAGCACGATAACGCTGGCAGCGGATTTAGGAGCAATCGGTCCTTATGATGTTGACATCCAGGGGTCCAATGTCACGCTTAACGGTTCAGGCAATCGCTGCATTTACTCGCTGTTCAATGATTTAACGATCGCTGATTTAACCATTACTGGCTGCGGCGGTACTTACTATTCCGGCTCGTATTTCGGCGGTGGAGTCTATACCTACGGTACTAGTAACCTAACGATTACTGGCTCGACCATCACTGGTAACAATGCCGATGTAGGTGGTGGCGTATTTGCGGTTTTTGCCGATTCAATCACAATTGAAAATTCTACGATTTCGAATAACGTAGCTTCGGCTAATATAGGTGGTGTTGGCTCGTCCGGCACTTCAGCAATCATCAATGATTCAACCATTTCCGGTAATAGTGCTGGAACTGCTGTTGGCGGAGCCTATTTTTACGCTGACTACGGTTCTGCCAGCGAAACCATCTCGATTTCAAATAGCACCATTTCAGGGAATTCAGCTCCCCTCGGCGGCGGTCTTGTATTGACTGCCTATACTTATGACACGGCCGGCTCCGGTGTGATCGAAATTGAAAACAGCACCATTTCCGGAAATACTGCGGACTCCACCGCAGGCCTGTATATCGGCAATGTTGCTTTTTTTGATTATGTTGGAGACATCGAGCCTGAAATCAATGCCAGTACCATCACCGGCAATCAGGCCACATCAGGCGCCGGAGGTGGACTAACGGTTGCCAATTACTACGGTTATAGTTATGGATACGATGCAACCGCCTATATCGACAATTCGATTATTCAGGGGAATTCTGCAAGCATTGGCGGTGGAGATCTTGAATCCGATGCCGTGGATAACAACCCAATGAGAGTGCTGCCTGCTCTCTGGCAGCAAATAGCAGGCAACCCGGCTGCTTTCCGGCGACAGGTCAACAGCAATTTTGAATCGAAGGGCAGAGAACCGCTCAGCGACCAGCAAATCACCGAGTTCTTTACAAACAAGATCAATTCGGGCAATCGTGGTGCAACCAACAATGTTGAATTTGTGGTTGGCTATTCTGTGATTGGCGATGGTCCAACAGCAGCCGGCTTTACCCCGGATGCTGCTACAGTCGGCGCTCTTGGCAGCAATGCCAATATAAGCGTGCTAGCGGATAATGGTGGGCCCACTCAAACTCATGCATTGAACCCTGGCAGTCCAGCACTGGACTTCATTCCAGATGGCACCAATGGCTGCGGCACAACACTGGCGACTGACCAGCGTGGTGAAGTAAGGCCGTTCGGCTCTGGCTGTGATGCGGGTTCTTTTGAAGGTGCTGGAACCGCTTTGCCCGAATCTGTCCCGGTACCGACCATGACACGCTGGGGTACCGGCATTCTGGCGCTGGGTCTGGCCCTGATGGGCTGGCTTGGATTCAGACGACGGTCGAGCACGATGGAGAAGTAATCCTGGCAACAGGTAGTAGACAAACGGCACCCTTGGGTGCCGTTTTTTTTGAATTCTTTTACTTGCCGAAACCAGGGCTCTGAACAAGCCTGCACGGCGCGCGATTTAAGTCGGAGAAGCCCTAGATTGTGTGGGGTGTCGCGAGTGATAGCAGCCGTAGCTTCAGACGGGCGACGATTGTTACAACGAGCTGTGTGTGAGATGCTACTTCTCCGGCGAAACGCTGTTGGGACCGGACTTTGCGGGACTCGGACTCGTTTGGGCTGAATTCTCTGGAATAACCAAAGCCAAGCCGGAGCCACACGGAGCGTCGCCGGCGCGCCCTCGTAGGCTTGTCCAGAGCTTCCCTAAGCAAATAGATCAACCCGACTCGGCCAGGAACTGGCTGATCCCCTGCAAAAACATCTGAACCGAGATGGCGACCAGCAGCATGCCCATCAGTCGCTCGGTCGCAATCAGGCCGCGTTTACCAAGCAGGCGCTGAATCAGCGGCGCCATCATCAGAATCAGTGCGGTTGCTGCCCAGGCCAGGAACAGCGCCAGCGACCACAAGCCCAGCTGATCTGGCTGACCCGTGGTCAGTAGCAGCAGGATCGCCATTGCGCTGGGGCCTGCGACCAGCGGCACCGCCAGTGGCACCAGGAACGGCTCGTCGTCATCGTCCAGGTCGGCTTCGTCGCGCGTGCGAGAAACCGGGAAGATCATTTTCAACGCAATCAGAAACAGCACGATGCCACCGGCCACGCTGATCGAATACTGACTCAGATGAAGAAATGCCAGCACATATTGACCGCATAGCAAAAAAGCAAACAGGATGACCAGCGCCAGCACCAATTCACGGATCAGCACACGATATCGGCGCGCCTGGCTGACACGATCGAGCTCTGACAGGAAGATAGGGATGTTGCCAAGTGGGTCCATGACCACAAACAGCAACACAAAGGCGCTGATCAGATCCATCGGCTGAGCCCTCTCAAAGCGCGTTCAAACGTCATTTGAATTCACACGGTGCATCAGCGGCTCAAAATGCTTCAGCGCTCGTTCATAAACACGGCGCTTGAACGCGATGACGTGCTTTGGCGGATACCAGAAATCAACCCATCGGAAGTGATCAAATTCCGGTTTGTCGGCCACATCCAGCTGGAACGCCGAATCATCGGCCTTGAACTGGAGCAAGAACCAGACCTGTTTCTGACCAACACACACCGGGTGCTGGTTTCTTCGTCGCATTCTACGCGGCAGGCGGTAGCGCAGCCAACCCGGTGTCGAACCCAGCACGTCCACGTGATCCCCCTGCAGCCCGGTTTCCTCGGTCAATTCCCGGTACATGGCCTCGATCGGCGTTTCATCCGTGTTCATACCGCCTTGAGGAAACTGCCAGCCATCCTGACCGGCGCGTCGCGCCCAGAACACCTTGCCATCTTCGCGTGCCAGCACAATGCCCACGTTTGGGCGAAAGCCATCGGCATCAATCATGTTCAGACGATCCTTACGCGTGAACGGAGCGCCTGTGCTACCGTTTCACGCTTGAATAAGTAACTGTCGTCCATGGTAATCAATTCACCGCAATACTGCCACCACAAAGCCCGGGTTTGATGCCGATTCCCGGCGCCTATCGCAGCTGGTTTTTACTCGCTCTGGCGATTTTGCTGGGGTCTAGCCTGTTGTTCTCACTCGCCTTCGGCAGCAGCGGTTGGCTTTGGCCGCTGGACCCGGCGCATCACACGATCGTATTCGAGTTGCGCTGGCCGCGTGCCGTGGCTGCAGCGATCACTGGCGGATTGCTGGCCATCGCCGGGGCACTGATGCAGGTGTTGCTGAGAAATCCTCTAGCCGACCCGTATGTGCTCGGCGTTTCGGGGGGCGCCAGCGCGTTCGTGTTGACCGGGTTCCTGTTGGGTCTTGCCTGGCTGCCGGTGCCCTTACTGGCCTTTTGCGGCGCTTGTATTTCCATGGCGATTGTATTTGTATTGGGCCGTGGACCGGGGCCATGGTCCTCACTCAGGATGCTGCTGACCGGTGTGGTCATCGCGGCTGGCTGGGGTGCCATCATCACGCTGCTGTTGGCGCTCGGACCGGACCGAAGCCTGCGTGGCATGCTGTATTGGCTGATGGGCGACCTGAGCTACGCCGGATTATCGGCCTGGTGGCTGCTACCGATGCTGGGCGTCACGCTAATACTTGCATTGCGAGGTCGCAGCCTGAACATCATGACAGCGGGTGAAACACAGGCCGCGTTACTTGGAGAAAATACCCAGCGTCGCCACCTCGAGCTCTATCTTGTAGCTTCATTGTTGACTGCATTGGCGGTTTCGATTGCAGGCAGCATTGGCTTTGTCGGCCTGGTCGTGCCTCATCTTGTGCGGTTGATCATCAGCAATGACCATCGCTGGTTGATCCCTGCCTCAGCCTTGTTCGGCGCATCCTTTCTGGTGCTGGCCGATACCCTGGCCCGGACGGTGTTGAGCCCAAGACAGTTACCGGTTGGCGTTGTCACCGCGATCATTGGCGTCGTTCTTTTCCTGATCCTGCTGTACCGATCCGGACGTCATGTCGCATGAGCAACAGTAGTCAACCGTCTCCACTGCTGCATGTAACCGATCTTGCGGTTTCAATTGACGCCTGCCATGTGGTCGATCGCCTGCAGTTAGCGTTGTGGCCCGGTCAATCCTGGGGATTGCTCGGACCCAATGGCGTTGGCAAGACCACGCTGCTGAGCACGCTGGCCGGAATACGTTCTGCCGACCAGGGCACGATCCGGTTGAATGACCAGCCCATGGATCGCATGACGCGCAAGGCCATTGCAAAAAAGCTGGGCATGCTGACTCAAAATACCCGCTTTGCGTTTGACGCTGACTGCCTGGAGACGGCCCTGAGTGGACGACACCCCCATCTGGGCAGCTGGTCCGGGGAAACTGAAGGCGATCGAATGCAGGCCCGTGCCGCGCTCGAACAACTGGGCCTGGCCCATCTGTCGGCTCGTTCCTGCACGCAACTCTCGGGCGGTGAGCAACGCCGGTTGGCGCTTGCAACGGTATTGACCCAGAATCCGGATGTGTTACTGCTCGATGAGCCAACCAACCATTTGGATCCCGCACATCAACTGGAGATCCTGAATTGCTTGTGGCGCAGAGTAAAGAACAGCGCGCGCGCGCAGTTCATGGCGCTGCATGATATCAACCTTGCAACCTGCTATTGCACGCATGTTCTGATGCTGTTCGGCAATGGCCGCTGGCGGGCTGGCAAGGCCGGCGAACTGTTGAACGAGACCATGCTTAGCGAGCTGTATCAGTGCAATATCCGTGTGATCCAGGATGAGCAGCAAACGGTATTTGCCATTGCCGGACCAGGCAACCCCTGAGATCATTCGCTCAACGAACCTTGACAGAATCGCCGGGCTTTCGATTACGGTTCCGGCGACAGCGCTCGGAGCAGTATCGTACCTCCTCCCAACAATCCTGCCATTTCTTTCGCCAGTTGAACGGGCGCTGACACACAACGCAGATCTTGCTTGGCAAATCAGCTTTTTTCATGAGTTGATTGAACCACAGCCAGGCAAAGATCGCAAAAAAAAGGCGCTGACCGAAGTCAGCGCCTTGGGGTATTGCTTGATACGGTTTCAAACCAAACCGAATGGATCAGTTCTGAACACCATATGGATCATACGTCCAACCGTCGATCCAGCGTGCGCCCTGGTCAAAAGCACCGCTATAGTTGGTTGGCGTAAAGAACTGGTTGTTATCGCTTCCCAGTCCTTCGGCCAGATCAAATACAGGCACAGCACTGTTCAAGACTGGTGATCCATCCATCGGCTGCAAGCTCACCGGATCCAGCATCGGATTCGCAGTTGAGTTCGTGCCCAGGAAAGCCGGTGAATTGAACAAGTCCTGGGCGTAGCCAGGCTGATCCGGTGATTCAAACAACGTTCCACAGTCATTGACGAACGTTCCGGCAAACGCAATGGTCCCGGTTGGAGTCGCCGCAGGTCCGGCCGCAGTAATCGTGGCCTGATCTTCAATCAGGACACATTGGCCGCCATAACCGGCACCAATCGAGTTCCAGATCTGAGCGCCCGTACCCTCTTTGAGCAGGAACGCAGCGTCAGCGGTGTTGTTTCGGCTCACCACCGTGTAGTTCGAGAAGATCGGAGTGGCTCGGGGCAAGGCGTCGAACCCATCGCCGTTGTTGGCGCCCTCGAAACCTGCACCGGAACCGGCTTCATCGTTGACCACCAGCAGACCGAACTGGGCCTGACCCGACCAACCCTCGTCCCAGTCGAAGTAGTCATCCAGGCCGTCTACTGCCGTGTAGTACTTGACGTTCACGTTGCCGCCAAACGCTTCGAACCCATCGTCCAGCGAACGGTAGGCCTGGATGTATTCGATTCGAGTACCGCGACCGACACCCAGCATCGAGAAGGTGTTGACCTCAGCATCGACGCCCACCACGATACCGGCGTAGCGGATCTGCATGTAGGTGATCGAACCGCTGCTGTCATTTTCGTCAGTTCCGCCATAGGGCAGTACCTGGCCGGCGCTGGCAAACTCGGAGAAGCAGCCCAGCTCAACACCTGGTGCACTGTTGCACGGGGCCAGACCTGCGACGGCCAGACCACCGGTATCACCCGGCTGCGGCGCCCGCGCTGTGCCGAAACCATCATCGGCGCTGGTCCAGACAATCGGCGCGTACGGCAGGCCGTTGGCCTGAATTTCCGACCCGGCATGCACATAGATAAACGTGTTATTCGTGCCCGGCACCGACGTAATGACCGTACCTGGCTCGACGGTCAGCGTTGACGAACTCTCGTTCGGGGCACCGATTTCGAGCAGGCCGTCCAGCACCCAGGTAATATCATTGGTCAGCGTAATGTCTTGATCCAGAATCTGGCCGCTGATCAGGCATTCGCGTAAACCACCACCGGTGTCAGTCGCGAAATCAGGGCAGCCCGAAAACGACTGTTCATATACGCATTGAGCTGAGCCTGCGCCAGACAACGGAATCAGATCCAGTACGACGTCCTCGTAGCCCGTGCCCTCAGCGACGATGTCCAGGTCGAATTCAACCGAAGCACAATTGTTCAGTGTGACGGTGATATCACCAATATCAACTTGCTGGGGCGGTGTGAAAGGAAAGCCGAAAGTGCCGCCGGTATTTAGGAAAATATTGCCGCTGCCTGTGAACTCATGCTCTTCGATACCCGCCTGCAGTGTGACCCACTGGTTTTCACCGGTATCGTTGTAGCTGAAAACAGCACCGAAAATTTCACCGCCACCCTCGGCAAACGGAATGAAATCGACCGAAATACCCCGACCAGATTCGGTCGGGCTGAACCACAAGCCATCCAGGTATTCACCTGGCTTCATGGCGCCTGAAGCAGAATTAAATGCGAGCGCGCCAGCCATGGCAAGCCCGACAACTAAAGGTTTTCTAAACATTGGGAGAATCTCCTGAACTTTAGATATGCGTAATGAAACGATCAACAAGAACGTTGAAGGAGATACAGTAGTCGACCAATATGACTACTCCTTATCAGGTTGGTTACAGTTTCTTTTCAGTCAATACTGATGCGGTGGAGTTTACAGCGCGAATTGAAGCCCGAGACCAATGGTTACCCCGGGCTTGAAGGTACGTGTAGGGAGGCCGCCCTGGGTAAATTCGACTTCGGAATCAAGAATATTTTCAAGCTCGAGTTTGACGGACCAGTAATCCTTGAACTTATAGCGTGCAACGAAATCCATCTGCGCGAACGGCTCTTCAAAGATATCTGGCTGGCCCAGGGCACCAGCCCGTGAAATACGCTCACCAAAGCTGTTGTACAGCAGCGTCCATTCCAACCCGTCGTTCGCGCTGGTGTACCCCAGCTGCGCATTGATAACCCAGGGCGATGCACCTTCGAGCGCGCGATTCAGATTGGTCTGATTACCGGCATCCGGGTCCAGATCAACGCTGGTTGAAATGTCGGCATAGTTGGCAGCCAGGTAGAAATTCTCCAGACCAATCGAGCGAACCCAGCCCATATGAATCGAGTCCAGCCAGTCCCACTCATTGACAAACCCAAGGCCGCGATAAAAGTCGATCTCCCATCCTTCAACGTCAGCGCCCAGTGCATTCCGCAGGAAAATGGTCGTACCGGAAGCACCGGCTGATACGGTTTTTTCGATCGGATTGGTCAAGTCCTTGGTGAAGTAGGCAAACGAGATGCTGTCGGTTTCATTGAAGTAGTATTCGATTCGTGCATCGACGTTTTCGATGGAAGTCACCAGCAGGTCTGGGTTGCCGACCGTCCGTAAGTCAAGAATCGGATCGACGAACGGGGCCGGTGAAATTTCGCGGAGATCGGGCCGCGAAAGCGTTTCGGAGTAGCCGAATCGAAGCTGAATATCCTCGGTCGTTTGCCAGGTGATCGAACCCGACAGCAGTTCGTCCTGCTCGTCAATTTCCGAGATCAACGGCGGCGCTGTCGGGCTGCTCAGATTATCGGTAACAATCTGCTGGAAATTGTCTTCAAACCGGATCCCGGCCACGATTTGTACCTTGTCGAAAATGTTGGTCTCGAGCATGGCAAACAGGGTCGTCAGTTCCTGCTCGGCCGTAAAATTGTCCGTAGCCTGAGTGTCCTCGCGCAGCAGCAACCCCCCTTCGCCGATAAAGTCAGGGGTCAGCAAATCGTTTTGTGACAATTCATCATCGCCACCCGCAACCGGGCCGAGAAAACTGAAGCTTCGCCGACCAGCAATACGATCCCGTATCGTTTCACCTGCACCAACGCTGGGAGTGAACGCGACTGGACCCCACTCGGGCAGTGGCTGCTTGATTTGAACCGACCAGTCGGACAAGTCGTCATCCACCGTAGCCCAGAACTGCGAATTACTGTCGCCGCGCCTCGAGAACGTGAATACCCCGTCACCGTCACCGTCATCACGACGAAATTCGACAACGTTGGGGTCATCTCGCGTTGCCTTGCCCTCGGAGAATTGCCAGTTGATTTCGGTGTTGGTCCACGGCACCTTGTGCTCGCCCAACAACTGAAGGGTCAGTAGTTCATTTTCCGTCCATTCATGCTGTATGCGCTGGAAGCGTTGCGCTTCCTGACGGCCATCCTGAATTTCGACTTCGTCTTCAGACTGACGCAGCAGCATCAGGTTCAAGCCCAGGCTGGTCCAGTCACCAAATTCGATACCGGTATTCAAAAAGGCACTGAAATCGATATTACGCAGCGTTCGGGCAACCAGAAAATCATTTCTCAGTTCGAGCCCGGCCGAGGTGGCCGCATAATCATTCCGTGCTTCATTGCGCTGACGCCATTGGTCGCCGTACTGAATCGAAGCCAGGAAACCGGTGCTGATGTCCGGGTTCAATTGCAATGAGTTGCCGATCGAAATACCAAACCCGCGGTCGGCCGGCAGCTCCTTTTCACTGCTGTTGTAATCGGTCAGCAGCGCCAGTTCCTCGCTGATAGCCTCCAGCTCTTCAGGTTCGACGCCTTCCGGATTGAAGCGATTGCGCAAGCGCAGAAACGTACCGTCTCCAATCACATCGTTCAACAGCGGTGGCACTGACCGGATGCCATCATCGTAGCCGGTCCAGTCCCGACCGCCGCCATCGTAGGTCAGACCATCCTGCCAGGTCGATTCGCTGTTGTAGGCCGTGCTCAAACTGACGTTGAACAGAAACTCTTCCGGAAAGCCCAGCGTTGCCATCTGCACGGTACCGCCACCAAACGTACCCGGCATCGAGGCGTCGGACGTTTTCTGCACCACGATCTGGCTGATGATATCGGTCGGGAACAACCCCATCGGCAGTACGCGACGGGTCGGGTCCGGGCTGGGCAGATTTGCGCCATTCAGCAACACGCTGGAGTACCGCTCGCCCAGACCGCGCACATAGACAAACTCGCCGCCAACCAGGGTCAGCCCGGTGACGCGCTTCAATGCCGAACCCACATCGCCATCGCCGGCACGTGAAATCTGCTCAGCGCTGATCACGTCCGTTACGGCTGTGGATTCACGACGGAGCGCTGCAACCGCGGTCAGGCTGCCCTCGATAAACGGTTCGACAACGACAAACTCGGCCAGCTCGAGTCCGGCAGGCGGCAGCTCGAAGTCGCGTGCGGTCTGTTGATCCTTTTCAACACCCACCGAATCAATCGTGCGAGTGGCAAATTCACTGTGCAGCACCGAAACCGAGTATTCACCGGCGGGCAGCTCGATCCGGTAGTTGCCCGCATCATCAGTACGCGCTTCGACCGGTGTTCCGGAAACAAACAGCCGCGCGCCAACGATGGGTTCGCCGTCTTCACTCGACACCACCTGTCCTGCCAGTACACCACTACCCTCGGCTTCACTGGCCGCCGTTGGCAGCTCCGGCACATTGCCTTCAACCGAATGGGAGCTTTCAATGCTGACTTGAGCGCGTCGTTGCGGCCCGGTCAACGTCACAATGATTTGAGCGATTTCACCCGCGCTGAAATCCAGTGAAAGTGCGGTCAGCGGCTGCGCCGCATCAAACAGGGTGAGTCGTGCCGGACCCGGAGCCACCTCATCCATCCAGGTGCCGTTTTCGTCGGTGCGTCCGACCAGGTCGTCGAGCCGGATGATCAGGTCGGATTGCGGACGACCGTCCTCGAAGACCAAAATGGTCAGTTGGGCAGGCAGTTCAGCTGCAGCGGCCGTTGGGACAGCATCGGATTCGCCCTCATTGATGACCTGGGCCAGCGACATGCTGCAGAGCATGAAACAGAACACCGGCACGATTGCACAGGCTGGACAGGTCCTTAGCCCGGACAGCGGCAGATTCATGCGCACAACCAGGGCTCCTCTGCACACTGCTCCATGACGCGACGAAGTTCAGTGGCTTTGCGGAACAGGTCCGCTCGCGTCAACTGGACCAGCTGCGCCTCGGAAGCCTCGAAGTTACCGATCCGGAAGTAGGCAAAGGCCAGCGCATAGCGGATATCCTCGTCGTTCAGGAGTCCGACCCTGGCCAGATCATTGTGCATGCCGGCTGCCTGATCAAATCGGCCCATTTCGATGAATATCGCCAAGCGCTGCTTGAACTTGCGTTCCTGATCGATGACCTGACCATTCAGGGTCAGCGCCTGCATCAACCAGCCTGCGCGACGGTAGAGTTCTGCTGCCTCGGCAACCAGCCCCGGATCGAATGCCGAGGCCTGATTCATGACATCGGCTGCCGGCAACAGCATGTTCTGGTCCAGATAGGTATGCGATAGCACCTGAGCCAGCGTAGTGTTGTCCAATGCTTCGAGACGGGCCATTTCCAGAATACGCGCGGCCTCGTCGTATTGCCCGCTCTGACGTAGCGCATTGCCGATAGCAATCGCATCATCGGTATCGGCCTGCTGGGTTTCGAGAAACATTCGACCCTGCTCCGCAGCTGCCTGATACAGGCCTTGATCGACCAGTAAAAATACCTGGCGACGGGCAAAATCACCGGCCCGGTCCGGGAACTGCAAGCGGCCCTGACCCAACACCTGCCAGGCACTCTCATAGTCTCCCAGTTCCCAGTGCGCCTGGGACCGCATCATGTACACAGACGGCAGTTGTGTGGCCTGTTCGCCGGCCTGGTCGAGTGCGCTCAAGGTTTCCTGATACTGCTGTTGACCGAAATGGGCCTGGGCCAGATACAACCAGACAATCGGTTCAGTCTGGCCAGCGTCGATCGCGGCTTCGAATTCGGACACAGCCCTTGGCAGTTCGTTCAGGTTCAGCGCAACCAGCCCGGACAACGTGTGATAGCGGATCAGATCGACGGTTTCATCGTCCGTGTCGACACTGGCCAGTGCTTGTTGCGCACGTTCGTAGTTGCCATCACCGATCAGCAGGGCCGCCAGCGACAGGTATTCGAGGTCGTCTTCCGGTTCCTCAGCGAAGGTCAGACCCGTTGCGCCGCACAGCAGCAAAAGCAAGCCCAGCAGCACCGGTTTTACGGCTATGGAATCCATGTCGACGAATAGCTGGACGTGTGATCAGGTCAAATCGAAGCGAATGCGCTGCTTGGCCCAGACCTTGACGTTGCGACCCTGATATTGTGCCGGCTCGAAACGCCAATTTCGGACGCCTTCCTGGGCAGCCTGTTCAAAAATGCCGGCCGGCTCGGCTTCCAGCACCTGGACTTTTTCAATTTCACCGGCGGCGCTGATCAATAGCGACAGCACAACATAGCCCTGAACGCCCTGGGCGCGCGCCGTTCGAGGATAGGCCACCGGTGCCTGAAACGTCGGCCGCGGCGGTGAATCGACCGAATCGTCGGTCATGACGACATTATCGGTATCACCAAGTAGCTCATTTTTCATATCGCCCAGATCAGACGCCGTCAGGCCTGGAATACCGAAGTCGATGCCTGAAAGGTTGGTATCCAGGCTGACCATCGGCGGTGCCGTCGGGCGTGCGCGTTGCTGACGCGGCGGGGTTCGCGGACGGACACGCGGTGGCGGTGGCTCAACCTTCTTCTCGACCGCAAACGAAGTTGATGTCGTTGTTTCGACGTCATCCGGCCCTTTGGCCAGGTTGTTGATCATCAGCAGCGTACCGATAACAGTGACTGAGCCCAGCAGCATGAAGGCCACGCCGGATACCAGACGAATGGGTCGATGGCTTTGTTCGATATTCATAACTACTCCTTGATTCTTGCTTGTCTCGGCGCGTTCGGCGCTAGCCGGCTCCAGCCTCGTCTACGGTGGCCACGCCGACGTCCTGGGCACCTGCGCGGCGGGCCTGGTCAACCACTTCCACCAGACGTCCGGCCGGTACCTGATCGTCGGTCACAACCAGTACGGATTCCTGGCCCGATCCGGACAAGAGGTCACGCAAGCGGCTCTGAATCACCCAGACCCGGATCGGTTGACCGTCCAAATAAGTATCACCGGCATTGTCGATATACAGCCGAATGGCCTGCGTGGACGCAGGCGCAGCCGACGATGCAGTCGGACGATCCAGCTCCAGCTTCATGTCCTTGACGAACGTGGTCGAGACCATGAAAAAGATCAGCAGGATGAACACCATGTCGATCAATGGCGAGATGTCGATGCGTTGCTCGGCATCGCTGCGTTCACGGAATCTCATGTCGTTGCCTCCGGCTGTTGAATTCGGGCGCACAGGAGATCCTTGACCTGTGCCATTTCATGCCTGAGTACAAATGCCTTCTTGTCGAGCAAGCCACCGACAATCAGACCCGGGATGGCCACTGCCAGGCCCATCTGCGTGGTGAACAAGGCCTGGGAGATACCGCCGGCAATGCCACCCGATTGAGCAAACAGCGACATGTCTCCCAGTGAATCGAAGGTCTCGATCATGCCGGATACCGTGCCAAGCAGCCCCAGCAGTGGCGCTACAGTCACGATCGTCAGGATCAAACGGTGGTAGCGTTTGGTTGAATTTTCGAGATCATTGAACGCGTCATCCAGCCAGTGCCGTAGATCAGCTGGATGTTGCTGTTCGAGTTCAAGACCGCGCGAAACCGCATATTCGATCAGGCCGCGCGGCTCATGCTTGAAGCCACCCTGATGCTTATCCAGCAGCGCTCGAACGCTGCGCTTGGTCCCGCGCCGCAGGGCTGCAAAACGGTAGCCAATGGCAAACCACAGTACGACCGTACCCAGTACCAGCGGCGGCATAACGTAGCCGCCCATCTGGAAATACAGCATCAGGTCGTCGATCAGTGCATTGAACATGGTCAGGTAAGTTCGGCCTCAGCGCCCGATTGACCGGCCGAATATTGGTTGATGATGCGCAGCGTGGCTTTTTCCATATTGTCTTTGATGCCTTCGGCCCAGCCGGACAGCAGATTGCCCAACAGCAACAACGGGATCGCCACGATCAGACCCAGCTCGGTCGTGACCAGGGCAATCGAGATTCCGCCCGACAGCAGCTTCGGATCGCCCGTGCCAAATTCAGTGATCACATCAAACGTCGAAATCATGCCGGTCACGGTGCCGAGCAGCCCAAGCAAGGGCGATACCGCAGCGATGACCAGAATGAATGCGCCAAATCGGTTCAAGTGACTGCTCTCGTGAAGAATCGATTCAGAAACGATGTCTTCCAGATGCTCACGGTCTCGGTCGAGGTTTCGAATCGCCGCTGACATCACCCGGGATGTGGAGCCTTTTTTCTTCTTCAGCACATCCAGTGCGGCCTGGCGATCACCCCGCCGCACGTGCGCCGAGACCGAATCCATCACGCGATCGGTGGAAGAGCTGGCCTGCTGCAGGAAGATGGCGCGCAGGCTGACCAGAATCAATCCCAACACGCCGAGCCCGAAAATGATCCAGCCAATGACACCACCGCTGCTGATCACATCGAACATGCCTTTTGCAGCCTTGGTTTCGATTTCGTTGGTCAGCGATTCATAAATGAAGATGGGTAGTTGGTCCGGCATGGCACCGGTGGCTACTTCACGCGCGGCCTGTTCGGCGTCGACATTCCAGAGCTTCAGGTCCTGATCACCAGCCGGCGCCAGTGCGCCCGTGCCGCGATCGCTGATGCCGTAGGCCGCGATGCTGCCGACTCGGATGATGTCGCCGCTGACGCGGGCACCGTCACTGAGAAAGAATTCTCCCGGCTCACGCCGGACCCGGCTGGATTCAGCCAGGAATTGACGAGCGGCTGCAAACAGCGAGGCGACATCATCGGCGCCGGGTGCTTCCGACCCCAGCTCGTTTTCCCAGGAATCTTCGAGCGTAAAATCGGCCTGCATGAACGTCGACGCCAGCAAGTCGGTGTTTTCACGGGCCCGGTCAACTGATAGCTCGGACTCGAACACCAGATCATCCAGTCGATCCGCCCGTCCGCCCATGGCCACCACGTCGCGCTCCAGCGTTTGGATTTCCGACTGCAGGCCGGCCTTTTCCTGCTGCATGCGCGCCTCCAGGTCGTTCAGGCGCTGCTGCAGGTCGCGTCGCTGACTTTGCAGGAAAGCAAATTCACGCTGATAGGCCTGCTCCAGCGAGGGCTGCTGCTGGACAGGTGAAAGTGGTTCGGTTTCCTCGACGACGGCTTCACTTGCAGCGGTCTCCGACTCGGCAGTCGTGGCCTGGGCATTTTCGTCCTGCGCCATCAGCACTTGGGAAAACAACAGCCCTGCAGCCAACAGCACAAGCAACAGGACCCTGAAGTAGTCCGTCGGGCGGCTAAAACCAGTCATGAGCCTGCCTCCAACTGGATGCTGCCGTTGGGAACCTCAAAAAACCCGGTTCGGATCTGCTTTTGCAGTGAGTCAAACAGTATTTCGATCTGTTGCTGATCTTCGCGCCCATCAACCTCGACAAATTGCCAGTCAATGCCGCTTCGCTCGGTCAAGCCCACGCGTCCGTCACGCGTTTGGAAATACATTGCTACAGTGCCAATCTTGGCAACGTCGGCCAGCACGCGATCACCGGCCAGAGGAATGATCTGGCTATACAGCGCGTTTTCTCGGGTCAACCGAAGCTCATCCTCGTAGAAACTCCAAAGCCGGTTGATCACCCGTGGCGGCGCCAGCGCCCCGGATTCCAGCTGATTCCGAATTTCTGCCAGTGCATCCAAGCGCTCGTCGACCTTGAACGGCAAACCGCGCTGAATGTGCAGTTCAAGCTGGGTAATGGCGTCGGCGGCGACCGGGATCAGTGATTCGCCGGCAACACCCGCCGCTTCGGCACGTTCGCGATTATCAGCGAGGTCCTGCTCGAGCTGACGGATCCGGAGGTCTTCGCGACGGCGAGTCGCTTCCAGGTCTCCCTTCTGCGCGGACAGTGAACTCATTTCGGCCCGATGCTGCTCTTGAATACGGGTCAGCTCCGCGTTCAATGATTCGACTTCTCCGCGCATTCGTACCAGTTCCTGGCCGAGTGCCTCCAGTGAATCCTGAGCTTGAGCCGGAACCGGTGCAGATCCGAACAGGGCGATGACCAGGGTGGCTGCAAAGCCCGCCCGGCTTAAATGAATCGACATGAAACCTCCAAAACGTTGCGGGCAGGGCCTGCTAGAAATCACTTTCCGAGGTATCGAAATCTAGTGCCGGGAGGTTTCATATCAGTGACCCTGATATGACAAAAATATGACAATCGTCGAAACTGAAGCCCAGCATCGGTTTCTTCAAGGGCCTGATCACCCGATGAACCCGCGAAGGTAATAATGAGGTGTATATCGACCAGCGCAACGATCCGGACTCGGCTGGCGAAGAGCACGATGGACTGCGCGCTTGGCGACGCTGCTTGCCGAAGGACCCGCTTGGTGCAGAGCATTCGCTCAGTGCACGGCTCCAATCCGCCAGCGAAGCGCACTGCCTGCGCGCTGGATTTTGGGCTGGCTCATCGGCTGACCATCGCCTGCTGCCAGCCAGTAGTCATGAGGGGTTCAATTCAGTTGAAATCAGGCCTGTAGATCAACCAAAGGGCTTCTCAACGATCCAGCTTGTGAACTTCGAGGCGCTGCCGGCGCCTCGAACCCGGCGCGCCGGTCGCTGAAGGTTTCAATTAAAGCGGGTCGGTAAAATCGACCTCGAGCCCGGTGTGCTCAGCCAAAAAAGCCCACTGGTCAGCATACAGATTGATCAGCATCGAAACCGGCGTCCCCGCACCATGTCCGGCACGGGTCTCGATACGAATCAACTGCGGGGCAGGCCCAATCGTGCTGTTCTGTAATTCGGCCGCATACTTGAACGAATGGCCGGGTACCACACGGTCGTCGGTATCGGCAGTGGTCACGAGCATGGCAGGGTAGACCTGATCATCGGCCACGTTGTGAACCGGCGAATAAGCATACAGCGCGGCAAATTCATCTGCGTTGGACGACGAACCGTAATCATCGACCCAGAATCGTCCGGCCGTGAATTGATCAAAGCGCAACATATCCATGACGCCAACCGCCGGCAGGCCGGCAGCAAACAGATCAGGCCGCTGATTGACCACCGCGCCGACCAATAGACCGCCATTCGAACGGCCGTAGATACCGAGTTGCTCCGGCTGGGTAATGCCCTCGGCAATCAGATACTCGGCAGCCGCTATGAAATCATCAAAGACGTTCTGCTTGTTCAGCTTGGTTCCTGCCTGATGCCACTCGCGGCCATACTCACCGCCACCGCGAATGTTGGCCTGCGCATAGACCCCCCCGGCCTCCATCCACGCCAGGTTCTGAACCGCAAACCTTGGCGGCAGCGAAATATTGAATCCGCCGTAACCGTACAACAAGGTGGGCGTGCTTCCGTTCGGTGTTACGTCGCGGCGATGCGCGATAAACATCGGCACTTCAGTACCGTCCTTTGAGGTGTAGAACACCTGACGAACAACAAAGTCTGCGGGATCGAACTCGACCTCGGCCTGACGCCAGATTTCACGAGCGCCGGTGTCGACGTCATAGCGATAAATCGTGACTGGCCGATTGAAGCTTGAAAAACTGAAAAACGTTTCGCTGTCATCGGGCTGCCCGTCAAATCCAATTGCCGAGCCAAGACCAGGCAGATCGACGCTGCGCACGAGCTCACCTTCCAGATTGAATACCTGTGCATCGCTGCGCGCATCGACCAGATAGCTAGCGGCAAAATAGTTGCCGACACGCTCTACAGCCTGCAAGGCGTGTTCACTCTCCGGAATGATGACGGTCCGCTGCTCCGGCTGCGTCAGGTTGATCTTGACCAGCTGATAGCGCGGTGCCCCATCATTGCTGTAGAAGTAGAAATCCAGGCCATCATTGGCGACATAACTGTATTCATTATCGAATCCTTCAATCAGCATCTGCACTTCGGCGCCATCACCACCCAGGGCTTTGAAGGCCACCTGATACCGGTTGTCGGTACCAACATACATGGTGATGATCAAAAACTGGCCGTCGTCGGTCACGCTTGAGGACAGGCTCCACTCCGGCTGGTCAGGTCGCTCATAGATCAGCACGTCCTCGGACTGTGGGCTATTGAGCTGGTGATAGTAAATTTTTTGATTCAGGTTCAGCGACTGGAACTTGGCGTCAGAATCAGGAGCCGGGTAGCGACTGTAGTAAAAGCCCTCGCCAGCTGCATCCCAAGACACGGACGTGAACTTGAGCCAGTTCAATTCATCCTCCAGCAACTCGCCGGTGCTGACGTCCAGGATTCGCCAGGTACGCCAGTCAGAGCCACCATCCTGGATGCCATAGGCCAGATACCGACCTTCGGGACCCGGGACCCACTGGGCCAGACTGACGGTGCCGTCCTCCGACCATTCATTGGGATCAATCAGCTCACGCGGCAGTCCATCCAGGCCGGCCTGCACGTACAGCACAGACTGGTTCTGCAGGCCGTCGTTACGAGTGAAGAAATACAGATTATTGCGCTTGACCGGCAAACCGACCCGTTCGTAGTTCCACAGCTCGGCCATGCGCTCGCGAAAGGCACTGCGAGCGTCGAGTGACTCTAAATACGTATTGGTGACTGCATTCTGAGCCTGTACCCAGTCGGCAACCGCCTCGGATTCCCTGACGTCGTCCTCCAACCAGCGATACGGGTCAGCCACCATGGTGCCGTGATAGTTATCGCTGACATCGACCGTTGCGGTTTCGGGATACGTAATTGCACCCCGGACTGCTGCGGCCGCCGCTTCGCGGTTTTCAGCTTCTTCAGCTGGCGCGTCATGCTGACCTGAACATCCTGAAATCAAAAATAACAGACAAAACGACAGGAGCAGAATTTTCAGCGACAATATTCGAGCAGATAGCAGCGTGGATAGCGGCGTAATATTCATAGCCTTCATGAAGAATTCCTGGAAGCGATATTTGAGTCAAGCCGATCATCATAAACTGCGACCGTTTGCGACTCAAGTCGAGCAGCAAGACATCGCGTTTCAGTTCAACTGCCAGGCATTGATCCATTGGGTTGAAACCGGCTCGAAATCATGCTCATTGATCAGCCGGTCATGGAAATCCGGCATGTGGCCGGCACCATAGAAGATTGCGAGCGACTGATCACCGGCGCTGATGCGCTGCTGCATAACCTCCAGCGCTTTCAGATTGCGCCCCGCAATCAGTGTTGATCCACCCTCGGGATTGAGCAGCATGTCCAGCTGATCCGGATTCGCCAGTTGCTCGGCCATGATCTGCTTGAGTTTTTGCTGCCGGTCGGCTGCAAACAATAATCCCAACAAACTGGGCTGGGGGGTGCTTGGTCCCGCCGATTGCTGCGCCATCGATACACTCCAGGCGCGCAAGAACAGCTTGAACATTGATTCCCCTCGGTCGTCCATGCTGCGCTGAAATTCAGCCACGGTCATATCGGCATGCACGAAATTGGATTGTGAATAGTCAATGACATCGAGCTGATAACTCAATCCAAGGGCCTCCTTCATTCCACCCTGCATGAATCCGATCATTGAAAAAGCGGGCGTAGATGCGTCAAGATCGGCCTCGGGATCATTCGTGACCAGTTCGTAGAGCACCGAGTCGTAGCTTGAAAACTGGTGGTTCAACGCCTCGAAATAGCCCTCATCACCAACATGCACAGCACTGACCAGATCCAGCTCCACGCCTGCTTGATTGCGGTAGCGTGCAATGGAAACCTGCAGCGCCATCGCATCGCCTTGTTCGTTCAGAGCCAGACGGATAAACGGCGACTCCGCGCTGGCTGGATCAAGCCAAAGGAGAAACAGGAGCCCGGCGATGAATGCGTTCTTGGTCATTTGTTGTTTGCGATCAAGACCATCAGGCCTGAGCGTTTGAATTTCGAAACCGTTATTATGCATGTTAGCGGTGAGCAGTCATCACTGGTCACCAGTGATCAAGGGCGTGTCGTTCATTCAGGTGGACCTTCTATGTGTGGAATAGTTGCAGCAGTCGCAGAACGGAATATCGTTCCGTTATTGATCGATGGCCTGCGCAGACTCGAATACCGCGGCTATGATTCTGCCGGCATTGCATTCATCGATGAAGCAAACCAGCTTCAGAGGATACGTTCAGCCGGTAAAGTCCAGGCACTGGCCGATCGGATTGACTCAGAACGACCGGGCCATCTTGGATTGGCCCACACGCGTTGGGCCACGCACGGCGGGCCTACTGAACACAATGCCCATCCGCATACAGCCTCTGAGCGCTTGGCGCTGGTGCATAACGGCATCATCGAAAACGAACAGGCGATCCGCAAACAGCTGATCGAGCACGGCGCTACCTTCACGTCTGAAACCGATACCGAAGCCATTGTGCATCTGATTGATCACTTGCTGGCCCAGGGGCAATCCATGCTTGATTGCCTGGTTGAAGTGCAGCAACAACTGCAAGGCTCGTATGCCATTGCAGTGCTGGATCAACAGCACCCCGACACCATCTGGGGCCTGCGCAAGGGTAGCCCGCTGGTGGTTGGTGTGGGCGTGGGCGAGCATTTCCTGGCCTCGGATGCGGCTGCGCTTGTACCGCTGACTCAACAGATGATGTACCTCCAGGAAGGCGATATCGTCGCCATCCGGCGCGATCAAGCAGCGCTTTATGACCAGCAGGGCAAACCGATCGAGCGAACGATTCAGCGCTCGAACCTGGACCCGGAAAGCAGCGAGCGCGGCCACTATCGTCATTTCATGCTCAAAGAAATTCATGAGCAGCCGGCTGTCATTTCAGCAACGCTGGATGGTTGCTTGAATGGCACGCGGATTCTTCCATCGCTACCGGCCGAATTGCTCAGCCAGGTCCGCGCCATCCATATCCTGGCCTGCGGTACCAGCTACCACGCAGGATTGACAGCAAAATACTGGATCGAATCGTTGGCCGGCATACCGGTTTCAGTTGAAGTCGCCAGCGAATTTCGAAATCGCAGGCCTGCGGTGCCGGAACACACGCTGATGCTTGCAATATCGCAGTCCGGCGAGACCGCTGATACCTTGGCTGCGCTTGAGCTGGCTTCCGAATTGAATTACCTGGCCACGATCGGCTTGTGCAATGTGCCGGAAAGCGCCTTGACCCGCGCCTGTGATCACGCGTTGATGACTCGCGCCGGTCTCGAGGTAGGCGTAGCCTCGACCAAGGCATTCACTACGCAATTGACGGTGTTGCTGTTGTTTACCGCGGCCCTGGCGCAAGCTCAAGACAAGCCAAAATCCCGCATTGCCGAAGTCCTCGATGCATTGGGACAGGTCGCCCAGCAAACGCGTGAAGTGCTTGCACTCGAAGACCAGATCGAGGCGCTGGCCTATCGACTGGCCGATAAACAGCACGCGTTGTTTCTTGGGCGCGGCGCTGAATATCCGATCGCGCTGGAAGGTGCACTCAAGCTGAAAGAAGTGTCCTATATTCATGCGGAAGGCTACGCGGCCGGTGAATTGAAGCATGGACCGTTGGCGCTGGTCGACGAGTCATTGCCCGTTGTCGTCACGGCATCCAGCAACGAGTTGCTGAAAAAGCTGGAATCCAACCTGCGTGAAGTCCAGGCGCGCGGTGGCCAGTTGATCGTGTTTGCCGATCGCGCCGTAACGCTCGACAGTAATGACGATATGCACGTGATGCACTTGCCGCTCAATCATTCGATTGCCTCGCCGATCGTACAGGTCGTGCCCCTGCAGCTACTGGCCTACCATGTCGGCGTGATCCGTGGCACCGATGTCGACCAGCCCCGCAACCTGGCCAAATCCGTCACCGTAGAATAAAAAAACGCGCCAGCTAGGATGGCGCGTTTCTTCCTTGGCCTGCAATACTTGCCAGGCAGTTGCAGCCCGAACCCCACTTCGGCCGCGACTCTCAGGTTCCCCTTCCCCGTAGTATTTCGTTAGCCTGTCGGCTCAGGCGTGGCCTGCGATCGCCTGGACATTGGCTTCTTCGTACGTTTCCACGTCTTCATCGTCCTGCAGCCACTCCAGTAAATCCTGCTCAACTACCATGGCGTCCAATGTGCTCATTTCGATACTGTTGAGTTCCATGTCCGGCCGCTCCTGTGCTTGTTTAAGATGATTTCTTTTCAACATGTCGTTTGACGAACTTGTTGGGTTCAGCCTGTGTATGCAAAAATCGGACCAAACGTCGAGACAGGATTCTTTCAAACGAAAAATCAATAACTTATATGCCCATTCAACGTCCAACAGCTGTGCTGAAGTGACACTTTCGGTCAACTCGATTCCTTGATTGGTCACTTCAACCGATTCGTTTGAGGCAAAATGAGCGGGCTGTACGCCGGGACTGAAATCACACCGGCACCGCTCCCGCCCCTTCTATTGGACGATCAGAGAACACGACAAGCAATGCCTGCCCTGCACACACTGGCACTAACTCTGATCTGCCTGATCTGGGCCGGGAATTTCATCGCCGCGGCCAGTGCCGTGCAATATTTATCCGGTCTAGAATTCACGTTGCTGCGTTTTGTTGTTGTGCTGGCGCTGCTCTTGCCCTGGATTCGCAGGCCGGTATCAGGCCAATGGTTCAACTTGACGATGGCCTGCCTCGGGATGGGTGCATTGCATTTCGGACTCGTTTTCATGGCACTGGACCGTTCCGTGGATATCGCATCGATTGCGATTCTGATGCAAGTCTATGTGCCGCTGACCACGCTACTGGCCGTGATCATGCTCAAGGAGCGCATCGGCTGGCGGACCAGTAGCGGCATTAGCCTGGCTTTTCTTGGTGTGCTGATCGTCGGCTTGGACCCGCTGGTGTTGACACAACTCGATGTCGTCCTACTGGTGCTGGCCTCGGCCTTCTGCCTAGCCCTGGGCACCATCTTCATGCGCCGGATACAAGGCGTCGGCATGCTCAGCTTCCAGGCATGGAATGCGTTGCTGTCAATTTTTCCACTGGCCTTTGCCGGCTGGCTGTTGGAGCCCGGGTTTTTGAATGACCCGGCAAAGGTGTTTCAGACTTCAGCCTGGAAAGGACTTCTGTATTCTGCAATCGGTGCCTCGATTATTGGGCATGGTCTGTTTTACTGGCTGATCCAGCGACATGAAGTCAATCGAATTACACCCTATCTGTTAACCGTACCGATCCTGGCCGTTGGATTGAGCATATGGTTATGGGGCGATCGCCCGGGACCGCGCTTGCTGGTCGGTGGTGGACTGGTTATTTTGGGCGTTTTGTGGATCACGCTTCGCGCACGTAACCGTGGGCGCGTGATAACAGAAACACCATAACTATATTCTTTTCTTAGACAGATTCTGCGGGTGGCTTAGTAGGCAAACTACCAGCATTTTCAGATTGCTTCTGAAAACAAAATCCTTTCGCCTAACGCTTTTGAAGCTAATAGCAGCTTCAATTGCTTAAGTGGAGAAATTCAAAATCTAAGGCGTTTCGCCGCTCACTGCGTGAGCTGATGCGACTGACTTTTTTGTCTTGCCAAAAAAGTCAGCAAAAAAATTCGCTTTTAAACAGCCATCGGGTGTGCTTTCTATCGGATCAGGGCAATCATTCGGTTCGTGCCTTTGTTTACGCTTTTCGGATCGTGGGATGCAATCGCTTAACCTGTTTGGCTTATAAGCTTGGCTTTTGAGTTGGTTTGTAACTAAAAGCGATTAAAGACTGACCGTTCGACTTGAGCAAGAATCTTGATTGGTTTTGACTTTGCTTTTGACCATAATGAGCGTGTGATCCGCCGACGCGCGGAGAGACGGGCGGCGCTTGTGATGACAATCGGGCGAAAAGGTGTCTGAGCGTTAGCGAGTTCTTTTCGCCCCGCCTGATTGTCATAACAAGCTGAGCACTGCAGGGGACCCGGCGCAGCCGGGCGGTGAAGTCACGGAAAGAGTTTTGCCTACTTTTGATCACAAAAGTAGGACGCATCAGCCCGCACAGCGGGCGGCGGAACTGCCATTGACTTTAGAGCAAATTAAATAGCCAGTCATTAGCCGCCGAAGGCAAGCGGCGAAATGCTTTCGACGATTGAATCATTCACAGGTCAGCAATCAATGACGAACTGCATTCAACTAAAAGACCACAGCTTTTCTATTTACATCGAAATTTTTATCTGAACCCCTGATGAATCCTCAGTTCAGCCTGGATTTAACCCATGTATTGATACTGGACCCGCACTCAACCAAAAGGAGCGCGAGATGCATACGATTCATGTCAATACAAACAAACCGGCCTTACCCCGCGTATGGATGCTATTCGCGATGGTCGCAGGACTGGTGGCCATTGGTCCTGGAGTCACTGAGGCGAAGGGGCACCATGGGCACAAGCCCGCTCATCATGAGCGCGGTTATGGACCAGGCTATGGTTACCCTGAAAATGAATACTGGCGACGAGACCATTACCGCGATCGTCACCATCATGGCCAAAAGAATCGACGGCATGATGTCTGGCAAGCCGAACGTCGGAATCGTGCGCATCGTTACGCGTCAAGGGCAGTGGATCAGGCCCGGGAAGCACGATGGTACGGTTACTATTCAGACCACCCGCGCTGGCGTACCGGCTACAAGCGGCATTTCCGCTGGGCGATGGATGCCCGACCCGACAAGATCCGCAGCGAAATCCGCAAGCGGGATCGGAAGCTGAACCAGCTTCGACACGATGGGCGCCTCAGCCGTCATTATTCTGGTCACTACCGTGGTCAACACTCACAGGGCCATCACGGGCCCCATCGACGTCGTCATTAACGCGACCAGGTAGACCAACGGCCTGATCCAGTCAGGCCGTTTGTTGATGGGTCGGCAGTCGCCGACTCAGGCCGCGATGGGCAGCGGCACCCGCAACACGCCGGCAACCAGGCGCAGCAACTCGTATTCGACCGTGACGATCTTGCCGTCATGACGAACACACTCCAGCAATGCCTCGATCAAGGTCTGTTTATCTTCCAGCTTCAATCGAGCCAACGCCAAAAACGCCTGGTCCAGGCGCTGCGGCCAGTCTTGCATGATTTGGTTGAATTCGATTTCCGGGGCTTCAGCCTGATCACTCGAAATGTACTTTGCCGCCTTTTGATAGGCTGCATGGGCTTCGCCAACCTCGTGTTCCTGCCCGTGCATGGCAACTATCGCCAGCAGATCCGACCAGGCGGCTTGATAGTCATTCAGCCGCGCATCGCCGGATGGCCGTGAGTGACTTGGCGTCAGGCTGTCCTCGATTTCGCGATTCAATAGTCGGGCCATGACATACTCGAACACCTCCACATGGCCATCGATATCAATCAGCTGTTCAATCAGATTCATCAGCGCAACCAATTCCGCCTCCGGCCGTCGTCGCAGATTCGGAAAAGCCATTTCCATGATCGGCAGACGCAGCCGCACCGGGAGTTCTGGCTGCAGTTGAAACAAAGCGTTGACCTGCTGTTCGCTCTCGCTACCGCGCTGCTCGGCAATCAATAACAACTGGTCTTCCCGCTGCTCAATGTCATGTGACAACAGCAGATACAACAATACATCGACGGCCCATTCGTCCGAGTGTGCGGCTTTTTCAAGCGGCTCGGGCACCTCAGCCAGCAGTGCAGCGACCAGCATCAGCTGCGTTGCGTTTGGCTGCCCGATCTGATCGATCAGGGTATCTGGATCCAGCGGCAAGCCACCCGGTCCACGGTCTGCAATCGCCTGCTGCTCTTCTTCCTCCAGGGCCTGCTGCTCACGGGCAAAGCGACGGGCACGACGGTCCTCGAGCATCTGCTCGCCAATCTGCTTGAATTCGGTGGGGTGAAAAGCCGGATCAACGGCCTGGATCCGCCGGACCAGGGGCGGATGGGTCGCGAACATCTGGGCATTGAAACCCGTTGCAAACAGCATGTGGCCAATTTCTTCGGTATTGACGACCAGGCGCGAGCCGGTGGTCAGCGCTCCGATTTTTTTCAGCGCACCGCCCAGGCCATCTTTGCTGCGCGTGAACTGAACGGCTGACGCATCGGCCAGGTATTCGCGCTGTCGCGATACGGCTGACTTGATCCAGCGACCAAAAAACAGCCCGATATAGCCAACCACCAGAATCGCCACGCCCACCAACGCAAAAGCGGCACCATCTCGATTGCTGCTCATGCGCATGCCGTGAATCATCTTGCGGCCGATCAGTGCCAGCATCAAAATGCCGAACAGTACGCCCATCAAACGAATATTCAGCCGCATATCACCATTGAATACATGGCTGAACTCGTGCGCGATCACGCCCTGCAGCTCGTGCCGGGAAAGACTTTCCAGCGCCCCTCGGGTTACTGCTACGGCCGCGTCGGACGGCGACCAGCCCGCCGCAAACGCATTGATGCCCTCCTCGTGTTCCAGCACGAATACCGCCGGTACCGGCACGCCAGAAGCAATAGCCATTTCTTCAACCACGTTCAGCAATCGCCGACGCAGCGGATCGGTGGTCGAACCATCCACCTCGGTACCGCCCAACTCACGGGCGACCTGGGGACCACCATCGCGCAGATCCAACGTCCGGAAAAGGCTGCCGACAGCAATCACGCCGCCGGTGGCAATACTGGTCAGCAGAATGATGTGGCCATTGTTTGACCAGAACTCTGCCGAAAACCAGCCGGCTTCGACATTGACCCGCCCGAAAATGAGGATGGCAACCAGGGTCATTGCCACCATCGTGAACAGCACGGCCAGGCTGAATAACACTACCAGTCGTTTTGACTGGCGGCGTGCCCGGGCCTGATTCTCGAAGAAATTCATGGCTTCACTTACCGGTGCGGCTCATTCGACCGCACAGCGTTCAGCCAAAATCGACTTGAACGGCTTCGCGCTTGGCCGGGTCTTCGATTTCCAGCAACTGTGCCGGGGTAAATCCGAACGGGCCGGCAATGAAGTTGTTCGGCACGGTCTCGCGCAGAATGTTGTACTGCATGACTGCATCGTTATAGGCCTGGCGAGAAAACGCCACCTTGTTTTCAGTTGCCGTAATTTCTTCAGACAACTGCATCATGTTTTCATTGGCCTTCAGATCCGGATAGGCTTCCGACAAGGCAAACAGACGGCCCAGTGCGCCAGATAAACCCTGTTCGGCCTGCTCCAGCTGCTGCATCGCTTTGGGATCGGTCGGGTCGGCTGAAGCCTGCTTCAATCCACCGACAGCAGCATTACGCGCCTGGATCACCGCTTCGAGCGTGTCTTTCTCGTGTGCCATGTACTTCTTGGCCACTTCGACCAGATTCGGTATCAGGTCATAACGACGCGTCAATTGAACGTCGATCTGCGCAAACGCATTCTTGTACATATTGCGCGCCGACACGAGACGGTTGTAAATCCCGACCGCATAGAGCGCGGCTGCAACCAGCAGCCCGAGGAAAATCCATTCCATCAGAATCACTCCAAATTAATGAACAAGGCTTAGTTTAGCCGAATCCACGCGTACAGCTCGATTCGGGTTTATAGAGCAAGCGGTCCTTGCGAGCATTGAAATGAAATTTACGATATGTAAAAAATATTTGACATATCGTGATGCACAAAGCATAATGTATGAAATTTTTTACATCGGAACTTCTATCATGCCCTTTCATGAAAAATCTGCATGGATCATGACCACAGCATTGCTCGGTACCAGCGGAATGTATTTTGCCGTCATCGTTTCGCTGTCCAACAAACTGGGCCAACTGGCCCCGCCGTTATTGCCGTTGATCGTGATTTATACCGTTGCACTGATTGTCATCGCCGTCGTTGGGCACCTCCTGATCGCCTTGTTCAGTCCGAAAGATGCCAATGCACCGCTTGACGAGCGCGAGCGATTGATTCACCAGCGGGCTGGCCACTGGTCGGGCTTGGTCATCGGTGCCGGCGTGATTTTTTCACTTGCACTGTACCTGTTCACCTATAACGGGCACTTGCTGTTTTACGCCGTCTTTGCAAGCCTGATTGTCAGCACGATTGTCGAGTACGCGTGCCAGATTGTGCTGTACCGGACGCGCTGAACACCGTGGGCAAAAAACATCCGATCGACAATCAGATCGCCAATCTGCGAAAAGCGCATGGCCTGACCCAGGCCGCACTGGCTGATGCCGTCGGCGTCACGCGCCAGACGATCATTGCAATCGAGCAGAACCGCTACTCCCCGTCGCTGGAAACCGCATTTCGTATTGCACGTGAATTCTCACGAACCGTGGATGAAGTGTTCGACTGGACGGAAACCTGATGCAAGAGTCTGCGTCACCACGCTTCGATTCGCTGTGTGGAGCGCACGTTAAACAGAATGTTCGAGGTCAGGAGCTGTCAATTTGGATGTTCATGCACCTCGCATCCAGTCCGCCGGCCCATTGCCATGGTGTCCAATGATCTTTACAGTGGGATGATTGTCAGCCCATTACTGTCAGCGTTTTGATTGCTTAGAACGTTCATCAAGATTCGTGCGATACCTGATTGCACCAACTCGATTGTTCATTCCATGCAAGGTCGGAACTGACGCAACAACCTCGACAAACAGCTAGACTGACAAGCGTCTAAGAGGAGGGTCTTTCGACGCGCTACACCGCAACCTATGTGAACGTAATGAACAGTTATTCGAACAAGACCATCCCGTCTTCATCCGTCTGGGCGAGAGACTGGCCGAGCTTGACACGAACCAGCATGGCGCAATGATTCCTACGATGGCACGAGAAAAAATCCCGCTGGTTATTGCAGTGACCGGTCATCGCGACCTGGTCGATCGGGAAAAACCAGCAATTACGGCAGCTGTCAAGACTTTTTTGGAAGAGATGGTCGAGCAGAACCCTGACCGTCGTATACAGCTTTATTCCGCACTGGCTGAGGGGTCCGACCAGCTTGCCGCACAAGTCGCGCATGAACTTGGCCTTGATGTGATTGCGGTGCTGCCGATGGATGTTCAGACTTATCGAACGGATTTTAAGCATCAATCCAGCAAACGCGAATTCGAACAGTGTCTGAAACTGGCAGCAGAAACAATCGAGCTGTTGCCTGCGCATGGCGTAAGTGCAGAGGAAATAGAACATCAGGGACCGAACAGGGATGCCCAATATGCCCAACTGGGGGTTTTCCTGGCTGCGCACTGTCACATCTTGCTGGCGATATGGGACGGAAAAACCAGCGACCACATGGGCGGCACTGCTGACGTTGTCCATTTCCATCACGACAACGCCATGCCTGGTTACACCGACTCCGTTTTTGCCACTCAGCAAATGCTGATTGATGACGAGAGCGACCTTGTCTATCACATCGTTTGTTCACGCGATCGCGATGAAGGGCAACCGGCGGCAGGGCTGAATCCACTCGAGACCTGGTGGTTCAGTAAAGACGTCGACGAACCACGCAGCAACACAATGCCTGTTCAGCACAAGACCATTTTTGCTCGTAGCGCCGAGTTCAGTCGTGACTCGATCCGGTATCAGGACTTGATCCAAACGGCAGCATATCCGTTGATCACTGCGAACGACCGCGCATCTTTACCGGAGCAGGTAGAAGCCATCAATACGACGTTCTGCGCTGCCGATGTGTTGGCCATGCACTATCAGCGAAAAGTCATTCAAACACTTCGTATCACGCACATCCTGGCCTTTTGTATGGGTCTGAGTTTCATTTTTTATGCCGATGTTGAGACAGAGCGTGCGTTCATGGTTGCGTTTCTGTGTTTTTTTCTTGTATCAGCGGTCATACAAAGCATTGCCAAGCGACGCAGCTGGCACCGGAAATATCTCGATTATCGAGCGCTTGCAGAGGGGCTGCGTGTCCAGTTCTACTGGGCCGCAGCCGGAGTCCGCGACGAAAATGAATATCAATTTCCACACGACAACTTTCTTCGTTCACAGGAATCAGAAGTGGGTTGGATTCGAAATGTCATGCGCGTTGCCGGGCTTCGGACCAATGCCGCACGATGGAACAAGAAATCCGGTCTGGAATTTGTACTGCGAGAATGGATCGGCGATAAGCAACGCGGCCAGCTAGGCTATTTTTCGGCTCGAACCCGAGATCGTGAACGCAAGAATCGGATCACAGAAAGTCTGGGTATTCTGAGTCTATTGACCAGTGTGTTAATGATCGCAGGCGTTGTTTTCGCTGGACACCGTCTTCCTGAACAATGGATTGGGCCGCTGCTGGCCGCAATGGGTGCGCTGCTGCTGATCTACGGTATTCGACAAGGCTATGCTTTTGCACTGGCAGAGAAGGAACTCATCAAACAATATCGTTTCATGTCGAGCCTGTTCTCCAACGCGAAGCTCCGCATCGATCATTCCGTAAGTGAGCGGGAGCAACGACAGATTCTTCGAGCGCTGGGCCGGGCCGCGCTCGACGAACACAGCGAATGGCTCATCATGCATCGCAGCCGTTTCGTCGAGCAAAGCGATATCTGGCGTATGAGCAATTGACCTCCATTGCCCTTGATGATTTCGAGCGGTCAAAGATCGTCCTTAATATTGTGCAGACCGATTGTTTACTTTCCTTGAGCGCTGAAGCAAACCGCGGTTACTACTATGTTCCACGCCTCAATTCAGGAGTCGTTGCGCAATCAGTTGGTCCAGCGGCTGATCGGCCTCACGCAACTCTTCTTGAGTCAGGCGAATCGCTACGCGGCCCTCATGGCATACCAGTGCCTGATCGGCATACTGACTGACTACGTCCATGGAATGCGTAGCCATCAATACCGAGAACGACTTGAGATTGACCCCATTCTGGAGAAACCGTTTCAGCTGCACGGCGCTGGCAGAATCAAGCCCGTTCAGTGACTCATCGAGAATAATGAGTTCAGGCTGTCCGGCAAAAGCCAACAGCAGACCCGTTTTCTGGCGCATACCAAGTGACATCCGGTCAACGAACTGGTTGAGTCCAGAAGAAAAGTCCCAGGCCTCGATCAAAAACTGGACTTGCTCGACGTCCGCTATGGCTTCATGAGCCTGATTGAATACATTCAGGCATTCACGCCCGGTCAAGCGGGCTGGCAGGCGATCAGGCGGCACGGCGTAACCGAGTCGCTGACGAGCCTGCAGTGGCGCATCGAGCAGACTGTGACCGGCAATATCGATGTGTCCCGACAATGGCGGCAATCGACCAGACAATGTATCCAGTAGCGTGGTTTTGCCACAGCCGTTCGGGCCCAACACCGTCCACCATTCACCCAAAGGTATCTCCAGATTCACGTCTGAAAGTATCGGTTGATCAAAACCGACGGCAAGGTTGCGGGTCTGTAGAACAACGTGATGATCAGAATTACTCATGGTTTCAACCAGGGCGTCAATTGCCCGTCCAAACCGATACGTATCAGGATTTCGATGGCTACTATGCAGCCCATCAACACCAGTACTGCAAGCAACAAACCCGGAATAGGCCCGATCGTATAGGTCAGAAACGGCACGGCACACGCTGAAGTGATCCCGAGCCGTGGCCAGGTCGTGTGTCTAAACGACTTGGCCAACTGATAATACGTGAGCGGTGCGCTCGCCAGCCAATCTTGACTTGCACGAAAGAAATCCGGCAGTGCTGAAAACAACAGACCCAGATACACCAGAGCTGAGACGATCAGGAAAAGCACCAGCACAGTCAATAGAGACACCTCGTTGGGCATCACCAATAGAAACGGTACGGATATTTTAGCCAGCACTTCGGGCCGCATTCGTGCGGCGACGAACGCATGCAAATCGCTTTGGATGGGCTTCAGGCTGGCCCCGGCTTGGCGATCCACCAGACCACGCCTGTAGCGTGAGTCAGGGTAAGGTCGCCGGCTAGCCTGATGAGGGAACACAGCGGAAACAAACGCACCCATCAAACCGATCAACGCGCTCCATAAAATAATCTCACTGTCAGCACCCCAGATCCAGGCAAGCGCCAAAGTCAACCAAAGCATGACCAACACCGGCAAAACAGTCTGAATCACAACAATCAGTTTTCGGGTGACCGGACTGATCGCAAGTGTCGCCAACCAACCTTGATTGTTTTGGTGTGCGATGGCGGGTAAACGCACCCTGATCCAGCCAATGGATACTGCCAGGGTGATCAACAGCACCATAGTGTCAGGTGCAACACTTGCCCACCAAGCCGATGAAATCAAGATTGCGACCCACAATACCGATCGAACCAGGGCTTCAATCGGATGAGCAGGAATGGATCGAAGTGATTGCAGCAAAGACAATTGCAGCAATCGTGCAACAAGCAAACCCTTCATCAGTCAAGCAAACTTCAGCTGAACTGTTTTTCGATCTTGGCCCAGCCATCGCGCAGCGTCACCGCGCGATTAAAAACCCGATGCTCGGACGTACTGTCGATATCCGGCGTAAAGTAGCCAGTGCGTTCGAACTGCACCAACTCGCCAGAATTCAATTCAGCCAGCATCGGTTCAAGTTTTGCATTCGGCAGGGTCACCAGCGATTCAGGGTTCAAGAATTCGGTAAAGTCCTTGTCCTTGTCGGCCGATGGATTCGGGACCGAGAACAGGCGATCGTAGAGGCGTACTTCGGCATCCACGGCATGCTCGGCCGATACCCAGTGGATGGTGCCCTTGACCTTGCGCTCGGAGCCCGGCTGACCGGAGCGTGACTCCGGATCCAGCGAACAATGCAGTTCAGTCACCCGTCCGTTTTCGTCCTGAATCACCTCGTCGCAGCGAATAATGAATGCACCGCGAAGCCTGACCTCGCCTTCGGGCTTGAGCCGGAAGAATTTGCGCGGCGCTTCGAGCATGAAGTCATCCTGCTCGATATAGAGCTGGCGCGTGATCGGCACCTTGCGCGTACCCTGGTCCGGATGCTGCGGATGATTCGGCAGCTCTAACCACTCGGTTTCGCCTTCCGGAAAATTGGTCAGCACGATCTTCAGTGGCTTCAGTACCGCTAGGCGTCGCGGTGCGATCGGATTCAAATTATTGCGCAGCGCGTTTTCGAGCACGCCGAACGGGATGATGCTTTCCGATTTGGTCACGCCGATTTCGGTACAGAATGCGCGGATGGATTCCGGGGTGTAGCCTCGTCGCCGGATGCCGGCCAGTGTGGGCATGCGCGGATCATCCCAACCAGCCACGTGGTCTTCGTCGACCAGCTGCGCCAGCTTGCGCTTGGACAAGACCGTGAAATCGAGATTCAGTCTGGAAAACTCAATCTGCTGCGGCTGCGACGGAACCGGCAGGTGTTCGATCAACCAGTCATACAGCGGCCGATGATCTTCGAATTCCAGCGTACACAGCGAATGCGTAATGTGTTCGATCGCATCGGACTGGCCGTGCGCGAAGTCGTAATTGGGATAGATGCACCAGTCATCGCCGGTCCGCGCATGATGCTGATGGCGGATCCGATACAGCACCGGATCGCGCAGGTTGATGTTGGGTGCGGCCATATCGATCCTGGCGCGCAGCACGTGCTTGCCGTCCTCGAATTCACCGGCACGCATGCGCTTGAACAGATCCAGGCTTTCGCTGGCTGGACGATCGCGGAACGGGCTGTTTTGACCGGGTTCGGTCAACGTGCCGCGCTGGACACGGATGGCCTCGGCATCCTGGCTGTCGATATAGGCCAGCTCATGTTCGATCAGGTACAGCGCATACTGATACAAGGTCTCGAAGTAATCCGATGCGTAGCATTCATTTTTCCATGTATAGCCCAGCCAGCGCACATCAACACGGATCGCATCGATATAGCGCTGCTCTTCCTTGATCGGGTTGGTGTCGTCAAAGCGCAAATTGGTATAGCCGCCAAACTCATTGGCCATGGCAAAATTCAGCACAATCGACTTGGCGTGGCCCAGGTGCAGATAACCGTTGGGTTCTGGCGGAAACCGGGTGATCACCTGCTCAAGATGGCCTGCAGCCATGTCCTGCCGGATCCGATTGCGGATAAAGTGCGCCGGACCGGTCTCACCTTCGTGTTCGGAATGGGCTGAAGTATCTTTGTCGTTCTGCTGTTTGCTCATGCTGCTGCATTCTGGTTTGAATGGCTGGCAGTGTAGCGGATTCAGGGCCAGCGGTTTTGCAGCTTCTTAATTGTTTGCGAAAGCAGCTTGGATTCGGTTACTCTGCGGGTTGTTCATCGAAGTAGCGCCGCATGACCGATCCCGATTTCGACCATCAGAAATTATCCAACCGGATCCTGCTGGGCCTGGTGCTGGGCCTGGTGTTTGGCGTCTTGCTGAACCTGACCGTGGCCGATCAGGACTGGGCCAAGGCGTTTCTGATTGATGGTGTGCTGGCCGTGGTCGGTGAAATCTTCATCCGATTCCTGAGCATGCTGGTCGTACCGCTGGTGTTTGTTTCTTTGATTACCGGCGTGTCATCCCTCAGCGATCCGAAGAAACTCGGTCGGGTCGGCGGCAAGGCCGTAGGCCTGTATATGCTGACCACCGGTATTGCCATCACGCTGGCCCTGGCTGCTGCGATTATCGTCAAACCCGGGGTGGGGGCCAACCCGACCGAAGTGGTCGAGCGTGAAATTGCCGAACAGCCCTCGTTCGGCCAGGTGCTGATCGAAATGATCCCACGGAACCCGGTCGAAGCCATGGCCAACGGCGACATGCTGCCGATCATCATCTTTGCGGTGCTGCTCGGGCTTTCCATTGCCATGTCCGGCACGCGTGGCCAACGAATCGGTGATTTATTTGCAGACTTCAACGAAGTCATCATGCGCCTGGTCGGGTTTGTCATGCTGCTGGCACCGTATGGCGTGTTCTGCCTGATCGCCGGGCTCGGCGCAACGACCGGCTGGGAGACGTTCCTGGGCGTTTTGAAATACGTGGTCCTTGTGCTGGTCATGCTGGTGATTCATGCCAGCGTGACCTATTCGATATTGCTGAAAGTGCTAGCCGGACTGAATCCGATCGTATTCTTCAAGAAAATGCGCGCCGTGCTGGCGTTTGCGTTTTCGACCGCGTCGTCCGGCGCCACGATCCCGGTCACGCTGCGCACGGTCGAACAACGCCTTGGCGCCGATAACAAGGTGGCGTCATTTACGGTTCCACTGGGCGCGACCATCAATATGGACGGCACCGCCATCATGCAGGGCATTGCAACGGGCTTTATTGCGCAGTATTTCGGCGTTGACCTGACGCTGGGACAATACCTGATGGTCGTTGTGATGGTCATCATGGCCTCGGTCGGTGCGGCCGGTGTGCCGGGCGTGGGCCTGATTCTGCTGGCGGGCGTCCTCGCCTCGGTCGGCCTGCCGGCCGAAGGAATCGCCTTGATCCTGGGCGTGGATCGTCTGCTCGATATGACGCGCACTGCGGTCAACGTCAGTGGCGACGCCACCATCACCTGTATCGTGGCCAAATCCGAAGGTGAGCTGGATGAGTCGGTGTACTACGGCAGCCGCAAAGACTCGGCTGAAACAAAGCCACAAAGCGCC
>JGI12210J13797_10001980_pt1 | contig 34826 bp, 29 predicted proteins | sample ElkSlonscriptome_3_FD_13797 | JGI IMG/M metagenome (IMG submission 13797) | reverse complement strand
CGCCGGTCCATCCCATCAGGTACACCGAGCCGTCGTAGCCGAGGAAGGCGATCAGGCCCGCCATCGAGATGAAAGAGGCGGCCGACATCCAGTCGGCGGCCGTGGCCATGCCGTTGGCGATCGGATGCACGCCCTTGCCGGCCACGTAGAAGTCGCCGGTGGTATGGGCACGCGACCAGACCGCTATGCCGATGTAGATCACGAAGGTGAAACCGACGACGATGTAGGTCAGTAGCTGAAGATTGTCCATGGTTGCTGCTCCTTAGTCTTCGTGCACGTCGTGTTCGCGATCGAGCTTGTTCATGCGCCAGGCATAGAAGAAGATCAGGACCAGAAACGTATAGATTGAACCCTGCTGGGCGAACCAGAACCCCAGTGGATATCCGAACAACTGGAAGTTGTCCAACGGTTCGGCGAGGAAGATGCCGAAGCCGAAGGACACGATGAACCAGACAATGAGGCAGCCCGCCATGATTTTCAGGTTGGCCGTCCAGTAGGCATCCCTGCTTTTTTGTTGTTGCGACATTTTTCTACCCTCCGGCATTTGTGCTGTTGTGAGGCGAAGATAGCAGCGGGTGTGAGCAATTGCGCTTCGACTTTAGTCGACTGTCGCCTCAGCGCTGGCGCTGGGACCGGCTGCTATGATTGGCGGGTCTCCCTTGCACGCGCTGTAGACGCTGATGTTTTCGCCGCAACGATGTTTTCTCCGCAACTAATCGCGCTGATCGCGCTGGCCTACGTCGGCCTGCTTTTTGCACTGGCGTGGTTCGGCGACCGGGTGCCGGCCCATCGTCTGGGTAAGCGTACCCGGGCGGTCATCTACAGCCTTTCACTGGCGGTGTACTGCACGTCCTGGACGTTCTTCGGCGCTGTTGGCAGTGCCGCTTCGGACGGCTGGCTGTTCGCGACCATTTACATCGGCCCCATTGCGGTGCTGATCTTCGGGCATGACCTGATGCACCGCATTCTCAAGCTCGCACGGGAGCAGCGGCTGACGTCCATCGCCGACTTCATCGCCCACCGGTTCGGTAAGTCGCGACCGCTTGCGGTGCTGGTCACGTTGGCGGCTGTACTCGGCTCGATTCCCTACATCGCGCTCCAGCTCAAGGCGGTCACAAGCGGGCTGGTGATCATTGCCGATGATTCGCCAACGCTTTCGGAGGCTTCCCTGGCACTGGTGCTGGCGCTTGCGTTGGGTGTGTTCGCGATACTCTTCGGCGCACGGCGGCTGGAGGCCAGCGAGCACCATCGCGGCATGGTGATGGCTGTGGCGTTCGAGTCGTTGATCAAACTCGTCGCGTTCGCTGCGGTCGGATTGTGGGCCCTGTTCACGCTGCTCGACGGGCCGGGCGGTCTTGCACGTACGATCGCCGACAGCGACGAGTACCGCGGACTTTTCATGCCGGGCAGCCTGCCGCAGGGGTTCTGGGTGCAGACGCTGTTGGCCGGTGCGGCCATCCTGTGCCTGCCGCGCCAGTTTCAGGTGACCTTCGTCGAGAACGAAGGTGCAGACGATCTCAATACGGCGCGCTGGCTGTTTCCGCTGTACCTGGTCATGTTCACGCTGCTGGTCGTTCCGATCACCGTCGCCGGCCTCGAGCGGTTGTCCGGGCCGGGGGTCAATGCCGATATGTTCATGCTCAGCCTCCCGATGAGCGGTGACCGGGCGGATCTTGCGTTGCTGTCCTTCATTGGCGGCTTTTCGGCGGCCACCGGGATGGTGATCGTGGCGACCGTGGCGCTTGCGACAATGGTCAGCAACGACCTGATCGCGCCGATGCTGATGCAGTTGAAGCTGCATCGAGGCCGGCACTTCGGACGATGGCTGCTGCACAGCCGGCGTGTCACGATTCTGGCGCTGGCCGTCGTCAGCTGGCTTTACTACCTTGCCCTGCCATCGGCCGATGCGCTTTCCGCCATTGGTCTGATGGCCTTCGCCGCAGCAATCCAGTTTGCGCCTGCACTGGTTTTCGGGGTCTACTGGGCGCGCGCCAGTCGTGAAGGCGCCATGGCCGGGCTGATGTTCGGCCTCGGCAGCTGGCTGGTGCTGATCTTCATTCCATCGATGCTGCCTGCGTGGCCGTCCTGGGCACAGCCCGGGCTGAATGCAGCCGTGCTTCTGGGGCTGTCGCTGAACGTCGCGGCGCTCGTTTCGATTTCACTGTGGGTACGGCGGCGTCGACCCACCCTGCCAATGCTGCTTGGCCGGCGCGATTCGCTGCGTCCGGTGACCGTCGGTGAGTTGCGCCGATTGGCGATGAGCTTCATCGGCCGGGAACAGGTCGACCTCGCATTCGCCAATGCACTCGATCGAGACCTCGAGACCGGGTTCGGCGAGTTTGAACGGGTGCCGGCGAACGCCGAGCTGGTCGGTTTTACAGAGCGCCTGCTGTCGGGCTGCATCGGCTCGGCATCAGCCCGGACTGTTCTTACTGCCGGACTGCGTCGAAGCGGTATGGATACCGACGAGGCGCTTGCGTTACTGGAGCAAACGTCCAGCGCGATACAGTTCAATCGCGATCTCCTGGAAGCCACGCTGGACCACATAAGCCAGGGCGTGAGCGTGGTCGATTCCGATCTCCGGCTGGTCAGCTGGAATCGGGCCTACGTTGAATTGCTGGGCTACCCGGCCGACATGGTCTACCTCGGAAGACCGGTAGAGGAGCTGATCCGATTCAACCTCGAGCGGCGGCACGGCGCGAGCAGCCGCGAGATCGAGGCGGCCATGGATAGAAGAATGCATCACATGCGGCGCGGTACGTCGTATGTTTTCGAGCGCCACCATGAAGACGGTCGCGTGATCGAGATTCGCGGCAATCCGATGCCGCGCGGCGGCTACGTGACGACGTATACCGACATTACCGGGTTCAAGCAGAACGAGGCCGAACTCAAAAGCGCCTACGACACGATGGAGCAACAGGTCAACAAGCGCACGCGCGAGCTGCGCGCGACAATGCAGGCTCTGGAAGTCGCCAAGCAAGATGCCGAGCACGCCAACCGGAGCAAGACCAAGTTCCTCGCAGCAGCAAGCCATGACCTTCTGCAACCCTTGAACGCGGCGCGCCTGTTCTCGGCGAATCTCAGTCAGAGAGTGGGGCATCTTGAATCAGATGAGGCACGACTGGCACGAAGGGTCGATCACAGCCTGGGCGTAGCCGAAGAACTGCTGTCGGCGCTGCTCGATATCAGCCGGCTTGACCAGGGCGCGCTGCATCCGAACTGGAACACGGTATCTGCCGCGCAGCTGCTGGAAAAGATAGAGCGACAGTTCTCGGCGCTGGCCGAGCGCCGAGGTCTGCGGCTGCGGGTTCGGCCCTGCGTGCACTGGATTTACGTCGATCCAAAATTGCTCCAGCGCATCCTTTTCAACCTGGTCAACAACGCGCTTAGGTATACGCGTACCGGCGGCGTCCTGGTTGGTTGCCGGCTGCGGGGGCAGCGTCTGAGCGTCGAGGTATGGGACACCGGGCCGGGCATTGAGGCCTCGGAGCAGGAGCGCATTTTCGACGAGTTCGAGCGGCTCGGAATTTCCGATGATGGCTCGGAGTTCGATCAGGGGCTGGGGCTCGGCCTCTCGATCTGTCGCCGAATCTGTCGCATGCTTGATGCCCCGCTGGAATTGCGTTCCCGGCCTGGCCGTGGTAGCGTTTTCACCGTAACGGTAGGGCAGGCTAGCAGCCGCTCAGGGGAATCGCTGATCGATGACGCGCGGTCGTCCGCGGGGTCCAGGCAGCATTTCAAAGGCCTGGAAGTCATGTGCATCGATGATGACCGGGAAATTCTCGATGGCATGCGAATGCTGCTGGAGCGTTGGGGCTGCCGGGTTTGCACCGCGGCAAATCGAGACGAAGCCATCGCCCGGGCGCATCCCGGAGTTGACCTGATCATTGCTGATTTTCATCTTGCCGGAGGCGACGACGGTATTTCTGTCAGCGAAGAGGTCCGTTGCGTTGCCGGATTCGATATGCCGGTGCTGGTGCTCACCGCCGATCGGGAGGAGGAACTTGGTGAGCGACTTGGCAATCTGGGCTTTCAGCGTCTGTTCAAGCCGGTCAAGCCTGCCGCTTTGCGCGCATTGATGCAGCACGCTGTAGACGGCCAACGCCATTGACCCCGAAATTATCGATCCGAATAGCGAAATATTAGCGATTTTGGTACTCTTATTGAGATATGCAGCACGCATATGCTGGCGTTGGCATTTATATTGCAAAATTGTTTCTGAGCGGGATTCACCAACCCAATACCTATTAACCGAGTTGACCGGAAATTTGTGAACTACGATTTGCTGGCGCTGGATATGCGGACGATGGCATTCGCCTCGAGCGTGAGTGGATTCCTGATGGCCGCGACCATGCTGGGCATCTACCAGGCCGGAATGCGTGCCCGCGCTCTGCTCGATTGGCTCGGCGCCGGAATGGCGCTGGGGTTGGGCCATCTGGTGGGCACGCTGTCGCTCTTCGGTGCATTGCCGTTGCCAGAAGATATCGGCGCCGGACTTGCCAACCTGATGATTTCACTGGGGTTCGTGTTCGTGCTGACCGGGGTGCAGCGCTACCTCGGCAATCATGTCCGAAGTGCGGCCCTGCTGGCCGTAATTGCTGCGCTTTTCGTCGCCGGGTTCGTGCTGGATCCGCTTCGCGAGAATTCGAGCCTGCGAGTTCTGGTTTTTGCGGCGCTGCATATGCTTCTGCTCGGATGGGCCGGGCTGCTGCTTTGGTGCAGCGAGCGTGCCGGCATGCGGATCTTTCAGCGCATGGCGGCCGTCTTGCTGCTTGGATTTTCTGCGGTGATGGCCTTGCGGTCCCTTGCGGCTCTGGTGCCGGGCGTCCCGTTCACCCAGGGTGATGTTCAGACCGTGGCGTTTCTGGCCGCCATGGTCTTCGGTTTTCTGCTGACCATGGCGTTTGCGGTGATGATGTTCAGGGAAAAACAGGTCGAGCTTGCCGATCTGGCTGAAAGGGATCCGCTGACCGGCATGAATAACCGACTATCGCTGGACGAAATCGCGGGCACGTATATGCAGCGTGCCGACCGGCACGGTCAGGAACTGTCGGTGTTGCTGTTCGATCTCGACCACTTCAAGCAGATCAATGACAAATTCGGTCATCAGGTCGGCGATCGGGTTCTGACTGAGGTGGCGCATCGGATAAGCCGAGTGGTGCGCGGCGACGACGTGGCATTCCGGTTCGGTGGCGAGGAATTTCTGGCGCTGTTGCCCGGCGCGGGTCTGGATCAGGCCGAAGAAGTTGCCGAGCGGCTCAGGTCGGTGCTGTCTCAGGCGCCATTCGAAATCGCCGGCCATCGCCTTGTGTTGACCGCCAGCTTCGGCGTGGTCCAGTATCAGGCCAGGGGAGAAAGCTGGGAAGACTGTATTCGGCGCGCAGACGAAGCGCTTTACCGCGCCAAGCGCGGCGGGCGTGATCAGGTGTCCCGAGCATTGCCAGTTTCTGTCGTCATGCCTTTATAAAATATCAGCGGGGCAGCGCCCTGGATCTGGCGAATTGCAGGCCCGTATCGCCGCCGATGCGGCCGGCCTCAAAGCGCAGCAGCCAGTCGTGTCCCTTCGTCGATCGCACGCTTGGCGTCCAGCTCTGCGGCCAGCTTGGCGCCGCCGATCAGGTGCACCGGCTTGCCATTCGCCTTCAGCGATTCGTATAGCGCGTTCTCAGAGATCTGGCCGGTGCACAGCACAATATTGTCGACCTCCAGCAGGCGCGCCTTCGTGCTGCCGTCCTTGGCGGTGACGGTCAGATGAAGACCGGCGTCGTCGATACGGTCGTAGGTAACGTTTGAAAGCATCTCAACGCCGTGATTCTTGAGCGTGGTCCGGTGAATCCAGCCCGTGGTCTTGCCCAGGCCGGCACCAGGTTTGCCCTTGCTGCGTTGCGACATCCAGATCGTGCGCGCGGGGGCGGCGCGATCGGGCTTGACGCCTTCCACGCCGCCGCGTGATTCAAAGTCCATGTCGACGCCCCATTCATCGAAGAACTTCTCGATATCGACTGCTTCCGGGTCCGGCTGATCGGGAACGTTTTCGTGCAGCAGGAATTCCGAAACGTCGAAACCGATGCCGCCGGCACCGATCACGGCAACCCGGCGGCCCACCGGTTTGTCGCCCTTGAGCACGTCCAGATAGCTCAGCACCATCGGATGGTCCTGACCCGTGATCTTCGGGTCGCGCGGCCGCACCCCGGTGGCAATGACGATCTCGTCGAATCCACCGGCCGCGAGGCCTGATTCGTCGACGCGACTGCCCAGACGAACGTCCACGCCGTGCAATTCGATCAAACGGTTGAAATAGCGCAGCGTCTCGACGAATTCCTCCTTGCCGGGAATGCGCTTGGCCATGTTGAACTGGCCACCGATCCGGTCGTCGGCATCGAACAAGGTGACCTCGTGACCGCGCCTGGCGGCCGTTGTGGCTGCGGCAAGGCCGGCGGGTCCAGCGCCGACGACCGCGACCTTTTTCGGCGCTGAGGCCGGCTCGATCAAGAGCTCGGTTTCCCGACCGGCGCGCGGGTTGACCAGGCAGCTGGCTTTCTTGTTCTCGAAAACGTGGTCCAGACACGCCTGGTTGCAGGCGATGCAGGTATTGATCTCATCGACCCGGCCGGCGCCGGCCTTGACCACCCAGTCGGCGTCGGCCAGGAAGGGTCTTGCCATGGAAATCATGTCTGCGTCGCCGTCTGCCAGAACCTTTTCCGCGGTCTCCGGCATGTTGATGCGGTTTGTGGTCACCAGCGGAATCGAGACTTCATCTCGCATCTTGCGCGTGACCCAGGTGAACGCGGCGCGCGGTACCGATGTGGCGATCGTCGGAATGCGCGTTTCGTGCCAGCCGATGCCGGTATTGATGATTGTGGCGCCGGCCTGCTCGATGGCTTTGCCAAGTTGCACGACTTCCTGAAAACTGTTGCCGTCGGCCAGCATGTCGAGCATCGAAAGCCGGTAAATGATGATGAATTCACGGCCGACGGCTTCTCGGGTCCGACGAACGATTTCCACCGGTACGCGCATGCGGTCCTCGAACGATCCGCCCCATTGGTCTTGCCGATGGTTGGTTCGCGGCACCAGGAACTGGTTGATGAAATAGCCTTCCGACCCCATCACCTCAACGCCGTCGTAGCCGGCCTTGTGCGCCAGCTTCGCGCAGCGCACGAAGTCCCGAATCTGTTTCTCGACCCCGGAGGCCGAGAGCGCCCTGGGCTTGAATGGATTGATCGGTGCCTTGATGGCGCTGGGCGCGACCGAAAACGGATGGTATGAATAACGACCGGCGTGCAGGATCTGCATGCAGATGCGTCCACCCGCGTCGTGTACGGCCGCTGTGAGCTTGCGGTGGCGCAGCACTTCCCAGCGATTGGTCAGCTTGGAGGCCAGCGGTGCCAGCGACCCGCGGCGGTTGGGCGCGATGCCGCCGGTCACCATCAGTCCGACCTTGCCGCGCGCGCGCTCGACAAAATATGCGGTGAGCTTGTCGTAGTTCCAGACCCGGTCTTCGAGGCCGGTGTGCATCGATCCCATGAGCAAGCGGTTCGGCAGGGTGGTGAAGCCGAGGTCCAGCGGCTGGAACAGGTGCGGAAATTGATGTTGATTCACGCTGGTGATCCGGGAAGGCAATCGCGCAAGTCTACCCCGCGTGCGGTCGCCGGGCGTCATCGATTGCCGACATGTTTTTTCCTTCCAGGCGCTAACTGCTCACCGTCGCCGTCGCCGCCTCCGGCGAACCGTCGCGCCCATACGCGCTGTTCGGGTTTCGTCGTCGGGACTGTCGGGGTCTGGCGTGTCGGTCGATCCAGATTCATCGTGCACGGCGTCGGCGAGGTCACCTTCGGCGGTTTGATCCGCAGCAAATTCNGGCGGCGGCGTGTCGCTTTTCAATGGCGGTTCGATCGAACCCGGCGGCGCGGCCGGGTCCTGCTTCACCCCGCGTTCGATGAATTCGCCATCGACAGGATCCGATGTCGGAATCGGCGGTGGGTCCGAGACTTCCGCGACATCCCGCACACCAGATGTCTCGGGCTCTGAAAGAATCGGCATATCCTCGACGGCAGGCAAAGAGGCTGCCGGTGCGATTGCTTGAACTGCCGGCGGAGCCGCTGGCCGGACTTCCGGCTGGGTTTCCTGCGAAGCCTTCGCAGGCATTGCCTGAGCCATCCCGGATTCAGCCTCGCTGCCGGCCCAGAGCTCGGTCAGATCGTCGAGCTGAATCTGATCCTCAATCGGTTTGCCTTCGGCCATGACAACTTCGCCGTCGACAATCATGCGCATCAGCTTTTCCACGCCGCGGGTGTCGCTGAGATACTTTGCCATTGTTTCCGGCGCCGGCGGCTCCCCGACTGCATTGACCGTGAGCCAGCCGCCTCGACCTTCGGTCGCGCGCCGAACCCTCTGCGTTCTGAGTTCGATTCCGGCCTGGGCAAGTGAGGCCACGACGCCCGCGAGTACACCCGATGATCGGCTCAGAGACAGCTCGAGAATGATTTCAGACACTTTCAGATTCCACGCATCTGTCCGGCAAGGTTTCGTGTTTTCGGGTCAACTCGCCTCGCGAATCGATAGCCGCAACCCCGAATCAGGATGTTTCGACAAGGGTCAGCAATATAGCAACTTCGCTGAATTTCTTCTGCGATTTGCGTCACGTTCTAAATGCGCGTAGCGCTGGAGCGGTGCCCGCCGTTGCTGAGATGCGCGGCTGCCTCGCGCCGGCTTTCGAGCACGAGAATTCGCGCGCTCTCGACATTGCGCAGATCACGAAGATTTACAGCCGCATATTCACCGGCAATCCAACCCTCATTCAATAAGGCGCCGCAGCGCTTCCTGCATGACCGAGCCGCAATCGCCCTCAAGCTTGAAGGTCAGCATGCCGTCGGCTCGGGTAAGTCCGTTGTTGACCGCCGCGATCGGGATTCCGCGTTCGGCCGCACGCCGGGCCAGGCGAAATCCGGACCAGACAACCAGTGATGTGCCGACGATCAGCATGGCGTCGGCGTTTTCGACCAGCGCGTCGGCGGCGGCCAGGCGGTCGCGCGGAACGGATTCGCCGAAAAACACGACGTCCGGTTTAAGCGTCCCGCCGCACGCCACACAATCGGCGATGCGGAAGCCCGGGTAGGCCTGTTCGTCGAGCTCGGCGTCGCCGTCGGGATTGATGTCGAGGACTTCCGGCGCCCATTCCGGGTTGAGCGACTCCAGCCGCCGCTGCAGCCCGTTACGGGAGCTGCCCAGCCCGCAATCGAGACACAGCACCCGTGCCAGGCCGCCATGCAGCTCGATGACCTCGGCGTGCCCTGCGCGTTGATGCAGCCCATCCACGTTCTGGGTGATAAAGCCGGACACTCGGCCGGTGCCCGCCAGCGACGCCAGCGCCGAGTGCGTAAGCCCGGGTTCGGCATGCTGCATGATGCGCCAGCCAAAGTAGCTGCGCGCCCAGTAGCGCCGACGCATTGCCGGGTCGCGGATGAAATCCTGATAGAAGATCGGTTGGCGCCGCCGCCAGCGACCGGATTCGTCGCGATAGGCGGGAATGCCGGAACCGGTGGAACAGCCGGCACCGGTCAGAATCACGATTCTGCGATGATCCGAGAGAAACCGGGCGAATTCGTTTATGGTGCCCGCGCGCGCCTGTATACCGGGGGCTGCGCGCAATTCGGGGATGCGTACCGAGCGGATCGATGACATCGACTCAGCTTAGCTCGGACGGGTGAAAAAAAGGGCGGCCACGAGGCCGCCCAGCGTGCAGGGAATGAACCGAGCCGTCAAAAAAGAACGCGAACGCCGCCGGTGACGTTCAGGCCCGGTCGCGGAGCGAGATCCTTCAGAAACGATGTATGAACGCGCTGGGTCTGGTCCAGTAGATTGTCGCCCTTCAGGAAGAACTCGATCTCGCTTGAATCGACCATCAGCCGATATGCCACGTTTGCGCTCAGCGCGTCGTAGCCGCCGGTCCGGGTTTCGAATTCAGCCACCTCGTCGACCTCGAATACCCGGTGGTAATTGACGTTTGCCCGCAGGTTTCCGCGATGCCAGTCCAGACCGGTTCCGACCCGACCCGGCGAAAGCCGCGGCACTTCGCCGTTGCCGGCCTTGAGATCGGCTTCGACCGAGTCGGCAAAGAATCGCCATTCCAGGTCACCCACCGCAGTGCCTTCGAACAGGATGCTGGCCTCCAGCTCGGCACCCCAGAAATTTGCGTCAGCCTGGCTCCAGACCTGGACAGGTAGTTCGTCCTCGATTTCACCGATGTTGACCAGATAGACGAAGTCGTCGATGTTGTTGTAGAACAGGTCGAGACGGAGGTGAAACATGCCGCTGTGCTTGTGGATGCCGAAGTCGACGTTGTTGGAGGTTTCCTTGCCCAGCGCAGGGTCGCCGATCTCGAAAGCCTGAGTCGCGATGTGCGGGCCGTTGGCGAAAAGCTCCTCCTGGGTCGGGCTGCGCTGCGAACGCTGCCAGTTCAGGCTGGTCTGCCAATCGTCGGACACCCGCCAGAGCGCACCGGCGCTGACCGAGAACGAGTCGAAATCACGGCTGGAAATGCCGTCGACCGCCAATCCGTTGGCCAGGCTGACTTCGTCGTTCTGGTAGCGCAGACCGGCTGAGAGCCTGAACGGGTCGAGGTCTAATTCTTCAACAAGGAAAATTCCCAGCGATTCGGTGTTGGCCGGCGGCACGAACGCTTCCTCGCCGATGGCTTCGAGATCGTTGTCTTCATACTGGATACCGAAAACGCCGGAGAAGCCGCCCAGCGGCAGGTGCCTGGCCTCGGCGCGCCATTCCGTGGCCTCGATGTTGAATACCGTTCCGATCTCGCTGCCTTCGAATTCGATGTGCTGGTAGTCGTTGCTTACCAGCTTGAAGTTGATCTCGTCGATGCCGGAAAGTGGCTGGTACAAACCGGCCTTGAACTCGTAGCGCTCCTGCTCAAGTCCGATGCTGACGCTTTCTTCTTCACCTTCGTGGCCGTGGTCGTCGCCATGATCATCACCGTGGTCGTCGTCATGATCGTCGTCATGACCGTCTCCATGATCGTCGCCGTGCTCTTCCTCGTGGGCGTGGCCGCCGCCGGGAATTCCGTAATTGGTATCGAAACGCTTGTAAGCGACGCCGGCGAATCCCCAATCGCCGACCAGCGAAAAGCCGATGCTGCCGCCCTCGCTTTCCTGGGCGCTGTTTTCCAGCCGTCCTCGAACCTGCTCGTCGCGCTCTTCGTCGTCGAGTTCGGCGAGTCGTTCGGGGGTGAATGCAAATCCGGGAATTTCGTAGTCGTCAGTGTCGCGCTTGAAACCGTCGAAATGGAACTGGAACGCGTCGAATCCACCGTCGATGCGTGCCACGCCGGCGAGTTCGTCGGCAGCGGTCCCGGCACGTAGTTCGACCGCGCCGCCAAACGCCTGACGTTGCTCGGGAATGCGGTTGTCGACCAGGTTCACGACACCGCCGCTGGCGGTCGAGCCGTACAACAGGTTGGACGGCCCGCGCAGGATCTCGATGCGGTCGATCAGCAGCGGCTCGGCCGAAACGGCGTGGTCCGGGCTGAGCGCCGAGGCGTCCAGTGAATTGAGGCCGTTTTCCGTGATCCGTACCCGAGAACCCCCCAGGCCGCGAATAACCGGGCGGCCGGCGCCGGGGCCGAAGTAGGTGCTGTGGATACCCGGCTCGGCTTGAAGCGTTTCGCCCAGGGTGGCTTCCTTGCGATCGTCCAGGTATTCGCCGGTCAGCAATTGAACCGGGCGGGTGGAATCGAGCGTGGTACCCCCTTGAGGAAGCGCCTTGACCTCCAGCGCTTCGAGCTCGACCACTTCGGGTTCGGACTCCTGCGCGCCGGCGGGCGCAGAAAACAGCCAGGCACTGGCCAACGCCAGCGAGATCGATCTTGCAAGTGTGTTGTAAGTCATGACGAGAAGGAAACCGGTTATTTGAGAATAAACGTAATGTTATAACATTCTTCGGGGAGGGTCAACGGGATGCGCATTTGAAGAGGCGATCAGAAAGCGGAGAATTAAAGTCAACTAAAATTCAGAATACTTAATTAGATAAAATTGATAAAGGTCAAATCTAAATTAGAAACGTATTGAATAATCGCTTTCGTCCGCAAGGATATTCCTCTCAACGTCGCATGCAAAGGAGTGGCCATGAACGACGTCCGTAAATTCGATACCCCGCCCCACCGTTTCACTTCTCATATCCTGTCGATTCTTCTGCTCGCACTGACCCTGGTTCCGATCGGCGCATTCGCCGTGGAGGCCGCGGCCGGGACGACGTTGGCGCTCGAAGACGTCGTGGCACAGGCCGAGCAGAACGGTGTCGATCTCCACGAGCAGTTCTTCAGCGAACAGCCCTATGACGGCACCGCATCGTGTCTGCAGTGCCATGAAGAGGCCGGCACCCAGATGCTGGACTCCGGACACTTCAAGTGGGCCGGCAGCATCGAAAACATCGACGGCCTCGAGGGCATGATTCTCGGCAAGCGCGATCTGATCAACAATTTCTGCATCGCCACCGATACGAATGAAGCACGCTGCACGCAATGCCACGTTGGTTACGGCTGGAAGGACAACAGTTACGATTTCACCAACCCCGAGAACGTCGATTGCCTGGTCTGTCACGATCAGTCCGGCACGTACAAGAAAGGCAAGACCAGTGGTGGCATGCCCGATCCGAGCGTTGATCTCAATCTCGTTGCCAGGAGCATCACGGTCGATTCCGTGCCGAAACGCAAGAACTGCATTGGCTGTCACGCGTTTGCCGGCGGTGGCGACAACGTCAAGCACGGCGACATTTCCAGCGCGATGATCAATCCCAGCGCCGATCTCGACGCGCACATGGGTGTCGACGGCGCCAACTTCGAATGCGTTGCCTGCCATGCCGCCAATCATGATCCCAAGACCGGCGCGGTCAATCACGGGATCGCCGGCCAGGAATTGCACTCCGTTTACGAAGGCGAAATGCAGCAATGCACCGACTGTCACGGCTCCCAGGACGTCGTCCATGACGGCACCGCATCGGAACACACGCTGTTCTTCGCCAATTGGCATGAGCGCCTCGCCTGCCAGACGTGCCACATCCCGGCGATCGCGAAGGCGGTCTCGACCAAGACCGAATGGTACTGGTCCGATGCCGGGCAGAACATCAGCCCGATCCCGATCGACCCGGATACCGGCCGTGCAGCCTATGACAAGAAGAAAGGCACCTTCAATTGGGAATTCAACGTCCGCCCGGTGCTGCGTTGGTTCAACGGCAAGTGGGATCGAAAAGTCGTCGGGGTCAACGACAAGTACGACGAAGTGCCGATTCCGCTGGCGACGCCGCTGGGCAACCGCAACGACCCCGATGCGATGATCCGCCCGTTCAAGCTGATGGTCGGCAACCAGGTGGTCGATCCGGTCACCAAGACGGTCTCTGTGCCGCATCTGTTCGGGACCGCCGGTGGACCGAATCCTTACTGGGGCAAATTCGATTGGGACCTCGCGCTGCAAGACGGTGCGCTCTATACAGGCCAGGAATACAGCGGTACCTATGATTTCGTGGACACGACAATGTTCCTGACCGTCAATCACCAGGTCGCCCCGGCCGACCAGGCGCTGGGCGCGGGCGGTATCGTAAGAGGATGCACGGACTGCCATGATCCAGGCAACCAGTACGTCGAATGGGACGAACTCGGCTGGACAGGCGATCCGCTACGCGGTGGTACACGCACGATGGAGTAGGTATCGGCTGTGTCTTGGGCCTGCTCCCGCCACACGTCAGTGTGCCAGGCCGAAACGACAGCTGCACGCGCCCGGACGGCATCCGTCCGGGCGCGATTTTGTTACGGCGCAAGGTTTCCCTGCCGATTCCGGTCCAGATCATCAGGATATTCTCGCAGTCGGCTAAAGCGTTTTCCGATCACGGCCTCTGAACAGCGATTGCGCAATGATCCCAAAACAACCAGACTGGAGATCAGGCTCAGCATGAAACGCAGACAAATACTCACTGGAATTGGTCTAGGTGCCGTTGGCGGCGGCTTTCTGCTGCATGCCGGCGCACAGCAAGAAGACGATTTACCCACAGGCGGAAACGAGGAAGGCATGAGCAGCAAGACATTGGAAGAGTGGAAGCAGATCCTGCCGAAGGAACGGTTCGACATCCTTTTCCGGGAAAAGACCGAGCGGGCGGGGACCAGTCCGCTGAACGACGAGAAGCGAGACGGCACGTATATCTGTGCGGCGTGTTATCAGCCGCTTTTTTCCAGCGAACACAAATTCGATTCCGGCACCGGATGGCCCAGCTTTACCCGTGCGATCGACGACGCTGCCATCGACACGAAAAAGGATTTCAAGCTGATCTGGCCGCGCACCGAGTACCACTGCTCCAACTGCGGCGGTCATCAGGGCCATGTATTCGACGATGGCCCGCCGCCCACCGGCCAACGATGGTGCAATAACGGTCTGGCGCTGCAGTTCGTTGTCGAAGGCCAGGAACTACCGGAGCTTAGGGCATGAGCCGCTTCAGCCGAATCCGGCTGACAGCCATCCTGCTGGCTGTTCTGACTTCGACGGCGACGCTTGCAGTCGCGGAGACACGCGTAGCAACTTTCGGCGGCGGCTGCTTCTGGTGCATGGAACCACCCTACGACAAGCTCGATGGCGTGATATCCACCACGTCGGGTTACATGGGCGGCGACATCGAAAACCCGACCTACAGACAGGTCACCAGCGGCCGTACCGGACACGTCGAAGTGGTGCAGGTCGAATACGATCCTGACCTTGTCGGCTATGAAGAACTGCTGGATACCTATTGGGTGAATGTGGATCCGCTCACCGACAACCGCCAATTCTGCGACGCAGGGGAGAGTTACCGGCCGGTGATCTTCGTGCATGGCGAACGTCAGCGTGAGCTGGCCGATGCTTCGAAGCAGGCCGTCATCGATTCAGGGCGATTCGACGCGCCGGTGATCGTCCCTGTCGAGGACGCCAAGGCGTTCTGGCCGGCCGAGGATTATCATCAGAACTATTATCAGAAAAATTCGGTCCGCTACAACTACTACCGGTGGAGCTGCGGCCGGGATAATCGACTGGAAGAGCTCTGGGGCGATCCGCCGCCGGCGAACCCGGACAGCTGAACATAGCGCTGCCCGTCATGGGTATACGAACAGCGGCTGCGCTCGGGCCATTGGCCACTGTTCGGCCGTCGCGACTGCCGGTGTCTTTCGGGCGCACTTCACCAGACGCTTGCGCCGCAGAGCGATAGTTGGGCTGGGCAGATGCTTCGTTCACCCTTTCCCAGGTTCCATTTCCCGTCGGCGCAAGCGAGCAAGTACAACGAAAGTAACGGCACCGGCCAGCGTCAGCATGAAGGGAAAAACCAGGACGAATCTGCCCCGGCCGGGCTGGGTGCTTTCCAGCCACTGGTAAAGGCCGACACCCACCAGCGGTGCAATCAGGCCGCGAATGCCGGTCAGCGTGACGTGGATGCTCATGTACAGCGTGGAGCGGCCGTCGCTGGCGAAATCGTTATGGCCGAGGTTCCAGCCCAGCCGGCCGCCGGCAAACGCGGCGCCAAGAACCAGCGCGCCGATAACGAACAACCAGAGTTGATCGAATACGGCACCGGGTACGAACAGCGCCATGGTCGCGACGAACATCCACGAGTGCCGGGCGCGGTAGTCGAGAATATGCACCTGATCCAGAAAGCGCGCCCAGACCGGCGTGAAAGCCGCCAGCGCCAATAGCGGTATTGTCGTCGTGATCAGAACCTGAACCAGTCTCGATACGCCGAGCTGCTCGGTAAGAATGATCACCAGCAGCGCAATAACCATTAGATTGCCCGCCCCGAACACGAACATCGTGGCCATGTACCGTCGATACCAGCGGTCGCTCTTCAGGACATCGATGGCGTCGGCCAGTCGCACCCGCGCGGTCCCGGAGGCGCCGGCCTCCTCGCGCAACAGGCGCCCGTGGCCGCGCACTGTGAAACGTCGGTAGCGCCACGCCGCGGCAAGTCCCAGGAGTGCGCTGGACGGCAGGGTCAGTCTCCATGCCTGGGGGTGAAATTCCATTGCGATGCCGGTGGCTGCTGCCGTTACCGCGATCAGCAGCGAATAAGTCACCGCGATACGGCCGGTGATCCTGGCGCGAACGTGGCGGGGAAAGTTCGCGCGCCAGATGGCGGCTCTAAGCGTGATGACGCCGGCCCAGCAAAGACGTGCGGCGATCATCCAGAACACCAGCCAGACCAGCCCGGGTGCGCTGACCGGCGACAACGCGATCAAAACGGCACAAATCGCGCACGCCGCCATCAGCGAAGACACCCAGTGCGTCTTGTGCCGGCCGTGGGCGAGATTCGCGAAGACCAGGCTTGCCGCGTTTGCAAAAGCCGGTGCGCCGGCGACCATCGCAACGGCGAGGTTTACCAGCACCGGCGACGCGACCTGGTCGAATCCGGTCTTGACGATGATCCCCAGCAGGCCGCCCTCCAGTGCGCCCAGCGTGACTGCCATCAGTGCATTGACCTGCACCTCGCGCGGCATCAGCGTGCGGGCGATAAATGGAAGGCTGCGGGATCTGCTGGACAATGATTTTCCGGACTTTTTCCAAGGCGTCGGGGTGAGACGGTCGCTGTGGCCAGCTTGAACTTTGGCGCCGATTGCTGCATATGGTACGTTAAGGCTTAACTAATCGAGAGGAACAGATCATGAGAAATTCATACAGCGCAATTCCGGCGGCGGTTGTCGCGGTCATCTTGCTGGCGGGCTGTCAGGCCGAGGAAGACCAGAGCGAGGTCGAGGAAGCGCAGCAGGCCATAGGGGAAGCCGCCGAAGAATCGTCTGATGCGGCAGAAGAAATCTACGACGACAGCGTGGAGAACGCTTCGAGCACGGTCGATGAGATCGGCAACCGTGCCGGAGAGATGATGGGCGCGGCGCAGACGGAAGCACAACAGGCGTGGCAGGAAGCGGTTCGACTGGCCAACGAAGCCAACACGAGGGCTCGCGGCATGATGAACTCGGGCATGGAACGTGGAAGTGAGGCCTGGGACCAGGCCATGGAAGAAACCCGCGAGACCCGTGAGCAGGCTAAGCAGGCGCTCGAGGACGCGCGAGAATATTCCGGTGAACAATGGGATTCGCTCAGTGCCCGGGCTCAGGCCGTGATGGACGAGGCCGGTCAGGCCTGGAACGACCTCACCGAAGATGGCGAATTTGAAGCCGAAGCCGACGAGTCGGGCAATAACGGCAATAATTGATTCACACTAGCTCGTCGACCGCGACCGGTCTTCCGGTCGCGGTTCGCTGCGCGGCGTGTTCTTCCGGCATCGCATACTGCCGCAGGTTTCCGGTTACCATTTCGGTAGCGACCATGATGTCTTGAAACACCGTGACCGAACCGTATAACCCAGCCGCGATCGAGCCCTCGATTCGCGAGCGCTGGGAATCCTCTGACGCTCATCGCGCCCCGGATGAACCCGGCGCCGATGCTTTCTACTGTCTCAGCATGTTTCCGTACCCGTCCGGGCATCTTCATATGGGGCACATGCGCAACTACACCATCTCCGATGTCATCACCCGATTCCACCGGATGAACGGCCGGCCGGTGCTGCAGCCGATGGGCTGGGATGCGTTCGGCCTGCCGGCAGAAAACGCCGCGATCGCGCGCGGGGTGCCGCCGGCGAAGTGGACGCGCGACAACATCGCCCATATGCGCGCGCAACTCAAGGAGCTGGGGTTTGCGATCGACTGGGGCCGTGAGCTTGCCACCTGCAATCCGGATTACTATCGCTGGAACCAGTGGCTGTTCCTCAAGATGCTCGAGCGTGGTATCGCATACAAGAAGACCGGCACCGTCAATTGGGATCCGGTCGACAAGACCGTTCTGGCCAACGAGCAGGTCATCGACGGCAAGGGCTGGCGCACCGGCGCTGTGGTCGAGAAGCGCGAAATTCCGATGTACTACCTGCGGATCACCGATTACGCCGAGGATCTGCTGGCGGCACTCGACAACCTGAACGGCTGGCCTGAACGCGTGCGCGCCATGCAGGCCAACTGGATCGGCAAGAGCGTTGGAATGGAAATCGTTTTTCCATACAGCGGCGGCGAACTGAAAGTGTTCACGACACGCCCGGATACCCTGATGGGTGCGACCTATATGGCGGTGGCGCCGGAGCATCCACTGGCGCGCGCTGCTGCCGGGCAAAGTGACGAAGTCGCCGAATTCGTTCGGTCGTGTTCGACCGGCGGGGTGTCGGAAGCCGAGCTGGCCGTGCAGGAGAAGCGCGGAATTGCCACCGGCTTCAGCGTCGAGCATCCGCTGACCGGACGGGAACTGCCGGTCTGGATTGCCAACTACGTACTGATCGGCTACGGCGAAGGCGCCATCATGGCGGTACCCGGCCACGACGAGCGCGACTTCGAGTTCGCCAACAAGTATCAATTGCCGATCGTCCAGGTCATCCAGCCCGACGCGACCGGTCATGAATACGACCCGACGAACTGGCAGGACTGGTATATCGCCAAGGACAACGTGCATCTGGTCAATTCGGCCGAATACGACGGCCTGGACTTCCGCGCCGGCTTCGATGCGATCGCCGGGGCGCTGGAACAAAAGGGTCTCGGCCAGCGCCGAACCCAGTTTCGCCTGCGCGACTGGGGCATTTCCAGGCAGCGTTACTGGGGCTGCCCGATCCCCATCATCCATTGCGACGATTGCGGCGATGTGCCCGTTCCGGAAAGCGATCTGCCGGTCGAATTGCCCGAAGACCTGGTCCCCGACGGCTCGGGCAGTCCACTGGCAAAGAGCGAGGCGTTCGTGGCCTGCGAATGCCCGAAGTGCGGCAAGTCGGCCCGGCGCGAAACCGACACCATGGATACGTTCGTCGACTCGTCGTGGTATTTCATGCGCTATCCGAGCGTGGACAACGATTCGGCGATGGTGGACGCGCGGGCCAACGCCTGGATGCCGGTGGATCAGTACATCGGCGGGATAGAGCACGCCATTCTGCATCTGCTTTATGCGCGGTTCTGGACCCGCGTCATGAATGAATTCAAACTGCTCGAAGCTCGCGAACCGTTCGCGAACCTGCTGACCCAGGGCATGGTGCTGGCCGACACCTGGTACCGCGAAGACCAGAGCGGACGGAAGACATGGTTCAATCCGTCCGGGGTCGAGGTCGAGCGTGACGCCGAGGGACGGATCGTTTCCGCGCACCTCGCCGAGGATGGTCGCCCGGTGCAGTTCGGCGGCGTCGAAAAGATGGCCAAGTCGAAGAATAACGGCGTCGATCCGGCCATTCTCGTGGCGCAGTACGGCGCTGACACCGTGAGACTTTTCTCCATGTTTGCCGCCCCGCCTGAGCAGAGCCTGCAGTGGTCCGAAGCCGGCGTCGAGGGCGCATGGCGCTTTCTCAAGCGGCTCTGGCAGCAGGTTCACGACCACATCGACAGCGGCACCCCTGGCGAATTTCCGCCGGCGGACGCGTCCGACGATGCACTGGAGATGCGCCGCAGAATTCACGAGACGATCAAGAAGGTCAGCGACGATTTCAGCCGTCGCTACATGTTCAACACGGCAATTGCCGCGGTCATGGAATGCAGCAACCATCTGGCGCGATTCAAGGCCGCCGACGACGCCGGACTGGCTGTCGCGCGCGAGGGCTGGGAAACGCTGGTTCGGCTGATCGCGCCGGTAACGCCGCACATCGCCCAGGCACTTTGGCAGGCGCTGGGTCACGACGATGATATTCTCCGGGCGCGCTGGCCTGAACTCGACGAATCGGCGCTGGTTCAGCAGAAGGTCACCGTCGTCGTGCAGGTCAACGGCAAGGTGCGTGGTCGCATCGAAGCCGTGCCGGGCACGACCAGGGATGCGCTCCAGGAGCAGGCCATGGCCGACGAAAACGTGTCGCGATTCGTCGCAGACAAGGAGATTCGCAAGATCATTATTGTTCCCGACAAGCTGGTGAATATCGTGGTGGTCGCATGAACCGGAAAACGGCCGTGAGGCGACTGCGCGACCGCCTGCCGGCGTCGATCGCTGTCGCGATTCTGCTGGCGGCTGTCGTCTCCGGTTGTGGCTTCAAGCTGCGCGGCGCGGCGGACCTGCCTGTCGAAATGTCGACAACCTGGGTCAAGGTCCCGGATCCGTCGAGCGCGTTTGCGCGTGAGCTGGAATTGCTGCTGCGCGGCAACGGCGTGACGATTGCCGAAGGGCCAGGGCAGGGGATCGCCGAGCTTCGGATTTTGCGCGAGCGCATCACGCGTCGCGCGTTGAGCATCTCGGGCGAAGCCCGCGTAAGAGAATTTGAATTGGTCTTCGAGCTGCAGTTCACCCTCGTCGACGCTTCCGGCGGCGTGTTGCTGGGGCCGGACACGCTCAGACTGGAGCGCGATTTCCAGTTTGACGAACAGGAAATCCTCGGCGCGACGACCGAAGAGGAGTTGTTGCGCGAGAATCTCAGGCGCAGCATGGCCGCAGCTCTGGTTCGACGGCTGGAATCGTTCGGCCGCGCTCGAAGCAATTGACGTGAAGCTGTATCCAGAGCGCCTGCCGGGGCAGCTGGCGAAGGGGATTTCGCCCGTCTATCTGATTGCCGGCCCGGAACGCCTGATCGTCGAGGAGGCCGCCGACGAAGTGCGTAAAGCCTGCCGCGCGGAGCGGATCGATGAACGAATCCGGCTGACCGCAGACCGCAGCTTCAAATGGGATGAGCTGGGTCAGTCCACCGAGACGGGATCGCTGTTCGCGAGCCGAAGGCTGGTGGAACTGCGCCTGCCCACCGGAAAGCCGGGTGCCGAGGGTGGGAAAGTCATCCGGACGTGGATAGAAGACCACCACGACGACGTGTTGCTGATCATTTGCGACCAATGGGAGTTGGCGCAGGAGCGGTCGGCATGGGTCAAGGCGATCGAAAAAGCGGGCGTGTACATTCCGGCCTGGAGCGTCAAACCTGCCAGGCTTCCGCGCTGGATCGGCACGCGTATTGGCCAGAAAGGACTGCGCGCCGAAACCGAGGTCTGCGACTTCCTCGCCGAACGGCTTGAGGGTAATCTCCTGGCTGCAGCCCAGGAAGTTGATCGGCTGGCGTTGCTGTTCCCGAACAGTCGGCTCCAACTCGACGAGGTGCGACGGGCCGTGGCCGACAGCGCTCGGTTCGACGCCTTCCGCCTGGCTGAACTGGTGATGCTGGGTCAGCCCGGCGCCGCGCTGCGCTGCATTCGTGGCCTGCGCGAATCCGACAGCCCGGAACCGGCGGTGCTCTGGGCGCTGGGCCGTGAACTGGAAATCGCGCTGGACGTGGCGCGTCGATCCCAGCGCGAATCCGCCCAGCGCGTATTCGCCGACCTGAAGGTCTGGCAATCAAGGCAGCCGCCGATCGAGGCCTGTATCCGGCGCAACGGGCCGCGCAGGCTCGAGGCCGCGATCGCGCGACTCAGCCGTCTGGACCTGCTCTCGAAAGGCCAGATCCAGGGCGAGTTCTGGCTCGAACTCGAGCGCTTGTGCGCCGGCCTGGCCAGTGAGCCACGCGCCGCGAGCCGGGCAGCCTGAAGGTGTCGCAGCGAGCCATTGCAATCTTCGGCGGCACGTTCGATCCGGTGCACTACGGTCATTTGCGCGCCGCAGCCGAGGTCTCGGAGCAGCTCGGTGTGAACGATTTTCGGCTGCTCCCGGCCGGTCAACCGCCCCATAGAGAAGGCACCTGGGCCGAGGCGCGACACCGAATGGCGATGCTGGAACTGGCGCTGGCGCCGCATGCGGATCTGTCCGTCGACGACCGGGAAGTGCAGCGTGACGGCCCGTCTTACATGGCCGATACGCTGGCCAGCATCCGGAACGAAGTCGATGATATGCCCATCATGCTTTGCCTCGGGCAGGATGCGGCCAACCACCTCGATCGCTGGCATGAATGGCAGCGCTTGCTGGATCTGGCGCATCTGGTCGTGATGACCCGTCCGGATGCAGAGCCTGGATATTCCGGGACGCTTGCCGCAGATCTCAAGCGCCGGTTCGTCGATACGACCGATTCGTTGATGGCACGACCGGCAGGCTGCGTCTGCAATGTCAACGTGACCCGGCTGGCGATTTCGTCGACCGATATCCGGCAGCAGATCCTGGGTGGACGCAATCCCCGTTTTCTTCTGCCGTCAACCGTATTGGCCTACATCCGGAAGCACGGTCTTTATTGCTCCTGACTGCCGTTGCCGCTCAAGATATTGTTGCCAGAGCGATCATCATCCCCGGCGCAGCCCTGATCACTGCCGAGTCTGCCTTGTCTGCGAAGGAAGATGCGGCGCGCGGCGATGCCCAGCATCAGCAGCACAAGCAGCGCTAGAAGCGGTGCGAGCACGCGCGGGCGAAGCATGACCTCCAGGCCGTTGACGCGTCCGGCTTCCAGCAGCGCTTCGAGGCCGGCACCGACGCTGACGTAGATCAGAACGATCGGCGCCAGCCCAAGTCCGGTCGCCAGCAAAAAGCGGCGGGCCGAGATGCGGATCATCGCGCCGGCGGCATTGATTGCAAAAAACGGCGCGACCGGGACCGCTCGCAAAGCCATCAGGTAATAGAATGCATCGCGTTCGAGCAGGTGGACAAGCCGGTGCGTACGGCCGCGAAGGAGAAAATCGCGAACGCGCTCTCCGGCAACGAACCGCGTGCCCGTGAACGTGATCAGCGCGCCGGCCAGAGCACCGGCGATGGAAACCAGCGTGCCGACCAGCGTACCGAAGAGGTACCCGGCGGCAACGCATAGAACGGTGGCCGTGGGCAGTGTCAGGCCGGTGGTCAGGGCGAATATCAAGCCGAAAACCAGCGTTGTCGACAGCGGTCGATGCTCGCTTCGGTACTCAAGACGCTCGATCAGCGCCAGCAGTCCGTCGGTGTTTTCGCCCGACAGTATCCAGGCCCCTAGCGCGCTGGCGGCGAACAGAAGCGCGCTCAGGCCCCATACCAGCAGCGTCGGGCGATCGGGTTTCACCGCGCCGCTTGATTTAGCGAGCGCTCGAGAAGCTCTCCAAAACGGTCGACATCCCCGGTCGAGTTGTACAACGGGTTGGGGGCGACACGGATGATGTCCGGCTCGCGCCAGTCTCCAACCACGCCAGCCGACTGAAGAGCGTCGAAAGCGGCCCGACCTTGCCCGCGCCCGGCGCGTACGCGCAGCGAAAGCTGACAGCCGCGACGCGCCTTTTCCAGCGGCGTGGCGATTTCGAGCGGCCGGCCCGGCAATGCGTCGACGATCCGCGCGATGCGCGCGGCCAGATCGACCGAGCAGTCCTGAAGACTGTCGATATCGGCTTCCCGGTAGACATCCAGCGCGCCGGCCAGTGCGGCCAGGTTGAGAACGGGTGCACCCGACACCTGCCAGCCCTCAGCGCCGCGAATCGGTTCGAAGTCGGGCCCCATCAGAAAACGGGTCGACTCATCGTGGCCCCACCATCCGGCCAGTCGGGGACCCGAATAGTCGGCGTGTCGCTCATGGACAAATATGCCGGCCACCGCCCCTGGCCCGGCATTCAGATACTTGTAGCTGCACCAGGCGGCAAAATCCGCATCCCAATCATGCAGCGAAAGCGGCACGTTGCCGATCGCGTGGGCCAGATCCAGTCCGACCGGAACATTGTTATCGCGCGCGGCCTTGCAGATTCGCGCCATGTCGAAGCGCTGGCCCGTAGCGTACTGAACGCCGGGCCACATCACCAGCGCCAGTTCGTCTGCATGGTTCTCGATGAATTCCGCAACTGCGCCGTCGTCGATCAGACCATCGGGGCCGGGCTCGAACTCGATCAAATCTTCGACCGGATTGAGGCCGTGCAGCAAAATCTGCGATTCGACTGCATAGCGGTCGGATGGAAACGCGCCTTTCTCGATCAGGATCTTGCGCCTGCCGCTTTCAGGACGGTAGAAGCTGGTCATCAACAGGTGCAGGTTCATCGTCAGGGCGCCCATGGCCACCACCTCGCCCGCTCGCGCGCCGGCGAGACGCATCAAAATGCTTTCGAGTTGTCGGTGGTAGCCCAGCCAGGCCGGATCGCCCTTGAAGTGCCCGTCGACAGCCAGGTCAGCCCAGCGTTCGAGTTCATGCTGGACGCGCGCGCGGGCGGAGTCCGGCATCAAGCCCAGCGAATTGCCGCAGAAGTAGATTTTCCGGCCGTCCTCACCGTGGCGGGGAAAGGCGAATCGATTACGGAACTGTGCCGGTTTCATTGTTTTGCTTCCATTGACGATGTCGTTCCATCATGGTGCCAGATTCCCGCAAATGAATCGTCGCCGCCGTTCGTCCCGGGCAGGTTCAATGCACGGGAGATCGATTCCTGGAATGGCCTCCACGGCCAGCGCTTAGAATACCGGACGTTCCAGCGCCAATTCCTGACCTGATTTGAAAGTCTCCGATTTCACATTCGACTTGCCCGAAGACCTGATTGCGCAGGCCCCGCTGCCCGAACGCAGTGCCAGCCGGCTGCTGGTCATGAGTCGCGACAACGCGGCGCTCCAGGATCGAGGGTTCTCCGAACTTGACACCCTGCTGGACCCGGGCGATCTTCTCGTGTTCAACAACACCCGCGTAATCCCGGCTCGGCTCTATGCGCACAAGGAGACCGGGGGCAGGGCAGAACTGCTGGTCGAGCGGGTTCTGGATTCGACATCGGCGCTGGCCCAGATCGGCATCAATCGCAAGCCGGCGCCCGACTCGGTATTGATCGAAGCCGAAACCGGGTGCCGGATGCGCGTGGAAGGGCGGCAGGGTGAGTTCTGGCGCCTGCGCCTGGCCTCGGGGAACACCGATTGGCTGGCACTGCTGGATCAAGCGGGACACATGCCGTTGCCGCCCTACATCCAGCGCCAGGATCTTCCGGAAGACCGGGAGCGCTATCAGACGGTGTATGCCGAAGAACCCGGCGCGGTCGCCGCACCGACGGCCGGCCTGCATTTCGACGATGAATTGTTTGCACGTCTTGATGCGCGCGACATCGGACGCGCATTCTGCACACTGCACGTGGGCGCCGGTACATTCCAGCCGGTACGCGTGGATAACGTCGAGGATCATCGCATGCATCCGGAATGGATCCGGGTCGATGCGTCCCTGGTCGAACGCATTCAGGCGACTAAAGCCGCCGGCAAACGAGTCGTCGCCGTGGGCACCACAGCGGTGCGGGCGCTGGAAACCGCGGCGGCCGACGGTGAACTCAAGCCGTTTTCCGGCGACAGCCGGATATTCATCTATCCCGGCTATCGATTTCAGGTGGTCGATGCCCTGATCACCAACTTCCACCTCCCGGGATCGACGCTGATGATGCTGGTTTCGGCGTTCTCCAGCCGGGAGCGAATCCTGGCCGCGTACAGGCATGCAGTGGATCAGCGATACCGGTTTTTCAGTTATGGAGATGCGATGCTGATCTTGTAGGCGTCGTGAGACCCCCGGCACTCAAGCGGCGTGCCGTGGCCTTTCGGATTCAACTTCAAATGCCGTTTCGCCTCGCGCAGCGCGAGGCGAAACGGCATTTGAAGTTGATCCGCATTCGAGAGAAAACAAAGAACTGCGGGCCGGCAGGTTCCAGGATTGACTGCGCCGAACTGCGTTCGGCTTGCCCTCGCTTTGCTCGGGTAGCTGTGCGCTGCGCGCTTCGCATCGATCCCTCTCCCCGAGCCAAATAAAAAAGGCCCGGCAAAACGCCGGGCTGATCTTTTTACGGGTTCTCGGGGCGTGCTGGTTAGTCAGAACTGCGGGCCGGCAGGTTCCAGGATTGACTGCGCCGAACTGCGTTCGGCTTGCCCTCGCTTTGCTCGGGTAGCTGTGCGCTGCGCGCTTCGCATCGATCCCTCTCCCCCAGCCAAATAAAAAAGGCCCGGCTTTTCGGCCGGGCCTTTTTTATTTGGCTGGGGGAGAGGGATTCGAACCCCCGCTGACGGAGTCAGAGTCCGTAGTCCTACCACTAGACGATCCCCCATGAGACCGTTGTTGTACATGGGCCGTGGTTTCGGTTCGAACCCGGCCCTGATACAGGCATCTGGCGAGTGGATTTTTGTCGCTGGCAAGGCTTGGGTCGGTGGAGGGAGCGGAGCGTACGCGTTCTGTACGTGAGCATCCCGAAGCCGAGCCAAACGCCGCCAGCGGCAAAAAGACGCCGCCAGACCGCCAAAATCAGCGCTTGGAGTATTGGGTGGCTTTTCTTGCCTTATGCAAACCAATCTTCTTCCGTTCCACCGCACGTGCGTCGCGGGTAAGGAAGCCGGCGGTGCGCATTTCGCCGCGCAGACTGTCGTCGTATTCGGTCAGTGCGCGTGCCAATCCGAGCCTCAGCGCACCGGCCTGGCCGGTGGTGCCGCCGCCTGAGACCGTGGCGTGGATGTCGAACTTGTCTGCCAGCTTGATAAGTTCCAGTGGCTGCCGCGCGATCATGCGTGCGGTTTCGCGGCCGAAGAATTCATCAATCGGCTTCTTGTTGACGATGATTTGCCCGGTGCCGCGGCTCAGGAAGACCCGCGCGGTTGAGGTCTTGCGGCGACCGGTTCCATAAAACTGTTCGTTGGACATTGCTTGATCCTGGTTTTCTGTTCTTTGCCGGGGGTGCGTCGCCTACAGTTCCAGCGTGCGCGGCTGCTGAGCCGAGTGAGGATGCTGGTCGCCTGCGTAGACCTTGAGCTTTTTGAACATCGCTCGACCCAGCGGATTTTTCGGCATCATGCCCTTGACCGAATGCTGGATGACCCGCTCGGGGTGCTTATCCAGGAGTTTCTCAAGGTTTGTCGACTTGAGGTTGCCGATGTAGCCGGTGTGGTGGTGGTACATCTTGTCGCTCATTTTGCGACCAGTCACCGCAATCTTTTCGGCATTGATGACCACGACGTAATCACCCGTATCGACGTGCGGCGTGAATTCCGGCTTGTGCTTGCCGCGAAGACGCCGCGCAATCTCGCTCGACAGGCGGCCGAGATTTTTCCCGGCGGCATCGACGACGAGCCATTCGCGGCGGACTTCATGCGGTTTTGCGCTGAAAGTTTTCATGATTATGTGTTGGCCCCAGAAAATCGGAACGCGAGTTCAGTCAAAGAGCGGGAATGTTACTAGATTTCCGGCTGTCAGGCAAGCCCGTTCGCGCTTTTTGTCGCCGGGCTTTACCCGGTCGGGATTTCCAGCACGGCACCGGGATGAATCACATCCCCCTGGATCGCGTTGGCCTGGCGCAGACGGTTCAGGCTTATCGAATAGCGCTGGGCAATCGTCCCGAGCGTGTCGCCGCGTTGTACGACGTATCGCGCAGGATCATCGCGGTTGGCCGCAAACCAGGTGCCGCGCGGGGCGGTTTGGCGGAAATGCTGCTCTATGCCGCGACGTATGGCGGTCGCCAGTTCGGCGCGGTGCCGCCTTGACCCAAGGTTGGCCTCGTCGCTCGGATTACTGATGAACCCGACCTCAACTAGTACGCTGGGAACGTCGGGTGACCGCAGCACGACGAAATTTGCGCTTTCCACCTGCTTGCGGTGGTTGCGACCGACCGCGCCGAGTTCGCCGAGGATCTGCGATGCTGCAGTCTGGCTGTATTCCATCGAGGCGTTTTGAGAAAGATCAAGCAGCACCGAGCGCAGCATGTCGTCGCTTTGGTCCAGATCCACGCCCCCGATCAAGTCGGCCTCGTTTTCGCTCTGGGCCAGAAGTCTGGCTGCCTGGCTGGAGGCACCGCTGCGTGACAGGACATAGACGGAGCTTCCCCTGACACGGAAATCGCGGAAGGCGTCGGCGTGAAGCGAAACAAACAGGTCGGCACGAGCCTCGCGGGCGCGCTCAAAGCGCTCGTTCAGCGGCACGTAGTAGTCGCCAGTGCGGATCATCACCGGTTGCATGCCGGGCGCCTCTTCGATTTGGCGTTCCAGTTCGCCGGCCAGCGCCAGCACGATGTTCTTTTCGTACATGCCGCTGGGGCCGATCGCGCCGGGGTCCTCGCCCCCGTGGCCGGCGTCGATTGCCACGATCATGTCGCGATTGTCGTCAGGCAGACTGCGTGCAACCGCGCGCACGCGCTCTTCAGCCGAAGTGGCGTTCTTCGGGAAAAGATCGAGCACAAGCCGGTGGCCGTATCTGCCGGTGGGCGTGAGCATGAAACTCTTGACCCGCGCGGCTTCGGCCAGATCAAGCACGACTCGCAGGTTTTCGCCGTCGCGGATGCCGTGCCGAACCTTGCGCACAACGCCGCTGAATTCGGGGTTGATTTCCGGATCTAATGTCATGCTGGTGCGGTCGATGTCGATGACCAGTCGGTCCGGACCTTCCAGCGCAAACAGCTTGTAATCCACTTCCTGCTCGAGGTCGAGCACCACCCGCGTCTTGTCCGGTCCGGCCCAGACGCGCACATTTTCGACTTCGCCGGCGGCCAGCGGGCCGGTCAGCAACAGCAGCATCAGGCAAATTGAGGAAAATCTTGAGGCCATGGACAGGGTTTCGCAAAGTCTCCGGTTGGCTACATGCAACACTATGCCCCGAATCGATTCGGTTTGCAACACCAAAAACCTTATTTATTTTAGCTAGATAGGAGCTTAATCTGACCTGAATGCTCATGGGTCCGGCACGTGAAAATCACCCGGCGCGCTAATGTCTGAATTATTCTTGGTTCCGAATAGCGTTGACTTATGTCGAAAACTACCCAGAAGGAGCAGAAAACAATGTCAAGCGAAGGCCTGCACGCGCCGCGCGAGCGCTTGAGCAAGAAAACCCTGGCAATGCACCACGCCATCGTGTCGCTGATGGAGGAACTGGAGGCGGCCGACTGGTATCGCCAGCGCGCCGACGACTGCGAGGACGACGCGCTCAAGGACATCCTGCTGCACAACATGCGCGAGGAAATCGAGCATGCCGCAATGGTGCTGGAGTGGCTGCGGCGCAGCGACGACGATTTCGACGAGCAGCTCCGCAAGTTCCTGTTCAAGGAAGGCGACGTGACCGAGCACCACTGATCGAAAGCCGGGGCGGAAGCCGGCTGTAGCAAGCTGGCGGGTGTTCCTTTCCGGTCGCGGCTATAGCGATTTACGGTACTGATCCATAGCAGGCGCTGACCTACGGCGCCTGTGAGGATGCTCTGCTGTTGCCCGAGGGCCGAAGCCAGACCTCGACGCGCCGATTCTTGACCTGGCTGATCGGACCGGTGCCCTGGGCCAGGAGAAGCGCATCGCCGAAGCCGCGCGCGCGGTGAACGGTCACCCCCGATTGCAGCAACAGGCTGGCGACATAGTCCACTCGGTCATGAGACAGCGCCAGGCTGAAATACTTCATGGTTTCCGACGGGTCGGCGAAGCCCATCAGGAGCAGTTCGTATCTTCCGTTTTCCGGCTGCCGCAGGAATTCAACCAGCCGGTCGAGATCGCGCATGGATTTGGTATCGAGTTCGGGGCGCCCCGCCTCGAACCTGAAGTTCATCGATGCACGCAGCGCGCCGTCGACGAATTCCCTGTAGTTGTCCGGTGCCGATTCCGGCGTGGCGATCCGCTTGACTTCGACCGCCTGGCCAACGAAGCCGATCTCGTCGACGATTCGCTGTCCGGCCGGGCTGACGGCGAAGCGGGCCAGTTCGCCGCCGGGCCCGTCGAGCTGCCGGTCGGGCACGTACATGTAGAGGCGACGGCTCAGCGGGTAATCCTCGGTGGCCGACGAAAAGCGATCGGGTGCGACCGGCGTGTCGCCCGAGGAGACCGACAGCGCCCTGGCGTTGCGCACGTAAGGCAGTCCGATGAAGCCTATGGCCGATGGATCATTCGCGACCAGGTCGGAGAGCTCCGATGAAGACTCGAGTCGTGCGGCGTCGGGATCCAGCGTCGCGCCCTGCAATACCATCGAGTCGAATGAGTCCCAGGTGCCCGATTTTTCGTCGCGCGCGAAAAGCCTGATGCGGGAATCCGGCCCGCCCAGCGCACGCCAGTTTTCGATTTCGCCCGAAAACACGGCCCTTATCTGGTCGACGGCGAGTGCCGACACGGGGTTGGATGGATGGACAATCACTGCAAGACCGTCGATACCGACGACGAATTCGTGGCCCGGCTGGTCGAGCGGACCGAGAAACGCCAGCTGCTCGACCTCGGATTCGCGGATTCGTCGCGAGGACATGCCCATATCCGCAAGACCTGCATTCAGGTCGCGAAACGACGTCGACGATCCGTGTGCGTGCAGCTCGACCGTAAGCGATTGCCCGGCGGCATTGACGCCGGTAATGGTGCGCTCGAGTTCGGCATGGGTCTCGACTTCGACCCGGTCGAATCCCTGCTGTTCCAGCCAGCCGCGAACCAGGGCGGGCGCCAGCTCCTCACCGATCGTATTGGAGCCGTGCAGGCGCAACTGGGCCTTTGCCGGCATGGAAACGACCGCGGCGAGCGCGAATATGGCGCAGATCAATTGCTTCATTTGGCTGGCAGAATCCGTGGAGTGCTCGAACCCCGGAATTGTCGGCCGGCAAAGTTACGGCTGCATGGCGTTTTGATGAAGAAACCGCGAGGAAGTCAGGCCGGCGCGGGAACCGGGCACTCGTCCGCCGGACCGGCGGTCGTGTCAAGGACGCAGGATTCTGAGCCACCACCAGAAGTTGACCAGACCCATCATCGAGGCGGCCACATAGGTGAAGGCCGCCGCGGTCAGGATCTTGCGCGCTGCGCCCCGATCTTCCTGCTTCAAGTAGCCGCCCTCGGTCAGGATTGGAAGGGCGCGGCGGAAGCTGGCGTCGAGTTCGGTCGGCAGCGTGACCAGGTGGACCAGGATGCCCGACGCCAGCGCTGCCAGGCCGCCCACCAGTAAGGTCAGGCCGGCACTGGGTATCTTGAGCGCAATCAGTGCCACCGGCATCAGCGCGATCAGCACCATGCCCAGCTTCTGGAACTTCTGCACCGATTTGACCAGACGCGTGCGGGCGATCAGCGGCTGGTAGCCGTCGGCGTGCTGGATCGCATGCCCCACCTCGTGGGCGGCCACAGTGACTGCCGTGAGCGATGCCGTCCCGTAATTGTCCGGACTCAGCCGGACCACCCGTGCTTCCGGATCGTAGTGGTCGCCGTGCTCGGTCTGCTCCACCGCCACCGATTCAAGTCCGGAGCGATCGAGCAGGTGGCGAGCCAGCTGACCGCCCGTACCCGGATATCGGTCTACGGGTTCGCAATAGCGCTTCATGACGCGCTTTACCCACCAGCCGGGGAAGACCACAACCCCCAGAAGTACAATGATGCCTAAAAGTATATGCACGTCAGTCGCCCCGCATCGATTCGACCAGTGCGAACGCCTCGCGGCGGTCCATGCCGCCGATCTTCGCGAGTATTCGCGCAGCCCGTGCCGGGGGAAGCTCGGCGGCCAGTTCGCGTGCCAGCAGCCGTGTATCCAGAGCGACGGACGAGGCGTCGTCCGCAGCGCCTTGCACGACCAGCACGGCCTCTCCGCGCTGCTGGTCCGGATCTCCCTGGACCCAGGCGGCCAGATCGACCAGCCGGCCCCGCCTGACGGTCTCGAAGCGCTTGGTCAGCTCCCGCCCGACGGTTCCCAGTCGAGTCGAGCCGAGCGCGTCGGCGGCGTCGGCAAGAACAGCGGGCAGGTCGCGCGCCGGCACGTAGAACACCAGGGTGGCCCGCTCGGTTGAAAGTGATTCCAGACGCTTTCGACGGTGCCCGGCCTTTGCAGGCAAAAAGCCTTCAAAGAAAAAGCGATCGCTGGGAAGCCCGGCCGCGGAAAGTGCTGCGATGGCGGCGCAGGGGCCGGGCACCGGCGAGACGCGGATGCCTGCTGAATGCGCCCGGTCGACCAGTCGGTAACCTGGGTCGGAAATCAGCGGGGTGCCGGCGTCGGACATCAGGGCCACGTCATGTCCCGACGAGAGAAGCGCTACAATCTCTTCGGCCCTGCGCGCTTCGTTGTGCTCGTGCAGCGCCACCCAGCGAGGCGCGTCCTGGCGCGGCGGCAGAAGTTTTCGGCTCGTGCGCGTGTCCTCGGCGGCGATCACGTCGACCCCGGCCAGCACGTCGCGCGCCCGCGGCGAAAAATCGTCCAGGTTGCCCAGCGGCGTGGCGACTATCCACAACGTTCCGGACAGCGTCCCGGGCGTGACCGGTGATGGCGTCAAAGAGTCATTCCAGAATGAGCAACGCCGGTATTATGGCACCCATGAATCGAATCGATAGCAACAGGCCGGCTCGACTGGCGCTGATCCCGATAACAACCATTCTGGTGCTGATACTGTCTGCATGTGCCCCGTCGGGCCCGGAAATCCGTCCCGATACGCAGATTCGCGATCCGGATCGGCTTGCCGAACTCGGGCGGCATGCCGAAGCCGCCGAAGCCTGGCTGGAGTCGGCCGCCGAAAATCCGGCCCGCGCGGTCGAGGCGCGCGTTGCAGCGGCGCGTCAATGGCTGGATGCCGGTCGTCCCGAGGCGGCAAAGGCACTGGTCGTGGAACTGAGAGCCGAAGATCTGGCGGTCGAATTCGATTTCGAGGTCGACATGCTCACCGCGGAAATCGCGCTGGCCGAGCGCGATTTCACCACCGCCGGTCGCATTCTTTCGCGGCCGCGAGAACAGGTGCCGATGTCGTTTCGTAGTCGGTTCGATGCATTGAACGAGCAATTGGCCCAAGCCAACCCGAATTCGCCGACCGCTCGCGTCGGGGCACTGGAAGACGCCCTTGCCGAACCGGATTTTCGCCCCGAGACGGCGCTTGCGTTGCTGCTGGAGCTTCCGCTGGAGACTTTGCGCAACCTGCAAGCCGAGCACGCCGACAGCGCTGCGCTGACGCCCTGGCTGGATCTGGCGGTGGCGGCGCGGTCCCGCCTGATCGACGATCCGGAATTGCAGCGCGCGCTCGCCGACTGGCGGCAGCGCTACGGGCTGGAGCCGGCCGTGGCCGAAAATCTTTATCAATGGATAGCGGCCTGGCGCCGGACGCTGCCGATGCCCGCATCGGTCGCCGTGATGCTGCCCGGCGATGAGCCGCTCGCGCGTTTCGGCGAAATGCTGCGCGAGGGTCTGCTGGCCGGCTGGCTGGAGACGCCCCGCGACAGGCGACCGCAGCTGGATTTTCACTACCTGGACAACGATCCCGACGCGGCCGTCGGCGCCTGGTTCGAGGTTCGCCGGCGGGGCAGCGAATTCGTGATCGGACCGCTGGCGCGCGGCCAGGTGGATGCAATTCTGGCCTTGCCGGACATCGTCTTGCCGACGCTGCTGCTCAATCGGCCCACCAACGACAGCGTGGCGACCGGGCGTGCGACGGATTCTGAACCGGATACGCAGCAGCCCATGGTCGGGCCCGTTGCAATGCTCGCGCTGCCGCCGGAGGAAGAGGCCGAACTGGCCGCCGTGCGTGCGCTGGTCAACGGCTTCGATCGCGCCGTGGTCGTGGCCCAGCAGAGCGATTTCGGCCGCCGGGTCGCCGACAGCTTTGGCGAGACATTCGAGCTGGGCGGTGGCCGGGTGATTGCGCGAACAGAGTATCTGCCGGGCGAATTCGATCATACGGAGACCTTGGAAGCACTGTTGGAAATCGACAGCTCGCGCGACCGGATCGCGCGGCTGCAACAGATTCTGCGATCCGATATCGAATCGGAGCCTCAGCGTCGGACCGATTTCGATCTGGTATTTCTCGCTGCTCGCGGCGGTGACGGCCGTCAGATCATGCCGCAGCTTCGCTTTCTTGGCGTTCAACCGCGCCCTGTCTACGCCACCTCTGACGTCTGGCCCGGCGGCAACGTAGGCGCTGACCTGGACGGCATCCAGTTCGCTGCCGCACCCTGGCTGCTGCAGGAGGGGGACGCGGCCGGCGAGCGACGCCGTGCCGAGCGGACTTATCCTGAACTGAAAGACGACCCGGTGATGAGCGAACTGCACGCGCTGGGTCGCGACGCGTTCGCGCTGGTGCCGTGGATAGACATGATGAAACGCGATCCCATGCTTTATCTGGCCGGCAACGTGGGTCGACTGCGACTGGCCAACGGCGTCGTGCTGGAACGCGATCTGCCGTGGGCGCGCATCGAGAACGGTCGGCCGGTTCGCTACGAGCCCGAGCCGACCAATTGATCTTTAAATAACGTCCAGGTCATGTTCAAGTGATTTTCAAACGTGAAGCCGGTGATGCGGGTGAGCGAAAGGCCGAAAGATTTCTCAAGCGCAACGGATTGAAATTCGTCGCGCGCAACTGGCACTGTCGGCACGGCGAGATCGACCTGGTCATGTTCGACGACGAATACCTGATCTTCGTCGAAGTGCGCCTGAGAACGCCCAAAGGCTTCGCCAACAGCGCCGAAAGCGTCGATTTCCACAAGCAGCGCAAGCTGGCCCAGGCCGCATCGATGTTCCTGGTCTCCAATACGTCATGGCAGGACCGACCCTGCCGCTTCGACGTCGTCGGCATCGAGGGCGACACCGGCGAACTGGCGTGGATCCGGCATGCGTTCGAGGTTGATTGAAGCAGGAAAAGCCAAAAGGCGAACCACAGATTACGCAGTTTGGATCTTCAGTCAAAAGCATTAACCACGAAGGACACGAAGAGCACGAAGAGAAGCGAACAGGAAAACAGTTATTCCGGTTTTGCCTTTACCTTTATGTCCTTCGTGCTCTTCGTGGTTGGCGCATTTGCGGTTCAACCAGAGTGGGTCGGGCCGGCCTAAGAAAAAGAATTAACCACGAAGGACACGAAGAGCACGAAGAGAAGCGAACAGGAAAACAGCTATTCCGGTTTTGCCTTTACCTTCGTGTCCTTCGTGCTCTTCGTGGTTGGCGCATTTGCGGTTCAACCAGAGTGGGTCGGGCCGGCCTAAGAAAAAGCATTAACCACGAAGGACACGAAGAGCACGAAGAAAAGCGAACAGGAAAACAGCTATTCCGGTTTTGCCTTTACCTTC
>JGI12210J13797_11296987_pt1 | contig 34829 bp, 32 predicted proteins | sample ElkSlonscriptome_3_FD_13797 | JGI IMG/M metagenome (IMG submission 13797) | reverse complement strand
CGTTTTTTCGTTTCGGAAAATTGCTTTCCGCAAACCATCGATGTGATCAAGACACGAGCGGTACCGATGAATATTGATTTAATCATAGGAAACCACGAGGATTTCAATATGACCGACTCTTTCTTCGGTGCGCTATTGCAATACCCCGATGGCATAGGGAATGCCGAAGACTACAGGGATTTCGTAAAACAAGCGCAAGAAGTTGGTGCCAAAGTGGCGGTAGCTTCTGACTTGATGAGTTTGGCACTTTTGACGCCTCCGGGCGAGTGGGGAGCGGATGCAGTGATCGGAAATACACAAAGATTTGGTGTTCCAATGGGATTCGGTGGACCCCACGCAGCGTTCTTTGCTACCAAGGATGAATTTAAAAGACATATCCCGGGAAGAATTATTGGTGTTTCAGAAGACCGTCACGGCGAGCCTGCCTTCAGATTGGCACTGCAAACTCGCGAGCAGCATATCAGAAGAGACAAAGCCACTTCCAATATTTGCACAGCTCAGGCTCTGCTTGCAGTGATGGCTTCAATGTATGCCGTCTACCACGGCCCCGTTGGAATAAAAACCATTGCAGAAAACATTCATCTTAAGACCACACGACTCGCAGCAGGTCTAGAAAATCTGGGATATACCATTTTGAACAAAGTTTATTTTGATACGCTGTTCATCGAATTGCCCGAAGGGGTAACGAAAGTGGGAATTGAAGAAATTGCGAACGAAAAAGAAATCAACCTTCGTTACTACAACTCCAACCACGTGGGGATCAGCATGGACGAAACCATTTCCCGCCGAGATTTTCAAGATATCTATGAGATATTCCTGAAGGTGTCGAAACATACACCCGATGAAATTCCTGCAACGGTAGAATCTCCGATTCAAGGGTTCTTCAAGCGGGATACTGCATTCTTAGAGCATCCGGTGTTCAATATGTATCACAGCGAAACGGAGTTGATGCGTTACATGAAGCGACTTGAGAACAAAGATCTTTCGCTGACGCATAGCATGATCGCTTTGGGTTCGTGCACCATGAAGCTCAATGCGGCCAGCGAGCTGATGCCAATCACTTGGCCCGAGTGGGCAAATATTCACCCTTTTGCACCGATCACACAGACTTCGGGATACCGTGAGATGTTTGAAGGACTTAAGCGAGCTCTTTGTGAAATCACCGGTTTTGCCGGGGTTTCACTTCAGCCAAACAGCGGCGCTCAAGGAGAGTACTCGGGCTTGATGGTAATCAGAAATTACCATCACAGTCGCGGAGAAGACCATAGAAACATTGCTCTTATCCCCGAAAGTGCCCACGGTACAAATCCCGCCAGCGCAGTAATGGCGGGAATGAAAGTGGTTGTTGTGAAATGTGATAATCAAGGAAACATCGATGTAGAAGACTTGCGCCAAAAGGCGGTAGCAAATGCCGAAAACCTCTCTGCGCTGATGATCACTTACCCATCTACTCATGGGGTATTTGAAGAATCGGTGGTTGAAATCAATCAAATCATCCACGAAAATGGCGGTCAAGTTTATATGGATGGTGCCAATATGAATGCGCAGGTTGGGTTAACCAATCCCGGCATAATTGGCGCTGACGTATGTCACCTCAACCTTCACAAGACATTTGCCATCCCCCACGGCGGCGGTGGCCCAGGCATGGGACCCATTTGTGTGGCGTCGCACCTGGTACCTTTCCTACCCGGACACTCGGTAGGTGAGACGGGTGGTTTTAACAACATCAGCGCTGTTTCCGCGGCTCCTTTTGGTAGTGCATTGATCCTTTTGATCTCCTACGGATACATTAAGATGCTAGGCAGAGACGGTGTTACGGATGCCTCAAAATACGCCATTCTCAATGCCAATTACATCAAAGCAAGACTGAGCGGCTCCTACGACATCTTATACAAAGGAAAGAACGATACGGTAGCGCATGAAATGGTGGTGGACTGTCGTCCATTCAAAGCCATGGCCAATGTGGAAGTAGCCGATATCGCCAAACGGCTGATTGATTTTGGATTCCACGCCCCAACGGTTTCTTGGCCCGTAGCAGGCACATTGATGATAGAGCCCACTGAGAGCGAGTCAAAAGGCGAATTGGATCGCTTTTGTGATGCAATGCTTCAAATCAGGAAAGAGATTGAAGAGGTGCAGAAGGAAATCTATCCGAAAAATGACAACGTTTTAAAGAATGCACCGCACACCGCCCTGGAAGTAACCGGCGATAAATGGGAACATTCATACTCTCGTGAAAAAGCGGCTTATCCCCTCGGATATTTAAAGGTGGCTAAGTTTTGGGCACCTGTAGGAAGGGTAGACAATGCCTCGGGAGATAGAAATCTAGTATGTTCGTGTCCACCGTTGGCTCATTATGAAAAAAATGAAGTCGAGCTTTACGATCACTAGTTAAGGTATCTTAAACATGGATTAGGGTGAAAATTCAATCCTTCTGATAGTTCAATTCGACTCAGCGTCAATATTATGCCTATTTTAGAAGTTTCTTATTCACAATAATCATCTATACCTATGAAAAAACAATTCTACTTATTATTAGCCGCAATCGGCTTTTCGGGAACCACTATCGCCCAGCAGGCCGTACCTGTGGACTCCCCCGCAATGAAAAACAACTTTAATCGCTCTTCTAAAACAGTAAAGTTGAACCATAAGGATTTTGAAAATCCAATCTTTGAATCGGATTTCTCCGAAGAACTAGGTACAGTTTGGGCTGTGAACAACGAAAATGCAGAACCTGCAGAAAATGACAATTGGGTAGTTGGTACTGACGTCCCTTCAGGTCCATTTGCAATAGCGGGAATCAATTCCACTACGGCCGAAAATGGTTTTGCCATGTTCGATTCTGACGGCTACTGTGTGAATTACGAATTCCCTTATCCTGCGCAAAATGCTTCGATCCAAACCGTTAACCCGGTTCCTTTGAGCACCGTAGAGGACGTAAGCGTGCAATTCGAGACAAACTACAGAAACTTTCAAGGTCAGGCATTCTTTGAATTCTCAACGGATGGAAACGTTTGGACCTCAACGGAGCTTTTCACCGATCTCGATGGAAATGATGCCACGGACAATGGCGAGTTAATCACCTTTTTTGTTCCGGAACTTTCAGGAGTCGATGAGGCTTTCATGCGTTTCAGATATCAAGGTGCATGCGATTATGCGTGGATGGTAGACGATTTTAAAGTTGCCGCCACACCGGAATTTGATATTAGAATGACCGGAGCTTGGTATGACTCGCATATTTTGATTCAAGAAGAAGAAGAACCCGATTACTCAGAGTATTACGATAACCTTGAATACAGCGAATACTTGCAAGGTAGCGTCAGACCACTCACATTTGTGGCCGAGGTTGAAAACCTAGGCACCGAAACGCTAACAGGCGTAACATTGCAAGTAACGGTAAATACACCAAATGGCGAGGAAACCTTCACTTCTGAAGATCCTATCTCAGTGGAGTCTTTTGATTTTGGCGTTGTAGAAATTACTGACGTGGTACTTGAAGCTTTTGCAGATGGCGGAGCTATTGGCGATTACACGGTGGATTTTTCCGTTTTCGTTTCCGAAGATGAAGGAGACCTCTCGAATAACACCGTTCCATCTAAGAGCTTTCAGGTAAACGATATTTACATGGCAAATGACCGCGATTTGTTGGTAGGTGCTGCCCCCAACTTTTATGATGACGTTATTTGGGGAAATCAGTTTTTGTATAAAGAAGCCACCACCATCGAGTACATCGCGTTTGCAATGATTGATGAGGCCACCTTTGAATCGGCCGAAGGTGTCACAACGACCTACAGCACCATACCGGGTGAATTGCTTTATTTAAATATTCGTCAAGGTTCCGTGTTGGAAGAGATTGGGCCCGATAATGAAATGGAACTACTTTTTGGCGATGATGAAATCGAATATGTTATCGAAGAAGATGACATCACCACGGGTGGCACAATGAACTGGATTATCATTCCACTTCCCGAGCCGCTTATGGTCGATCCTGATGTAGTTTACCAAGCCGAGGTTACCTTGCCCATTGTCGGTGAGGATTTTTGCTTGATTGCCCAAGTAAATCAGCAGGAGGCATTGGCCGGGACAATTCTTATCGTAGCTGATCCGGAAGATCCTGAGGTCAGTCCTCAAGGATGGAACACTCTGGGTGAAGACGCCCCGGCGCTTCGCTTAGGAAGATTTGGCCCTGCCAGCGCGCAAAATCAAGCGTCGCTCAACTTTTCGTTGGGTCAGAATTATCCAAACCCGGTGGTTGCAAATGGTAGCACTAGAATCGGATGGGAACTTCAAGTCCCGGCAGATAACATCACTTTTACGATTAGCGACAATACCGGAAAAACAATCTATCAAAAAGATTTAGGAGACCGTCCTGCAGGCATTCAGGAAGATATCATTCTTGATGACCTCAATTTAGCAGCCGGTGTATATCAGTACGGATTGAAAGTTGGAAACGATCGTATCGTCCGTAAAATGGTAATCACGAAGTAATGCGAAAGCATCATCGACATTAAGACTGAAAGATGGCTGCCTGAAGGCGGCCATCTTTTTTATCTCTCAAAAAATCGAAAAAATCGCATTATTGGAATTCAAATAAGGCCACATGATCGGCCGGTAATTGATCCGGATTCGTTGGGTGAACAGATATTTTATCTAATTTTACGAATTCAGAAATTCAATTTTAACTAACACCAAATTCTTATGAAATTAAAATTCTACCTATTGAGTGGACTGGTTGCCGCTTTTGGTCTTCAAGCTTCAGCTCAAGTGAGCACACAAGCAGACGAAGGCGTACGATCAATGATTACTCTTCCTGTCTTGCCACAGGATAAGAAGATTGACTACAACACTAACACTGAGAAAAACACAGTTTACACGAATGAGTTTGATGATGCAAATGATTGGACTGTAATAGATGAAGGTGAACAAGGTGCCTGGGAGGTTGTAACCACCCAATCTCAAGACTTAATTGATTACATGGGAACCATGCAATCGGTTACTCCGGAGAATGGATTCGCTGAAATTAATGCTATCCAATTTCTTTTGAATGCTGAGCAGGTTGCACAGCAAAATTCAATCCTTGAATTGAATGATGTAATTCCATGTGGAGAACTTACCACGGTAGCTGTAACATTCAATCAGCGTGCACGAGCTTTCAATTTTGATGAAAACTACCTAGAAGTATCCAATGATGGTGGTACGTCGTGGGTTCCATTTCAAGTAAATGCTGACTTTGTTACAAACGCAGACGCAGTGCAAGGTGAGTTGACAGTCGATGTTACTGCAGTAGCAGCAGGATCTGACAATGTAAAGGTTCGATTTCGTTGGGTTTCCGATCCTCGCGCATCTCAGCCCGATTACACCGACGAACAAATGAATAATTTTGGTTCGGGTTACGGTTGGATGATCGATGATTTGGTTATTTCTTCTCTTCCTGAGAATGAATTGATCATCGGAGCAACGTATTACCAAGACTTCTTCGAGAAGGCTTACGTTGAAGGAGATTTTATCATCACTGCCGATGGCACAAATGATCTTGACAATGTTTCTGCGTTCGAATACCACACACAACCGGATTTCTCAACGAGACCGTTCAACTTTGCTTGTGAAGTAACCAACGGTGGTTCTGAAGAGCAAACAGGAGTGAGTATGGTAGTAACATTTAATGATCCCGATGGTGGAGTAAGTGAACTCGGTGAACTAGTTAGTGATCCTATTACTCTTGCGCCCGGAGTTACAGACACACTGCGTCTCTACGATGTTATTCCTTCAAATTGGGGAATCAATGAAGATTTGCCAAATGGTTCTTACGTAATGGATTTTGAAGTTGTTCAAGACCAAGAAGACGAGTTCCCGGGTAACAACGTAGGGGTTTCTCTTATCACGAGACTTACAGACAATAGTTCTGATGGTGGAGCCATTATCCAGCACGAAAACTCTTTAACACAACAAGGTGCCGCAGGTGAAGACATTATTCACGGCACACGTTACTCATTCACGGAAGATGATTCTGAAAGATTCATCAGATCAATTCGCTTTGCCCTGAACGACGCCTCAATCGACGGTGTGGGTGAGCAAATTTTCTTGAATGTAAGAACCGGTAGTGTACTTGATTCAATTACTGAGGAGAATCCGGTAAACCTACTTTTCAGTTACGAAGAGGATGATGAAAATTCCATTCCTTATGAAGTTGTCGAGGAAGATTTATCGACTACCTCTACGCCAAATTGGATTGAGATTGAACTTCCATCGCCTGTTCTTATCGAGCCGGGATTGATCTACCAAGCAGAAATGCGTCTCCCATTGTTCGGAGAGCCATTGATCTATCTTGGTCTAACTCCATCTAGAGAGTCTTTCGTTTCAGCACTTTTAGATTTGGCTGATGGCGAAGATGCTGAGTGGGGATTCTTCGGAAGTTCAGGGTATAACCTTGCTTTTGGAGTAGAGCAAGTTTTAAATTCAACAGAGATCAGCTACGAAAGTGGAATCAAATTGGTTCAAAACTACCCTAACCCGGTTGTTGATAATACAATGATCCAATTCCAACTTGACGAGTCCAGCGCTGTTACCTTCGAGGTGTTCGATATTACAGGTAAGCTTGTACATAGCGAAGACTTGGGTAATGTACCTGCCTTGACAAACCAACTGATCAACTTCAACCGAGCCGGTCTAGCTTCAGGAACTTACACTTACGGTGTGGTGACTGAAACTGAAAGATTGACTAGAAAAATGATTATCCAATAATCAGTTGAATTAGATTCATTAAAAAACCCCGCTGCGCTGCAGTGGGGTTTTTTTATTACAAAGATTTCTTTTGGCTCAGGGTGTCAATTTCTCTCTCAGCGTCTTCATGAATTTTGACGCGTATACAAAGTCATTGAGCTCTTGATTTTTTGAACTTAAAATATCCTTCTTATCGCCGGACCACCATTTCTTTCCTTTGTACAGAAACATGTTGTGATCTCCGATTTCGATGACTGAGTTCATGTCGTGCGTAATGACAATGGTCGTAATGTCCATCTCGTACGTAATCTCATGAATGAGTGTATCAATTACGATAGATGTCTGAGGATCGAGACCTGAATTGGGCTCATCGCAAAATAGATAAGCCGGCTTCATAGCTATTGCTCTGGCGATAGCTATACGCTTCTGCATCCCTCCGCTAGTCTCAGAAGGATAGAGCTTGTTCTTATCTGTAAGATTCACCCGATCGAGACATTCGTTCACCCTCTTCTTGATCTTACTTGAAGAATCGTCGGTAAACATTCGTAATGGAAACCCTACGTTTTCTTCGACCGTCATACTATCAAAAAGGGCGCTGGCCTGAAACAGCATACCAATATTCTTCCTGATTTCTTTTTTCTCATCCAAGGGCAATTGCAGAAAATTCTGCCCATCATAAAGCACTTCTCCTTGATCGGGCTGATGGAGCCCTACGATGCACTTGGTCAGTACTGACTTGCCGCTCCCGCTTTGGCCAATGATCATGTTGACCTTTCCTCTGAGGAAAGTGAAGTTGATATCCGTCAATACTTCCGTATCTCCGAAAGACTTGTGGAGGTTTTTAATTTCAATCATATCAGCAGGAGTTGAGTGACGATATAATTAAAAATCAAAATCAAAATACTGCTGTATACCACCGCTTTGGTGCTGCTTCGCCCTACCTCAAGCGCACTTCCTTTAGCGAAATAACCATGATAAGATGAAACTGAAGTAATGATAAAAGCAAAAATGACCGTTTTGATTAAAGCATAGAATACGTCGAACGGTTTAAAGTCGTATTGAATACCGTATATATAATCATTCGAAGAAACCACGCCCGATGAAATACAAATAAACCAGCCTCCCGATATTCCCAAAAACATGGAAATCATAATCAGAAAAGGGAAAATAAAAAGTCCGGCAAGCACTTTGGGCAAAATGAGGTAGGCAGCTGAATTCACGCCCATGATATCCAATGCATCAATCTGTTCTGTAACACGCATGGTTCCTATCTCTGAGGCAATATTACTCCCCACCTTACCAGCCAAAATCAGGGCAATGATAGTTGGGGAAAACTCTAATATTATAGACTGTCTCGCCGTAAACCCTACCGTGTAGGCCGGAAGTAGAGGGCTGTCCATATTGGAGGCTGTTTGCAAAGCTATGACCGCTCCCATAAAGACCGACATAAGTGCCACTATACCTATGGAGCTCAACCCTATACTGTCGATCTCTTGCACAAATTGCCTTCGATAAATCGAAAGTTTTTCGGGTCGCGAAAAGCTGCGCCATACTAAACTAAAATACTGCCCTATGTGAAATAGTAAATTCAAATCGCGACAATAAAGGTAAGTCGCTTCATCAAATGGAACGGCAAAGGATAGAATTAATTTTCCGATCGGAACGTTGATAAGGAAGAACAAACATTAAAAATACATTCCTTTTAAATTTTCCTAATTTTGAATTCAAATGAAAAAAAGACTTCAAGTTGCCACTATCGCCATAGCCACCATCGCGCTGGCATCTTCGTGTACCGTTAATAAAAAGAAGAAATGTGACACTTGCCCGAAGTGGACTAGCGAAATTATTTCAATACAAATCACCGCAAGAGCCTAAGTAAAATGGCGACGGACGAAGCCATTCTCTACTTTGAGAAAAAGTTGAAGCCAAAAGTACCGGAAGGAACTGCTGCAGTTATCGCAAACTGGATTGTTGAGCTAAATGTGAAATTTGTCATTTCAAAACCCAGACAAACAAAACTGGGTGATTTTAGACCTGAGCATCATGGCAAAGCTGCGCGTATTTCAGTAAACGGCGACCTTCACCCTTACTCTTTTTTAATTACCACTATTCACGAATTTGCCCACCTCGGATGCTATTTGAAACACGGTAGAAAAGCTGCGCCACACGGCAAAGAATGGAAAGGCATATACACCAAAATGCTGAAGCTTTTTGTAGATCAAGGTATCTTTCCACCTGATCTTACCCAATCGCTTCATCAACACATCGCCCGCCCGAAAGCATCGAGTTGCTCCTGCCCTATTCTCAGCCGAGCATTGGCAGAATACGATGCCGAGGAAGGAGAGTTTTTGGGCACGCTTTCCCCAAACGATCAATTTGAATTTCGCGGAGAGCTTTACCAATACACCTTGCTACGCCGGACAAGAGTATTGTGTCGCCGCGTGTCAGATGGCAAACAATACCTCATCTCATCGAGAGCTAGGGTAAAGCCTAATCATACTTATGAGTAACAAGGGTGTTCAACATCTTTTCAAATTAAGGCTTACTTTCGCGAAAGCAAATTTTGACCTCATCAATGGTAGGTTTCACCAATAAAATCGATGAAATCAGAATAAGAAAGAATTAAAAACCATGGTAAACAGCGACAATTTCTGCGTTATAATGGCAGGTGGAATCGGCAGCCGGTTTTGGCCCATGAGCCGTACCTCCTACCCTAAGCAGTTTCACGATATATTAGGAACGGGTAGTACACTTATCCAACAAACCTTTGAGCGCTTTCTACACATTTGTCCGAAGGAAAATATCTACATCGTAACGAATGAGCAATATCGAGAATTGGTCAAAGAACAGCTCAACGGTATTTCCTATGAGCAGATTCTTTGTGAGCCGTCGCGGAGAAATACAGCACCTTGTGTAGCTTATGCCAATGAAAAAATTCGGGCGAAAAACCCACATGCCAGAATAATTGTAGCTCCTTCTGACCACCTCATCCTGAAAGAACAAGTCTTTTTCTCCACTATAGAAACCGCATTGGATCAAGCGCTGACAACCGGCAATCTGGTAACTCTAGGAATCAAACCGTCGCGACCGGATACCGGCTACGGATACATTCAATTTACCGATGCCGAGGATGCGGTAAATGATCAAGTGAAGAAAGTGAAAACCTTTACCGAGAAACCAAATATCGATTTGGCCCGTGAATTCATAAAAAGCGGAGATTTTTATTGGAACTCAGGCATCTTCATTTGGACGCTGGATAGCATTACCAAGGCATTCAAGCAGCACTTACCTGAAGTTACCGAGCTATTTGAAGATGGAGCAGCCGCTCTGAATTCGGAACAAGAGGAGGAAAAAATTGCAGAAATTTATTCTGTTTGTGAAAGTGTATCTCTGGATTACGGCATCATGGAGAAAGCCAAAAACGTCGACCTCGTATTGAGCGATTTTGGTTGGAGCGACTTAGGCACCTGGGGATCACTTTTCACCCATGTGAAGAAAGACAAGGATCACAACGCTATTGTTGGGAAGAACGTAGTGGTTTATAACAGTAGCGACAACATGATTAACGTTCCCGAAAATAAACTCGTAGTGATCCAAGGACTGGACGACTACATTTTGGTTGACACGGATGATGTGCTACTCCTCTGCCCGAAGGAAGAAGAGCAGCGCATCAAACAAATTGTAACGGATTTGAAAACGGGAAAGAATGTAAATTTCGCTTAAGACAATCCCGTCATTTTAAGAGGGTCTACCCACTCATCAAATTCAGCGGCCGTGAGGTATTCCAATCTCACGGCTTCTTCTTTCAGGGTAGTACCGTTTTTATGGGCTTCTTTGGCAATCTTGGCAGCTTTATCGTAACCGATATGCGTATTCAGCGCCGTAACCAACATGAGCGAGTTGTTCAAGTGTCGCTTAATAATATCGTGATTCGGCTCGATTCCTTCCGCACAGTTTTCGGTGAAAGATACACACGCATCCGCGATGAGATTAGCCGATTGAATCAAGTTGGCTGCCATAACCGGCTTAAAAACATTGAGCTCGTATTGTCCCTGAGCACCGCCGAAACCAATGGCAGAATCATTTCCAAATACCTGCGCACAAACCATTGTCAAGGCCTCACACTGCGTTGGATTGACTTTACCCGGCATAATCGATGAACCGGGCTCATTGGCCGGAATGACAATCTCGCCGATTCCACTTCTAGGACCGGAAGCCAACATTCGAATGTCATTGGCAATTTTATTCAATGAGATGGCCAATTGCTTTAAGGCACCGTGGGTTTCCACCATCGCGTCGTGCGCAGCCAAAGCTTCGAACTTATTCTCTGCAGTTTGGAATGGCAATCCCGTTAAGTTGGCAATCTCTTCAGCAACGTTTTCAGCATAGCCCTTGGGGGTGTTAATTCCGGTTCCAACAGCCGTACCACCAAGAGCCAATTCGCTCAGGTGAGCCAGCGTGTTGTTTAAGGCACGCAGTCCGTGATTGAGTTGAGAAACGTAACCGCTGAACTCTTGGCCGAGAGTCAAAGGCGTGGCATCCATCAAGTGTGTTCGACCAATTTTTACCACGTTCATAAACTCAGCAGACTTGGATACCAAAACATCTCTCAGCTTTTCTATTCCGGGAATGGTCTTCTCAACGATAACTTTATAGGATGCGATGTGCATTCCCGTCGGGTACGTATCGTTACTCGACTGAGACTTATTGACATCGTCATTCGGGTGGATCTTTCGCTCGCCTTCACCGAGTTGGCCGCCGTTGAGCACGTGAGCGCGATTGGCAATCACTTCATTGCAATTCATATTGCTCTGGGTTCCCGACCCGGTTTGCCAGATCACCAAAGGAAACTGATCGTCGTGCTTCCCATCCAAAATCTCATCACAGACCGCCGAGATCAGTTTCATCTTATCTTCAGCCAAAACGCCTGCCTTGTGGTTGGTAATTGCAGCCGCTTTTTTCAAATAGGCAAAACCGTAAATCACCTCCAATGGCATACTCGCCTCGGGGCCAATTTTAAAATTATTTCGCGAGCGTTCAGTTTGAGCGCCCCAATATTTGTTGGCGGGGACTTTCACTTCGCCCATCGTATCTTTTTCTATTCTGTACTCCATGATCTATTTCAATAGGTTTTTTACATTTTCCAAGGGTCGACCAATCACGGCCTTGCTCCCTTTCACTACAATAGGCCGTTGCAGTAGTTTTGGATTCTCTTCCAATACCAACAGCCATTCATCGTCGGTAAAGTCGAGTCCTTTATACTTCTGTTTAAAAAGTTGCTCTTCCTTCCGGATCACGTCGTCTACATTCAAATCGAGCTTTGCCAGAATCAATTTGAGGTCTTTTGGCTTCAACGGTTCATCGAGGTACTTAACCACCTCGTGATCCACTCCCTCTTCCGCCAAAAAGTTCAAGGCCTCTCGGCTCTTACGGCATCTGGGATTGTGGTAAATGGTGTATTTCTCAGACATAATTAAAATTTGTCACTTATGTGGTGTAGCTGAACTACAGGATTCATTATCAAGCGTAGCAATGAGCACGGTCAAAGTGTTGCAAGAATTTTTAGAATTCAAGGAGTTATCTTATTCCAGTGACTGATTCTAAAACAAGTGCAACACCGATAATGGACTCTATTGACAGCCAAATTTATGCTTTTCCGTGTTCCATTAAATAGGCCTTCAAGAAGCCATCAAGATCGCCATTCAGCACATCATCCACGTTTGAAGTTTCGTGCCCGGTACGGACATCCTTAACCAACTGGTACGGCTGCATCACGTAATTTCTGATTTGCGATCCCCATTCAATTTTCTTTTTGCTGGCTTCGATCTCTTCGCGCGCCTCCATCTTTTTGGCAATCTCCATCTCGTATAGCTGAGACTTCAAAAGCTGCATGGCCTTTTCTTTGTTTCCAAGCTGCGATCGGGTTTCCGTATTGTCTATCACAATACCCGTAGGCTTGTGCTTGAGTCTTACACCCGTTTCAACCTTGTTCACATTTTGGCCACCTGCCCCTCCCGATCTGAAGGTGTCCCAAGTGATGTCGCCGGGATTGACGTCAATCTCAATGGTATCATCTACCAAAGGATAGACATATACCGATACAAAAGACGTGTGGCGTTTAGCATTGGAGTCGAAAGGACTGATGCGCACCAATCGGTGGACACCATTTTCACCTTTGAGGTAACCGAAGGCAAATTCTCCCGAGAACTCCAAAGTAACCGATTTGATACCTGCCACATCTCCCTCTTGTATGTCGAGTTCCTTCACTTTCATTCCGCCTTTTTCGCCCCACATGATGTACATGCGCATGAGCATCGAAGCCCAATCACAACTTTCAGTACCGCCGGCACCAGCAGTAATCTGCATTACGGCGTCCATGCTGTCTTCCTCGGCAGAGAGCATATTCTTAAACTCGAGCTCCTCCATGGATTGCATCGTAACCTCGTATTGCTCCGTCACATCGGCAGCTTCGGCCTCGCCTTCTTTGAAGAAATCAAAGAGCACCCGAAGATCCTCTATATTGGTTTCTACCTTCGAATAAGCGTCCGTCCAAACTTTCTTGTTGCGGATTTTTTTGAGGATTTGCTCGGCTTTTTTAGAGTCATCCCAAAAGTTGGGATCTAAGGTGTGCTTTTCCTCTTCTTCTATGTCTATAAGCTTGCCGGGTATGTCAAAGATACCCCCTTAGCGCTTCCAGGCGCCCAGCAAGCTCTGCAATATTGTCTGCTGTAATCATACCGCAAAAATAACAGAAATGATAAGTCGAAGGGTCTAATCGAGTACTTCTTCTGCAGCTTTCTTGGCGTCATCGTATGAGTAGCCTTTCGACACCAAAAAACGCAAGAGTTTTTGCTTTCGTTTAAAGGGGTTTGACTCTTTTATCAGCTTTCCCTTTTTTTCCGCAAGACTCATCAGACCAGCCAAGTACTCTTCTTGATCTATCTCTTCAAAGGCTGCTTTGAGACTATACGAAGAAACTCCCTTGGCTTTTAAGCTCATTTCAATTTTCTTCCAGCCCCAAGCCTTTATCCGGTATTTCCCACGGGTATAGGCTCTGGCAAATCGCTCCTCGTTCAGGTAATTGCTACCGATTAACTCGGCTAGAATATTCTCTGCTTCTTCTCCATATACTCCCCATGCGTTGAGTTTTTTTCTGGCTTCGGAATGAGCCCTCTCTTGCAAGTCGCACCACGCTTTCATGCGATCCAGTGTTTCCTGAGGTGGATATTTTCTGACGACCATCAGCTACGAGTAATTACGATGTAGTCTTTGATCAACGTGCGTAAAAATTCAATCTTATTCTCAGGTACCTGTTTTAATTCCAGCACATTGACACATTTTCTTGCCGTAATTTCGAGCAAGGTGAGATGCGCTTTATTCCGATACTTCGCGTATCGATCGAGGACGGCTTTGACCGTGAGCATTTCGTCTTCGCTAAAGCGGATTACATCAAAATATTGAGGCGTATATTTGGATCGGTCTTCAATTCGCAAGATGTCTTTTAACGCGAGGCTTGACTCTGAACCATGATTGACAACCATCGTATTGCTCAGGATTCCACCCAGCCGCTGGGCTCTGGAAGAAGTGCTGATCATCACTACAGCTAGCGACCCGACACTAAACCAGATATCGACAATTCGAAAAGACCACCGAATGACAAAGTCCAATGGATCGGGCTCTTTGCCATCCAAGGTTACGACTCGAATCTTCAAGGCCATCTTTCCTAAGGTTTGCCCGGAGAAGATTAGCTCAAAAACCAGAGTATACAAGATGGCCAGTAACCCGATCAGGAAGAACAGGTTTTGGTGTATAAATGACAGGAAGATGGATAGGAAAGCTGAAGTAGCCATGATGATTATCAAGTCAATACCAAAGGCTAAAAAACGCTGAACTATAGTGGCAAGCTTGAAATCGATTACGATGTTTTGGGCAGTGGTGATGCTAATCTTCCTCATCGGTTCGAAATTAGAAATTTTTGAACTGAAAAAGGAAAAGCCAAGACTCATGGGCATTTTCTTTTTTCCAAAAGAGGAAATTAAATACCTTCGGATGCTTGAGCTGAATAAATGCGTGAGAAAAGATTCGTAGAGCAAAATCAGAAGAACTGGGCCCGATTTGAAGAGAAGGCGCATACTCAATCGAGGGTTGACCCTGAAGAATTCAGCGATCTGTTTGCTCAGATTACGGAAGACTTATCTTACTCACGTACCCATTATCCGAAGAGAAGCATCCGAGTTTACCTGAACGGAATCGCGCAAAACATCTACCTCAAACTGAACCGTCAGCGCGGCAATAACGCCGGCAAGTTCATCCAATTCTGGATCCATGATCTGCCATTGGCGCTCTACGAAGCAAAAAGAGAGCTAAATATCTCCCTCTTTTTCTTCCTTGCCTCAATGGCCATTGGGGTGATCTCCGCCATTCACGATCCCGAATTTGCACAAGTCATTCTCGGCTCAGACTACATCGAGATGACCGAAGAAAATATCGCAAATGGTGATCCGATGGGGGTTTATAAATCCAGCGAAGAATTCGAGATGTTTTTTGCGATCACCTTGAATAACATATTCGTCGCCTTTCGAACGTTTGTTCTTGGAGCATTTTTCGGTGTGGGTTCCTTGATCATCATGCTCTACAACGGGATCATGGTGGGAACATTTCAGTATTTTTTTATTGAGCGGGACCTGCTGCAAGAAAGCTTTCTGACCATTTGGATGCACGGAGCACTCGAAATATCGTCCATCGTAATTGCGGGTGCGGCAGGGCTCACCATGGGTAGGGGATTATTGTTTCCTGGCACATTGCCACGGCGACAATCGTTTATCATCGGTGCCAGAAGAGCTATAAAAATCATGGTAGGCTTGGTTCCCTTTTTCATCGCTGCGGGATTCATCGAAGGCTTTTTCACGAGGCTCACGGAAATGCCCGACATCATCAGAGGGAGCTTCATATTTATGTGTTTTGCATTTGTTGGGGTCTATTTTTGGTGGTATCCATCTCTTCGCTTTCGCGGAAAACCGAGATACAATGATCGACAAGAAGAGCTTATTCCGGAAATTCAAGATCTACCTAATCTTCTTGGCCTTAGGAAAACAAGGGAAATTTTTACCGTCACCTTTATGGTTTATCGGAAATCCTTCTTTACCATATTGGGAATGGCTGCTGGTTTTGCCACTTTATACACGTTCGTTTTTTATTTACTGCACGGCTCGGAAAGCTTTGAAATGATAAACATGAGCGAGTTTGATCCACTGAGCCTGTATCAGTTTCACGATTACACCCTGTTCCCATTGAGCTTTTTCCTCAACTGCATTTTCATTTCAGGCTTGTTGGTGTTTAACTTCTTTTTATTCCAAAAGGCATATCCAAACGCGACGATCAAAATCAACGGTTCACTTATTTTGAAAACCTTGGTCGTTGTCTCTCTTTTTGAATTGAGCATTTTGACCGATCAAATCCTGGTAGCAATTCTAGGCATTGCCGCCATACCATTTCTCACCTTTTGGCTTGCGACATCGGCTGCGGAAAAGCTCTCTTTACCCAATGCCTTTGGGTCTATGCTTACACTTCTTAATGGCACCAAAAGACATGTATTTGTCAGTTTTCTCGCCGTGGGCCTTTTGTCCATGCTGATTTTGGTACTCATGGCATCTCCATTTACGTGGTTTTACGTAGAGGTGCTCCAGTTAAATATCGATGCGGATTACGAAATGAAAGAAAAAGTAGCCTACTTATCCTTGATCGCTATAGATCATTTCGGGTTTGCCTTGGTACTGCCGCTTACCCTTTTTTCTCAATTGCTGGAGTATTACTCCGCTCAAGAAGCCAAAAACGCGATCAGTTTATCTGCGAGAGTTGAGGCCATCGGAATCAAGCGAAGAGCTTACGGAATGGAACAAGAGTGATGGAGCAAATCACATATCTGATTGGTCAATTTCAGCAGATTCAGGCTCCACTCGATCGCGATAAATGGCTAGACGACAAAGAGGGAATGGACTTCGTGGAAGAGGCACCTGAAGTTCCGGAATTCGATTTTGCTCCGGTAGTTAATGAAGCTGCAGATTGGGTAATCATACTCAGATACATCGCGATAGTTATTTTGGCCTTGCTACTCATTTTTGTGATTGTACGTTTGTTTTCCCGAAATCAAGACAAACAACAACGCAAGGAGAGCGCTGTGGCAGAATCCGACTCTCTCGAAGATGGACCAACGGCCCTTTCACCGCTTGAAGAACTCTGGTCCGCTTACCAAAAGGCCAAGGAGGAAAAGAATTACAAGGAAGCTGTCAGAATATTGTATCAAATCGTTATCAAACACCTCGATACTCAGGGTAAACTTACTGCAGCCGTTGACAAAACAAACCGTGAGTACACGCAAGAAATGAATTGGCAAGAGAAAGCGAAAGACTTCTTTCAATTGACTTTGCTTCATGAGTTTACTTGGTACGGATCGAATGAGGTTAATCAAATTGACTTTGATCAAGCTGAACCTCGATTTTTGGCCTTTATCGAATCCATAAAGAATGGATAAGAGTCGCAAGAGAGCCATAGTAGTTTTATTAATCGCAGTAGTCCTACTCGGATTGATTTATTTGTTTACACGTGGAGGAGAGAGGTATTTGTGGAGTGAAACGTACAATGACGATGGCGTTCAGCCCTACGACCTAAGCTTGTTCAAGGGAGTAACGCAAGAATCAGTAGACGAGTTTAAAGTACTCAAAGGCCTATTTGCCGATACCTCCTATTTGGAAAGCTCGGGAAATACGATGATCTATATTGCCGGGTACGCTTGGATAGATTCTGCTGAAGCTGCTCTTTTCAAGCAATATGTGGAGAATGGAAATAACCTGATTATCAGTTCCAAATCGGTAGGAAAAACCCTTCGCTTCCTCGATGATTGCGATCTTCCAGACGGCCAAAAGTTGTCGAGCGATCGAGAGTCTAAATCGATAGAAATCAAAGACAATGAGGCGTACTTCCGACTTTCTTATGACCAGTACAATAAGCCGAGCATACATTCCTGGACGTATTTTGAAGATGAACTTTGTGTAGAAACGACCGGTTTTATCAAGATTGACGGAGCCGAATACCCCAATTTGATCGAGCAAGAAATGGGTGATGGAAAGCTCGTTTTACACTCCACCCCATTGGTATTTACAAATTATCACTTCAGAAAGGACAGTGTTTTCAATTATGTCAACAATTTGATCTCCAAAGTAGATGGGAATACCTACTACTATTTGGAGCCCGGAGATGGACCCTCACAATCGAATGGTCCCTCAATTGGCGAAAGCCCGCTGAAATTCATTTTATCCCACGAATCGCTCAAGTGGGCTTGGTACTTAACACTTTTCCTTGCCTTCGTTTACATTATAAACAGCATGCGCCGCAAGCAAAAGGCAATTCCCGTGGTAACTCTACCCCAAAATCAAACCGCGGCATATTTGGATATGGTTTACCGCCTCTTTAGAAAGGAGGGCAGTCATCGCGATATTGTACAGAGCCAGGTCAAGCTCTTGCAGTATTTTTTAAGAAATAAGTATAACCTCAATGCGCACAAGCTAAATGATGAATTCTACGACTTGGCTTCTGCCAAATTAAAATTGGATAAGAACTACCTTGAGCAATTTTTCAAGCAACTTGAGCGCTCGAGATACAATAGCACTTTAAATGACAGCGACCTCCTGAGAGTAGATCGCGAAATAACTGAATTCTACAAACGATGTCCTTAGAAAACGAAATCCCCGAAAACGACAAATCAAACGAGGAGAACCCGAGTCCCGACACCTCCGCTGAACAGGCACCAAATCCTGAAAATCAATTGAGCGCCGAGGCCTACGAGGCAGGACTTGCCATTGGCAAAATCCGTAGTGAAATTGAGAAAGTCGTCGTGGGACAGGTCGAGATTATAGACTTTCTGATCGCAGCACTGCTTACAGATGGTCACGTTTTGCTGGAAGGTGTTCCCGGTGTTGCTAAAACCTTGGTATCTAAACTCTTGGCCAAGTGTATTTCTGTAGACTTCACGCGTATTCAATTTACGCCCGATTTGATGCCAACCGACATTATAGGAACCACTGTTTTCGACATGAAGCGTTCTGAGTTCCACTATAAAAAAGGACCGATTTTCAGCAATGTGATTTTGATCGATGAGATCAATCGAGCTCCTGCCAAGACGCAAGCCGCACTAATGGAAGTGATGGAAGAAAAGCAGGTAAGTGTAGACGGGCAAACCTATAAGCTCAACCCTCCTTTCTTTGTGGTCGCTACTCAGAATCCCGTGGAACAAGAAGGAACCTACAAACTTCCGGAAGCTCAGCTGGACAGATTCATTTTTAAATTGGTGGCCACATATCCCAACCTAGCGGAAGAAGAAGTGATGTTGAAGAGATTTGAGTCCGATTTCTATGGGAATCGCGAAGATCAAATAAACGAGGTGCTCAGTGGAGCAGATCTCCTAAAATTCAGAAAGGTAGTTGAAAAGATCTTCATCAAAGACGAGCTCATCGCCTACATCGCCCAAATAGTGGATCGGACCAGGAACAATAGCGACTTGTACTTGGGAGCCTCACCCAGGGCCTCGCTCGGGATTCTCAAAGCATCCAAGGCGCTGGCCTTGATGAATGGTCGCGGCTTCGTAACTCCCGACGACATTAAGAAAGCAGTTTTTCCCGTCTTGAATCACCGCCTTATTCTAAGCTACGAGCGCGAGATAGAAGGCGTAGAACTAAAAGAGGTGATAGAGAGCTTAATCCGAAAAGTAGAAGTGCCTAAATGAAGAAAGGGTGGGCACAAAAGGTCTGGTTGACACCTCTGTTTTTCACAACGGGGGCAACTGCCGTATTTCTCTGTGCATTTGGCTTCAGTTTCCCTTTACTTTTTCGACTGGGACAAGTGGTAGCAGCTATTTTGGTAATTCTCAGTTTGGCAGATGCCTTTATCCTTTTCAGTAATAAGGTGAGCCTTAGTGGCAAGCGGCAATTGCCAAACATTCTCGGCTTGGCGGACGACACTGAGGTCAAAATTATCCTCGACCTGAAGAGTCTATTGCCCTTTCAGGCAACGATTATTGACGAGCTGCCCGACCAATTGCAAGAACGCCACTTCAGGCTTGAAAAGACGCTGGAGATTGGCAGAAATGCTACAGCTTATACCATAAGGCCAATCGACCGAGGCATCTACAACTTCGGCACGCTGAATGTCCTGCTCGAGGGGCCTCTTCATTTTATCAAACGAAGAATTCCGTTGCCGTTGGAACACGAGATTGGCGTATACCCAAGCATCAAGCAAATGCACGAAACCGAGTTGCTGGCTTTCAGCCGAATGGCTTCACCAGTCGGCCACAAGCGGTACAAAAGAATCGGGCAGAGTTATGAATTTGAGCAAATCTCACCTTTTACTGAAGGTGATGACTACCGCAGCATAAACTGGAAGGCGACGGGTAAGACACGCGAACTGATGGTAAATCACTACCAAGACGAGCGAAGTCAAAATCTCTACTGTGTGATTAGCAAAGGGCGCGCTATGAAGATGGCTTTTCGCCACGTGACCTACTTGGATTATGCCATCAATGCGACTTTAGCCATCTCCAATGTGGCTCTTAAAAAGTACGATAATGTTGGGCTTATTACTTTCTCCAATAAAATCGGAACCGCACTCCGCGCGGAAAATCGTTCGGGGCAAATCCGAAAAATACTGGACTCGCTTTATCACGAGAAGGAGCGGACACTCGAGCCCGATTTTGAGCTCTTGTTTAAGTCGGTGAATCGCTTGGCCAGAAACCGAAGTTTAATTTTGCTTTTCGCCAATTTTGAAACAAAGCATACCGCCGAAAGGGCATTGCCTCTCCTCAAGAAAATCAGCCGGAAACACCTTCTCGTGATGGTTCTTTTTAAAGATTCGGAATTGATTGAAATGGCAGACCAACCGAAGGAAACCGTTGAAGAAGTCTATCGAGTTACACTGGCGGCCAAGCAAGCAGGTGAGCGTGAAGAAATAGTGAATAAGTTGAGAACACAAGGGATTCAAACCATATCTTGCGAGCCTGAAAACCTCTCCGTTGAGGTGATCAACAAGTATATGGAGTTGAAATCGAGGGGAATCATTTAATTTACTAGAAATTATCAAGATGCACATTCAGGACGACAATAGCCGAATCGAGCGAAAAATTCAAAATGGGTATTCTTTTGAATTGGAAAAATATTTCTCAGAAGGGTGGAAAATCTTTCGAAAAGAACCGGGGCCATTCGTGCTCTATGGACTGGTGGCGGGTCTGATATTGGTTTGCTTGAATTTCTTGCCGGATTATTTGAACAGCGTTGCAACCTACATCATTTCTCCGGCGCTCACGGCCGGGCTTTTCTTGGGGGCTCGAAAATTGGATCAAGGAGGAAGCTTAGAATTCAATGATTTCTTTAAAGGTTTCGATCATGTCGTTCAATTATTTCTCGTGACCATAGTCACGGGGATACTTACGGTAATTGGAACAATCCTTCTGATTCTGCCAGGAATATGGTTTGCCATAGCAGTCAGTTTAGCGGTTCCTCTAATAATTTTCGCAGGACTTGACTTTTGGGCTTCAATTAAAACCAGCGTAAAACTGGTCAACCAGAAGTGGTTTCACTTCTTCGCGCTAATGATTCTTTTGGGAATTTTTAATCTGGTCGGCGCTCTTTTTCTAATCGTTGGGTTATTGATCACATTTCCCGTAACCTACTGCGTAATCTATGCGGCGTACAAAGATATCGTTGGCTTCTCAAACGGTAGCAATGACGAGATGGACATTACAGATCATTTGGTAGACGACACGGTTTAATCGTCTATCGGCTCCCCCTGAGGAGTGAAAAATTTATACTGAAGAAATGAATAGTCCGAATCGGCTGTTACCCTAATATTCAGCTTAAACTTCATGCCCCATTTGCGCCTCATAGAAATCAAGCCCTTGGTTAGGAAAGCTGAAAGAAAGGGGTGCGCTTTGATAACAACTTTTTTCACCTTCAATTCTTCCGCCAAGTAGCGCAAGTTATTTTCGATTTGATCCGTGATCAAAACAGAAGCTTGAATTTTACCCGACCCATCGCAGCACGGACAATCTTCTTCTGTAGAAATATCAGTCACTTCTCGCACACGCTGCCGAGTGACTTCGACAACTCCAAACCTACTTGGAGGCAGCACGTTATGTTTTGCTTTATCATCCTTGAGACAGTCTTTCAACTTCTCATAAAGCTGCTTTTGATGCGCCCGATCAGGCATATCGATGAAGTCGATTGCGATGATACCACCCATATCCCTGAGGCGGAGGACTCTGGCAATTTCTTCGGCACACTCCAAGTTTGTCTCGAGTGCATTCTGTGCTTGTCCCTTATCTCCTGCTTTTCTACTGCCGCTATTCACGTCAATAACGTGCATAGCTTCCGTATGCTCTACAATCAAATAGGCTCCACTCTTTAGGTTCACCTGACGGCCAAAGGTGGTCTTTATCTGCCGATTCACACCAAATTTCTCAAAGACATTTTGACCTTCGTGAATCTTCACAATTTTTTCTTGTTTCGGAGCAATTTTCCTGAGGTATTCTTTCACCTCTTCTCCCAAATCAGGATCGTTGATGTGGATCTTGGAAAAATTGGCACTGAGCAAATCTCTGAGTACGGTAGACGTTCTGTTCAGCTCACCTAATATTCTTTTAGGCGGTTTTGAATTTTTTAAATTCTCGTGAATTTTTTCCCACCTGGCATACAAATCCTTTAAATCAGCATCAAGCTCAGCCACCTTTTTATTCTCAGCGACAGTGCGTACAATGACACCAAAATTCTTTGGCTTAATACTTTGGAGTAAGCGGCGCAGTCTGGTTCTCTCCTCCTTATTTCTAATTCGTTGAGAAAGAGATATTTTGTCACCAAAAGGCACTAGAACGACGAACCGTCCCGCCAAGGTGATTTCAGAGGTTAACCTAGGACCTTTTGATGATATAGGCTCCTTAGCAACCTGTACTAAGATGTTTTGACTACCGGAAACTACGTCGTTGATTTTACCGTGCTTATCAATATCTTCCTCTGTAGGAAAATCTTGAAGAGACGCGGGAACAGACTTCTGAGACAATGTACGCTTCACCAACTTGTGAAGCGACTTAAACTGAGGACCAAGATCCAAGTAGTGCAAAAATGCATCTTTCTCGTAGCCAACATCGACAAATGCCGCGTTGAGGCTCGGGATAACACGATGTACCTTTCCCAAGTATATATCGCCTACCGCAAAATCCTGATTTCCTTTCTCTTTGTGCAGTTCTGTTAGAACATTGTCTTTTAGAAAGGCAATATCAACTTCGTTTCCCTTGGCATTTACTACTAGCTCAAGATTCACGAGTTATAAAATTATGTGCCGAAAAACGGACGTAAAGCCCGCACTAAATCAAAAAGAGAAATCTATTTCTTCTTGTGACGATTCTTTCGGAGACGCTTCTTGCGCTTGTGCGTGGCCATCTTATGGCGCTTGCGTTTTTTACCGCTTGGCATAAAAATTTATTTAAAAGTTATTTTCTTCATTTAACTCATCCAGCATCCTTTCTACTCCTCTGATTACGACTGTATCTTGCTCGTAATTCAAATAAGTTTCTAGTAATGGGATTGCCTCGGCATCTTTATCCAGCTGCATTTTGGTTTGTGCTAACCAAAAATAAGCCGTTGGATATTTCACTTCGGAATCGTACTGAATTACTTTTTCGAATCGCATCTCTGCGTTCGAAACTTGGCGCGAAGTTATGGAAAATTGTGCAAGATGCCAATGAACATCTACTTGAGTGGAATCCTCCTCGAGGATTTCTCGCAATTTCATGATTCCAGTCATGGGGTTTTCCCCATTTTGAACCATTTCCACGGCTTGATTTATTTCCAAAGAGAGAGGGTTGGTCTCAGCGCTTCGTTTTTCCTCTGGAAGACGCGGCGCGAAGATCAACCCTATCAAAAGAAGAAGACCACCGCAAACCAATGCAATTTGAATTATACGGTGTCTTGTCATTACTTCAATTATTTTACTTTAACGTTCTTCTTTACTTTCTCAACGAAAGATTTTGAAGGCTTAAATGCCGGAATATTATGAGCCGGAATTACAATTGGCTCTTTGGCTGAGATGTTTCTACCAATTTTCTCTGCTCTCTCTTTCACTATGAAACTGCCGAACCCTCTGAGGTAAACATTATCACCGTCTGTCAAAGATTTTTTTACTGAGTTCATAAATGCCTCTACTGTGGTTTGCACGGCCACTTTCTCTAGACCGGTTTGTTCTGCAATTTCCGCAACAACGTCTGCTTTAGTCATGTGTTATTTACTTATAGGTTTGAATACTTATTTCTGATTTCCGCGCAAAGATACCGGTTTAAAGCGTTGTACAAAAGGTGTTTTCGCTAAATTCGTTTTTTAACCCTATGAGTCCTAACTATTGATACGATGGATATAGATGAGCAGTTGATTTTGTGGTATTTGAAAGAAAAAAGGGACTTGCCTTGGAGAAACACCACCGATCCATACAAGATTTGGCTATCCGAAATCATTCTACAGCAAACTCGCGTGTCTCAAGGCCTTGATTACTACTCCAAATTCACATCTGCTTATCCAAACGTTGGACTCTTAGCGGAAGCAAACGAGGAGGAAATTTTGAAAAATTGGCAAGGATTGGGCTATTATTCACGAGCACGAAACTTGCACGCCACTGCGAAATACATCCATTATGAGTTAAATGGTGTTTTTCCCAAGGAATACGACAGTATTATAAAGCTAAAAGGTGTCGGTCCTTATACAGCTGCTGCAATTGCAAGTTTTGCATTTAAAGAAGCGAAGGCAGTAGTGGATGGCAATGTATATCGCGTTCTATCGCGGCTCTTCGACATTGACACACCTATAAACTCTACCGAAGGAAAAAAGTTATTTCAAGAATTAGCAGACGGCCTTTTGAGTCGGGAAAAACCCGATTTATTTAATCAAGCCATCATGGAATTGGGCGCTTTGGTTTGCACACCGAAGAAACCGTTATGTCTGCATTGCCCTGTCCAAGGCAAATGCTCGGCGTTTGAAAATGGCAGCATTGCCGACAGGCCCATAAAACTCAAGAAAACTAAGCAAGTCCTAAGAAGAATCGACTATGCAGTGATCGAAAAAGGCGCGGAAATCGTTGTAAGAAAGCGCGAAGGGAGAGACATTTGGCAAGGGCTTTACGATTTCGCTTCTGTTGAAAATCAAAAGGACTTGGAGCAGGAAAGCTTGAGCAATTACGTCCGGGAGACCTTTCCAGAAAGTAAAATCACATCAATCAGTTCCGCACCGGAAAAATCCTACACTCACTTATTGAGCCATCAAAAAATTGAAGCGCGTTTTTGGCGAGTGCAAGTTTCGGGAACAATAGAAGACGCAGGAGTTTACCGCGTCATTGCCAAGGATGACATAGATAATTATGCCGTTCCTCGCTTAATTCATCGTTTTCTAGAAGACACCGGGATGGTATGAGCCGCATCATTTCAGTTATATTTGTACTCTTAAATCTGAATTATGGCAGGTGTAAATAAAGTAATCATCTTAGGAAATTTGGGCATAGACCCGGAAGTCAGAACTCTTGAAAGTGGGGCTAAGTTGGCCCGCCTGAGAATTGCAACTTCCGAGTCATACACAAATCGAGAAGGACAGAAAGTTGAAAACACCGAATGGCACAGCGTGACCGTTTGGCGCCAACTCGCCGACATTGCCGAAAAGTATTTGGCCAAAGGGCGTCAGGTCTACATCGAGGGTAAACTTCAAACGCGCTCTTGGAAAGATCCGGAAGGAAATGACCGTTATGCTACCGAAATAGTTGGAGAACGGCTTCAATTAATCGGAGGAAGACCCGATTCGAACACCGCTCAATCTCAGCCTCAACAGCAGGTTGCGCAGCAGAGTCAACCGCAATCTCAGGATCAAACTTCCAATGATTCAGCCGACGACCTACCTTTTTAACTATCTTGTTGCTGTAATATCAATTTATTGGAACCTCCAGATTTAGAGCCCCCGAGTACAATCTTGGCACTTTTTAATCCAATTACATTTGAAGTTTGGATTGCCTTAGCTGTGACTGTGTTTCTAATCGCATGCTCAGCATTAATTTCAGGATCCGAAGTGGCGTTCTTTTCGTTGGGACCAAATGAGAAGAACGATCTGGAAGTCTCAAAAACCAGTGTGTCTGATCGTATCTTAGCACTACTGAACCGACCGCAAAGACTGCTGGCGACCATCTTAATAACCAACAATTTCGTCAACATCGGGATTGTCATCGTTTCCACTTTTATCGTATCGGCTTCCTTTAACTTTGAGGATTACGACGCGTGGGTAGCAATAGCCATTCAAGTAGGTGGAATCACTTTCTTGCTCTTGTTATTCGGAGAAGTGATTCCGAAAGTTTACGCCACCGCAAATGCGCTTCCACTCTGCAAATTCATGTCTTTTCCGCTCGAAGTTCTCGGAAAAATTTTCTACCCATTAAGTACACTGCTGATCACAAGTACCAATGTAATCAACAAGAAGGTCAAGAAGCGCGGGGGTGATTATTCGGTAGATGAACTGGAGCATGCACTGGAATTGACCAAGGACGAGGATACAACTCCCGATGAAGAAAAAATTCTAAGAGGAATTGTCAGGTTTGGGGGAACAGACGTCAAACAAATTATGACCCCGAGGACAGAAGTGGTGGCTTTTGAACAGAGAACGGTTTTTCCGGAATTATTGGCCGAGCTGCTGCAACAAGGTTTTTCCCGCGTTCCGATTTATCAGGATTCACTCGATCAAGTCAAAGGTGTACTCTACCTTAAAGATCTATTGCCACATGCCGATGCCGAAAATCTACAGTGGCTTCCATTGGTCAGACCGCCATACTTTGTTCCCGAGAACAAAAAGCTCGACGATCTGATGAAGGAATTTCAAGAAAAAAAGGTTCACATGGCTACGGTTGTAGATGAATATGGAGGGACGTCGGGAATAGTAACCTTAGAGGACATTCTCGAGGAAATTGTCGGAGACATCACCGATGAATTTGATGACGAAAAGATTTTCTACTCCAAATTAGACGATCAAAATTACGTTTTTGAAGGTAAAACACCGCTGGTAGATCTCTACAAGATCCTCGATATTGACGGCGAGAACTGGGAAGAAGCTAAAGGAGAATCCGATACATTGGCAGGTTTTATTTTGGAGCAATCGGGAAAAATTCCCTTGAAAAACGAAAAGGTCAAATTCGAGAACTATGTCCTTACGGTTGAAGCAGCTGATAAGCGAAGAATTAAGCGAGTTAAACTTACGTTTACCGAGCCTACTGAAGAAAACGCCGAGAAGTCTTGAAAAAAACTGTCTTTCTATTATTTGTGCTAGCCTTATGTTCTTGCAGCAACGATACGCCAATCCCCAAGCCTGTCGGTTTTTTTCGAATAGAACTACCCGAGTCTAGCTATCGCCAAAAAGATCCTGAATTCTGTCCATTCAGATTTCCCCTCTCCAACCATGGCAGGGTAGAATACAAGAGTTCTCCTGATGGTCCAATCTGCTGGTTCAATTTGAGTTACCCGCGTTTTGATGCCAAGCTCTATTTCACTTACAAAGAAGTAGATGGAAATCTAAGGGAACTCATCGAAGAATCCCGCACACTGACTTATGAGCATCAAGTCAAGGCAAACCGCATTCAAGAGAAGGCAGTTTCTGATACCTCAAGATCCGTCTATGGACTTGTATATGATTTGGGCGGTGCGGTAGCATCACCCCTACAGCTTTACCTCACGGACAGTACAAACCACTTTTTGAGGGGCTCTCTCTATTTTAATGCACGCCCAAACCCCGACTCCATTAACCCGGTGTTGACCTACCTGCAAAAAGACATCGATAAGTTTGTGGAGGAACTGGAATGGACGAATTAAGCCGAAAGGACGGGGCTCGTTTTCTTGCGGTAATAGAGTAGCAGAAAAAACGCCAAGGAAAAATCAAAGACAGCGAACATCAAATGGACAGGCTGAAGAGCTGCGGGCATTTCCAGATAAGCCAAACCCACTCCCACCAGCACTTCGCCAATGAGAAAAGCCATGAGCAGACGCGGTCCCGCTGATATGGTATGAGCTTCCAACAACCTCACCGCAAACCACCCCAATACGCCTATTACCACAAGCGAAAACGTGCGGTGAAACTTAAAGACAATGGATAGATTTTCAATCCAATCAGCACCCGTGATTAAATTGCTTTTACCGATGGCATCAACTTCTTCACGGACGCCGGTGCCTAGAAATATCTGAATCAAGAGTAAAACAATTCCTATGGCACCAATGATTATGGTCGTGCGATTTCTTTTGGTGCGAAAATGGAGGTTTAGCGACTTTAGTTTGACAATTAATAATGTAAATACAGCCACAAGACCTATTGCTCCGAACATGTGATAGGTAATTTGGTGGGGCACCAGATTTCCATCCACTACTATTTTTCCAAGCCATGCCTCAAACCCAAGTAGGAAGAGACCTGTCCATGCCAAAATTGGAATAACGAAATCTTTTTTAATCATTGACAGTGAAAGCAATGCCAAGGCTAATACGGGCAAACCGGTAAGCGCTCCTATCAATCTATTGATAAACTCAACCCAGGTATGAAAGGGATTAAAAATGGCGTAATCGTGTTTGGTGTAAGCCTCCCAATTAGATTCATTGAAAGATGCTCCTGATGTAAAATCAGCATTGGCTACATAAAGCGCCTCATCAACAATAATGATGTTCCCTTTGCCAAAGGTGCGAGAGGGTGACCATTGCAATTTCTCAATATCCGTCGGCGGTATCATATAGCCAAAACACTGCGGCCAGTCGGGGCAACCCATTCCTGAGCCCGTCATTCGAACAATGCTACCCGCCAGCATGACGAGCATAGTGCAAACCAGCGAAACGATCGAGAGGCGATAAAGTATTCTTTGCATAGTGAGAACAAAAAACCCCTCGAAAGGAGGGGTTGTTCAAAATTTCTTCAGGTAAAGACTAAAAAAGACGTGTGAACACTGAAAATATATTCGGCAATTGGTACTGAAGCGTTGGCTTGAGCGAACCTACCTTATCTTCTTCCTCTTGCGATTCTGTTGCTTCAACTACATGCTTTACTTCTACCGCATTCACTTTATAGTGACCATTGGCAATGGCTTGAACTGCGTCAATCATTTCTTGCTCGCTTACCGTGTTCGCATCAAATTCGACCAAAGCAAAGTTTACTTCCCCTTCGCCTTTGAAATCGATTTCCGTGTTTTTGACGCCGTTAAGACCGTTTAACTCTCCCGCTATTTTACTTCCGCACATCATTTCACAAGCCATGCCATCAATTGCGATATTGGCCATGTACTTCTCCGAGGTACCTGCTTCTTCGGTGAACGTGACTTTTACATCCGAATTGGATTCGGCATTCCGGTTTTCATCTGTTCCCGTGCATGCACCGAGAGCAAACAAGGCAACCATGAACAGTGAACGTCTAATATTGTTAAGCCTTACTTTCATTTGAAGTTGAATTAATTGAACGACTTTTGCGTCTACAAAAATATACATTTTATCATTGAAGGCCAAGGCAAAACAGCGACCGCCAACTCAAGATTCTCCAGCCGATCTGCGTCACTGGGGCATGCTTTTTTTTACGGCGGCGATTTGGGGGAGTTCTTTCATACTCATCAAGCGCGGGCTTTTCACGGCTGACGGGCAACAGCTCTTTACCCCTATTCAAGTCGGAGCCATGCGAATATTGTTCGCAGCGATGTTCATGATCCCCTTTGTTTACAGAAGATTCCACACGTTAAATAATGGTAAATTCAAATATATGCTGGCTGTGGGCGTATTTGGTAATGGAATCCCGGCATTCCTTTTTGCTTTGGCTCAGACAGAAATCCCCAGCGCGTTGGCGGGAATGCTAAATGCTTTGGTTCCAATTTTCAGCATGTTGATTGGATTTGCCGTTTTTGGTGTGAGGATAAGGTTTCTCCAGGCAACAGGAGTGCTGATCGGTCTGGGTAGCGCCATCGGATTAATTTTAAGCACAGGGGGAATAGCAGGTAGTAACATCAACATTTGGTATGCGCTGCTCATCGTTGGAGCCACCATTTGCTATGCCATCAGCTTAAACATAATCAAGCAATATCTTCAAGAAGAATCGGCCATCGCCATTACCGGTCTCGCGCTGGTGTTGGTTAGCCCGGTGGGACTCATCATTCTTTTATCGACAGACTTCATTTCCAAAACCAACTCAGTGGATGGCGCATGGGCGGGTATCGGGGCTCTCTCAATCTTAGCTATTTTGGGCACGGCCATTGCCTTGATGGTTTTTAATAAGATGGTGAAAGAAACTTCGACTATTTTTGCCTCTTCCGTGACATATTTAGTCCCGTTGATCGCTATTTTTTGGGGTCTAGCCGATGGCGAAACATTAGCTGCGAGCCAAGTGGCATGTGCCATCACCATGCTTGGGGGAATCTTTTTAATCAATCGCGGTTAGTATTTTTGCTTAACGGGGATTTCTGCGTACATTTGTCGCCCTTTTAGAATAATTATAACCCCACTTAAAAGACGTTATGTACGCAATCGTAAACATCGCGGGGCAGCAAATGAAAGTTGCAAAAGATCAACAGGTCTATGTCAACCGCCTTCCGAGTAAAGAAGGAGACAAGGTGACATTTGACGAGGTTTTGCTAGTTGACAACAACGGCAAAGTTAGTGTTGGCGCCCCGGCTGTAAAAGGTGCATCAGTATCTGCAAAGGTAGTTGAGCACTTGAAAGGAGATAAAGTCATTATCTTCAAAAAGAAAAGACGTAAGGGATATCAAACCCGAAACGGTCATCGTCAACTATTGACTAAAATAGCTATTGACGGAATAACTATGGGTGGAGCTTCAAAAGCTGCAGCCAAGAAAGAAGAGCCAAAGGCCGAAGCCGCTCCTAAGAAGAAAGCAGCTCCAAAGAAAGCGGAAGCTCCAAAAGCAGAAGCGCCTAAAAAAGAGGCTCCCAAGGCAAAAGAAGATAAATCAACCGAAGAAAAAAACTAAGACACCATGGCACATAAGAAAGGAGTCGGAAGTTCGAAAAACGGACGTGAGTCGGAAAGTAAACGACTAGGAATAAAAATATTTGGTGGACAACCTGCTATCGCCGGAAATATCATCGTGCGTCAGCGTGGAACGAAACATCACCCCGGAGTAAATGTAGGTCTTGGTAAAGACCACACCTTATTCGCTTTGACTGATGGTACTGTAGAGTTTCGCAAGAGACAAGGAGATAAGTCTTTTGTTTCGGTTGTTCCCGTGAACGATCAAAAATAAACGTGCATCGATACGTATTGAAAAGGGGTGCTTGTCACCCCTTTTTTTATGCCTGTTTCAAAAAAAGAATCAGCTCATTAATTGCTAATTTCGACGATCAATTTTCACGAACATGTTACAGACACAAACCCTCAGAGAGAACACGGAAGATATTCTCATCCGGCTCGAGAAAAGAGGCGATAACAATCTCAAAAATCTCGTAGCTCAAGCACTTGACGTAGAAAAGAAAAAGCGGGAAAAGCAAGCTGAATCTGACGCTCTTTTGGCCGAGATGAACAAGGCATCCAAAGAAATCGGTAGCCTGATGCAAAGTGGAAAGCGAGAGGAAGCGGAATCGGCTAAAGCCAAAGTAGCTGAAATCAAAGCCAAGTCTCAAGAGATGAAGCAAGAGTTTGCTTCCCTCGAGGCAGCATTGAATGATGTCTTGTATCAAATACCTAATGTTCCTAACGAAGCCGTTCCGTCGGGAAAAACTGAGGACGACAACGAAGAGGTTTTCCGTGAAGGCGAGCTCCCAACAATGGCTGATAATGCCAAAGCCCACTGGGATTTGGCGAATGAATATAAACTAATTGACTTTCAGACAGGTGTAAAAATTACAGGAGCCGGGTTTCCACTTTATACCGGGAAAGGAGCAAAGCTCCAACGCGCATTGATTAACTTCTTCTTGGACGAAGCTGAAAAATCAGGCTATGACGAGGTAATTCCTCCGTTTGTGGTAAATGAAGATTCCGGCTACGGAACCGGACAGCTTCCCGACAAGGAAGGACAGATGTATCATATCACTGAAGACGACCTTTACCTGATCCCTACAGCCGAGGTTCCCATCACCAACATATACCGAGATGTGATCCTCAATCTTGATAAGCTTCCGATAAAACATTGTGGCTACTCTCCTTGCTTTAGAAGGGAGGCTGGTTCTTACGGAAAAGATGTAAGAGGCCTCAATCGTTTGCACCAATTCGAAAAGGTTGAAATCGTGCAGATTTCAAGACCGGAGGAGAGCTACAAGTTGCTTGACGAAATGGTAGACCACGTGAAAGGGCTGCTCAAAAAACTTGAGTTACCGTATCGTGTCCTGAGGTTGTGCGGAGGTGATCTGGGATTCGCAGCGGCCATCACTTACGATTTCGAAGTTTACAGTGCTGCGCAAAAGCGATGGTTAGAAGTGAGTTCAGTATCCAACTTTGAGGCATTTCAAAGTAATCGACTGAAGTGCAGGTACCGCTCTGAGGAAAAGAAGACCGAATTGGTGCATACGCTCAATGGATCAGCTATGGCCCTGCCTCGAATTATGGCTGCCCTTTTGGAAAATAACCAAACAGATGATGGAATCCTTATCCCTCAGGCATTGCAGGACTACACGAAGTTTTTAAAAATTGAAAAGAAAAGATGAAAAGAGGAATCACATTATTATTCGTGCTTGGAATCATTGTATCAGGTTGCGAGCAAACCAACTTCAAAAAAGAGATCGTTAAGGTTGACTCCCTAATGGTAAAAATTGATTCGGTCGAATTGATGTACCGAAGAATCGACACTGTCGGAATGGCAGATATGAGTCAAAAATTCTCTGAAAATATGGGCTTTGTGCAGCAAGCTTATATCAACAAGAAAGATACTATGCCGAAAGAAGTAGCCCTGCTGATGTCGGACTATCGTACGCTCAAAAAACCTGCAAAAGGTTTTAATGGCAATTATCAAAAAGCGGGGAAAGAGCTCAAGTTTTCCAAAAACCAACTCTCAGACCTGAAGCACGATCTCCAAAACAATCTTTTAGACTCCATTCTCGTTCAAGATATGCTCGATGATGAAATGAAAGCAGTGGGATCTATCCAAAGTTCGGTTGAAGACCTTAAATTGAGCAGTGAATTCACCAAATCGAAACGAGCAGAGGTAGAACCGCGTATTGACAGCCTGATTCAAGTACTTAAACAAGACGAGTTATAAAACATCTTTTCTCCATATTCATCTTTTTCATCTCAATTGTCGCTTTTGCGCAAACGGGAGACGAGCAATTGGCTTCCTTTTACCTGGAGTCCGGCGAATACGAAAAAGCAAAGCTTTACTATGAGAAGCTTTACGACAAGAAGCAGGCAACAGAATACTACAAAGGCCTTTTGATGTCTTACAAAGAATTGGGGGAATTTAAAGAAGCCGAAAAGCTTATAAAGAAACAAGGGAAAAGGAGCAATTCGAATACGCTCTTTATCGACTTGGGCGAAGTTTACGAAGCGCAAGGCGAAGACGCTGATGCGTTGAAAGCCTATCGCGACGCCATTGACGCACTGCCCCAAAGCCAAGGAATCGTCATCAGAACGGCCAATGAATTTATTCGACTAAACAAGTTGGACTTAGCGCTCGAAACCTATCAAGAAGGCAAAAAACTGCTTCAAGGTCGTTACCCATTCAGTTATGAAATCGCAGGATTGTATGGTACTATGGGTGATCAGGAGCGCATGATTAGTGAATACCTGGACCTATTGGTGTATAATGAGGCTTACCTGCAGACCATCCAAAATGCTTTAAATAGGAGCATCAATTTTGAAGAAGACGATGAAGGTGTGGAAATGCTCAGGACAGAACTCTTGAGACGCGTTCAAAAAAACCCGGAATCAGTGATTTATGCAGAAATGTTGATCTGGCTTTTTCTACAAGACAAAGAGTTCAACTCTGCCTACATCCAGCTGAAAGCGCTGGATAAACGTTTGGGAGAAGATGGTCAGCGATTGCTTCAATTGGCAGGTCTCTGCACCAATAACGAAGAGTATGGCGTTGCCGAAAAGTGCTATCAGTACATTGCCAATAAAGGAAGTTCCAACCCATATTATAACTACGCACGTACAGGAGTCTTAAAATCAAAATTCCAACACCTGAGTAATGAATTTCCTCCTGACACGACGGCTCTTAAAGATTTAAGATCTGAATACGCGAGCACTTTGAATGAGCTGGGTATGAACGGTGAGACCATCGGTCTAATGCGTCAGAAGGCATTGCTCGAGGGCTATTATCTAGGTGACCTGGAAGCCGCAAATGCCACGCTGAACGAAGCCTTAGATGTCAATAACCCCACGCCTGCCATACGTGCCGAAATCAAACTCGACCTTGCCGAAGTCCTAATCGCCAAAGACTACATTTGGGATGCCTCTCTTCTCGCTTCACAGGTAGACAAAGACTTTAAAAACGATATCCTGGGGTCGAAAGCCAAATTTCTGAATGCCCGTATCAGCTATTACAACGGCGATTTTGAATGGGCTCAAGCTCAACTGGACATTCTGAAAGGGAGTACCTCCAAGCTAATTAGCAACGACGCCATGGAGCTGTCTCTGTTGATCTCTGACAACCTCAATTTGGATACTATTCTCGAGCCAATGCTCATGTTTTCTCGGGCAGACCTTAAGGCCATCCAACGCGATTACAATGGTGCAACGGCGACTCTGGATTCCATTATCACCGAATATCCCGGTCATTCATTGAAAGATGAAATTCTAATGCTGAAAGGGCGTATGGCTGAGAGCCGGTACGATTACGAAACGGCCATCACATTTTACGAGCAGGTTCTGGCAGATCACTATTTTGATATCTCTGCCGATAATGCCCTGTACCGAACTGCCGAATTGTACGAAGACAAGCTGGATCAACCAAGCAAGGCGGCAGATCTATACAAGCAGCTTATGGTAGATTTTCCAGGCAGCTTGTTCGTCGTAGAAGCTCGGAAACGATTCCGCGACATCAGAGGAGATGTGCCGAATTCCGACACACCTCGCATCATTCCCGAAAAGGTTCCC
>JGI12210J13797_10121383_pt1 | contig 35001 bp, 33 predicted proteins | sample ElkSlonscriptome_3_FD_13797 | JGI IMG/M metagenome (IMG submission 13797) | reverse complement strand
CTGGCTGACCAGATAGGCTGCGGTACCGAGCTGTTCGGTTACTCCTGAAAGCCCCCAGGCCAGCACAAGAATGAAAATTGCGTACATCATGCTGCGTGCGCCGGAAAACCAGGCGGCAACCGATTGGCTCAAACTCAAAATGCGCTGGCTGACTGACAAGGCAATCGCCATCAGGCAGCCAAGCAGAGAACCCCAGATCAAGGATTTATATGGATCGGCTGAACCTACGATTTCGCGTAGATTTTCACCCTGACCGGTTGCAGCCATACCGCCAACGACACCGGCAATCAGCGTCAGGATCGGCACGATCGCATTGATGGCCCGTTTTGGTGCCTGCTCGTCGGCCTCGACTTCATTCATGTCACTGGATGTCAGAGACGTCGCGGTTGTTGGTGGAGCAACAATGCCATCCTTGCGCGCACGCTGTTCCGCTGCACGCATCGGACCGATATCGCGGCCGGTGATGACAACGGAAAATACCAGCACCAGCGCAAGGACCGGATAGAAGCTGTACGCGATCGAGTTGAGAAACACCATATAGGCATTCAATTCGAGGCCTTCAATGCCGGATATGGCATCCCGGATCAGGCCGACTTCATACCCGACCCAGGTGGTGACCAGGGCGATGCAGGCGATGGGTGCCGCGGTTGAATCGACCAGGTAGGCCAGCTTTTCGCGTGAAACGCGCATCCGGTCGGTGATCGGTCGCATCGTGTTTCCGACCACCAGTGTGTTGGCATAGTCATCAAAGAAAATGGCCAGTCCAAGACCCACGGTGCTGACCATGGCGCGGCGCGCGCTGCTGGCAAAAACAACGATGCTTTCAACAATGCCCAGCATGCCACCATTCTTCGAGATCACGCCGACCATGCCGCCAACCAGCAGCGTGAACAACATGACCGAAGCATGATCCGGTTCGGCCAGGGCCTGCAGAATGTAGGTGTCGACCACCCGCAGCGTGGCTGTGCCGACGCCGTGCAGCGAGAAGTCCGCAATCGCCCAAGCCCCGATCCAGATGCCGAGAAACAGTGCCGGGATGACCTGGCGTAGCAGGAGGGCAAGACCGATCGCCACCAGTGGCGGCAGGATCGAGATCCAGCCGGCGTGCTCCAGCTCAGTTTGAGCCAGAACCGAGTCGGGCAGTAGCAGAAAGGATAGGGCAATGGCTATGGATGACGTGCGCGTAAAGAGCATTAGGAAGCCGTCATGTTTTTTAATATCGTATCGCCTGACGCGAAGCGCTTGCTGAGTTCTTCATGATCAGCCGGATGGTGCGGGAAACTGCGCAACCAGCGGTCCAGTAGCTGTTCGCGTTCGTCGGTTGCGTCCTTCCGTGAGGAACCCTGCCCGAGTCGCTCGGACAAACGCTTGACCTGGTAGTCCATGCGTTGCTTGCGGTCTTGCTCGGGTGTTTCCAGCCCGGACAGTGTTTCCATTTCGATGACGACTTGCCGCGCCTGTTCGGTCAGTTCGTCAACCTGGGCGCGCAGTGCACTCAAGTCACTGGACGGGTCACAGAAATGCATCAGTCTGTTGGCGAGCGCATCGGCTACTGGATCATTGTCAGGCCATTCCAGCTTGGGTTGGTTGACCGGACCATTGGCCTTGTCCAGTTGCGTCCAGCACTGCTGCAGCGCTTCGGCAAGGGCGATGAGCTGCTGTGATTGAATCGCCTGATGCTGTTGGTCGCGTTCTGAAATGCGCTCATGGAAGCGGGCAACCGCTTGATTGAAGCGTTGATTCAAACCTGCTGGAGCTGCCAGTTCGCTCCATTGCTGTTCCAGTCCAGCCAGGGGTCCGGCGGCGTTGTCGAGCGTCTCAACATCGCTTTCTGCGAGTTCTTCGGCCTGCTTGCAAAGTGCTTTCAAGGTGGTCAGTCGTTCCTGATCCTGTTCCTTTTGCTGCTGGCGCTCCTGCTTCAGTTCGGAAAACAGCGGATCGATGGGCTGGCGAAATTCATTCCAGAGCTGCTGGTCGATTTTGCGTCTGGCCGGTGAAATCTTCTTCCATTCAGCCTGAAGGGCCTTGGCCTGCTCGATCGCGCTATCCCGGTCCTTGGCATGCTCCAGTTTGCGTGCTTCGGCGACCAGTCGACGCTTATCCTGCTCGCTTTGCTCGAACTGCGCATCCAGCCGTGATGAAATACGATCCATCAATGAACGAAGCTCACCGGCCATCCGGCCGCGTTGCTTGGGCGGCAATGAGTTCAGATTGCGAATTGCGGTTCGTGCCGCGCGCTGATAGCGAATCAATTGACTTCGCTCGGTGTCCTGAGCTTCAGCGACTGGTTGAGCTTCTTCCAGAAACACCTCGAGCTCTTCCAGCGACGATTGCTGAACTTCACTCCGTTTGTCCAGGAATGGCCTGGCCGCTTCGAATGCCTTCTGTGTGGCGTTCTGGAAGCGACGCCACTGGTTGGCTGGAGCAGCAAACTTGCGTTTCGATTGACCCGCGGTTTCCTGTTCATCCAGGGCTTTCCATCGTTCGCGCAATTCTTTCAACCGGGCAGTGACTGCGTCGGGATGTAGTGTTTCGACGTCGATCTGTTCGACATGTTCGATGAGTCGCTCGCGCAGTTCGTTATTCGACCAGTGCTGCCAGTTTCGCAGTTCACGGACCTTGCCGCTCAAACGACTCAGCCGTCCACTGATCTCTGACGATCGATGTTTCTTCGGTATCCGGTCGAACAGGCTGTGCGCGTTGCCAAGCCTGGTCTGAGCCAGCGCCACATCGCCTTCCTCGATGACGTGTTTCAGTTCATCCAACGCCGTATCGAGTTGCGCCAGCAGTTCAGGTCCAGGATCTTTGGTTGCTTCTTTGCGAGCAGCAGGCTGTTTCGCGGGCTTAGTGCTCGCTGTGGCCATCAGACGACTCTGATGTTCCTGCCAGAGCGCATCGAAGCGCTGCTTGATGTCGACATGATTGGCGTCAGGCTGGGTCGATGACCACTGCTGGTCGAATTGATGTCGAAGTGCATTGGCCCGGGAATTCAGTTCAGAGCGGTTGGTATCGCCCGGCGCTGACAGCAGCACCTGCAGTTCATCGGCCAGTCTGCTCAGCGATTGATTGGCCTCCTCGATGGCGTTGTCGGACGCATCAGGTTTAGGGCGACGGCGTTCATCCATTGCCAGCTCAACCACGTGCAGCGTCGTTTGAAAGCGACGGACCAGTGCCGGCTCAGGATCGTTCAGCTGCTGCCATTGGCGTTGAATTTGTTCTAGTTGCTTTGCACGGTTATCCGATGCTGCGCCGCGTGCCAGTTGTTCAAGTTGTTCCAGTAGCCTGAAGGCCAGGGCATTGCTGGCTTCCCGGTCGGTATCACTTTCCGATGTTGCCTGCAGCTCGGCGAGGCGATGCAGCACGGCCTCCTGACGCCGCTTGTTTTTTTTTCGCAGCTGCTGGCTGATCCGTTTCAGGGTTGAAATCTGATGAATACGTTTCAGGAGTCGATCGGCCAGTCCATCATCGGGCTCGCTTGCGAAGCAATCGCCGAGGGATCCCTGTGCTTCGATCCGAAGGAGAGCGGCTTCGCGCAGCTCGAGATCTTGAGCAGACCGGGCCAGCGTGCGCAGCCATTTGTTGTCCTGGATGGATTCGAGCCAGCGCAGCCGGTCAGCCAGATGGCCGTCGGCCTTTGAATCCTGCACGGCGCGGATCAACCACTGGTCGGCAATCGACCTGAGGTCGGTGTCGGGATCATTCATGCTCGTCTTCAGCCACTGGTGCTGATGGTCCAGGCGGCGGAGTGCGGCCAGTCGAACCTGAGGGTCCTGATCGTGATGGGCAATGGTCGAGAGCTGCTCGAACAGGCGCTCGTCCTGGTCTTCACGAACCGATTGCAGTCGAACTGCTGGATCCTTGTGCTGCCAGCGCGGTCCGAAGAGTCGTTCTTTGATGCCCATGCGTTTTCTTGAATTGAAGTTGAGTTACTGAGCCAGCTGACGAACCATGCTGAAACCTGCAATCCAGGTGCCAATTGCCGAACCCAGGTTGGCCAGGAAAAACACCAGGAATACGCGCGCTACCCGGTTGCGCCACCAGCCCGACCACTGCACCACGTCGTCTCGCAGTGACTCGAAATCAGCCACTTTGGGCTTGCGCAGCCAGGCCTCGACGGCACCGGTGACCATGCCTGCACCAATGGTTGGATTCAGGGACGTAAATGGCGCGGCGCACAGGGCCGTGATGATCGTCAATGGATGGGCGCGCGCAATCAAGGCGCCCAGCGCGGAGAGACCGCCGTTGATGATAACCCAGGTCAAGACGAGCGATAATCCAAGCTCTGGGCTGCGCACGAAGCCAATGGCAAAGCCTGTCACTACAGCAACCAGAATCAGCCAGGGGAGGATTTTCCAGACCTTTGAGGGTGGTGGCAGCTCATTCAAACGGCCAACCTCGCGCACCGGAATGCTCGGCTGCTGAAGCGCTTCGGCGAGCCCATTCAGGTGACCAGCGCCGACCACGGCGAGCACGCGCCGTCCCGGGCTGTTTTCATTTTCCTGTCGTAGACGCGCGGCCATGTATTGATCACGTTCGGCAATCAGGCCCTCGAACAGTGCCGGGGACTGGGATGCGAATTCACTGAAGGTTTCGTTCAGGATGTCGCCCTGTTTGAGGCGCTCGATGTCTTCCTCGGCGATCTGTTCTCGCGAAAACACCGAAAAAATCATGCCGTTGGTCAGCACCCAGCGCTGCCACCAGCTCAACTTGCTGCTGGTGCGCTTCAACGTGATGCCGATCTCACGGTCGATCAGCTGGACCGGTAATTGATGTTCGTCAGCGACCTGCATCGCCATTTTCATTTCAGCACCCGGTTCGATGCCGAACTGTTCGGCGATGCGGCGTTGATAGGCTGACAGGGCCAGACTGGCCATCATCATGCCGGCTTTGCCTTGGCGGATAATGGCAAACAGGTTCATTTCACGCCATGCGTTCTCATCGGTCAGGGCGCGGTGACGCGACGGGCACAGTTCAATCGCGACAGCGTCGAATTCACCCTGGTCAATGTGGTGACGCACGGCATCTACGCTTGCCTGGGATACATGGGCAGTGCCGAGCAGCGTGTAGTCCACTCCATCCCGGTTGATTTCAATGACAGGCTCGTCGGCAAACGCGATCGAATCTTTTGCGGCTTTGTCGTCTTGTGCCAGCGGAGGGCTTTGCTGCATGGAATGATCAGACCGATTTCAGATGGTGCATTTTAGCAGCCATCTGGAGGCAGTTCGACGCCCTGATCATCAGTGAAGCTGCCGGTTTGAAGGTTGAAATCAGCCTTGATTGGTGGCTTCGATCAATTCCGATGCGCGATCCGGCGTAATCATGACCTGCATCGATCGAACCCGCTCCAGCCAGTCATTGGCGCGCGCTTCGAAGGTTTCGTCGCCGGCTGCTGCACGAAAGGCCTGCTCAGCTACGTTGTAACGATCGAGATTGAATGCTGCGACCCCGACAAAATAGTGAATCTGGGAACGTTGCTCGTCGGAGGAAAGCTCCAGCGCTTGTTGAAGCACGTCGAGTGCAAGCTGATATTCCATTCGATTCAGGTGCATCTGGCCGAGCATGCGCATCGCCTGGATATCAGCGGTTTGCTCGATGCTGTTGCTCAGCACGCGGACAGCCTGGTCATGTTCGCGCGCCAATGCCCAGAACGTGGCCAATAGCATCTGGGCGTCCAGATCGTCTTCGATGAGACCGTCTTCAAGATCCTGCTCATACAAGCGTGAGGCTTTCTCTGGAATTTCGAGATAGGCATAGAGCCGCGCCATTTCGGTCAGCTGGGACTCCGGCATGGAGTCAATCATCCGCGCGTAGCTCAGGCCCCCGAGTCCTGCCGAATAATTGTCTTGCTGCATGTAGATATTGGCAAGGTAACGCCACCAGCTTTGTTTGAGCGGATTGATGTTCAGCGCTTCCAGCAGCACACGCCGGGCCTGGTCAATTTCTTCATCCAGCAAATAGGCATAAAACAAGAAGTCGACCCATCGCTCGTTTCGGTCGGGCAGGTCAATGATCAGCTCCAGGTTCGCGGCGGTATCGCCGTACTGCTTGAGCTGAAAATGCGCATAGGCAATCAGGAATATGCCGTGCGGCCTGGGCGGCTGTTCTGCAATGGCGCGCCAGCGCTCCAGCTCTGCAAGCGCTGGTTCGAATTGTTCCTGCACAATCAGCAGTTGGGCGCGCAGGTAACGGAGGCTGGTCACCAGACGAGGCGTCAGCTTTTCAGGTTCAATTGAAAGTGCTGTATCCAGGTTGTTGAGAGCAGTGGCATAGTCTTCCTGCTCGATCTGGAACGCGGACAGCTGCTGAAGCACGATCGCCTGATCAAAGGGCCGGCTGCCAAGTCCATCGGCCAAGTCCTGAAGTTGATCAATCGCCAGGTCAATCTGCCCTTCGTCGGCCAGCTCGATCGCGGCCATCACGCGTGTGTAGGTGTTGTCTGAAATGCGCGGTTCGGCCATGGCCGGGTTGCACCAGCTCAACCCCAGAAGCACCAGCAGGGCAATCCATGGTTGTGCGCTACTGTGCTGCATCATCCAGGGAAAACTCAAGGGTAGTGCGAGCCAGGACGGCAATCGCTTGACCATCCTTGAACTGTGGACGGAAGCGCCAGCGATACACCGCATTGCGCGTGGCTTGGTCAAACATGGCAGCTGGTTCGGAATCGATGATGCGCACCGACGTCACCGAGCCATCGGTGCCGATCACCATTTCTACAGTCACAAAGCCTTCGATGCCCTGCATCAAGGCGCGTCGCGGATACTGTGGAGGCAGTTGGTTGATTGCAGTCAGGTCTTCCATCAGCACATAATCCATCTGCACCGCATTACCGCCACTGCCATCAACCAGGCGCTGGCCGAGGCTGATGCCGGTATCCAGGTCCAGTAGATTGTCAATCGATAGTGCCGTGACTTCCATCGGCAATGGCTGAACGCTCTGCAATTCTTCGAGCTGTTCCAGATCGGGTGGTGGTTCGTCGATTTCCGGTTTCGGCGGCGGTTCACGCCGTCGGTCCTTGGTCTGGGTCTGAGATTCGATCGTCATGCTATCGAACTGAATCGCCATCATGTCCGGTAAATCAAGCGCATTGCCGCGCTGCTTGTCGGCCATGAATGCCATGACCACGAACAGGCTGAAACAGATCAGGCCGGCGCCGGTCGCAATGGCCACAAGCTTGATCATGACTCGGTCGGTTCTGCAGCGGCTACGGCCACTTTGGCCGCTCCGGCCAGACGGGCCTGATCCACAACTTCGATCAGAATGCCGGTGCGCGAGTCCTTGTCCGACAAAATAACCACTGCAGCCGAGGGGTTTTCGATCAACTCCCGCTCGATCACGCTGCGCAAGCGGCGCAGGTCGATGCGCTGTTTGTCGATCCATATATCGCCGTTTTCGGTCACGGCAACCAGCACGTTGGTCGTGGGATCGGCTACAGCCGTTTCTGCCGCGGGGCGATTGATATCGACGCCCGGAAACTTGACAAAGGTCGAGTTGACCGCAAAAAACACCAGCAGTATGAATACCATGTCGATCAACGGTGTCAGGTTGATCGCGGCATTGCCGCCCTGTTCGCGTGTATGCAGCTTAAGCATCGCCAGTATCGGGCTGCTCGAACAAATTGGACAGGCGCGTGCGCTCGTGTTCGACTTTGCCCTGCAAATGACTGGCAAAATAGACGCCGGAAAGGGCGGTCACCAGGCCGGCCATGGTCGTGATCAGGGCTTCGGAAATCCCTTCGGCCATGCCGCGCACGTTGCCGGTACCGTACACGGTCATGATCTCGAAAATCTTGATCATGCCGGTGACGGTGCCTAGCAGGCCCAGCAGCGGCAATACGGCTGTCAGCATGCTGATCGATTCAACCGACTGGTTCGTGCTGGCCTCGAAGCGGTTCAGCAGGCTGTCCTTGACCCGGCCACGGACCGGGGGATCCATCGGCGGACGCTGACGCCAGCTACTCAAGTAGCGCTCGCGCAGTCGCGGCAATTGCCGCAGCATGAACCAGTAACGCTCGAGTATCAGTGCCCACATCAGCAGGGTGGCCAACGCGATGACCCACATTACCGTGCCACCGGCATAGAACAAGCTGTTGAGGCTGTCGAGCAGCTCATTCATGCGGGCAGGCCCGGATCATACTTGGCGTAGATGCTGGCGCTTTCTTCGTCCAGCAACGCGACCATGCGGTTGGCGCGGCTGTGCAGAAAGCTGTGCAGCAATAGCAGCGGAATGGCGACAGCCAGCCCCAGCTGGGTGGTGACCAGCGCCTGTGAAATGCCGCCCGACATCAATCGAGGGTCGCCGGCACCGAACAATGTAATGATCTGAAAGGTTTCGATCATGCCGGTCACGGTGCCGAGCAGACCCAGCAGCGGGCTGACGGCAGCAAAAATGGCCAGTGTGGCCAGGCCCCAATGCAGTTTGTTGCTCGCGCCGGATACAAATTCATCCAGGCGCGTGGCCAGCACTTCGCGGTCGCCGGCATTCGTGGCCGCAATTGATCGCAGCTTGCCCAGCATGCCGCTGGCCCGGTCAGACGCACTCTGCTGACCACGATTGAATGTGCGCTGCAGCCAGAGCAGCGCAACCAGGCGGTACAGGCCCAGGGCCAGGCCAATGGCTCCCAGCAACAGGATGATGTAGCCGATCAATCCACCTTGTGCGACCCGTTGTTCAATGGTCGGGCTCTGCAGAATCATGCCCAGGATTGCACCGCGTGACGGGTCCACGCTGATCGGCATGAACCGTTCATCGGCATTGCTGAAGTTGATCAGTTCTCGGCGATTGACCTGTTCAGGCTGCTGCGCCAGTGCGAGGAAGCGCTGCGTTTCCGGCAGATAGCGAAGATAACTGCCGGAAGCGATCGCGCTGAATGCGCCGATGCGCGTCACTTCGGTTGTTGCTGCCTCGCCATTACCAGCGATAATGTCCTGTTCAAAACTCACAACGCGCCCGTTCTGAGACATCTCTTCAAGCAGCGCCAGCCACAGCGACCTGAGCTGGTCCATCGAAGGAATCCCGGTACTGTCGACCAGTTCATTCAAGGGCTGGTGACGATCAGAAATCTGCCCGGAGACCAGTGAACCCTCGATCATGCTCAGCGCATCGATCGAGATTTGACTGACCACGGCAAAGAAATCGTCCAGGTCTCCGGTTTTATCCGAGAGCTCGGTTTCCAGGTCGGCCAGACGGTTCTCACCCTCTTCGTAGGCCAATCGGAGTTGATCCGCCAACGCTTCAGCCTGGATCCGCTCGGCTCGAACCTGCTCCAGCAGCGCCTGTTGTTGATCGCGCTGCTGCTGAAAGCGTTGTTCCCGCGCGCGAAGATTCTGCATTTCTAGGCTGCGCTGCTCGCGCACCTGCTGAATCAATTCATCGATGGATTGCGGCCCGCTGACAGCGGGTTCCGGTGATTGAGCCGCTTCATCCTGGGCCACGGCAAGCTGCAAATGCAGCAGGCAGGCCAATGCCAACAATCTCGAAACGTTCATGGCTGGCCTCCCGGTGTCGGTAAGGGGAGTCGAACCAGGTCAGGGGGTGCCTGCTGTCGAGCCATGCGAATCGCCTGGGTGACCGATTCGGTGAATTCATCCGGCAATCGATGCCAGCGCTCATTTTCGAAATCCCAGATTCCGACTTGCTGGCGATCGAGCGTAAGGTAGTACAGGGCAGTCCGCCCCAGGCGTAAAAAATCGACCGTCAATTGCTGCCCATCAAGTTCAATCAGGCCTTCGTAGGCTTCGAGCGTTTGACCGTATTCCGCTTCGATGATGTAGGCCTCGATCAACCGGCGGTATTTTTCGGCCATATCGACGTCGGCCCGTTTGAGCAGGTCGTCGAGAGCCGCGACGCGTGCTGCGCGTTCGTCCGGTAGAAACGGCAGATCGAGACGGACAAATTCTGAAATGACGCGCTGCATTTCCAGCAATAGCGGGACCAGATCGCGACGGATCGCTTCCAGCTCAGTCAGGTCTTGTTCGATGCGCAGCTGTTCAGCAGCCTGACTGTCGAGCATCTCCTGCAGGTTCCGGTTGTAGCCATTGAGATCTTCGAGCCGGCGTAGTTCCGATCGATATTCGGCCAGCAGATCCAGCGTTTGGTTATCGAGCTCGTCGACACGCGCCTGTGATTCACTGAGTGTCTGCTGCATGTCCTGCTGCTCGTCCAGCGCCTGTTCCACCGTCTGTGCCGAAACGGTTCCGATACCCACTGCGATCAACAGTGAGGCTAATCCACGACGCGGTCTGATATCCATGTCATTGAGTATAGACACTTTTTTCTGAGAATGCAGCTGGTATTGCTGCTGGTCGAAATTCAAACTTGTACGGCTGCATCAATTCTCATTCTTGCAGCAGGCTGATTCTCCCAGCCAGAAAAAGGGCTGCCAGCGCGTGCCTGGATGACGGAGTTGGACGGATATACCTTGTAATCTGAAGCGGTAAATTCGTTAGACTTTACGTTCATCATTATCAACCTGGAGCCAAAATCATGACGCATACACCGCACGAACTTGCCGAGGAATTTCCAGAACACAAACAGAAAATTCATGATCTCAAGTCCAGCGATGCGCATTTTGCGCGCCTGGCCGATGAGTATCACAAGTTGAATCGAGAGATTCATCGCATGGAGACCCGGGTCGAGCCGGTGACCGATGAAACCGAAGAGCGCAAGCGCCTGCAACGCGTCCATCTGAAAGATCAGATAGCTGCCTACTTGAAGTGATCCGAATTCCAGCTGCAGTACCGTCTGCTGGCCTTCAGTAAAGTGTCGAGCGAAACCTCGAGCGAAAAGCCGTTCGCGGCACCCTGTCGGCAGCTTCGCGTTGCCGAGCCGCTGAGCTGGCTGGTCAAGGGCTGGCGGGATTTTCGTGCCAGTCTGACGATCAGTCTGGTCTATGGCCTTCTGATCTTTGCGATCAGTATTGCTGTATCGCTGCTGGCCTGGATTTTTGGGCGCTATATGCTGGTGGTGGCCATGTTGTCAGGCTTTGTCATCATTGCGCCGTTGCTGGCAACGGGACTGTACTCGATCAGTCGTCAACTGGAGCGCGGTGAGCAACCCTCCTTACCTCGTTCAATGGCCAGGATGCGGCATGCGCTGCGCGATTCGATGGTGTACGCGCTGATTCTGCTGGTGATCTTTCTGGTTTGGGTACGGGCCGGTGCGATGGTTCATGTGTTCTTTCCGGTCAAGCTGGAGCACGGCCTGATGAGTCTGATTGCGTTTTTTGCGATCGGGAGTGCTGTTGGTTCGATCTTTGCGTTGGTCAGCTTTGCCGCATCGGCTTTTTCCCTGCCGATGATTGTGGATCGAAATGTCGACATGGTGACGGCCTGCGTGACCAGCATCAATGCCGTGCTGCGAAATAAACGAGCGATGCTGGTCTGGATCGGGTTGATCGTGTCACTGACCGGCCTGGGATTTGCAACGGCAGGATTCGGACTGATTCTGGTCATTCCCTTGCTGGCCTATGCGACATACCACGGCTATGTTGCGACCATTGATGGTGAGCAATGGCCGCCGTCACCAGGCTGACCCTGTGCTGATTTTGACGCAACGCCGGGTGCCGAAATCAATTGGAGAAACCCGATGACCAAACAATCCATTGGCCTGGCGCCAACGCTGTATCAATATTTGCTGGAGCATTCGGCAACAGAGCATCCACTGCTGAAGGAGCTTCGAGAGGAAACGGCCAAACTGCCTGAATCGAATATGCAGATTGCACCCGAGCAGGGCCAGTTCATGGCACTGATGGCACGCTTGATGGGCGCGCGGCGTTACCTCGAAGTCGGGACTTTTACCGGTTACAGTGCATTAGCCATGCTACTGGCCATGCCTTCGCAAGCCCAGGCCGTTTGTTTGGATATCAGCGAAGCGTGGACCCGGGTTGCGCAGAAATACTGGATTCGTGCGGGCGTAGCAGATCGGATTCAGCTTGAAATCCGGCCAGCTGCCGACAGCCTTGATGCACTGATCAAGGCCGGCTGGACGGGTGATTTCGATCTCGCGTTCATCGACGCCGACAAGTCCGGTTATATCGAATATTACGAACGCTGTATTGAACTTGTCCGTATCGGAGGTCTGGTTCTGATCGACAACACGCTGTGGGACGGTGCGGTGGCAGACGAACATGAGCAGGACAGGGATACCCTTGCGATTCGTGCCTTCAATCAGCATGTCGCCCGAGACGACCGGATCGATCTGTCGATCCTGCCGCTGGGCGATGGTTTGACGCTGGCTCGAAAGCGAGCCTGAGATCAGGCCGCTTTTCGCTGAGCTTTACGCGAGCGCGAAGCGTTCCCGGCGTGATTCTTGCCCGCGTTGCGGCGGGACGATCGGCGTTTACTGTTTTTTCCAGGCCTGGCCTTGTTCGCAGCAGTCCGCGTATGACCGCCACGTCCGCCACCGCCACCCTTGCCGCGACTTGACTTGGCATTGTGATTCAAAGGCTCGGTGGGTTCATAGCCCTCAATCTGCCGGGTCGGGATTTCCACCTTGACCAGCTCGCGAATAGCTTCGAACCGACCGTGCTCGGATCCCGAAACCAGTGAGACAGCCAGCCCCTCGCGTCCGGCACGCCCGGTGCGACCGATCCGGTGAACGTAGTCTTCGGCGACTTCCGGAATGTCGTAATTGACCACGTGCGGAAGCTGTTCGATATCGAGTCCTCGTGCAGCAATATCAGTGGCGACCAGCGCGCGCACCTTGTTTTGCTTGAACTCCTTCAGTGCGCGGGTTCGAGCACCCTGGGTCTTGTTGCCGTGAATCGCGCTGGCTGTGATGCCGTCAGCAATCAATTGTTTGGTCAGGCGGTTGGCACCATGTTTTGTGCGAGTAAACACCAATACTTGCTGCCACTGGTTGCTGCCGATCATCCAGGACAGCAGTTCACGTTTGCGATTCTGGTCAACCTGGATGGCTTGCTGTGCAATGGCTTCCACTGTTGAGTTTGGCGGAGCGGTTTCGATGCGCACCGGATCGTTCAGAAAACGTCGGGCCAACTGTGTGATCTGCTTCGAGAACGTGGCTGAAAACAGCAGTGTCTGCCGCTGATCGGGCACGCTGTTGAGGATGCGCTCTATGGCAGGTAAGAAGCCCATGTCCAGCATGCGGTCGGCCTCGTCAAGCACAAGATATTGCAGTGCATCCAGGTTCACGCTGCCGCGTTGCATCAAGTCAATCAGGCGTCCCGGTGTCGCGATCAGGATATCAACCCCTCGCTTGAGCTTGTTGATTTGCGGGTTGATGTTGACCCCGCCGAATACCGCAAGGCTGCGGCAAGACGTGAATCGGCCCAGGTCCCGGAAATTCTCGTGGACCTGTGCGGCAAGTTCGCGTGTCGGCGTCAAGATCAAGGCCGCGGGCTTTGTGTGGCGGCCTTTTTCGGCTGCAAGATGATTCAGGATCGGCAGTGCAAATGCTGCGGTTTTTCCAGTGCCGGTTTGCGCACTGGCCATGACATCCTGACCGTCAAGAATAACGGGTATGGATTTAGCCTGTACGGGTGTGGGGGCTGAAAAGCCCTGCGCATCAATAGCGCGCAAAAGATCGGCCTTGAGGCCGAGAGATTCGAAAGACATAATGATTTCCTTGTCTGCCAAGGCTTGAACGCATTCACTTAGGAATGCTGAAGAACAGATCGGGGAGGGGCCTTGGTCGAAAATCACATCCGCGAAAGGTGCATTACATTCAGTGGTAATGCGGAGCGCACCTTACCACAGTTATCGTCTAATTCATAGCAGGGAGCCACTCCAGACTCGTCACGGGCAATGAATACGTCTCTCAAACAACTGGGACACTCAGCCGATGTGCCGAATTGCCGGTCCATGGTTCGCTGTGAGCGGGGCTGAAAGTTGCAATGGCCGATGCGCAGTTGGCGGGTCGATGATGGTTAAACTGGCTTCGTTCGTGATCACTAGCGCGTGATAAAGCATTAGCCGCTGCTTGGGCAGCGGCCGGCCAGTATGCGTTGAGGCCTCATAAAGCAGGCCGTTGACATGCCTTGGCTCAAAGGCGATCCAGCATAGCTTGTCGAAAATTTCGGAATGAAACCATGCGGCTTTCCGGATGATTGACTCGCTCGCCGATTTCCAGCGCTCGATCAATGGTTTCAATGGCTGCAGCAGGCTGATCGGCGCGGGCATAAGCAATCGCACGGTAGGCCACTGTCTCCGGACGATAGGGGTGGCGGAGTTCCAATTCATCGAATACTGCGGTTGCTGCCTGTTGCTGTCCGGATACAAATAACTGTACTGCGGCCAGCCCCAGTTCCATCGACTGTGGTACAAATCGCCAGCCCAGTTTGCCCTGTTGATCCGAAAACCACTCAGCTACGCCCGCAGGTCCCGCCTGCTCGACGCTTTGCATCATGTGCTCGGCCTGTTGATAGAACGGGAACAATACTCGTATGGCATCGTGAAGGCTGATCGGCACGTTGGTAAAGTGATTTTCACTTGGAAAAACTGTATGGCTCCATTCCAGTCCTTCTGGCGCCAGATCAGTCAATAGTTCCGCGTAGAGCGCACCGTCCGGTACGGTCGCACCACCATCACCTTCTCCCACGCTCAAGTATAGAAAGGTGTCCAACGACGGATTTGATTCAAGCCGCGTCCGTGTCCGTTCAAACAACACCCGTTCGGCTACCCAGGTGCTGGTGCCAACCGCAATATGGGCATCAAACACACTGGCATCCCGCAGCATCTGATTGATTGTTACAACGCCGCCAAAGGAATGGCCAAATAAGATACGACGCCCCGACGTTCGATAGCTTGCGTCGATGATAGGTAACAATTCATCGTTCAGATGGTCCAGAAAGCGGTCACCTGATCCGGTAAACGGGTAGCCGGGATCCTCTTTCGGAACAAAATCCCGGTTCCGATTTACGTTGACAATGCCAATAGTGATGAACGCTGGAATTCGTCCCCAACGTGTATGAAAATCCAGCGTGGATGCAACCAGATCAAAATTCCAGTCGGCGTCGGTGACGAAGAACACTGGATAGCGGGCGTCGGGGTTATCAAGATAGCCCTGCGGTAATCGAACGAGGACTTCGCGTGTTTCATCCAGTATCTCGGAGTACAGGGAAAGGTTCAGCGTTCGATTATCGCGGGCTTCGGTTTGTGCCCAGCTGTTGTTCGAACAAGGCACCAGCAAGGCCAGTATCAGGATTGTTTTTATGCTTGTGGTCAAGCGCATGAGCATCGCTCCGTAGCGGACATCCTGCGATACTAATTTTGGCCAGTCGGATTGTCTTGGAAAATCCTATTAGCAGGTGTCAAACCACTCCGCGAAGGCCGTGGGAGAAACCCCTATGCGCTGACGAAATGCATTGGTGTAGTGCGCCTGGTCGTAAAAACCGCAATCCAGGGCGATGGATGATATCGGGCGTCCGGCTGTCTGCAGCTGGGCCTTGCTCATTTCAAGCCGACTGCGCAACAGGTAATCGTGCGGTCCGCAGCCGATCAACCGCCGAAACAGGCGATGAAATGTAGGCTTCGAGATGCCTGTCAATTCAGCCAGTGAATCCAGGTTGTTGCTGGCACTTGCAGGTCCGTGCATGGAGTCAAGTACCTTGCCGATTGGTATGCGGCCGATCACCGGTTCTGCGTTTGGCGAAGTGGTGCTGTAGTGCCTGGCAATATGGCTGCCAATTGCATTGATCAATTCGTCTGCTGCAGGCTGATCCTGCGGCCAAACCCGACAGAGTTCGTACAGTGCGCCTGCATATTGGGCCAGCTCACTGTCCTGAAATCGAAATATCCTCTTTACATGCCGGCCACGAATACCAGCATTCAAAGCATGGCGTTCGATCAAGTCGCCACCGATATGAAGATGCATGACCTCGACCAAACGGCCATGCCATTCGATGTGCTCTGATTCGCCGGCAGGATACAGACCGAGCTCACCACGACCAAAATAGGCAGAGTCACATCCGTGACGACTATTGCGGACTACTTTGACGGCCTGCTCGGGAAAGAACGACAACACATGGTAGCGCCGATAAGGTTGTTGCAGCGAGCATCCACTGGAGCGGTTCAGTTCGATGCTCCAATCCTTGCCGTTGAATGGGCGCGCAGTCAGCATGCCTTGAAGCTCAAGATCCTCGAACAGTCGTGCGCGGGAAAGAATATGACTCATCGGCTTCCGTCTGTTTGCAATGCGCGCGCTGAATACCTTCGCAAATGGGCTCGTCGTTGGTATGAAATGATCAACAGGTTAGAGCATAACGTGGGCTTGCAACGAGCGATATGTGCTCTTGGTCATAGCGACTCGCGAATTGCTGGCAGTTCAGTGCGCTCAGGCTGAGATTGTAATTTCTCGTCATGTGCTAGTTGCAGGCGCAACGTATCGAGCAGATGATTGATTTTATTGAGCAAGCCGCTGTAATCGTTCAAGGCATTCGTCGCACCATTCCACAATTGTGGCGTATTTCATCAAGCCCAGGCGCAGGGTGCAGTGAGAAAAAAAAGATTCGGCATCCAGCTGGTCAGGAAACCGGGGATCCTGCGCCTGCCAGTGATGTTCGATGGTAGCCAATTCTTCGCTGTGCTGAATGAACTCATCACGCAGCTCGAGCAGAAAGGTCTGCTGCTGATCGAAAGGCAGCGCATTCAAGAACCCGACTTGCGCCAGCCAGCTCAATCGGTCTGTATGAACCTCGGGGCCATCCGTCAGCCACTGCTGCAAGGCTTGATCGCCGCTGGGCGTCCGACTGTAGATTTTGCGCGGTGGGCCCTGGCTGGAAGGTTTTCGGTAGCTGGTCAACAGGCCCTTGCTTTCCAAGCGCTTCAGTGTTGGATAGATCTGGGCCAGATCGGCCGACCAGTAATGTCTCAGCTGCTGTTCGAAATCCCGTTTCAGATCGTAGCCACTGGCCGGCTGATTCAACATGCCGAGCAGGATGTGCTGCAGGCTCATCCGGCTTGCTGGAGTGCGCCAGCGGTCTGGGTCCTGTATTTCCGCATCCAGATCGACGTAGCCGGTATGCCGATCAAGGCAGGCAGTATCCAGGGCAATACTTGCCAGATGCCGGTGAGCTCGAGCGGCAGGATTCGGCCCATACCGAATACGGCAAACGCAGTATGAAAGGCAATGCCGCAGCCCAGCATGGCGTTCAGATGTTCCAGCAGCCACTTGCGTGGCTCGTGGTTAGCCGATGGGCTGATCACCTGCAGAATGCTCCAACCATTCAATATGCCAATGGGCGAGAGTGCATACAGCACGATGGCGTTGTCGGGTTGCCAGTAGAGTGCCCAGCCAACGATGAACAGACTCGAGATAATTGCACTCCAGGCTGAAAGCCGACGATAGGGCGTATTCAGTTCGGACAAGTCCGACTTGTGCTTCAGGACCGCGATGCCATGGCTCAGAATCACGCCTGTGAACAAGGCGATATAGCCTAGAAAGATCAAGAATGACCATCCTTCGATATTCTCTGAAATCGATGCGCCGCTCAGTACCGCATCAGTGATTCGCACGACGACAGATAATCCGGCACCCGCAACGACTACTATCGCTGAATAGCGGAATACCCGACCCGCCGTTTTATGGATTGAACTGCCTTTTCGGCTGAACACCGGTACCCAGAACGCTGCCAATCCGATAAACCCGGCCACGATATGCAGCCATCGATTCCATTCCAGTGCGTAATCCATTGTCTGACTCCCCGTGTTCACGTTGGTATATAACTTCTTATATAGTAAATCATTGATTCCGTCAAGCCCGGGTCTTGGCCGGGTGGTGCTTTGGTTGTTGTGAAAGGGTTTCGAAACGACGTAACGACCAAGCGATGAACTGGAATATCGTTCCTCCGCAGGATTGACAGAGTACTCCTCAGCGGAAATCCAATGCGATTCAGATCGGTATTCCCGTACACTGCCCCGATGAAATTGAGCACCTTGTATCAATCGCGCCTGTTGGAATTGAATCGAACGCCGTTGAATCACGGCAGTCTGGATGCGGCCACGCATTCGGCGCGCGGTCAGGACGCCCTGTGTGGTGATGATCTGGTGATCGAACTGGCACTGGATGAAGGCGGAACCATTATCAATGCAATGTGGCACGGCCAGGCGTGCGCGATTACCAGCGCTTCAGCTTCGCTATTGACCGAGTGGATCGTCGACAGGAATGTAGGCGCCGTCCAGGCGGGCTTCCATCAGTTCGAACAGATGTTGACCGACCCGGGGGTCGCGATCACGGATGATCTTGGTGAGATCAGCATGTTGGCTGCAGTGGCTCACTATCCATCACGTGTCAAGAACGCGCTGTTGCCCTGGAAAACGACGTTGGATGCTTTGACCGCGGCTGTTGATTCAGCGGTCTAGCTTGAGCAAGAGACCATGTGGTCGATCAACAGTGCGTAAGTCGATATTGATTCTGATTGTGCTGGCGGTGATCTGGACCTGGATCCAGTCGCCGGATAGCACGCACAGTGAGCAACTCCAGCAGGCACTCGGGTCATCAGGTCCAGCCATGGCCGGTCTGGCAATCCATCGTCAGCCTCGGCAGATCGAGCTGGATGCTGTTCCTGCACTGGGAATCAGCGACTACACGCTTCAGCTTCGAGCCGAGTTCGGGCTCGTCGCCCGCGTGCTGGGGAGACAGGATTACCGCTGGGATCGCTGGTCGGATCTGTCACCGCTGGACCTGGCGCTGGGCTGGGGCCCGATGAGCGATTCGGAAGTGCTGTCGGAGATCAATATTGCTCAAGGCGGACGCTTTTACTCTTGGCGCGTGCAGCAGTTCCCGATCGCGCGTGAACTGATCGAACAGCATTCGGCCAACATGCACATCATTCCTTCCAGTCCTGAGCTGCTGAAACTGCTGCGAAAGGCAAAGCAGGGCGATCAGCTGCGGCTTTCCGGTTACCTGGTGGATGTCGATCGTGCGGATGGTGCGTACTGGCGAACGTCGCTGCGGCGCGAGGATACCGGTAATGGTGCCTGTGAAATCTTTCTGGTGACTTCGGCAGACTGGCTGTAGAGCAACGGCCTGCCGTCAGTCCCGGTAGCGCGACAACAGCCCCTGGTAGGCATCAGTCCGCCGATCGCGCAGATAGGGCCAGACTCGACGAATCCGTTCGCTTCGCGAGCGGTCGATTTCGGCGTACAGGATTTCGGCCCCATCCGATGCTTCGGCCAGCAATTCTCCCTGCGGTCCGCAAACAAAGCTGTGGCCCCAGAATTCGGCCGGATACTGTCCCGAGGTACGGTCCGGCTCATGACCGACGCGATTGCAAGCCGCCACCGGAATGCCATTGGCGACGGCATGGGCGCGTTGGATGATCTGCCAGGCATCCAGCTGACGCGACTGTTCGTCTGCCGGGTCATTCGGGTCATAGGCAATGGCGGTTGGGTAAATCAACAGCTCCGCCCCTGCCAGTGCCATCAATCGCGCCGCTTCCGGAAACCACTGATCCCAACATACCAGCACGCCCAAGCGCCCCAGACTCGTATCGATGGGCTCGAAGCCCTGGTCGCCTGGCGTGAAATAGTATTTTTCGTAGTAGCCCGGATCATCGGGAATATGCATCTTGCGGTAGTAGCCGGCCATCTGCCCATCGCGATCGAGCACGATCGCCGTATTGTGAGCCAGGCCCGGGGCGCGGTGTTCGAAGATGCTGCCGACAACCACCACCCGGCATTCTCTTGCGCATTCGGCCAGGGCGCTGCACGTGGGTCCGTTCAGCGGTTCGGCCAGATCGAACAATGCCGGGTCCTGAGCTTTACAGAAATATTCGGTAACGTGCAGTTCCGGCAGGATCACCAGCTGTGCCCCATGATCGGCGGCTTCAGCAATTGCATCCAGGCTGGTGGCCAGATTCTGCTCGGGAACAGGCCCCATTGCGTGTTGTACCAGTGCCACTCTCATGGCTTCGGTTGATTCATTCATGTGCTGTATGTATTTTGATGTAGCGCGGGTATTTGCATACTGGCACAGTGCGGGCCGCCACCCTGTTGAATCAGCACGCGTGCATCGACAGACTCGGCGCTTCGGTCTGGAAACAGCGCCGCGATCCGTTCCAGTGCTTGCTGATCGACGGTGCTCCCGTATGCGGGCACCAGCACCGCATGGTTGATCAATACGAAGTTGGCATAGCTCGCGGGAAGGCCGGTCGGAAGATCTTCCGGGCAGGGCAGTTCGACGAAGTCAATGGCCACATTTTCAATCTCGTTCAACTTGTGAAGTTGTTCTTTTAAATTATTGTTTTTATTATTATCAATTAGCGACTGATATGCAATGCAGTCAGGCCTTGCCCAGCGGGCCAGCGTATCGATATGACCGTCGGTTTCATCGCCATCCAGCGGTGGAATGTCGATACTCAAGATCTCATCGACGCCGAGCGTTGTGCGCAATGAGTCCAACGCATCGGCTTCGCTCGACGCCGTCATGCGCTGACGGAGCCAGTAGCGGTTGACCAGCAGTTGGCCGCGGCCATTGCCGTCGATCGCACCCCCCTCGAGCACCTGTTTACGTTTCTGAAATGAAACAGCGGAAAATTCGGGGTGCCGGGCCAATGTGCTGTTGATCCGGTTATCGAGGTCTGACCGGTACCGGCCGCCCCAGCCGTCGAAAAGAAAATCCAGCGCCAGCAGGCGATTGGATTGTTCGACCATGATGGGGCCGAAATCACGACACCAGGTATCGTTATAGCGGGCTTCGATCAGGACCAGACCGTCCACTTCGCCGAACGCATCGGCTGCGCTGGAATCACCCGGCTGGACCAGCAGATAAACCGCCTGATAACGCAGCACGGTTCGGATCAGGGCAGCGTATTCCTGCTGTATGGCTGCTAGCACTGGGTGCCAATCGCTGCCGCTGAACGGCCAGGCCAGCAACAGGGCATGCTGAGGCTCGCACTCGGCAATCAATCGCGGGCCGGAACGGGCCACGGCTTGCAGCCTAATTCGGCGCGTCTTCCGCGGTTGAATTATTGAGAACAGCGCCGTGATGCAATACGCTCTCAAGCACCAGTGGGCCTTCGAAGAACACGCTGTAATCGTCGTAAACCCAGCGGGTAATCGGTGGTTGTCCGACCGGTCTGTGCCGTTCATTGGGCGCACCCCAGCGTTGCTCGACTTCGGTTTTCGCCATGCCATTGCTCGGAAGATCGCGCAGCAGGCGCTCGCGCACCTCATCGATCAGCAGCACGTCGGCGCTGGCGTCGATACTGAGCAATGACAGACACAGAACAGCTGCTGCAGTTAGGGATTTAAGCATTTGTTTATTCCTCGATCGTGTATCGAATAGCCTAAAAGAATACATGACCCTACACCGGTCATTGTAGGCTGTGTATGAAAACACAACCGGGAATTCATCCATGTCTACCATTGTGATTACAGGTGCCAATCGTGGTATCGGCCTGGCATTGGCAGAAAAGTATCAGCAGCAGGGCGATCACGTGATCGCAGTCTGTCGGCAAGGCGCGGACACATTGGACGCGCTCGGCGTTCAGGTCGAGCAGGGAATCGATATAACCGATTCAGCCAGCCTGACCGAACTGCAACAACGCATGTCCGGTCAAGCAATCGACGTGCTGATCAACAACGCTGGGATACTGCGCAGCACGACCCTGGACAATATCGAAGATGAACTCGAACGGTATCGAGCCCAATTCGAAGTCAATTCACTGGGGCCGCTCCGGGTGACCCAGGCGTTGTCCAGCCAGCTTCGCCAAGGCGCCAAAGTGATTATCGTGACGAGCCGGATGGGCTCGATTGCTGACAATACCTCGGGCGGTGCGTATGGCTACCGAATGTCGAAATCGGCAGTCAATTCAGCCGGTGTTTCGCTGGCGCACGCATTGAAGCCGCACGGTATTGCCGTCGCACTGCTGCATCCCGGCTATGTGCGAACGGATATGACCGGGCAAAACGGCTACGTAGATTCTGACGAAGCGGCCCAGGGCTTGATGAGTCGTATTGCTGCGCTGTCAATGGACACAACGGGCAGTTTCTGGCACGCAAACGGTGAAACCCTGCCCTGGTAGCCGAGCCGCAGAATCCGGGCTGACGTTCAGCGTCCGAGACGTGCCTGTTCAGCCAGAAGACCCAGCCAGGCCTGATATCGAAATGGCTTGATCTCACCACGCTCGACGGCGTCGAGCACGGCGCAGCCCGGTTCATGTTGATGGCTGCAATCGCGAAAGCGGCACTGGGTTGAGTACGGTTCAAATTCCGGAAAACCGCGTTCCAGCGTTTTAGCAGGCATTGTCCAGAGACCGTATTCCCAGACACCGGGTGTATCGACCAACCAGCCGCCCTTCGACAACGAGTACAGTGTTGCCGCTGATGTCGTGTGACGGCCTTTGCCTGTGGCATCGGACAAGGCCTGGGTCTGGAGATCAAGATCCGGCAACAGGGCATTGCTGATCGATGACTTGCCGACGCCCGACTGGCCGGCCAGCAGATGGACGCCATGGTTCAGCACCGGCTGCAAAACATCCATATCCGGCACGGGCTCGCACTGGACTCGATGCACGGGAACGCCGAGTTGATCCAGCTGGTTGAACGGCGCCTGGTCCGGCCACTCCAGGTCCATCTTGTTGACCACGATCACCGGCTCGATGCGCTCGATCCGCGCCGCCGTCAGGTAGCGGTGTAGCAGGCTGATACTGGGTGCAGGACGCGGTGCGATCACGATGATCAGCGAATCCAGGTTGGCTGCAATGGCCTGATACTGTCCGGATTTGGTTCCACGGCCAAAACGGTTACGCCGCTGCAGAATGCGCTTGACTTCGTTTTGACTACCCAGTTCCACCCGGTCACCGGCGAGGCAACGGCCCAGTTTGCGCTGATACTGAATCCGGACTGGCTGTGATTCATCGCATTCTTTGACTGGCTCGGCAACAGCCCAGCCGTGATCGCCGAACGACTGGACGACGCGCGCTGAAGCAGGCAGGGGCGCCGAAGTCAAACCCGGTTTCCCGGCGGCTGGTATATTGGCCGCGTATCAATATGTGAGTGGCAGCTGTGGACGACCGATTGATCTGGATTGACCTTGAAATGACCGGGCTGGACGTCAGGCGCGATCGCATTATCGAAATCGCCACGATCGTCACCGACCCCCAGTTGAACGAACTTGCCGAAGGGCCGAACATTGCGATTCGCGCGACCGACGATGAGCTCAGTTCGATGGATGACTGGAACACGCGCACGCACGGGCAGTCTGGCCTGATTCAGCGCTGTCTTGAAAGCCATATCGACTGCCGATCGGCTGAACGCCGAACGCTGGAATTTCTGGAACAATGGGTCACGCCGGGCGTTTCGCCGATGTGCGGCAATTCGATTTGTCAGGACCGGCGCTTCATGGCGCGATTGATGCCCGAACTCGAGGCGTATTTTCATTATCGGAACCTTGATGTCAGCACGTTGAAAGAGCTGGCGCGACGCTGGGCACCCGCGATTGCCGACGAGCTGACCAAGGACTCCAGCCATCTGGCGCTGGAGGACATTCGCGATTCGATTGCCGAGTTGAAGCACTATCGTCAGTACATGGGGCCGATGTCGGGCTTGAACTGAGCCCGGGAAGCCCGCTAAGGCCCCTTGAATACAGGCTGGATTCAGCACGTACCCGGTCCGATTCAGGCGCGCGCCTTGTCTAGCCCGCTCGATCTGCGGCAAGCCGGCGCCAGGTATCGACCACGGTATCCGGATTCAGCGACATGCTTTCGATGCCATGATGCATCAACCACTCGGCCAGATCGGGATGGTCCGATGGACCTTGTCCGCAGATACCGATGTATTTGCCGTGCTTGCGACAGGTTGTGATAGCCATCTCCAGCAGGGCCTTGACTGCGCCATCGCGCTCGTCGAAACGATGCGCGACCAGGCCTGAATCCCGGTCCAGACCCAGCGTCAACTGGGTCAGGTCGTTCGAGCCGATCGAAAAGCCGTCGAAATACTCGAGAAATTGCTCGGCCAGCAGTGCATTGGACGGCAGCTCGCACATCATGATGATCTTGAGTCCGTTCTCGCCTCGCTTCAGGCCGAATGATTCCATGACCTCGACAACCTCGCGCGCTTCCTGCAGCGTACGCACAAAGGGCACCATGGCCCAGACATGATCCAGTCCCAGTTCATTGCGCACCTTCAACAACGCTTTGCACTCGAGCTCGAAGGAAGGCTTGAACTGTTCATCGACGTAGCGTGACGCACCACGCCAACCGATCATCGGGTTGTCTTCGTCTGGCTCATAGGCTTCGCCGCCAATCAGGTTGGCATATTCGTTGGATTTGAAATCGGATAAGCGCACGATCACCGCGTTGGGCCCGAATGGGGCAGCAATCGTTGCAATGCCTTCGACCAGACGCTCGACGTAATAGTTGACTGGATTGTCATAGCCGGCAATTCGGCGATCGATCTCGGCCTTGAGTTCGGGTGACTGACGGTCGTATTCCAGCAGTGCGCGCGGATGAATGCCGATCATGCGGTTGATGATGAATTCGAGTCTGGCCAGGCCGATGCCGTGATTCGGGATCTGGGCAAAATCGAACGCGCGATCCGGATTGGCCACGTTCATCATCACTTTCAGCGGCGCTTCGGGCATCTCTTCGAGCTTGTCCTCGCTGACGCTGAACTTCAGTTCGCCGGCGTAGATCAGGCCGGTATCGCCCTCAGCGCAGGACACGGTGACCGCGGCGCCGTGCGGCACTCGGTCGGTGGCGTCGCCGCAGCCGACCACGGCCGGAATACCCAGCTCACGGGCAATGATAGCCGCATGGCAGGTGCGACCGCCGCGATTGGTCACGATGGCCGAGGCGCGCTTCATGATGGGTTCCCAGTCCGGGTCGGTCATATCGGTCACCAATACATCGCCCGCTTCGACCTCGTGCATCTGTGCGAGATCCTTGATCACGCGGGCCTTGCCCTGGCCGATACGCTGCCCAATCGAGCGACCCTCGGTCAACACATCGCCGGTTTCTTCGAGCCTGAATCGTTCCATGACCTGACCGGTCCGGCTTTTGACCGTTTCCGGCCGGGCTTGCAGTATGAAGATTTCGCCGGTCACGCCGTCCTTGCCCCATTCAACGTCCATCGGGCGCTGATAGTGTCGTTCGATTGCCAGCGCCATATGGCCGAGCTTTTCGGCATCCTCATCGGTAATGGAGAATACGGACTTGAGCTCATCCGGCGTATTTTCAGTTTCGACACCGCCGTTTTCCGCGTACACCATGCGCGTGGCCTTGCTGCCCAGATTTCGACGCAGAATAGAACGATGATCCGACTCGATGCTGTCTTTGAACAGGTAGAACTCATCCGGATTGACGGCACCCTGTACCACGCTTTCGCCCAGCCCATAGCTTGATGTGATGAACACAACGCCGCGATAACCGGACTCGGTATCCAGCGTAAACAGGACGCCTGCTGCACCACGATCGGAGCGCACCATCAGCTGAATGCCGGCCGACAGTGCCACTTCTTCATGGGCGAAGCCATGATGCACGCGGTAGGCGATGGCCCGGTCGTTGTACAAGCTGGCGAACACGAGGTGAATTTTGTTCAACAGGTCTTCAAGGCCACGTACGTTCAAGAAGGATTCCTGCTGGCCGGCAAACGACGCATCCGGCAGGTCTTCCGCAGTCGCGGATGAGCGCACGGCAACAGCCACATCTTCACCATAACGCGATTGCATTTCAGACCAGGCCTCGATCACTGCCTGGTTGAGTTGATCAGGGAGCGGGGTATCAATGATCCATTGGCGAATGTCACCGCCGGCCTGGGTCAGTGCGCGCACATCGTCGACGTCCAGTGTTTTCAGTCGTTCGGCAATCTTCGCGTCCAGTCCGGTTTCAGCCAGGAAATCGCGGTAGGCCTGAGCTGTTGTAGCAAAGCCACCGGGTACGCTGACACCCATGGTGGACAGGTTGGAAATCATTTCGCCAAGCGAAGCATTCTTGCCGCCAACGCGCTCAAGATCAGCCATTCCTAGCTGGTCGAGCCAGAGGATATACTCAGACACGGTATTGGGTCCTTGCAAAAATTCGGGAATCCTGCATCATAGCGTAGCCTCGCTCCGAAGCAAAGGGAATTCATGGCAAGAACCGTATTGTTTATATCTGACGGCACCGCGATTACGGCGGAAACCTTTGGTCATAGCCTGTTGACACAATTTCAGGCGACTGAATTTCGTCAAATCCGGCTGCCGTTTGTCGACACCCGGGAAAAAGCGCGTGATGCGGTGGAGTTGATCAACCGGGCGTCCGAGGCCGACGGTGTGCCGGCGCTGGTATTCAATACCATCGTCAACAAGGACGTCGGGGCTTTGCTGAACGACAGTCAGGGCCATGTGTTCGACCTGTTCGGTACCTTTCTGCCGCCGCTGGAGGATATTCTGGGCGCGGTCAGCTCCTCGTCGGTCGGGCAGGCGCACGGTATCCGCAACACACATGATTATGAAGACCGCATGGAGGCCACGAACTATGCGCTGACCCATGATGACGGCATCAGCAGCCGCATGGATGAGGCCGACGTAATCCTGATTGGTGTGTCCAGATCGGGCAAAACCCCGACATGTTTGTATATGGCCTTGCATTTTGGAATAAAAGCTGCAAACTATCCCCTGACAGAAGAAGATCTGGAAAAACCCAGGCTGCCTGAATTTTTACGCAAGCATAAAGACAAGCTCTTTGGTCTGACCATCGAAGCGGAGCGTTTGGCCGAGATTCGGGAAACGCGCCGTCCCAATAGTCGATACGCTTCGATCAAGCAGTGCCGCTATGAAGTCAACGCGGCTGAAGCGTTGTTGCGCTCCGAAGGGGTGCCTTCGCTCAGTTCCACCAACGCATCGGTCGAGGAACTGGGCAGCCGAATTTTGCTGGAATTGGGTTTGCAGCGAGATCTTTTCTGAACATTAATTTTTTCGATTTGTCAAGAATCGGAATTTCCGCAATCCTGTGATATTCTTGCCGACCAATGCTAACTCGACTACGAAATCCAAATACTTTGTCCCGCGTCATAGCGCGGCGTCTGCCCAACCTTCACTCCGGCGTTTTTCATGCACTGAACGTGCTGATGCCCGAGGATCTGGCGCGCAGCGATCTGCTGGTTTCCCAGGTTCCGAACGCAGCCGATCTGTATCTGCGAGTGCTGGAACGGCATAACTACACGACCTTTCTGCAGCTGACCTATCTGCTCGGCGATCGCCGTGAGCAGCAGCCCAATGCACATATCCGGGTCTACCACGATGCGCGCATGGCCGAGGCCACGTCGTTCTCGCCCGAACAGGGCATCGAACGCCTGGCCGGCCCCGATTTGCCCGTTCGCGGACTGGTCGAGCGTAATTGGCGCATGAACCGTGCGCTGCTCAAATGGCTGGAGTTCTTATTGGCTGAAGGCCACAGTGCTCAGACCATGCGCCCGACCGAGGACATGAGCGAACTGCCCGAAGCAGAGCCGATTCCGCCTGAAATGCTCGAGCAGATGCGGGCTGAATAGCGGCGTTGGTCAGGTATTGATTGAATGATCGGGGCCTGATGATTCAGGCCCCTGGTTGATCTGCCACTGATCGCGCTCGACTAATTTCAGTTGCCCGGACGGGTCCATACTCAGTAACTGCATATCGACGCGCCATGCGGTGCATTCCGATTCTGCCTGCAACTTCTTTACCTCAAACAGTCGTGCCGACGCGGGGTGGTCTGAATGAGTCGATGACGCCGAAGCGGTGCAAAAGACCGGTAGCGTTTGACCATCCTTCCGCTTCAGTTCATGGCGCAGATTGCAGTGCATGTGGCCATGCAGCACCAGTTCAGCACCGGCATCCTGCAGCACCCGACTCAGACGGTGATCATCACGCAGTGCTTTCCTGCGCGGCGTCAGGTCTTCAATCGGTGGATGGTGCAGCATGACGATGCGGAATTGGTGCTCGAGCTCTTGCAGCATGGACTCGGTCGCCTGCATTGCTGCCTTGCCAATCTGGCCGGATGCCAATAATGGAGCGGTTGGTAACGCCGAATTCAGCCCCAGAATCGATACCGGGCCGATCGTCAGCCGGGCCGGCCAGATCGGATCACTTCCGTTGGCGTGGAAATATCGGGACCAGGACTGCTGAACCGGCGTGATCGAGTCTTCAGCGAAGATGTCGTGGTTGCCGGGCACCACCATGACTGGTGCAACCTGGTTCAGTTCGTCGAGCCATTCGCGCGCCTGATCGATTTCCTGTGGCAGCCCGATCTGGCAGCAATCGCCGGTGACCAGGAACAGATCGGGCTGGTGTCCAGCCAACTGTTCGACCAAACGATCAAGCTGTTCTCGGCGATGATGAAAGCGGCGCTTGCGTATCCAGCTCAGCCAGCTCAGCCAGCGCTTGCCAGAGCCTGGACCGGGTCGGTAGTCGCCCAGGTCGGTCAGGTGTGGATCCGTGATGTGTACCAGTCGCATGCCCTGATTTTACTCTGACTGTGTCGGTTTGCTCACAGTCGAATTCACGGAAATGCGATAATTGCTGTTTTGATCTTCAGCGAATTCGATGAGCTACCTTGATTACGATCGCCTGGCGCAGATCGACGGCGAACAATTTCGTAATACCCGACCCTACCCATGGCTGAATCCGGCGGGTGCGCTGACCGACGACGGCTTTTCTGAACTGGTCGAGCATTTGCCGGATGTCTCTCAGTGCAAGCCGGTGTTTGGCCGCAGCCGCAAGCATGGTCAGCAGAGTCATGACCGTTTTGCGCTGGAGTGGCAAGACGATCTGGATGTCCATTCGAGCTGGAAAGCATTTGTCGACGAGCTGCGCGGCCCGCGCTATAACGAGTTTCTGACCCGAATGATCGGACACGACAACTACAGCCTGAAATTTCATTTTCACTACACGCCGAACGGCTGCTCGGTATCACCGCACTGCGACGCGGTCTGGAAGCTCGGCTCGCATATTTTCTACCTGAACACTGAACAGGACTGGAAGCCGGAGTGGGGCGGTGAGACACAGGTGTTGAACGACAATGGGCGCTTTTCCAGCAAATCAGCGCCTGCATTCGAGGATTTCGACGAGGCATTGAGTTCCGAATCGCTCGGCAACCGCAGCCTGTTATTCGTTCGTTCCGGCAATTCGTGGCACGGCGTCAAGCCGATCAATTGCCCCGAGGGCCAGCTCCGAAAAGTGTTTATTGTCGTCATCAACCAGGACACGCCCTGGTACCGACTGCGCAGCAAGCTGAAAATTTAGGGTTTATAGGAAAGCACAAAACCCAGGAACCGCTGATTGCGGTCATACACCAAATCAGGAACCGCAGATTACGCAGATATATGCAGATTTAATCGTTATTGGTTTTGCTTTTCATCTGCGCAATCTGCGGTTCAACAGGCTTTACGGTTTCGGCTTTTGATCCGATATTTTGGGCTCAGGCATATTCCGCAGTGTCGCGAACAGAAACGACGCATCCAGGTTGCCCGGCAATCCGCGAGAAAGCCTCGAGCGCAGCAATCGGGCCAGCACGCGGCGCCTGCCCATGGCCTTGCCCGCTTGCCAACAGTTCAGGGCCCAGACTGCACCGATGGCATGTTTGAAGGCTGCGAGAGGGAAATAGGGCTGTTGACGGTTGGCCTGCAGTAAACGCCACAGCCAGGCTTCAGCCCAGTCCAGATAGTCATCGGCGGGTAGCGTTCGATCGTCCTCGCGAGTCAGCCCGTGATGGCGCTCGAGATCGTCATCGGTCGCATCGATATCGACCTTTGCTAACAGTGAACGGTAAATCGCTTGCTTGCGGTCCTTGCCCAGGCCTTCGGTCTGGCCTGTAAAACGACCGGGGTGCTCACGCCCGCAAACCAGCACCTGGCCCAGGTTGCCCATGCGCTGCTCACCGATCATGCGGCTGTGCAGGTCGTAGTCCTGGCAACGGGGAAATTCTTCTCGATAGCGATACTGCCTCAAAACCCGGGTTCGGGCCATAACGGTGCGATTGACCAGTGGGCAGTGAAACAGCATATGAGCCTTGACGTCATCCGGATCGAGCGGCTGCTTGCGGACTTTCCGAATGGGCTGGCCGTGTTCATCCATGAAGCTGCACCAGCTGCCGATCTGGGCGATATCCGGATTGGCGTCGAGAAAGCGCACCTGCGTGTGCAGTCGATTCGGAAAGGCATGGTCGTCGCTGTCCAGCAAAGCAATGTATTCGCCGCGCGCCTTGTCCAGGCCATGATTGCGTGTGGCCGGAATGCCCAGGTTTTCTGGATTGCGCTCGATGCGCAGACGGGGGTCCTGATAGCGTTCCAGTACTTCGATGGTTCCGTCGCTTGAACCATCGTCGACAATCAGCAGCTCGAAGTCGCTAAACGTTTGGGCCAGTATGCTGTTGACCGCCACGCAGATGTAATCCTCGCGGTTGTACACAGGTATGAACACGGTCACTTTGGGGCTAGCGGTCATGCGGGCAGGCCAGAGTCGGGTCTGATCGAATAGGGGTGGCACATGCTACCATCCCCGCCCAGCAACACTGGACGTCGATACGTCCATTACCGGGCAACGCGTGACGCGCATCCTGAGTGCGTAGAGATCAGATGGTCCGTTTCCGCAAGTGCCGGTCTGTGACAACGGCACGGAGTTCAGGTCCAAGGAAATGCTGAAGTGGTCTTGTGCGACCGGCATCCAGCGGCCCTATGGCGAGTCGGGCAAACCCACCCAGAATGCGTATTGTGGATCGTTCAACGGCAAACTACGGCATGAATACTTGCACCAGCCCCCGTCCAAATCGCTGGAAGAAGCACGGAAGACCGCAAAAAATGGCGCATCGACTACAACCACGGACAACCCCACCCACAGCAATCCTGGCCAACGAACACCAGTTGCGTATCTGCCGTGGGCTATATCCACCGAAGACCCGTACTTGAGGTGCTCTGACTGACGGAGGTAAGGTCACTGGACATGATGAAAATGGATACTTAAATTCTTAACAGGCGTCACTTATGGTTCTGCCATTTTTCGTACATTGGGCCGCCTTGGCCAGATAGGCTCCATTGCAGCCGCCCGCAACCTATCGTTAAAGCTTGGAATTTCGTGCATCAAGTGTTTCTGTTTAACAAGTCCGGCCTTACGTAGCAGGCATTCGAGAACCGCCTGAAGCCTGTCATGCATGTTCATCGGACAAGGCCAGCCATGGTCGAAAGTGGAACAGCAAAGATTGTCGTAAAAGAGCATCAGTGCAAGCATAGAATATCAAGTCTGCTGTTCATCTCGACTGGTTGCGCTGGTCGGCCACAATGACGACCTTGGCCTGATGACTCTAGCGCTCAACAATACGAAGATCCGGGATCGGAGCTCATGACCCACCAAGGTGAATCCAGTTCGTTGGCTGTCGAGGGGAAGCAACGCGCCGTGCTAGTGCTGGGTGCGGGACGCAGCGGGACCAGTCTGACGACGAGGGCCGTGCAGGCTGTCGGCGTAGAGCTTGGCGATGACTTCAAGCGGCCTTCGCGCAAGAACCCGAGTGGCTTCTTCGAGGATGCGGCGCTGCTGAGGCTGAGTAAGCAACTGCGCCGTGCGATGGGTTTGCGCCCCGACAGCCTTCGCCTGCTTGACGAGGCGGCCTGGGACGACGCAAGGCTTGCGCCTTTTTACGATGACTTCGCCCGGACCATTGATGCACGCTTTGGGGAAGCGCCGATATGGGGCTTTAAGTATGCCCGCACGCTTCGTTTATTACCATTTTGGGTCCGGCTCTTCAAACGGTTATCGATCGAGCCGAGCTATGTGTTGCCAATTCGTAATCCGCTCAGCGTTGCGCGCTCGAGGGCGAAGCTTGATGGCCATCGCGGCCAGCAGGCCAATAGCGATCTGGAATGGCTGGTAAATGTGGTGCCTTACCTGCGGCTTGTGCGCGGCCGACAATGCATCGTCATTGATTACGACCGTCTGGTCAGCCAGCCCAAAGACGAGCTCATTCGCATGGCGAACGGGCTGGGCCTGACCCCAAATGAATCGAACTTACAATCGATCGATCGCTTTGCCAACCAATTCATCAGGAATGATCTTCGCCACACCCGCTTCACGATAGAAGAGCTGCAATCGAGCAACGAGGTCAATCATCTCGTGCGACGCGCTTATGGTCTGCTGGACTCGCTGGCCTCTGCCGAGCCAGGGCCTGCACCCGAGGAGTTTTGGGATGAATGGGCGAAGGTAGAGCAGGAGGTCGCAAAGCTCGGACCGATTCTTGAGCGCCTGGACGCCCTGGAAGGAGAACGACGATTGGCGCAGTGGAATCCGTTCAGCCCAGTGGCGGCACTTTGGGCCACCACCAAGCGACTGATCAGGTTGCTCCCGGTTCGCAGCCGGTAATTTCGAGAGTGATTGAGGAATAGATATCGTCTTGCAAGTCAAGCAAAATTCGCATCAAACCGCAGGCCATTGTGCAATACACCATAGATTGGATGGATCACTAAAAGGTTGGACCGTACGAAATGTGAATCAGCTCAAATAGCGAAGCACATGCTACCATCCCGTTCCTCTTAAACTACCGTCGAAATTGAAATACGAATGAGCGGACCACCTCCCAGTTCAGGGCCAGTGAAATGAAGCGAATGCTAGGCTCCTGGTTTCACCGTCATGCAAACTCACCACTACGGCGCTGCTATTTCTGGTTATTGCGCCGGTTGTTTGGTGTGTTTGGCAAAAGACAGGGAGTTCTTTTCGTTGACATCAATGGTTACCGCTACAAGCGCGTTGTTTTCAAGGACACTCTTCAGGCTTCAAGTGTTCAAACGAATCTGATGACATTTTCCGACGCGGGTCTTTTTCCCAAATTGATTGATCGATATGAGAACGAGCTGCTGCTTGAATTTGTAGAAGGTGAATCGTTTGATCCGGAACAAGCCTCGCACCGAGCGGGATTCGTTGGTCTCATGCAAGCGCTATACACACGGGATCGTGATCAAGCAACCGTTGATTCAGACCAATGGCTGCTTCAGCTCAATACTGACTTGGACTTTCTGGTTCGTTGCGGGGTGCTGGAGAGCGATAGGCATCATGCCTTAATGCAAGCAGTTCTACCGCTGGTGCCGGATACGTTAGTCCTGGGTTGGGATTATATGGATCCGGTCAGTAAAAACTTTGTTTTCCATGATGATCGATTGATGGCAATCGATGTGGAAAGCATCGCTTCACGCGAGCCGATAGGCACTGGCTTGGTTGCCGCCTCTCTCCACTGGCTGTCCGACGATGGATTGGGCAAGCTCGTATCTGAATTTGATCAGGCGCCGGCTGACCTATTGCGGCAATTGCCGTTTTTGACAATTGCCTATCCCGTGGGCTGGTGCAAACGCAAGATTTTGCAGGGCAAGCATAATTTCTTGCCAAAAGCTGGCTTGGAGACGCGAGTTGAGCTCGCTCAACAACTTGCCGACTATGCTTCGAACCATTGAGTGATTCTCTTCTGGAGTTGCTTGATCTCGCAATTCAGGAATAGGAGCCTCTCCGCATAACGTTGGTCTGATTTGCCCCATGGCTGATCCTGGATTAGACCATGCTGATGCGCTTGGCAGTGCAATAGATTCAGATCGCGTGCGGGAATCCAATAACCGGCCTGAATCAGGCGCTTTTTCAGCGTCCGGCCGGGCAGGTTCAGGTCACTCCAGCTTCGCAGCAGCCGACTGCGCAAGCGGGGCTTGAGCGGCAGCAATGACACCGGCTTACCGCTGTAGACTGCTTCGGCCAGCATCGATGCACTGTCGGCCGTGACCGCCAGTCGATCGGCGTGCTTCAACACAGCGGGGTAGGGCGCTGGCGCTTCATCGGGCCGCCAGCGGTGCACCAGATGGGGGTCGGAAAGCTTGCGTTCCAGTTGATCCAGCGCCAGTGCCGGTGTCCGCGGGCTGCCGACGATCAAAAGCGAACCGTCGGTTTGCTGCTGAATTCGATTCAGCGCAGTCAGCACATCATCAATCGCGGCCTGATCAAAGCGATACGAACCGGAATCACCCCCAAGCAGCACGCCAACCCAGGGACGAGGCAAGTGATGCCAGGCCTCGAGTGGTGCGATGGCTTCGGCTTGCGACGTATCGGGTAGATTCAGCGGCAGTGATACCGGAAAGACCGGTGGCCCGGAAGGCAGCTGATACTGCGGTGTCGTGACGACCAGGTCAAACCAATGCAGCGGTGCCCAGGGTCGCCCGATGCACACAATACGACTGTAGCCACCGGATGCCGTTCGAATGCGCAGCGCATCGACCACGCTGCGACCGCCGGCAATCAGCACCAGTTCCGGCCAGGGCGGTGTGAAGACGGCCCGCTTGTTTTCGGGTATGCGCGAAACGGTTCCGGGCAGGATGCGGTCCCGGAGCACGTGCGTCACCGGGTCGATGTGACCCAGCCACCGATGGTGTTCGGCAATCAGGCCGGCCAGTGAAGCCAGCTGATGATTGTCGCCTGCACCGGGCGCCTTCAGAATCCAGGCGGTGCGACCATTGGCAATGGCTCTTTCAGGTTGGAATTCCGGCATGCGCAGATCATTGCTGAATCAGAGCGAATTATAATTGACACCTGCATCAGGCTAGATTAAAATTACCGGCTTGATTTCGGGGCCATAGCTCAGCTGGGAGAGCGCTACAATGGCATTGTAGAGGTCGGCGGTTCGATCCCGCCTGGCTCCACCAGAAACACCGGGCTTCCACACCCGTTTGACATAATTCCTAGGCGTAACAAGTTTGCTTTACGTCCCATTCGTCTAGAGGCCTAGGACACCGCCCTTTCACGGCGGCGACAGGGGTTCGAATCCCCTATGGGACGCCATAACAAAAAACGGCCCGCCTTGTGCGGGCCTTTTTTGTTCTGACACCCCATAGGGGTGGTTCGGAGCCCTCGGTTCGAACCGAGCGAAGCGAGCTCACGAGACTGGCCGCAGGCCAGCGAGCCCGAAGGGCCAGCAACCCAACGGGTTGCGCAGTAATCCCCTATGGACGCTGTTTCCGTTTTCTTCATACTTCAAAGCAGCCATCCCCAATCAGCCCAATAAAATGCGCGAGGCGGGCTAGTTTATTTTCACGCCCCATAGGGGCAGGCTGAACCCNTCGGTTCGAACCG
>JGI12210J13797_10004369_pt1 | contig 35200 bp, 25 predicted proteins | sample ElkSlonscriptome_3_FD_13797 | JGI IMG/M metagenome (IMG submission 13797) | reverse complement strand
GTGAAGAGCCCAGCTGTTCACAAGCTGGCGGCGTCGGCGCGGGTGGAATGGTCAAACCGGGAGCGTGCAGGCAGCGGGAGACCGCCGTATGCCGACGGGGTGTCTTATCGGGCATCCTAGTCGGAGGTCGGGAAAGCCGACCAGCAGGCTTAAGGACCCGACGGGAGTACGCAGCCCACAAAGGAAACTCGTGCCGGACATGCAGGATCGGGTATACACGAGCAAACCTCACCGCGGGGACTAAACAACTGAACCGTGAAACGGGTCACTGTGACGGTCCGCTTGATAAGCGAGTGCAACCGAGGAACCGGATGTGGGCAAGCCGCTTGTCCGGTTCTGAGAGGGGCCGGGTCGCAACTCGGACCACGGGCGAGATAGTGTGGCACCGCCGGGAAACCAGGCGGCAAACAGAGCACACTAACGTCGCCCTAGCGTCCGGGGAGTGCCTGGCCTACTCAAGACCCCATTTTCCAATTTTCCTGCCGCGCCGCTCGCGCAGGCCGTCCCAGTCGATGGCATCGAAGATGCTCAACAGGTCAATTGAGGGCGCGCCCGTCTTCGTTCGGGTCGGAGGGTGAAAAACCAGAGGTCTTTACTGATCCGAGCCGCCGCGGCAGGCGTTCTGCGCCAGCCGCCAAGATGCAGCCGCCGGCTGGATGGTGCCGGAAAAGGCGGTCAGCGCCCGCGGTGCTGCGTTTAGGGTAAGCGCGTGGAAGGTTCGATACTCTCACGGATCTTGCCGTTGGCAAGCAACGGCATCAGCGCTTGCGCGGACAGTGCCGGCGCATAGAAGAATCCCTGCGCCGCGGGGCAGCCGTTGGCGATGAGAAAATCGGCTTGCGTGGCGGTTTCGACGCCTTCGGCTATCACCTCAAGCCGCAGGCTTGCGGCCAGCGAGACGATGCCGCGAACGATGGCCGCGGCGTCTCGGTCCGGCAGATCGGCGATGAACGACGGGTCGATCTTGATGCGGGTGAGCGGGAGCTGGCGCAGATAGGCGAGCGATGAGCGCCCGGTGCCGAAGTCGTCGATGGCCATGGAGACGCCGAGCCGCGACAGCGCCTCAAGCACCTGCGGCGCGGCGCCCCGCTCCGTGATCAGCAAGTCTTCACTCAGTTCCAATTCAACCTCGCGCGGCATCAGGTCGAAGCCTTGCAGCATGGTCTGCACCAAACCCGGGAAGTCGTGGTCTTCTACCTGCTTGACCGAGAGGTTGATCGCTAGCCGCGGCGGTGCGACGCCGGCCTGCTTCCAGCCACGGAATGTTGCGAAGGCCTCGCGGAGCACCCATGAGCCAATGGCGTTGATGCTGCCGTCGCCTTCGGCGATGGTCAAGAACTGCCCAGGCAGCAGGATGCCGCGCTCTGGGTGGCGCCAGCGCAGCAGTGCCTCGACGCCGACGATGGCGCCATCGGTGAGCGCGACCTGAGGCTGATACTGCAGCACCAAGGCGTCCTGATCCAGAGCCGCGCGCAGGCCGCGCTCGAACTCGATACGCTGCCGCATTTCATCGGTGAAAGACCGCTCGTAGAATTGGATGCGGTTGCGCCCGCGCGTTTTTGCCTTGTACATCGCCGTGTCCGCGGTGCGCAGCAGGTCCTCGGAGTCGGTCGCGTCCTGTGGCGCCAGGCTGATGCCGATGCTCATGGTTACCGCAATCTCCTGCCCGTCCGCGCTGAAACGCCAGCCTGCCGTCGCTGCCAACAGACGCTCGGCGAGCGCCGCGGCCTCGCGTCGGTCCCCTATGCGTTCGAGCAACACCGCGAACTCATCACTGCTGATGCGCGCGAGTAGAGCATTGCGGGGGAGGTTATCCGCGAGCAAGGCGGACAGTTCGATCAGCAGTCGGTCGCCGGCGCTGTGGCCGAAGGCGTCGTTGATCTGCTTGAAACCGTCGAGATCGATAAACAGCAGCGCGGTCAGGTCCTGTCCGGCGCGCTCAGGGGGCTGCGCTGTGTTCAACGCCTCGCCCAAGCGCTCGCGGAAGGTCGCGCGATTGGGCAGGCCGGTCAGTAGGTCTTCATGCGCCATGCGCTTAAGCGCATGTTCCGCATGTTTGCGCAAGGTGATATCGGTGATGACGCTGTCCCAGACCACCGCCCCGCTGCGGGTGGAGTGCGGCTTTCCTTTGCCCATCAGCCATTTCCGCGCGCCACTGGGGGTCTGAATACGCCACTCGTGTTCCCAGTTGCTGAGATTGTGTTTCGAGTGCTGCACGGACTCACGCAAGGCCGCTCGATCCGCGGGTAAGGTCATTTGCCACAACAGGCTGGCGTCCTGTTGCACGGACTCGGCGTCCAGCTCCCACAGGTCGCGGCAGGCCTCGCTGAGGTAGAGCACCTGACTGCGACCGTCGGCATGCTCCAGGTAGCGATAGATGGCGCCGGGTAGATTCCGCGCCATGGTGCGGAAACGGGCCTCGGTTTTCTCCAACTGCTGTCGCGCCTTGACCACGGCGGTGATGTCGCGACCGATGATCACCACTCCGCGGACAAGTCCCTCGGCGTTCTGATGCGGCGCCAGATGGAGCTCAATGCAGCGTCGGCCCCAGGCGGGCAGTGTCGTCCACTGTTCGACGCGCTGGGTCTCACCCTTGAGGCAGCGTTTAAACAGCATGTCGATCTCGGCGAGCGCGTCGGCGTCGAAGAGATCCTTCAGGGAGCGCCCTTGAAGTTGTTCCGGTGCGATGCCCTGGGCCCGACCGCAAGCCGCACTGGCGCGCAGTATGCGCTGATCGACATCAAGGTAGGCAACCATGTCCGGCATGCTGCCGAGGATGGCGTCGTTCAGCTCGAGGCTGTGCCTGAGTTCGAGATCCAGGTGCTTGCGTTCGGTGATGTCTTTGATAACGCCGATACGTACCTGTTGGCCGGTTTCCTCTATCCGCACGAGGCGCGCGTGGTCGCTGACCCAGAGCGTTGTACCGTCGGCGCGCAGCATGCGGTACTCGGCGAAGAAGGGTGTCCCATCTGCGCGACAGGCGGCAACATGGGTTAGCAGGTCGTCGCGATCATCCGGGTGGAGGTGGGCAAGCCACAGCGCGTGAGCGGTTCGTCGATCTTGCGTCCGCAAACGCAAGAGGTCGGCAATGCGATCGTTGATGAAATCGGGTTGCGCATCCGCTTGCGGCCCCACCAGATAGACGGCCATGGCCAGGTGCTCCGCGACAAGCGAGAGCAGCTGCATCCTGGTCGGCAGCCTGTCAAGATCGGGGTCGTCGGTTTGGTCGGTATCGCCGTTGCCGTTGCCGCTAGACAAGGGCTACCTCCTCCGGGGTTTGCGGACGCATGATGATATTCGCTCAAGATCTGGCAGGCTCTGATCAGATTGGTTTCGCTGCGTAGCGCAGGTTGGTCAAGGACGCGCGGAGCGCGCAGTTGCATCAGCCTTGCCGCCATCAGCCTTTACGCTAGTGTACCACCGGCGGCTTCGGGCTCGGCAGCCCATACCCTGTGAGCCGGATCTCCGCTGTGCTCGGTCGGCGAACATGGAAGCAAATCCGACTTCTCCAAACTGTGCGAGTGGGGTCACCTCGATGCGGCGGTTTCGCCAAAGAAGGCGACCGCGGCGGGATGCATCGGAATGGTGAGGCCGGTCCCGGCGGTCTCACGCGCAATCAGCGAGCCGGCGGCGCTGCCGGCGCGGACGAAGTCGATGCGATCGAACAAGGCCGTGAGGATACGGTCGACGTCGGCGGCGGACAATCCGGCGTCGGCGGTCAGGAGCGCCGTGACGGCGACGGTCGGAACGGGCCCAGTTTGACCGGGATAGGTCGACGGCGGCAGCACGCTGGGCACATAGGTGTTGCTCCCGCGGGTCATCGTATCGCGCTGCTCGGTGCTGATGGGCAACAACTGAATACGCCCGCGGGCGGCCGCCAGCTGCAATGCCAGGGCAGGGGCACCGATGGTATTGATGACGGCATCGACTTCGCCCTGATTCAGCAGTTCCAAACCGCCGCTGAGGCCGGTCTCGTGCACGGCGCTGAAATCCGATAATTCGACGCCAGCGGCGGCGAGCAGGGCGATGGAGGTCGCGCGCGCACCTGAGCCCCGCAAGCCGATATCCACGCGCTTGCCGATGAAGTCCTGCACGCCGGTCAGGTCGGAGTCGGCGCCAACGATAACGTGCACCGGCTCCGGGAACAGGCTGGCCAGCGCCTGCAGATCATAGTAAGGACCGAGCTCGGCAAAGGGCTCGGTGCCAAGCAGGGCCTCAGCCGCGATATTGTTCTGCGCAAGCGCGACATCGACCTCGCCGGCCCGCAGTAGGCGCAGGTTCTCGTTGCTGCCGCCGCTCGCGACCGCCCTCGCCTGCGCGCCCATGGCAACGAGTTCCGCCGCCAGCAAAGGAGCGACCCGGGCGTATTCGCCGTCGGCAGCGCCGCCGGCGATGATCAAGGCCCGCTGCAGCCGATCGAGCCGCGGCGTAATGTCTTGATAGGCGCCGCTTAGGACCTCGGTGATGATCTGCTCGCGCTTTTGCGGATGCTTCCCCTGGCGGGCCAGCAGGGCGTTGATCTGCTCAATGATGCGCCGGGATTCCGCCGCGCCGCTTGGACCCGTGGATGCTGTGCCGATCTCCGTCAGCAGGGAATCGACTGGCACCCAACCGTCGTCGCTTTGCGCGAAGCTGACGCTGCCATAGACATAAACCCGGTCGCCAGCGTTGTTGCCGTGCTGCTCCAGCCCGGTGATGCCCCGTTGGGTAGCGCCGAGCAGGTTCGAAAACGCCGCGACGTTGAGCCTGTCCCAGGACGCAAAGTCCAGGTCGCGGACAAAGGTCAGCACCGCGTTGTAGTAGACGATGCGCCGTGGCTTGCCGTGTGCCCCGGCATCCAACGGACCGCTGCCGAGGCGTCTCAGGCTGCTCAGCTCCATGGTATCGGCACCGAGGGCCTGGTCAGGCGCTGCTCCAGGATCTGGGTGACTCGTGCCTCATCGGGGGCCTCAGCGCAGCCGGTGGTGAGCAATCCAAGCGCGGTGACAATGAGGACAAATGCGATACGGGTGAGGTTGATCATGCTTAGAACCCAAACCAGGGTAACGCCAAGAAGCCCTGGATGACCAGCGCGTTACAGATATCGATCAGGAAGGCACCGATGATCGGCACCAGCAAGAAGGCCATCGGCGAGACGCCGTGGCGGCTCGTCACCGCCTGCATGTTGGCGATGGCAGTCGGCGTCGCGCCGAGCTGGAAGCCGCATTGGCCGGCGGCGATGACGGCCGCGTTGTAGTTGCGCCCCATGATCTGAAAGGTGAGGAACACCACCAGTAACACGGCCAACGCGGCTTGGGCGGCGAGAATGACCAGGATCGGCAGGGCCAGATTGACCAGTTCCCAGAGGCGCAGCGACATCAAGGCCATGGCCAGGAACAGCGATAGGCTGACGGTCCCCATCAACTCGATGGTGGGGCCGTCGACGCGGTAGAGCCCGCTCAGTCCGAGGGCGTTGCGCACGACAATACCAACCAATAGGCACCAAACAAAGGTTGGCAGGGTGATGCCTGGGATGCTCAGATGCTCCGCCAGCAGCCCGCCAGCGCCGAGGCAGAACATCAGAATCAGGAGGGTTTCAATAAAAGATTCCGGGCTCAGCGCTCGACGCTCGTCCTTTGGCACTGTGCCGGGGCCAAGCACCGCTGGCGTTTGCGCAATCGGCTGCAAGCGGTGGCGGCGGATCAGCCATTGCGCCACCGGCCCACCGAGCACGCCGCCCAGGATCAGGCCGAAGGTGGCGCAGGCCATGGCCACCTCAACGGCACCCTGAAGACCGTTGACCTCGCCGAACAACTGGCCGTAAGCAGCGCCCGTGCCATGTCCGCCGGCCAGGGTCGCCGAGCCGCCCAGCAGGCCCATCAGCGGGTTGAGGTCGAGCCCGATCGCGATCGCCACGCCAACCAGGTTCTGCAACACCAGCGCAACCACGACCACCGCCAGCAAGACCAACAGCTTGCGCCCGCCCTGGCCGAGGGTCCGCAGGTCGGCACCGAGACCGACCGTGGAGAAGAATAACAGCAGCAGCGGCGATTGCAGCCCCATGTCGAACGACAGCTCGGCGCCGGTTCCGATGCGCACCAGCGTGAAGCCGACGGCCACAATCAGACCGCCGACTACCGGCTCTGGGATGCTGTAGTACGCCAGAAAGCTGATGCGCCCGATCAGCCATCGGCCAATCAACAAGACCATAATGGCCGAGACCACCGTCAGGGGAAGCGGTACTTCAATGTCCATGGCGTTTGGTTCCTCGGGGTGGTTAGGCGAGGTAGTGTTGCTTGCTTCAGGTCTGAACCTAACGCAGACCAGCGTGACGCCAACATCCGATTGCATCAGGACCCCTCTGCCATCACGCTTGCAAATCGCTCGTCTGCCTATGGGTTCGATCCGCAGGGCGCGAGCCTCTCGGAGGCATCGGGGATAGGCTCGAGGTTCGCGCGCTGGATGCGATGCCGCCGGGCGTCGTGCTCGCCAGGCTGACGCTCCGCTATGCCGTGCTGGAGCAGAGGTGAGCGCCGCGGCTCAGTGCGCTCGAGAAGATGCTCACCCCGCCAACTGGCCAATCACCGTCTCTATTTGTGCGATACGCTTGCTGGGCTCGGTCATGTCCATGTTGAATCGCAGCGCGCCGGCGGCTTGGTCGAGCTTGTAATCCTTGGGGCGGGTCTGGATGAGCTTGATCAGGCGCATGGGGTCGATGTTGGGCTGTTCGGCGAACAGGACGCGTCCGCCGCGGGGGCCGGCCTCTATCTTGCGGATGCCGAGCGGCCGCACCTTGAGCTTGAGGCCGGTGACGGCGAACAGGTTCTTGGTTGGCTCGGGCAGCAGGCCGAAGCGGTCGATCATTTCCACCTGCAGGTCTTTCAGTTCGGCGGCGTCGGCGGCGCTGGCGATGCGTTTGTAGGTGACCAGGCGGGTTTGCACGTCGGGAAGGTAGTCGCTCGGCAGCAGCGCGGGCAGGCCCAGGTCGATCTCGGCGCCGTGGTCGAGTGGGCGGTCGAGTTCCGGGGTGCGGCCGGCCTTAAGCGCCTGGACGGCGCGCTCAAGCAGATCCATGTAGAGGGTGAAGCCGATCTCGTGGATCTGGCCGGATTGCTCGTCGCCGAGCAGTTCGCCAGCGCCGCGGATCTCTAGATCGTGCGTGGCTAACGTGAAGCCGGCGCCGAGGTCTTCCAGCGATTCGATGGCCTCCAGGCGTTTTTTGGCGTCTTCGGTCATGGCCTTGGGCGGCGGTGTGATCAGGTAGGCGTAGGCGCGGTGGTGGGAGCGCCCGACGCGCCCGCGCAACTGGTGCAACTGGGCCAGGCCGAGCTTATCGGCGCGGTTGATGACGATGGTGTTGGCGCTGGGTACGTCGATGCCGCTCTCGACGATGGTGGTGCAGACCAGTAGGTTGAAGCGGCGGTGGTAGAAGTCGCGCATGACGCGTTCCAGGTCGCGCTCGCGCATCTGGCCATGGGCGTAGTCGACGCGCGCGCTGGGGACCAGCGCCTCGATCTTCTGTGCCATGTTCTCGATGGTCTCGACCTCGTTGTGCAGCAGGTAGATCTGCCCGCCGCGGTTGATCTCGCGCTGGCAGGCCTCTTGAATCAGGGCGTCGTTCCAGGGCGAGACGAAGGTCTTGATCGGGTGGCGCTCGACCGGTGGCGTGGCGATGATGGAAAGATCGCGCATGCCGGACATGGCCATGTTTAGCGTGCGCGGGATCGGCGTGGCGGTGAGTGTCAGCACGTCGACCTCGCTGCGCAGGCTCTTCAGCTGCTCCTTGTGGCGCACGCCGAAGCGGTGCTCCTCGTCGATGACGGCAAGCCCCAGGTTCTTGAAGCGGATCGACGGCTGCAACAGCTTGTGGGTGCCGACGACGATGTCGACGGTGCCGTCGGCCAGCCCGTCGATGACGCCCTTGACCTCCTTGGTGCTACGAAAGCGCGACAGGCTCTCGATCTTAATGGGCCAGTCGGCGAAACGGTCGGACAGGTTCTGATAGTGCTGTTGGGCCAGCAAGGTGGTGGGGACCAGCACGGCGACTTGTCGGCCGCCGTTGACGGCGACGAAGGCGGCGCGCATGGCGACCTCAGTCTTACCGAAGCCGACATCGCCGCAGACCACGCGGTCCATGGGCTTGGGGTCGGCCATGTCGCTGAGGATGGCCTCAATGGCGCGCTGTTGGTCGGGCGTCTCCTCGAAGTCGAAGGCCTCGGCAAAGGCGGCATAGTCGGTACCGGGGTCCGGGAAGGCGATGCCCTGACGCGCGGCGCGGCGGGCGTAGATGTCGAGCAGTTCGGCGGCCACGTCGTGGGCCTTTTGCGCGGCCTTTTTCTTGAGGCGATCCCATTGGTCACCGCCAAGGCGGTGCAGCGGTGCGTTTTCCTCGGCGCCGCCGGTGTAGCGGGAGATCAGGTGCAAGGAGCTGACCGGCACGTAGAGCTTGTCGCCGCGGGCGTATTCCAGCGCCAGGAACTCGGTGGCGTTGCCGCCGACATCGAGCGTCTGCAGGCCAAGAAAACGGCCGACGCCGTGATCCTCGTGGACCACCGGCGCGCCCTGGTGCAGTTCTGTAAGGTTACGCACCACCGCCTCGCCGTCGCGCTCGCGGGTCTTGCGCCGGCGTTCTTGGCGGATCTTCTCGCCGTAGAGCTGGGTCTCGGTGATTAGCGCGATGCGCTCGCGCTCCAGCAACAGCGGCTGGTCCAGCGGTGCGACCGTGACGCCCAGCGGCAGCTCGCTGTCGGCGAAGGCGTGCCAGCCGTCCACGGCCGTGGGAGCAACGCGGAAGCCTTGCAGGTTGTCGATCAGCATCTCGCGCCGACCGGTGCTCTCGGCGACGAAAAGGGTGCGGCAACCGGCCTGGTCGTCGAGTCGCGCAAGGAAGGCCTTCAGGGCCGCGGCGGGATCGGCGGCGCGCGCCTGAATGGTCAGCGCCGGTGGCCGGCTGCTGGCGAAGTTGCAGACCGCGCTGTAGCCCTTGCGCCGCTGCGCGACCTCGGCGGATTGCCAGCAGACGCCGGGCATGGCGTTCAAGCGGCCAGCGAGTTCGTCCGTTGTTAGGTACAGGGTATGCGGTGACAGCAGCGGACGTTCGGGGTCGTGCCGGCGTTGTTCGTGGCGGGCCTTGATGGCATCGACGGCGGACTGAGCGGCATCGCGGGCGTCGGCGGATTCAAAAGCCAGGGTCTCGTCCGGCAGATAGTCGAACAAGGTCGCGGTCTGCTGGAAGAACAGCGGCAGATAATACTCGATACCGCCCGGCATGCGCCCGTCGGACACCTCGCGGTAGATCAGGCTGGCCTTGGGGTCGGCGTCGATGGTCGCGCGCCAGCGTTGGCGGAAGCCGCTGATGGCCTCGTCGGTGAATGGGAATTCGCGCGCCGGCAGCATGCGCACCCGTTGCAGCTTGTCGATCGAGCGCTGGCTGTCGGCATCGAAGGTGCGAATGGACTCGATTTCGTCATCGAATAGGTCGATGCGCAACGGCTGCGCGCTGCCCATCGGGAAGATGTCCAGCAGCTCGCCGCGCACCGCGAACTCGCCGTGGGCGATGACCTGCGACACGCACTGATAGCCGGAGCGCTCCAGGCGCTGGCGGGTGCGGTCGAGGTCGAGCCGGTCGCCGACCGCAAGCACCAGCGCATGGCCGTCGACATAGTCGCGCGGCGGCAGCCGCTGCAACAGTGTGCTGACCGGGAGCACGAGTATGCCGCGGGTCAGCATTGGCAGGCGATGCAGCGTCAGTAGTCGTTCTGAGACCAGTTCCGGCAGCGGCGAGAAGACGTCGTAGGGGAGGGTTTCCCAGTCCGGGAAGGTCAGTACCGGCAGATCGTCGTCGCGGAGAAAAAAGCCGAGTTCGGCGCGCAATGCTGTTGCCGATGGCATGTCCGCGACGACGGCGACGATGGGTCTTTGCGCCTCGCGTGCGGCCGAGGCAATGGCCAGCGCCCCGGCGGCACCGTAAAGACGGCCCCACAGCAAACGTTCGCCTGGGCGCTGGGGTAGCGGCGGATGCAGCGGCGAGAGGTCCGCGGCAGCGGCTTCTGGGCGGGGCTCTAACCCCGCAGCCGATGAAGTCAGGGTCTCGCCGTCGGCTTGGACCTGGGGCTCGGCCTGATTCTCGAATAGGGGCTGGGGCGGTGTTGGTCGGCAAGGGGACTGCATGGACGGAGCGCGATCGGGCGGTTCAAGTAGATCGCGTATGTTCGCACATGCGCTGTCCGCGCGCAGCGTTGCCGCTGCGCGGGCTTACTTTGGCGATAGGCGAATCTCAATCCGGCGTCATCTGGTATGAGAATCTCCAGCAATCGCCTAAGCCCCCGCAACCGCGTCGGCTCAGGCGGCGTTGGCCCGATCTGACGGTGCACCGGTTGTGCTGGCGCCGCCGCCGAGCGCACCAGTGCGTTGATGGAGTGTGTCGAGCAACTCTTGCGGGCGTGCAATCGGTGTGGCTGCTGTGGCGAAGTCGCCGTCGTTCAGAGTCAAGATCATTTCCATCCGTTGCAGGTCCGCGGTCTGCATGGTGATGGCGTCGTCGAAATAGACGCGGTCTATGCGCTGCATTTGCCCTAAGGCGGCGTCCAGCACCTCGGCCGTGGTGGTGGCGACTGCAAGATAGTGGCGGGCGTTCTTGACCCATTGCGTGGTTGAGTCCCGTCCAAGCTCTTTGCCGAGTTCTTCGATGATCCGGCCGAGGGCATGGCCGCAGATGTGGGCCCTGATCTGGCCCTGCTCGGCCATGGATAGGACGATGCGACAGGCGTCCCTTTCGGTGCTGGGGGCAAGGTGGGCGCTGAGGAGGATGGTGCTGTCGAGCAAGACTTTGGGTGCATGTTCCATTGTTATCTCCGCTGTGCGTTGGTGGCTGTTTATGGGCCGTTTTTAAAAGGCCGGGGTTTATTGATGCAGGGGCGCCGGCGCGGCTGCGCCGGCCGGTGACCGCTGTTCCGATCGCGAATGACCCGTTGATGGCCATCTCATGATGCAACAGGGTCCGAATTTCTTATTCACGACTGCCTTGTCATAACCGGACTGGATCACCGGATTGGATCACGATCGAAATGCCTGCCGACTTGTCCAGGCGCCGGCAACGATGTCGCTCGAGTGACGCTTTTCGTCCGATCCAGGCCGCTCGAGCTTGCAAATGTCCGCCCGTGAGCATCGGTGATAGGTCGAGTCGGTGGAAGTGGCCTTAGTTTTTCTGCGACAAACACCTCAACCTTGTCACGACATATTCGAAAATTGTGTCAACTATGCCGCCGCTCCGCTGTGCACTGAGTCACAGTCCGGCGCGACGCTATGTGGTAGCGACCTGGTCATACCCTGATTCAGGTTCTTAACGCTGCTGCAACATCGTTGCGCGACACGCGCCTGCTGCAGCGACGTCATTCGTAACCAAAAATTCACCTAAGCCGTAACCAAAAATTCACCTAAGCGCCGATGCGACTGGTCAAAATAGGCCGCGCATACAGACTCGGAGTTGACTCCGAATCCTCACGACCAATGGAGTTCGCAGAGCAATGATGTATTCCAATTTTCTCAAGTCGGTTGCCGTCGCCGGCTGTCTTTCTACCCTCGCGCTCGCGCCGGCCGCGCAGGCCGATGTCAAGCTGAACGGTTCGGGCGCCAGCTTCCCGTTTCCGATCTACGCCAAGTGGTTCAAGGACTTTTCCAAAGAGCACAAAGACATCCGCGTCGATTACCAGGCCAAGGGCTCTGGCGCAGGTATCCAAGACCTGATCAACGAAGTGGTCGACTTCGCCGCCTCCGACGCGGCCATGAAGGACGATGAGATGGCCCAAGTGGAGCAGGGCGTGGTGCTGCTGCCGATGACGGCCGGTGAGGTTGTGCTTGCCTTTAACTTGGACGGCATTAAGGAGCTAAAGCTGCCCCGCGACGTCTATCCGGAGATTTTCCTCGGTAAAATCACCAAATGGAATGATCCTAAGATTGCGGCCGCCAATCCCGATGTCGACCTGCCGGACGAGGACATCACCGTCGTTGTGCGCTCGGATTCCTCCGGCACGACCTATGTCTTCACCGGTCACCTGAGCTACATCGACGAGGCCTTCAAGGCCGAGGTCGGCCAGGCCAAGGCCCCCAACTGGCCCGATAGCGATACCTTCATCAAGGCGCCGAAGAACGATGGCGTGACCGCCCAGATCAAGCAGATCCCGGGCTCCATCGGCTATATCGAGTACGGCTACGCCAAGCTGACCAATCAGCCCACCGCGATGCTTGAGAACAAGGCAGGCAAGTTCGTCGCTCCGGGGCCGGAGTCTGGCGCCGCCGCGCTCGCCAGTGCCGAATTCCCTGGGGGCACCCTACCGAACAGCGACGTGCCAAACCTGATCGCCTGGGTCTGGGACCCGGCCGGTGAGGATGCCTACCCGATCGCCACCATGACCTGGCTGCTGCTGTATCAGGAACAGGACGACGACAAGGCCGCCGCGCTGCGCAAGCTGGTCGAGTACTGCACCAGTGAAGAGGCGCAGGGTCAGGCCGATGGCCTAGGTTACATCCCGCTGCCGCCCGAGGTGATCGAGAAGGTTCGCGCCGCCGCTGAATTCGTCCAATAGGCGCGTCGTCGAAGAGGGCGTTCGTCCAATTGGGCGCTCGCCCCTCAGGTCTCCGCAAGTAGCGTTCGGGGTAGGTCTCGGTCGCTGCTTGCGGTTTATCCTTTCTGTGTACCCGACCGCTTGGCGGTCTATTGCCGCGGCTCCCAGGGGACGCCGCGCGCGGATCTCACGCAGGGGGATCAGCCGCGGTGCGATGATCGCTCGACCTCGGCCCTGCCCTCTGGATCGCGCGTCATAGTCACAGTTGGCCCCGTTGCACATCAGCAGGAATCGATTCATGGCCAAAAATCCATTTGCACAAGCGGGATCATCCACTTCGATTACTCGGCCGCCCTCTTCCGCCGAGTTCACAATAGACAGCCTGTTCCGGGCCGTTGCGTATGTCTGCGCGTTGCTCATTATTGTGCTGGTGGCCTTTATCCTGTGGGAGGTTGGCAAGAAGGCCTTCCCGGCGGTGCAGGACTTTGGCCTCGGCTTCTGGATCGGCACGACCTGGGATGTCAACAAGGGCATCTTTGGTGTTCTGCCGGAGATCTGGGGGACCCTCTACAGTTCCTTGCTGGCGCTGTTTCTCGGTGGCCTGTTCGGCGTCTTTATCGCCATTTTTCTGACCCAAGACTTTATTCACCACCGCATGGCACTGGTGTTTCGCACCATTGTCGAGTTGCTGGCCGCGATTCCGTCGGTGGTCTATGGTCTCTGGGGCATCTACGTGCTGATCCCGATGATCCGCCCCGGCGCGGAATGGCTGCATCAGCACTTCGCTTGGTTTCCGTTGTTCGGGACTGACCTCAGCGGCCCCGGTATGGCACCGGCCGCGCTGGTGCTGGCGATCATGATCCTGCCGACCGTGGCGGCGATCTCGGTGGACGCCTTCCGGCGCATTCCTTACAAGGTCAAGGAGGCCGCCTATGGCATGGGCACCACCAAGTGGGAGGCCATCCTCAAGGTCATGTTGCCGACCGCCTCCAGCGGCATACTCGCGGCGCTGGTGCTGGGCTTCGGTCGCGCGCTGGGCGAGACCATGGCCTTGGCCATGTTGATCGGCAACAGCAACCAGATCAGCCTGTCGTTGTTCTCCCCGGCCAACACCTTGGCCTCGCTGTTGGCGTCGAGCTTTCCCGAGGCCGGCCCCGTTGAGGTGCAGGCGCTGATGTACGCGGCCCTGGTATTGCTGCTGATCACATTCATCGTCAACGTGCTCGGCCTGGGTATCCAGCAGTACACCATGCGCAAGTTCGAGGGTAAGTGATGAGCGACATCGATCTGACCATAGCGCCCGATCAGGCCTTCGTCCGGCCCAACCTTGAGCGTCGTCTGCTTGAGAGGCGCGCGATCAAGAACAATGTCCTCACGGGGCTCACCTGGCTTGCCGCGATCCTGGCCTCTATCCCGCTGCTGTCGGTGCTCTACATGCTGCTGGTGCGAGGCGGCACGCGGCTGTTCGGCGCCGATTTCATTGAGGTGCTCACCGAGCTGCCGCCAGCGGGTTTCGAGATGGGCGGCGGCATCGGCCCGGCCATCGTCGGCACCCTGGTCATGGTTGGCATCGCCACCCTGATCAGCGTGCCCTTCGGCATCCTCACGGCCATCCACCTGGCCATGCTCGACCCAGACAGCAAGGTTGCCACGACCTCGCGTTTTTTGGCCAAGGTGCTGACCGGTTTTCCTTCTATCCTAGCGGGCGTCTTTGTCTATGCGGTGCTGGTGATCAACTTCGGCTACTCGGCGCTGGCCGGTGGTGTTGCGCTGGCGGTGCTGATGTTGCCGACCGTGGTGTTGGCGGCGGAAGAGGCCATCAAGCAGGTGCCGCAGCGGATGAAGGATGCCGCCTACGGCATGGGTTGCACCCGGACTCAGGTGATTACCAAAGTGGTCCTGCCGACCGGCCTGCCGGGCATCCTGACCGGCGTCATGCTGGCCATTGCCGGGGCGGCCGGCGAGTCGGCGCCGCTGTTGTTCACGGCCCTGTTCAGCAACTACTACATCAGCGAACTGATGGAACCGACCGCGTCGCTGTCCATCCTGATCTACAACTTCTCCGGTATGCCGTTTGAGAATCAGATAGAGCTGGCCTGGACCGCGTCGCTGGTGCTGGTGCTGATCGTCCTGGTGTTTAACATCCTTGCCCGGCTATTCGGCCAACCAAAGATCTAACCTACTGGGCTGCTCCATCGGGCCGGCTCTGTAAGACCTACTTTGGCGGACCCGCTCTGGCGGGCGGGCCGCCCGAGGGCGCTCATCGCATCAGCCGCCGGGGGCATCTCGGAACTTACCGCATTCGAGGTTTTCGATAATGAACACTAGACAAGAATCGACCTTTGTCGCCGAGCGCTTCACGCCCGACGGAGACACCGTCATCGACTGTAACGTGGAGAAGATCTTCTACGGGGATTTTCTCGCCGTGCGCGATAGCTTCGTGCCGATTGAAAAGAACAAGATCACCGCCTTCATCGGCCCGTCCGGCTGCGGCAAGTCTACCGTGCTGCGCAGCCTCAACCGCATGAACGACCTGATCAACGTGTTTCGCTTTGAGGGATCGGTGATGTACCACGGCCAGGACATCTATGCCAAGCAGGTCGATCCGGTGGTCGTGCGTCGCTACATCGGCATGGTTTTTCAACAGCCCAATCCGTTCTCGATGAGCATCTACGACAATGTCGCTTTCGGTCTGCGCCTGAACCGGTTTAAGGGGGACTACAACGAAAAGGTACAAAAGGCGCTGGAGCGCGCCGCACTATGGAAGGAGGTCAAGGACAAGCTCAAGAACAGCGGCCTGTCGTTATCCGGTGGTCAGCAGCAGCGTTTGTGCATCGCCCGCGCCATTGCTACCGACCCCGATGTCTTGCTGATGGACGAACCCTGCTCGGCGCTCGACCCGATTGCGACGCGCCAAGTCGAGGAGTTGATGCTGGAACTCCGGGACCGCTTTTCGGTGGCATTAGTGACCCATAACATGCAGCAGGCAACCCGAGTCGGCGACACCACGGCGTTCTTCTCGGTGGATATCTCCCACGGTGGTCGCACCGGCTACCTGGTTGAGATGGGTCCGACCAAGCAGGTGTTCGAGGCCCCGCGCGAGCGTCTCACCAAGGAATATGTGGCCGGCGAATTCAGTTGATCGCGGCCTGTCTTGAGCATTGTCGGAGTGAGGTAAGGTCATGATCAACAGCTTCCAGTTGGCGCGTGTAGCCAGTGCTGTATTGCTCGGGTGCTCGCTTGTCGCCTGCTCGGGAGAGGACCCGCAGGCCATGGCCCAGGGCATGGGTCAGCGTCAGGGAGCCTCGGGCGCCGCGACGGTACTGGTCGAAGGCGCCGGGGCGACCTTTCCGAAGCCTTTGTATGAGCGCTGGATGCAGGCGTACGCGGATGTGCAACCCGAGGTCGCCTTTAGTTACGAGGGCGTTGGTAGTGGTGAGGGCATCAAGCGCTTCCTGGCGGAAGCCGTCGACTTTGCTGCCAGCGATGCGGCCATGAGCGACGCCGACCTGGCCAAGGTCGGCGATCGCGGTGCGGTGATGGTGCCGATGACCGCTGGCATGGTCGTGCTGGCCTACAACCTGCCCGGCGTGGATACGCTGAACCTCAGGCGCGAAGCCGTCACCGGCATCTTCAGCGGTGAGATTCGCAGTTGGGATGACGCTCGCATACAGGTGTCGAACCCCGGCGTTGCGTTGCCGAATAAGACCATCGCGCCGGTGGTTCGCCGCGACAGCAGCGGCACCACATTCATTTTCACCAACCATTTGAGTGCGACCAGCGACTGGTGGGGCAACCAGGGACCCGGTGCCGCCAAGCGTATCGATTGGCCGGGTGCGAACATGGAGGTCAACTACAACGAGGGCGTCGCTCAGCGGGTCAAGATTAGCGACGGCAGTATCGGCTACATGGAGTACCAATTTGCCGAACGCCTCGGCCTGCCGTTCGCGACGCTCGAGAACAAGGCCGGGCGGATGGTCGTGCCCAGCCCTGCCGCCGGCACCGCCGCGCTGGCGTCGGCGCCGGAGGTCCCAGAAAACCTGCGCGTATTCGTGCCCGACCCCCCCGGTGCCGATGCCTATCCCATCGTCAGCTACACCTGGTTGCTGCTCTACGGCATCTATCCAGATGCCGATAAGGGCGCGGCGCTCAAGCGCGCCGTGACCTGGGGCCTGACCGAGGGGCAGCCGATCGCCGAGCAGATGGGATACATCCCGCTGCCGGGAGCGATGGTCGAACTGGCGAAGGCCAAGGTTCAGACGATCCATTGACTGCGATGACAGGCTGAGCAAGACCCTTCCCACCGCCTTGAGCCGCTTGCAACGCATACCCGCTTGCCATCCTGGTGGCGGGCGTCGATTTCACGCCCGGCTCCATTGCCGAGCCTAGGGCGCGGAGTTGGCCCAGGCGCCCGGAGCGAGCCCCCTGGCGACGACAGAGGAGCCGTTGTATGGGACATGCCCGACGTTTGAATCTGGACGCGATCGAGGCCTCGTTGCGCGGCGTGCAGGCTCGCTTCGCCGACATCAACAAGACTCTGTCGACACCGAGAGACCCGCTGAGCGACTTTGTGTTGGAGCGCTTGCTGCTCGGCTATCGACGGGTGGACGCACTGCTCGATGTCGGCCTGGACCCCTTCGCGCCCGGCAGTTCCGCGCAGGTTCTGGACCTCAATTTGCTCGTGCTTTGTGGCGCCGATCGGCGCCAACGGGAGGAGTGCGGGCAACTCGTGGAGGCGACCAACCAACACTTTTATGCGCTCGGTGATGGCGGGTTCGAGTCCCTTGTGGACTGGGTGCGGTCGATGAATGGAGCGTCGATCTGGCGCCGTGCCGCGAGCGCCTACATCCACCAGCTGAGTCAACCGCAGTTGTTCATTGAAGGCAACCATCGCACCGGCGCGCTGATCATGAGCTGGATGTTGGTGAGTGCAGGCAAGCCGCCGTTCGTGCTCTCGGTCGACAACGCCAAGGCCTACTTCGACCCCTCCACCGTTGCCAAGAACAACCGCAAGCACACGCTGCGCATGATGCTGGAACGGCCGAAGCTGCGGAAGCGGTTTGCCGACCTGTTGAAGCAGGAGTCCGAGAAGCAGCATGTGCTGGGTTGAGCAAGGTCGATCGCGATGCGTGCCGTGCCGTCCGTTTAGGCCGTGCGGGAGACGATGAGTTCGCCCAGTTTTTGCTCCATCGGTCGGGGTTTGAGGACGTGCGCGGTTCCGCGTAGGCGATACGGCATGCGCTCTCGTTTGGGCGCTCACACCAAGAGGTCTCCACCCAGACGACCGCCGGACCTCGGCCGGTGTGCACGACGAAGACCTCGGCCGGGCAGTGGGCCACCAACTGCATTGGCTCGCGGTGGCCCAGCACTACAGTCCACGGCAATCTTGACGTGACCGAACGTGCCGCGGGCTCCGTCGACGCCACCGCTGGGCAGATGGCGCTCGCAACCCCGACAGCAGTCTTGCCAGATCCGACCTTGTGCGGCAGACACGAAAACGTCATCTAGTTCCGCGGGTTTCGATGGTAACGTTCCGCCGATCCCCAACCCCGGTACGCGCCGCCAGCGACGTTGCGGTCAGCGATCGGTGAACATCGACAGCGGAGCAAATGCAATGACCTTCGACGACGACGACTTTAACGGCAAGGACTGGCTCCTGTCGGAGCTCGAGGACACCCTTGACGAGGACTACGAGCTGGAGATCTCCGAGCCGGCCCTATCGATGGAGCTGCGCAAGATCTACAAGCGCAAGCACCCGCCGAGCATCGACCGGCAGACCTACTTCAAGGCCCTGCTGGCGCTGCAGGCCGAGCTGATCAAGCTGCAGGACTGGGTGGAGCACACCGGCGAGAAGATCCTTGTCATCTTCGAGGGTCGCGATTCGGCCGGCAAGGGCGGCGTCATCAAGCGCATTACCCAGCGCCTTAACCCGCGTGTTTGTCGGGTAGTCGCGCTAAACAAGCCAACCGAACGCGAGCGCAGCCAGTGGTACTTCCAACGCTATGTTCCGCACCTACCATCCGGCGGCGAGATCGCGCTCTTCGATCGCTCCTGGTACAACCGCTCCGGCGTGGAGCGAGTCATGGGCTTCGCGACGCCTGAGCAGATCGAGCAGTTTTTCCAGGACGTGCCAGAGTTCGAGCGCATGCTGGTGCGCTCCGGCATCCGGTTAATCAAGTACTGGTTCTCGATTACCGACGAGGAACAGCAACTGCGTTTCTTGATGCGCATCCACGATCCCCTAAAGCAGTGGAAGCTCAGCCCGATGGACTTGCAATCGCGGGTGCGTTGGGAGCAATACACCAAGGCGAAGGAAGAGACCTTCGCGCGCACCAACAGTCCGGAGGCGCCTTGGTTTATCGTCGCGGGCAACGACAAGAAGCGGGCAAGGCTCAACTGCATCCACCACCTGCTCGACCAGATCCCGTATCAGACCGTTCCGCATGAGGAGATCAGCTTGCCGGAACGCGTCTTCAATCCGGACTACGATCGCGAAGTGCTGCCGGCCGAGCTGCATGTGCCGAGCCGCTACTAGAGGCGTCCTCGCGCGCGACATTGCCGAGTCCTTCTCGGACCCGCGGGCACTGATCGCCAGTTGGCCGGGATAGACCGTCGGCGGCTGACTGCGCTGCTCGAAGCAGTCGCTGCCTGCGACTAGCTGCCGCGGCCCTGCTTTTTCCACCAAGGGTGTTTGGCCTCGGTCAGTTCCTCCCAATAGTCGTCGAACCGCGATAGCAGATGGCGGAATTCGCAACTGCGCCAGCCGACCAGACCACCGGCATAGACAAATAGCTCCCGGTCGCTGTTTCCGGTGAGCAGATCGTCGAGCAAGTGCTGGGTCACGGCGACGTCATTCATGACGCCGAGCAGATCCTGCAGACCTTTCATGTGGCCGATGAAGACGTCCATACCGTCGAACAGCGGTAGGAAGAACTCGGTCGCATAGCGCAGTTTCTTGCACTCGATCCGCAGTCGATGCATCTCGGCGGCATCGTCGCGATTGACATGGGTGCCTGCGCCCAGCACGCGGCGCTCCTGCTTGTCGAGCAATCGGCGTGAGTAGCCGACGATGCCGGAATGTAGACGTTTGACCTGCTTTTTGGTCAGCGGCACCGCTTCCCAGGCCCTGGCGTCCAGCCAATTCGGAAAGCCGTCGACGAAACAGGCAAAGCGGTCGCTGTCGAGCATGGGGATCACCCGTTGCTGATAGATCTCGGCACGGCGCGCTTCCGCCAGTTGTAACAGCGGCTCGGCACCCGACAGCGGCAGCAGTTCCACCACCGGCCCCAAGCCTTCGGCGATGAAGACGTCGAGGTCGCGCGCCGGCCCCAGTTCACCGGCAATCCAACGCATTTCATCCTTCCATGTCGCGGTTGCCTCCTGGGGAACGGCATCCCGAAACAGACTGACGGCGGAGCGCATGCGGCGGAAACTGACCCGCAACTGATGCACACCTTCGATGTCGCCCCAGCCGCGCGCGTTGTCTCGCCAGGTCAGTAGAAAGTTGTAGTTGTGACGTAGGATGGCGGCGAAGGCTTCGCTCGCGCTTTGATCCGGGTTGATCGCGGGTGGGACTTTTGATTTTGTCGGCACGCTGACACCATTGACTAGCTGCGGGCCGCCCCCCCAAGGAGTGGCCACGCCGGTTTCGGTTCGCCTGTCCTCCGGCAGGCTGCTGAAGCACTCTATGGTTACAGATGGGTGTGACAAGCGGGTTACCGGCCTTTGCCGTGGTCGAGCAACGAATGCTTCGTCCAACATCGAGCCGTCTGGCCGCGAACGTCCTTGATGCCTGTGGTTATCTGGCGCGTACCGATCGCTTGGCGCCGTCCCACCAGCGCCGCCGCTCAGCGCCGGCCGCGACGCAAGAGGCCGATCAGCGGCAGAAGCAGCAGAGCGGTGGCTGGGACGGGCGCGGCGAAGGTCTCCGAGTGAGTGAATACCTGCGGGTCGTAAGCGAGATAATCGGGGTCCACGGCGAACGCGAAGACGTAGTTGAACTGGTTGTCGCGGAAGTCGTTGTCGTTGCCGATCAGCAGCAGGTGGCGGTGACGGACTGGTTATTCCGGCAGCCAGTTGAGATCCTGGATTTCGGTCAGGTCCCAGGGGCAGTCGTCCGGGAGGGTGTCGAGCCCGGTCTCCGCGGTGGCCATGGCAACCGCGTCGCCCCAGGCATCGGCCCACCAGTCGGGATCGGTGAGCGAAGTGGCCAGGCTGGGGGTTCGCCGCAGGCGCCGAGCAATGCTGTTGCGCTGCTCGCGGATCGTGCGAGTCCAACTGTTGCTTCGGCGCCGCGGCTGATACTGCCATTTGATCAGGTGCGCGAGCAGAACGGCCATGCGGCTGGCAAGCTCGCGTTGTTCGCTCTTGCCCACGTCCTCAATCTCCTCGGCGATGCGATCGATATCGAGCTGGTCCAACTGTCCTGTCCGGAGCAGCCTAGCCTGCTCGTTTGCCCAAGCGATGATGTCGTGCTCATAGCTTGTCGATGGGGTCATGATGTCCTCCTGCTTGGCCAGAGCGGTTGCTGGATCGGCTGCGGCGACCCAGCTTGCCGCGGAACCGGTCGCCGATACAAGCTTGACACGAAGAGAAGCCGGGATAGCAGAAGCCGGGACAGCAGAAGCCGGGACGGACCGCGGTTGCTTGCCACTTTGAAGGCAAGCCATCGTTGCCGTCAAGGTCTCCACTGGCCCTAGATCTTATCGGTATCACGGCGATACTGGGAGAATGCGGCATCGAACAACTGCGAATCGGCGATCAATCGATCAACAGGCGCGGTCCGAAGTAGGCGGTGTCCTTGACACGCCGCGAAAGCTCGCTCAACAGGCCGATACGCGGATTCGTGCACAGCGTCATGCTCAGCATCACGCGCTGGTCGCCTTCGGCGATCGGCGTCGCCCGGTGCGGGATGGCCGCTCCCTCGAACATGACCAGCACGTTTTCGGATGTGTCCAAGTCTAACGCGGCGCCGTTTGGCAGGCGCTGCGTCAGGCGTCCGGCGGAAACACCGCCAGCGGCTGAACGGTTGACGAGCGACAACAGGACGGTGAAATGTCGCGCAAGCCGTCAAGGTAAATGTCATCGTATGACGAAAGGGTTGCGGAGCAATCCAGACGAAGGCAATCGGCATGGAGATGACGACGATGTAACTAGGCGCGCCAGCGGCGCGACAGTGCGACCAGGCCCAGGCCCAACAGCGCCGCGGTGCAGGGGAGCGGTGCGGCGGTGATCGCCAACTGAACCGATGCGTTATCAAAGCCGATCGGCAAAGTCGTCGATAAGAAGGCCAGTCCGTGGTCAGGGTGGGTGGCGGGGTCCGCGCTGATGGCGAGCGTCAGCATGCCGGGGCTGAGCGCGGTCAGCTCAAAGCTGGCAAGCACGACGCTGGCGGCACCGCGGATGGACTCGAGGCCCGCCAGCGCGACCACCTGAGCCAGGGTGCCGAGGTCCGTGAACGGAGTCGCCAGTCTCGGCGTCAGCGCGAGGCCGGTCAGTGCCGCGATGCCATTGGGCGTGACGGCCGCGTCGAAGCCGAAGCCCACCAGCTCGTCGCCGAAGGGTTGGCCCGCGAACAGGTCGTTGCCGACTACTTCCACCTGCAGGGTTTCGCCGACGGCGAAGCTCGGGCTGGACGGGGTCAGGACAATGCTTGCGGCCCGTGCCGCGGGAGCGGTGAAAGCGGTGGCGATGAGGCAAAGGGCGATGAGGGGCATGTTGCGCATGATGATGGCTTCCTGATGCTGGTGTTTCCGGCGTTCCGGCGGCTGTTGCAAACCGGGCCGGCAGCGGCGAATACCGCCGCTGCCGGCGGTCGAGTTCAGGGAACGAGCGGGGTGATGGCGCGACCTGCACCGACCCAGGCGGCGTACCAGGCGCGGTAGTCGGCCAGGCCGATGACGCCGTCGCCGTCGAAGTCCGCATCGGCCCGGTAGCCGGCGGCGCCGCTGGTGCTGCCGTACGCGGCCAAGAACAACCCGCGATCCGGGTTGAAGGTGATTTGGCCGTCGCCGTCCAGGTCACCCGGCACCGCGGCCGGGGTCAGGTCAATGCCGACCACCACCGGGTCGTGGTCGGAGGTGCGGTATTCGTCCTCGGCGAACCATTCCTCCGGGTTGAAGCTGATGTCGTAGTCCAGCGCGTCCGGCTCGTCGGCGTTGATGTGCCATTCGCCGACCCCGGTGACCTGCGTTGCCAATGCCGCGCTGGCCAGCGCGTAGTCGAGGCAGCCGAGCTGGGCATCGAACAGGTAGGAGTAGGCGTCGGCGCCGATGCGGCTGGCGATCAGGTTCTCGTAGCCCGCGGCCTCCAGGGTCGCAATCGGGTCTTCCTTGGCGTAGGCGTTCAGATCGCCGACCAGAAGCAGGTCCGGATCATTCGCGCCGGTGGGATCGTTGGCGAGCCAGGCGCGCAGCGCCGTGGCCGCATCGGTGCGGCGCTGGTTCCAGGCACCGGCGCCATCGTTCTGGTCGCAGTTGACGTCCGTGCCCGGGTCCGTCGCGCAGTCCCTACTCGGCGCACCGCCCTTCGACTTGAAGTGATTGACGGCGACGGTGAAGCGCTCGCCGGTGGCGGTCTCCTCGAAGGTCGCCGCCAGGGAGGCCCGGTTGGTGTTCTCGCCGTTGAACAAGGGTGCGAGCCCGTCGAATCCCAGAACGTCCAGGTCGGAATCGTCGAGTATCTCGATGGTGGTGCCGGGGGCCTGTGCGACCGTCTCCTCACAGTAAATGATACCGACGCCGATGACGTCGGTGCCGATGTAGTCGCCGGGCGCGACGGCGGCGTAGCTGGCGCAGCCGTTGGCCGGTGTGACGGTCGTGCCATTGGCGGTGTTCATCAGCCTCGCGAGGTTTGCGGCGGAGGTCGTGCCGGTGTCGCCGAAGTCGTTCTCGAGCTCGATGAGGCCGTAGACGTCCGCGTCCAGCTCAAGCAGGGCCGGGATCAGCTTGGCCTCTTGGCGGTCGCGCTCGTTGCGGCCCATGGTGTCGAGCAGTGCGATTCGCGGGGTGACATTCTCTTCGGTGAATGCATCGGCGCCGCGACATTCCTGTGAGTTGTCGGGCGGTCCGCACTTGGCAGTGCCGTCGTCCAGCTGCTGGAAGTAGTTCAGCAGGTTGAAGCTTGCCACCTTGATGCGACCAGCGACCGCGGGCGGGTCGGCCGGCCGCTCGTTGCCGGCGACGAAGTCCGGCGACACCACCGGCTCGACGCGGTAGGCGCCGAAGTCGAAGTGCATGACGCCCGCGATCAGGTCCACGGTGTCGCCGCCGCGCAGCAGGTTCTCGAAGCCGGGCGTCACCGACAGCGGATTGCCGCCGCGACCGAAGAAGAGCGGCTCCAGGTTTTGACCGCTGCGGCCGTCGTCGATGAGCAGGGTGCGCCGCGCCATGTCCGTGAGGTGAGCGGCGTAGCCTGCAAGATCAGGGCTGTTGCTCTGCGTGAACTGCCGCGGGCGGCCGCCGGCGGCGACGCGGATCTCACCGTAGCGGTCGAGGTTGAAGTATTCGGCCAGGGTCAGGGCATCGTCGGCGGGGTCGGCGTCGACCGCCTCGACGATGTCCACGGCCATGCCCTCCACCGGCTCCAGGTCGGTGGCCGGGTCGGTCGTCAGCGGCAGCTCCACCAGCACCGGTGTGGCGGTGCCGGTGAGTCCGCTGCACAGTTGCACATCCGTCACCGAGCCGATCTCCGTCAACGCATCCGGCTTGGCGCTGGATGGATACTCAACCACGGTGCCGGTGACCCGCACGATGTCGCCGAGGGCCACATCCACGCCAAAGCCGCTGTCGTAGACGAAAATGCCCTCGGAGCTGGCGGGCTCCAAGTCGGCCTGGTCATCTTCCTCCTGGACGAAGAAGCCGCGCAGGCCGGTCCCGTCGGTGGCTTGGAAATCGCCGACTACGACACCCTCGATACTGACCCGCGTTCCTTCGAGCGGGCTGACCGAACCGCTGCCCTGCACTTGGTGGATGGGCGTCGCGCCGTCGTCGCCGCAGCCGGCGAACAGGGTCTCCGTGGTGAAGCTGACGGCCAGATCGACGCTGTTGGACTCGCCGGAATCGGCGCCGGTCACGCTGCCAGCGGGTACGGTGACGAGGCAGCTCGCGCTGTCGGGCAGCGTGGTCAGTGGCAGCGTTGCGGTGCCGGCACCGAAGTCGACCGCGGGCGCACCGTCCAGCACATCGCCGCCGTCGCAGGTCAGGGTCCACTGCGACGGGTCGGACTGCGCCTCGATCAGGCCCTCGTCGAAGGTCAGGGCCATGCTGCCGAGGCCGACGGCGACGTCGGCGCTGCCGTTTGCGGGGCTGGAGCCGGCCAGCGCGGGGCCGGTGGTGCCGACGCCGTCGAGGCTGAAGCCGTCGGTGTTGAGCGCGATGGGCGTGATGTTGCCGTTCCAGTTTTTGTTGTCGGCCACGGCGGCACGCAGCGTCGCCGCGTCGCCGCCGGTGACCGCGCGGTTGTATTCGGCGTTGTCGTGCTCGTCGCCGGCTCCCGGGCCGGCGCCGACGGCGGCTGCGGTGGCGCCATCCGATAGGCCCGCGGGCAGCGCGGAGGTGTTGCTGTTCGTGGCCTCGGTCTGCCACTGGGTGCTGTTTGTCTGCACCGCGAAGATGAACTCGGGTGCGTTCGACGGCCCTTGGAAGGCGATGACTTGGTCGCCGCTGGTGGACAGTGAAAAGCCGTTGGTACCGATGTCGCTGTCGTTGGCGGTGCTGAAGTTGCCGCCGACACCGTTGTACAAGATGGCGGTACCCGCCGAAATGATCTGTGGCGCCACGTAGCGCACGGCGCCCTCGTTCGCTCGGAAGGAGACGCCGTCCGCCAGCAGGCCGCTGTCGGTGAAGCTGATCTGGGTGCCTGCGTCCAGGTCCACCAGGGGGATGAACACGAACTGGTCCGGGTTGTCGGTGTTGATGCCAGTGATGACGATGTCGCCTGGATTCAGATCCGTAACCGCAACGGCGGGACCCGCGGCGAAAGCCGCGGCGAGCAGGAGGGCGCCGGCTGGACGCGCGGCGCGGCAGTGGAGAACGTCGAGCATGTTTGACCCCTGGGATTCGCGAGCGGGACGCGATGATGCGTGCGGTCCCTTCGGCCTGGCGGCTGTCGCGCCCTCCTTGTTGGCCTTTGAGTCTGATGCGCGGGCGTTGCGAGCGATTGAAGGGGCGATGATGAATTGGTGACGGGAAAGCGACCGACCTGTGGCAGACGCGGATCATGTTTCACAAAGCCTTACCAGGCTCGTCACATGCGGGACATCGCCGCACAGTACTATCCACGCTCGCCCGTTAGGGTAGCGTGCGCGGTGAGGATCTCCGGTTTTCCGTCTTCTCGGAGGTAACCAGTCCCCACCCGCACGATGGTCGTGTTGACTGACGGCCAATCGGGCGAGAGAACCTCTGACTCATCCCCAATAGAGGGCGGAACAGCCTGGCCAATCCCGCGACGGGCGGGAAGGCTCGGCGTTCGACATCCGGCTTGCAAAGATCCGCTCGGGGTCGCGTGTCAGCAAGAACCACTCATCCGAGGACAGTCCCATGCCTACCGTTCATGACCAACCTTCCCACGGCCTCAGCCGCGAAGTCGCGCAATATGAGGGCAATCCGAAAGAACAGCATTCCGAAACAGACCTGGACACATTGAGCGGGCAAATCGTCGATCACCTCCTGCGAGAGTTGGAGGCACGGCGGCTTCCCGAGGCACTCGCCATCCATGACCAGATCTTGCGTGGCGAAGCCCTCGGTATCCAAGATCAGGATAGACTCGACGAGATGGTGCAGGTCGTGGACCAAGGGTTGCGAGTGCTGAGGGGCCAGCCCGATTTGCTGACCGCGCGACGGCATCTTGTCCGACTCCGCGAAGGGATCATCACTGGCGCCCGCGCCAACGGGCAGACTGTTCGGGCGGCTTAATCCCAGGCGCCGACCTCTTCACTCCGGTCATCGCCGAAACATCGCCGAGACATCGGCGATCGATCGGTTCAAGTCGTGAGCCGCTCAAAGCGGCCGGAGGGGACGCGAACGCGTCCCCTCAGTCTTTGGTGTTGGCTAATGGCATGACTCGTCGGTCTGAAGCGCAGCCTCGCTAGTCTATGCCCTGAAGCAAAAGCAGTTGCCTGGACCGGCGACAATAGCCAATCAGTCGTTGATTGCAAGACTGTAAATGGCCAATGTGCCGGACACCTCGTTTGCGGTTGCCAACAGCGGGTCGCCGCTGGGACTCTCGGCGGCAGGGATCAAGACCATGCCTTCGAGCGCAATGTCGCCGTCCGGTGCGCCCGGCGTATACGACTGGAAGCGCGGCAAGGCCGGGTTGGTGACATCAAAGACCATCACGCCGCCGCCGGCTCGCTCCAGTCCGACGAAGGCGTAGTAGCGGCCGTTCAGTTGGCCGACGATGACCGCCTCGGGCTCGGCGCCCTTGTCATCGGAGCGGTTGTCGAACTCGGCCGGGTCGCCGTCGTTGGCGTTGAAATACGTCGGCTTCTGCTGCGCGGTGACGCGGGCGATGTCGTCGTTGGAGTCGCTGTAGACGCTGTTGGTCAGGTCCCAGATGCTGAAGGAGCGCGCGCCGTAGCTGTACAGGGCCTCGAACGCGGCGTCGCCGTCGGTATTGCCGTCGATGCTGGAGATGTTCAGGCGGCCTAGGTTTTCGTTTAGCCGCAAGGTCGCGGCATCCGGGAATACCGTCTCATCCAGCGTGACGCTGCCGATGCGCACATCCTCGTTGCGGGCGTCGCCCTCGTTGGCCGTGAGCACGAAGCTGCGCCCGAGCCCGGGGTCGTAGGCGGCGATGCCGTCGGGCATGAACAGCCCCTTCACCGGCCAGGCGGCGATATGAATGCCGCCGTCGTGGTTGCTCGGGTCCAGCGCGTTCTCCAGCAGTCCATGATCCTTGCTGCCCAGCGCGATCAAGTGCTGTACGCTGTACGGACCGGTCAGGTCGATCACCGCCAGGGCGTTGTTCTCCTGTAATGAGACGAACGCCGTGCCGTCATCGGCGGCCAGCGCGATGTACTCCGGCTCCAAGTCCATCGACGCGCTCTGACCGGGGAAGATGCGCACGCCATCCAAGCGCAGGTCGTCCTCCTGACCATCGAGCTGGGTGAAGTCGAGCTGCGTGACCTCGGCGCCGGCAATGCGATCCGCGGCGGTGCCGGTCTCGGGCACATCGATGACGGTCACCGAGCCGCGGGCCGCGCCCTCGCCCTCGTTGGCCACCAGCGCGCGAGCGCCGGCGCGGTCCCAGGTCACCATGTCCGGCAGTGCCCCGGCGGGCAGTGACCCCAAGAAGACCCCGTCGGCGTCGTAGAAGGCAACGCGTCCCTGGTCAGTGGGCGGATCGGCGGGCAGCGCGGCGGCCAGCAGCCCGTGTTTGTACGAGACGCTGGTGACGCTGCCGGGGCTGAAGCCGTCGACCTCGCCCGCCACATCGGTCTGCGGATGCAGGGTCGCGATCAGAGCCGGCGCGGTCGGATCGGCGAGATCGACCAGGGTGATGCTGCCGCCGGTCACGAACAGCCGCTGGCCGACCGCATCCCAAGTCAGGATCTCGGCACCGCCCAGCTCCAGACCACCGATCTTGGTCAACGTCACCGCGCCGGGCGGGATTCCGGCAACGCTGTCGCTCTTGCCGGTCAGCCCCAGATTCTGGTTACGCCGATCATCAAGCGCCGGCATCTCGGCCAACTCGTAGCCGACTTCGCTGAAAAAGGTGCCGAGATACTCGGCTAGTGCATCCTGCTCGCTGCCGTCCGCAGCGAAGTCGAAGGCGCCCGTGCGCGGGGCGTCATCGGCCGCGGCGATATCCAGCCGGTCGGTCTGGGGGAAGGGATAGCCGTCGCCGCCGTCGGCGAGGAAGCCGAGGGTCACGATGCGCAAGCCGCGGTCGGGATCGCCGACGACGGCGCCCTCCTTCACCAGGCTGTCGATGAGGGCGCCGCTGTCGTCCACAACCGCCAGTGATCGCACGCGCGCGTTCGCCGGCAGTGCCGGGTCCCAGCTGAAGCGAATGCCGGCCACCTGGGGGAAGCGGCCTTGGGTGTTGGCCGGGTCCAGCGACGAGGCGGCCACCCCATGCTCGATGATCGCCCTGAGTTCTTCGGCCGTCACCGTCAGCAGGGTCAGGCCGTTGTTGAAGGCCAGCGCGGATTGGGCATCGAGCTGGGTCACCAGGCCCCCGTCCGGCGGCAAATACTCCAGGTCCTCCGGGTTGGTGGAACCGGGCGGATAGAGCACCTGGCCGATGGCCGCGCGGATGCCGCCGCCGTTCTTGATGGAAACCAGCACCCGCGGGTCGGCTTGCCGCGCGGTCCAGAGGTTGGCATCCGCCGTCAGATTGCCGAGGTTGGCCTCCTCGGTGCGCACCGTGCCACGGTTGCCGTCCAAGTAGACCTCGGTCAGGCCGAGCAGGTTGCCGTTCAGCTCGTCGATGACGGTCAGCAGGGTATCGGCGATGTCGATTACGTCGGCATCGGCATCCGCGGCGACGCTGAGCCCAAGGTCGCCGAGGCGGTCCTCGGTGGCAGCGTAGGCGCCGTTGACGGCCTCATCAAGGCTCGCCAGGTCCAGCAGTCCTTGCGGATCGAAGACCGACACCAAACGGCCCAGGTACTTGTAGTCGCCATCGGTGTTGACCACCAGCACCGGCTCGCCCTGGGGCGAGACGAGTTGGATCGGATAGGGCCCCTGTTTGGTATCGCCGGGACGGATGACATCGTCGGCGTCGAACAGGCGGGTGTTGGAGCCGCCGGCGACGATGATGTCCACGTCGCTGAGGCGTTCGGCCAGGGCCTGCTCAATGGCGATCTGCTGCATGTGCGCGAGCAGGATGATCTTATTCACGCCGCGCGCGGTGAGCGCATCCACGGCCGGCTGGATCTCGGCCGCCAGCGCGTCGAGATCGGCGGCGTCCGCCGGAGCGACGCCGATGCCGCCCTCGCTGGTGATGTTGCCCAGCGACGGCGTGGTGGCGCCCACCACGCCGATGGTCTGCCCGGCCACCTCGATCGTGGTCCAGCCGGACAGACGGTTCGGGATCGAGGTCGCTGGCAGCCCGTCGGACACCACCAGCGGCGCGGTCGCGGGCTCGGTGCTGAAGTCCAGATTGACGCTGACGTAGGGGAAGTCGGCACCCGGCCAGTTCGCACCGGCGACCGTCTCGGGGCTGATCACTGCGACAAACCCGGACGGACTCTGGTCAAGCTCGTGGTTGCCCAGCGTGGACGCCTGGAACCCCATCGCATTGAGCAACCCGACATCGCCGCGCCCGTTGCCTGGCAGGCCCAGCATCGGTGCCAGCCGGTCATCGGCGGCGGCGCTGTAGCGCGGCCCGGGAATCCAGTTGTCGCCGGAACTGAGCGCCAGACTCTGGTCCGGATACTGGGCGCGAAAGTGGTTCAGCAGGGCCGAGAAGTGCTTGACGTTCTCCAGCGCCAGGGTTGCCGAGGTGCTGTCGATGTCGGCCACGTGCAGCAGTTGCAGCGCGAAGGGCTCGTCGTCGATCTCGGCGCGCAGCGTCAACGCCGGGCGCGTTCGACCCGCGCGCCGAAGCTCCACCCGCACGACGGCTGTTCGCGCCGTCGGTGCCAGGCCGGGCTCAGCAACCTGGATGTCGAGATAGGGCTCGGAGCCGTCGGTCTGTCCGTCGGCGCCAACCACCGACAAGCTCGAATCTTCAACCACCAGGCGCAGCGGGCCGCTGAGCGCGTTGCCGGTCTGATTGATCAGCGCAACCTGGGTGTAGAAGACGCCCTTGGCGCGGTCGAAAAAGAAGTTGCTTTGACTGACTTGGACGCCAGCCGGGGCATTGACCCATTCGGCATTGGCCGCGGCCGAGAGTCCGGCGCCGAGGGCCAGCGCGACGGCGGTGGCGAGAGGATGTTTCATGAGTTTCATGAGTTTCATGACGGCGGCCTCAGGCAAGCGGGGACTGGTTGGCGTTTTGGCGGCGGCGGACCGCCAACAGACCGAGCCCGGCTCCCATCAACAGCAATGGTGCCGGCACCGGTACCTGATCGATGCGCAGCTTGCCGACCCTCAGCCAATCGCGCTCGCCGTCCACGAAATCCGACACCTCGAAATACAGCTCCGCCGTGCGGCCGGCGAATGCCGTGATATCCAGCGGGCCGCCGTTCAGGAGGTCCAGGGTTGCAATGAGGCCGTCCGGGTCCGAGAGCTGGGCGATGGCGAGATCGGTCGTGGGATCGCTTAAACCAACGTCGATGCTGTAGTTGAGCAACAGCCTGGTGGCGCGGGCGGACAGGCTGTCGACGACGAATTCCTGCCAAAGCCGGGTCGAGTACAGGCCGTCGCTGTTGAACGAGGTTGCGATGGTCGCGAACCCAGCACCGGAACCAGAGCCGGTTGCGTAGTTGTTCGTGAACGCGCCGGGCGGCGGCGTTAGATCGGTGGTTACATCGTCCGAGCCGTCGCAAAGGGTGCAGCTCACGACCTGCCCGGACCAAGCGTCGAAGCCGGCGCTGAAATCGCCGTTGGCCAACGGGCCGGCGCCGGCCGCCCCGACCACGGAAGCCCAGACCACCGGCGTCAGCGCTAGTGCAGCACTCGCGCGCAACAAGACAACGAACGAAGGCATGATGTCGACCTCGCGGCTACATGGATATCTGAAGGAACGCCATGCGCCGGACAACTGTCGCTTGGCAGGCGCTGGACGCGTCATTCCAGCATCCCGCGCTTACGTCCTTAAGAAGGTTCGATGGCGATTCTGTGAATCCCAAGTTTCATCAGTAGCCACGAAGGACGAACGATATTGAGATCGCCTATCCGGCGAGCTGCCGGCCCGATCGCTCGGACCGACCAGCGCCGCGCTGGCCTCGGCCGATGCGTCGCGTTGGGCTACTGCTTCAGCCCGTCAAGCAGGCTTTGCACATAGGCGATGCCTTCCGCGGGATACGGGATGTAGCCGAGCGCGGCGACGTCCTGTTGTCCCGGGCCAAGGGCGTATTCCATCAGATCGATCAGGGCCGGCAGCTTGGCCGGATCGTCGTAGTGCCGGCGCAGCGACAGCCAGGAGATGCCGATGATGGGGTAGGACTCTGCGCCGGGGGGATCGCGCAGGGCCTGGACTCCGGGCTGCTCGCGGATCGCGGCGATAGCGGCGGCGAAGCTCGCCTCGTTCGGCGCGACCATCTGACCACTCTGGTTTTCCAGCATGGCCATCTTCATCGAGGTCAGGTAGGCGAAGGCATATTGGACATAGCCGATGGAGCCCGGAATGGCCCGCACCGTCGCGGCGACGCCGTCGTTGCCGCCCGCCTTGACCAGGCCGCCGCGCTGCTGCAGGGCCTGCGGCCATGTTGGCGACAGGCTACTGACCACTGCCTCGGCGAAGGCTCGGCTGGTGATACCCAGGTGCTCGGTCAGGGTGTAGCTGGTGCCGCTGGCACCAACACGGGTAACGACGGTGATGGGCCGATCCGGCAGCGCGGCGTCTGGATTCGTCGCGGCGATAATTGGGTCGTTCCAGCGCTCGATGCTGCCGGAGAAGATGCCGGTGACCGCATCCCGGGACAGCTTGAGCGGATCGACCCCATCCAGGTTATAGACCAGCACGATTGCGCCGACCGCCATCGGCAGTTGCACGACGCCGCCATCGACCTGGGCGACCTCCGCGTCGGTCATCCGGATATCGGTGCCGGCAAAATTGCCGTGATGGTTTCGACTGAAATCGCCTTAGCTCAACCGTCGCGTGAGCGCGTCTTAGACGTCTCTGACAGGGCGTACAGCGGGTGGTTTGTGCACGTGCGGCAAGCGCTGGTCCGGCATCCGACAGTCGCGGTCGAGGCGGAACTCGCGCCCCTCGCCGGTCTCGGAGCCTATGCGAATCCCCGCGACCGCCAGATCGCTCAACTGATCCGCGCGGCACTGCGCCAAGTCGATCTCGTCAGCGCAACCTCCCATGGCCATCGGTCCTCAGGCAGGCTGCTGAAGTGCTCCATGATTACAGATGGTTGTGACGAGCGGGTTACCGGCCATTGCGGTGATGGGGCAACGCATGCCTTGTCCAACCGATGATGTCCACCACGATTCGGTCTGCACAACAACCGCTGGCTGAGCCAGGTGCCTTGGGATAAGGGCATCTGGCATGCCCGCCACGAATGGGACGGTCGTGCCTAGAGTAGTTACTACGGGCGCAGGATGGTGCCTCTGTACGTCTGAGGTGCCGAGTTGCTACTGAGATTGCGGCTACGACATTGCTCGCTTGGGTCGGCGCTGCGTCGGGCTCACCTTCTGCCCCAGTAAGGCGCATCCCGCGCTGCATCCAGGGCTTCACTATGCGTTTGATCATTGGGATTTCCGGCGCGAGCGGCGTCATCTATGGCGTCAGGCTACTTGAGGTGCTCAGCGCTTTGGAGGGTGTGGAAACCCATCTGGTACTGAGCAAGGCGGCACGGCTGAACATTGCGCTGGAGACCGACTGGCAGGCGCGCGATGTGGAGGCACTGGCCGATGTGGTGCACGACAACCGCAATCTGGCGGCCGCGATTGCCAGCGGTTCCTTCGTGACCGGCGGCATGGTGATCGCGCCTTGTTCGATGAAGACGCTGTCCGGAGTGGTGCACTCGTTCTCCGATGATCTGCTGGTACGGGCCGCGGATGTGGTGCTGAAGGAGTGTCGCCGCCTGGTGCTGGTGCCGCGGGAGGCGCCGCTGCATCTGGGCCATTTGCGCATGCTGAGCGCCGCGGCGGAATTGGGTTCGATCATCCTGCCGCCCATGCCGGCCTTCTATACGCGTCCGCGCGCGGTCGAAGACATCGTTGACCATACCGTGGCACGTATCCTGGACCTGTTCGGCATCGACAGCGAGTTGGTCCAGCGCTGGCAAGGGCCCGCGTCGGCGCGCGCGCGGAATGTCGACGATGTCTGAGGGCCTGGATCAGAACCGCGGGCGGGTCGGGCAAGAAGCCAGGCATGAGCTGGAGGCGGCAGTCCGCGAGCTCCTTACCGCCCAAAGCACGCTAACACTTGCAACCTGCGGCCCTGATGGGCCTTGGGCGGCAGCGGTCTTTTTCGCCAGTGATGACGCGCTCAATCTGTATTTCGTCTCCGACCCGCGCACGCGCCATGGCCGCGACTTGGTGGCGCGTGGTTGTGCCGCCGGTGCGGTGCACCCGGACTGTGACCATTGGAACGACATTCGCGGTCTACAGCTGGAAGGATCGGTCTGCGTCCTCGACGGGGCTGCGCGGGAAACGGCGCTGCAATGCTACCTTGCGAAGTTTCCGAGGATTCGGTCGCTCTACGAGCAGCCTAAGGGCGATGGCGAGACGCTCATTGCCAGCCGTTTGCGGCAGGCAAGCCTGTTTCGGCTCGTGCCAGCGCGTATTCGGCTGATCGACAATGGCCGTGGTTTTGGATTTAAGGCCGAACTCCAACTGCACGAGACCAGTGACTTTAATGGCTAGCGAGGCAATGCTTCAGACCAACCTGAACTCGGCCCGGAGATCTCTGACCCATCGGTGTCTTCAAGTATGCCCCTGGGCCGCCGTAGCGCAGGATCACGCAGTGCTGGTCCTTGGCCCCTCGGCGGGCAGGCTTGTTGTCGCCAACAAACTCGACCACTGCAAGCATTTGGCCCCGTCAAGCAATCTATAGCGAGCCATCACCGCGTTGCAGCTCGATCGGTACACCCTCGACCTGACCAGGCAGATCAATGCCACCATGCGGCAGACCGGATTGTCCCAAGCCGGGTTTCTGGCTGCTTGGCTGCGGATAGACAGCCTGATTTTGCGCCGTATCCGCCATGGTCATGGTCGCGCCACGATGGATTGGGCGACAACCCGAGCCATGGGTGAAATACTGTGGCACCGCCGGGAAACTAGGCGGCAAACAGAAAAAACAAACCTCGCCCTAGAGCTTGGGGAACGCCCGGTCTACTCAAAACCCCGTTTTCTTGTTCTTCGTTTTCTTTTTGACCCCGTTTTCTCTTGGGCGATTTGCGTCACTCGAACTCCGACCGACTCAGCCCAGATTGGCGGATAATTGAGGACAACGTTCCTGTCCAAGTTTCCTTTCAAGAATTCCACAAACTTCCTTTCCCGAAAAGACCTTCAGCTTAACCAACTGCCACCTCTAGTTGAGTGATGTAGACCTCACTGTGCAGACGTAAGCCAATTTCTTGTTCTGATGTCGTTTCAAAAAACAGTTCGAGGACTTCTCTGAGATTTTCCCTTACCTCAGAAACAGTACCTCCTTGGCTGGCCAGATCTAGTTCCGGACACAGAGCAACGTAGGCGTCATCTTCCTTTTCGATGATCGCTGTAAGCAGTCTATTCATGCGTTACCTCTTTGGGGTCCATGTCTTTTGGCCCAACGTCAAGGCTGGCCCGCCGCCCGTTGCCGCTCCGCCCGCGTCAGCGGCGGCGCGGCAACCGGCGGCCGGCCCGAGCCACTGTATAGTAGATCTAAACCAGATGTGCGAGATGATCATCATGATTAGCGAGAGACTCGACGGATTTGCGGTCGCTGTCGGCCTCGGCTGGGCGGATCGCAAGCATGACATCTGTCTTCAGGTGGCGGGCTCGAGCTGATCGACTTCTTCCCCGCCACCGAATATATCGGCAAGATCGCCCAGGCGCTCTATCCACAGCGCAACGCCGAGGCCAAGCGGGCGCACTGGCAGCAGGAACACTGCC
>JGI12210J13797_11181462_pt1 | contig 35300 bp, 31 predicted proteins | sample ElkSlonscriptome_3_FD_13797 | JGI IMG/M metagenome (IMG submission 13797) | reverse complement strand
CAAAAGTAATGTGACAGATCTATATTCTCTATTTATCAAAACCTACCATAAAGTCAAATCGCATTCTAAACGATCTAACTGAATGCTGGGATTGAGACCCTGTGGATTGTGGTAGTTCAATCGTGGCATGCTTCCCATATCTTAACTTATTTGGGTTCTTCCGATAAAGCGTATTTGCCATGAGAAGACTATCCGAAGGCTATAAATTATCACCCGTATATCGGAATTTGCCGCTTTAAAAAGGCCACTGGCGATATCATAAATTTAAGCAGAACCGCAATTTCATCGTCTTCCTGTTCATCCCAATAGAGTATGACCAGAACCCAAAAAAAAAATCTTGAATGGATGATTAGAAGAAAATAGATTACTGGTAGTAATGGGTGAGAGGGAAAGGGTCTTCTCAGAAAGAGGAACAGGCTCACAAAATGATGGCCTATCACATACTGTGCTATCTCAAGGATATGTTCTTCCTGGAGCAGGCAGAGCAGTATTCAGCAACGAGGAAAGCCCATGAAGGAAGTTGCCCTGATCATCGCCGCCGGTGCCATCGGACTGACAACGTTTGTCGTTATCGCCAAAAAGTTTGGCAAGGACTGTATTCCCTGACTGTTGATGTACGGATCCATAGGTATGGGTCTTTTCGCCTATTGGCTGCTGAACAGGGTGTTTGTCTGAAACATTTCTTACCGGATGTTGCCTGCGGCCTTTAGGTCTACCACTTTTAGCAGCTCGATTTTTTCCAGGAAAAATAGTCGCCGACGATGCGGTCATGATCGAAGGCCAGCCGGGGCAGATCCTCCTCGCTGAAGAGCTCGGCCCTGCCGGCATCATCGCCTGCCTCCGGGTATCCCGTGGCCCTGCCGGTGAAGACAGTGGAAGCGGTGTGCATTCTGGGATCCCTTCCCGGCTCGGAGTAGGTGTGAAACTGCCGCAGGTCCTGGACGTCCAGGCCCGTCTCTTCCTTTGCCTCCCTGAAAGCCGCCTGCTCATAGGATTCGCCATAATCGACGAATCCACCTGGCAGGGCCCATCCGTGGGGTGGATTTTTACGTTCTATCAGAACAATCTTTCCCTCTATCTCGATTATGATGTCGACGGTGGGAGTCGGATTGCGGTGTTCTTCTATCTTCTTGTGACAATGGGGGCACTGCATGCCGGTCCTCTCTGTTAGGTTGCAGCTACTCTTCGACCCTGAGATGGTCGGCGAGATGCCGCCAGTTTTCTACGGTTATGAAATCGTTCCAGGTGCTGTTCCATGGCTGCCGGTAGAGCAGAGGGGTTAGCTCTGCTGCGGCGACCTGGGCGCAGGTTTCCGCTCGGTCGTCGACGAAATAGAGGAGTCGATGCTGACGGATATACTCAACCTTGCGGTCATGATCGCTCATGGCGACAAGATTGATTTTTCCGCAGGTTTCGGCCGAAAGATAGTGGCTCAGCCAGTCGGACACCGGCTCCTCCAGGCTCCGAGCGGTGATGATGGTGAGTCTGGCTCGACCGGCGAGGTCTTCGAGTACTTCCAGTGCCCCGGGAACCGGCTGTAGTCCGGTGGCCAGGGAATCGGCAAGAATAGTGTCGAAGATGGAGCGGACAACATCCTCGGGGATGACGGTACAGGTCTCCACATGGAAGCTGGTGATATCCTCGAGAGCAAAGTCGCAGTAGCCATGTTTCTCACAGGCGATTCGCAGAAATGTCTGACCAATGTCGGCAATGACGCCGTCGAAGTCAAAACCTATGGTTTCAGGCTGTATTTTCAGAAAGTGCATATCGTCCTTCAATCTCCTTGATGCGCTGGACCAGGTAACTGTTCACAGGGAGAGTCAGACCGTTCTCCGCAGCCAGTTTGACGAGGGCGCCGTTGATAGCGTCGATTTCCGTTTTTCTCCGGCGTCGCACGTCCTGAAGCATGGAGCTGATATTGGCGGCGGTGCTCTGGCAGACGGCCTGCGTTGTCTCCACGGCGTCGGTAATCTCTATGTGCAGATGGCTGGCGAGCGTGGCAGCCTCCTCGACGGCTAAGCGCATCTGGTGGTGAACATGGGGCCGGTGCAGCAGCTCACCGTTGGGGCAATCGTGGATGGCGGTAAGGGCATTGATGCCGGCGTTAATTATCAGTTTCGTCCATATCCTGGAAAGCATTGCCTCGCTGTGCCGGGCGTTGAGTCCACCGCGTCTTAGCGTGGCGATGATTTTTTCGAGCATCTGCTGGACGTCCTGCTGCGGCGGGTCGAGAAAACCGAGGGAGGTGGTACCGGTTCCACCATGGCGGACATGGCCGGGGGCCAGCGAGGTCGAGCCTTCGGTGGTTGTCGCGAAGATGGCAGGCCCGGCAGCAAAGCGGCGATAGCGGAGGTGGGCGATGCCATTCTGAAAAAAGAGGAGAAGCGGATGGTTGATAAGCAGTGGGGCGCAAAAATCAAAAGTGGCGTCTATATCGTAGGATTTGACGCAAACAAAGACTACGTCAGCCGGTGCGGCGCCGGCTGGATCGAAGCCGGCCGGTACCGCATGGCTGCGGGTGTCCCCGTCGTATTCCAGCAGGACCCCCCGGCGGTTGAGGAGTTCGGCGCGGGTGTGGTCATGGTCAAGAAGCATGACGCTGTCTGCAGCCGTACAGCCTTTTTGCACAACTGCCGCCAGCAGGCAGCCAAGAGCTCCTGGACCGACTATGATGATGCGCATGCCACTTCCGTTGGTGAGATCAATGGCCAGGGTGCGGTGGCCGGGCGCCGACTCCCGCCTATTGGCTGATTGCCGCCTCTTCGATGATGGCTTGGTACTCGTAGCCGTAGCCAAAGTCTTTATCGGCGGCCAGCACCCCTTCGGCAACGACGACCGTGTCGGTTTCCGGCAGATCCTGGCTGGTGACGACGAGGTCATGACTGTTGTTGAGCGGATCACCGGTACCGTCCTGGATATGGATCCAGTTGCGGCCCATGATATTTGGACTTACCTTGACCACCTTGCCCCTGACACGCACCGTGTTCCCCGTCAGCGAGGCGGCTTTGTCGAAGATCTGCGCCACGGTATAGCCGTTGCCTCCGGATGCTTTTTCGATCTCCACTTCGACGTAAGGGGCGGTGGCGCCGATACTTCCGGCCGATACCAGACCTTCAGGCTGGGGAGATGCCGTCTGCTGTGATTCGGCTTTGACCGCATCGGTAAAGGAGGACGGGGGGGAACTCTCTGGGGCTGCGGCCGCCGGGCTGTCGGTAGTTGCATTATCGGCAACCAGGCCCGGAGAGAAGAGTATGCTGGCAAATGTTCGCTCAAGCGTCTGTGAGTTGAAGTCCTTCATGACCATGCCGTCGAGGAAATGGACGGTGTCGCCCACAGCTACGGTTGTGGCCGGGATGGCCACCCATTTGGAGCCGGTGGCTGTTTTTACGTTCATATAGGTGTAATTGAGGGCATTCATTGTTTCGAGGACGGTGCCCGATTCACTTTGCGGCTGGTCTGCGGCAAAACTGGCTGCCGAAAATGCCGTCATGGCAAAGGCGAAAAAAACTCCTAACAACAGGTGACGGAACAAACTCATGTGTAACTCCTTTAATGGGTGATGTGGATGGAATGCAACTCATGTAGAGTTAACCATCTTCGAGCAGGAAGGCAACAAATTCGAGAATCGATCTTGCCCACCGGTCATAGGCTGCCGGGGTCAGACTGATGCCGTCGTCGGCAAGGATTTCCGGGTTGTCGGCGAGCGCGGCAAAGTTGTCAAGATAACAGCAGCCTGTCTGCCGGGTCATTTCGTTTATCTTGGAGTTGAGATGATAGATGGCCTCATCGACAAGAAAGGGCACTTTGATATTGGGCAGGCTGTTGACGATGATTTCCGTTTCCGGGTAGATATTGCTCAGGCGTATGACGATACGGCGGATCTGATCGACGAAGGTATAGTCCTGGTCGATGACGTTGTTGACGCCGGTCATGATGAGAATAATATCCGGTGGTTGGGGAATGCTGATGAGAACAGATCCAATCCTGGCGAGAAGCCCTTCCACCTTTTCTTCGGCAACCCCGTGGCTGTGAACCTGGAAGTGAGGCATGCGATGCTGCCAGTCAAAGTCGGAGATGAGATTGTCACCGATAAAGAGAAAAGTGCCCTGGGTCATGGTGAACTGTCCGACTCCTTGTCCGCATCACTGCTGATAGTAGATCGCTTTTGCCGCTCGGAAACAGGCTCAATGGCCTCAGTATATTGTTGTTGGTAATTATTTTCAAGCATTTAGAAGGGGGGCAATGCAAAAGTGGCAGCCACGCTCGTCGCCAGCAGATATGCTGAGCAGCGGAAGGGTTTTCTCCTTCAGTCTGTGCGCAGTACCATCGCCGCCATCTGGGCGACATGTATCGTATCCCCGGCACGGTACTGGAGAGCCGACTCCATGGAGACAAAATCATTGGGGGACTGTTCGGAGGTGTCGACAATCCTGTGCCATTTTTGTGATGGCTGTTGAGAGGGAGAAAGAGGCAGGGTAACGTCGACGGCAGCGTTCCTGTTGCCATTAATGATAATGAAAAAGTGCGGTTCGGCAGAGTCGGTGCCGTTGAGTTGGAATGCCAGGTGGTGGCAGGTGGCGGTCCAGTCGGTCTGACCGGGCTGTTCGGCCTGCCAGAGTATCTCGGCGTTTTCGGCCTCGAGGTTTTCGGCAAAGAAGTTGTCCCTGCGGAAGACCTGGTAGCTTTTGCGCAAGTCGATGCACCGGCGGAAAAAGCGCAGCAGTCCACTGTTTGTCTCCGCCAGGCTCCAGTCGATCCAGCCGGTCTCGTTGTCCTGGCACCAGGCGTTATTGTTGCCGTTCTGGGTTCGGCCAAATTCGTCGCCGGCGGTGATCATGGGAACGCCCTGTGACAGCAGCAGGACAAGCGCCATGCTCTTCATGCGCCGCAGGCGGAGCATTTCGATATCCTCTGGTGCCGGTCGGCCCTCGACGCCGCTGTTCCAGCTGATATTGTGATCCTCGCCGTCCCGATTTTCCTCGCCATTCTGCCAGTTATCCTTTTCCTCGTAGCTGACCAGATCGTAGAGGGTGAAACCGTCGTGGCTGGTTATCATGTTTATGGAATTGCATGGCCCCCGTGAACTGGGCTGGTAGAGATCCGAGCTGCCGGCTATTCGGGTGGCGAGGTTTTTGACGCTGTCCTTGGAGCCTGCAAAAAAGCTGCGGACATCGTCCCGGTACCTGCCGTTCCATTCACTCCAGCGCGTATTCGTGGAAAAGGAGCCGACCTGATAGAGACCGGCCGCGTCCCAGGCCTCGGCAATGATTTTGGTGTTGCGCAGGATTGGGTCCTCGGCAATCAGTTCGAGCATGGGAGGGTCCGGCAAGACCTGGCCTTGGGTATCGCGACCGAGGATGGAGGCAAGGTCGAAGCGAAAACCGTCGACGTGCATTTCTATCACCCAGTAGCGAAGGGCGCTGCGGATAAGTTCCCGAACAACCGGATGATTGCAGTTCATGGTGTTGCCGCAGCCGGAAAAGTTCATATATTCACGGCTTTCAGGGTCGAGAAGATAGTATATGGGATTATCGATACCGCGAAAGCTCGAAGTCGTGCCGGCATAGCCGCCTTCACCGGAGTGGTTGTAGACGATGTCGAGAATAACCTCGATTCCCGCCTGATGCAGAGCCAGGACCATTTCCTTGAATTCGCTGATATGGTTTTCGACATCGGCGGCATACCCTGATTTGAGCGAGAAAAAATTGATGGAGTTGTAGCCCCAGAAGTTTTTCAGTTTTTTTCCGGTGTCGGGACAGGTGAACGGGTTGTCGTTTTCGTCGAACTCAGCAACGGGCATCAGTTCGACGGCGGTTATACCCAGCGCTTTGAGATAGGGTATTTTTTCGATTATACCGCGGTAGCTGCCCGGATGGTCCACCGCCGAGCTGGCGCTTCTGGTAAAACCGCGGACGTGCAGCTCATAGATGATGGTGTCCGAGAGCGGGGTCTTCAGCGGCGTATCGCCCTGCCAGTCGAAGCTGTGCTGCGGAATTCTGCAGCAGGGACTGCTTCCATAGAAGGCCTGCGAGCCCCATGCTCTCGGTGTGAGCATTCTGCAATAGGGATCTATGAGGACACTGTCGGCGTCGAAGTAGGTACCGGTCTGCTGGGGATCGGAGGTACCCCGCAGGCGGTATCCGTAACGGATCCTTTTCCAGTAAAGCGGCAGCAGAATATGCCAGACATCGCCCGTACGGTGGTAGTCAGGCGATAGCTCGAAGGAGTATCGCTCCGTTTCCCCCTCTTCGGAGAAGGTTTCGACAATCAGTTCTACTGCGTCGGCATGGCGCGAGAAAATGGCAAAATTGACGCCGTCCGGCAGTACAGTGGCTCCGAGCGGTAAGGGGAATCCTCTTTTTCCGGCCGCAGGAGAGTTTTTTTTCGACATCGTTGATAGTAATAATTATAATTGAAAAGGAATGGAACTCGAAGAAATTATCTGTAGTACAACCTATAGTAATACCGGAAATGTGGTTGCACAAACAGTTTATACGACCAGAGGATAAAGCATGTATCACAGTCTCAAGGTAGGCAATAGAATAGTGAGTCCGATCGACTGGGAAATGACGCCTGATCTGAGTTTCGGTACCTATGAATCCTGGGGCGGTCGCGAACGGGTAAGGGACAACAAGGAACGTGTGTACTACTTCTTCGTCGACAACTGGGGCGAAAATCCCAAGGTGTGTTTGATGGAACGGGCCGTAAAGCATGCCAGGGTTCTCGCCGAGGTCGATGTGCCCCCGGAACTTGTGGAAAAATGCGTGAAGAGTCAGGGGGACGTGGCCAGATTCGAGCGGAGCTTCGCCGTTGACGATGATGTCAAAGACTGGCTGGTCCGCCATGTGCTGGAGGGTGATGAAAACCACCATGTCAAACCCATTGTTGAAATACATCAGAGGGAAAACATGGGTGAGCCGTTGCCGCCTCAGGGCCGGGCCTCCGAAAAACACCACAAAGTCACGCTGCCGTCGGATCAGGTGGTTGTAGACGATGCTCAGGTCGAGCAGATACTCCGGCATTGGAACGTTTATGATTCTCACCTCAATACTGCAGGAAGTTTTGCCAATAGTCTGGTCGATGCAGGCGACGGGCTGACCGTCATCGATGAACGCACCGCCTTGCAGTGGCAGAGCGGCGGCATTGATATATGTTCGAGCCGGACAATGAATAAAAAGATCAAAATGGTAAACGATGAGAACTTCGCCGGCTTTGCCGACTGGCGTCTGCCCACCATCGAAGAGGCGATGTCGTTGATGGAGCCGGAGCGAAACTTCAAAGGCATCTATCTTCATCCCTGCTTTTCCGTAGCCCAGCCATTTGTTTTTGTCGCCGCCCAGCGCAAACCGGGAGGCTACTGGTTTGTGGATTATAAGCAGGGCCGGATTTTCTGGTCATCGGGCACCATACCCGGCGGCTTTGGCAGGCTCTGTCGCAGTCTGCAATAAGGTTGCTCCACCCTCCTCCTTCCTCCTTAAGCTGCCTTCGGGCAGCTTTTTTCATTCGCGGACTGCGAACATTTTCCTGATTACCCCTGAAACTCAGCCTAGCCGATTATGGGGAAGACAGGGGTGCCCTTTTCACGAGCATCTGCAGCCTGGACGGTTCAGTCGAGTTGCCAGCGATGGGTTCATGGCGCACCGGAAAAAGTGTATCCCTGTTTCAGACCGAGTTGTTGAGAAGAAGGGGTAATCAAAAACATTTTTTATGAGCAATTGCCATTGTGTACTGCTAGTATAGTCCCCTCTGTCATGGACGTCCGCTGGATCGATTTCGTCACGTACCGTTGTGGTCCCGGAGTCGCGGCCGGAGTGCACACAGCTCGCCGGCAGAGTCCCTGTCTGCGGTAGAAGTGGGCCCATGGCGGATTGAAAGAGATGATACTTCTCACTACCAAATTCGTAAGGTTGTGTATGTGTGTGCCACGTCATTTCAACGAGCAGCGGATTGGAAGAGATCTTTTCACGGGGCGCCATGAACTTCCCTGGGGGTCCCACAGCAGCCGTCTAGGCTGCTGGACATCCGAAAAAAGACCTCTACCGACTCTTCCGAGAAGTTAAAGCTGATGTGGACGATACGCGTATTGCTGGCAGTCACCACATTCGACCCGGCACCACCGGGTGGTACGGTGATTACCCACTGCTTGGCACCTCATTGCGGAAGTGGATAGACTGAGTTTCAGGGGGAGCAGGAAAAATGATGACTCCCGAAGGGATCCTCCTTCTATAAAGCACAGAGATTATGCCCTATTTACTCCTGGTTTTGACGACACTGTTCTGGTCGGGAAATTTCGTTATCAGCCGCGGCATGCATGCGGAGATACCGCCACTGGCACTGTCCTTCTGGCGGTGGTTTTTTGCCCTGGTGATTCTCTCTTTTTTTGGCGTACGACACCTCTATCTGCAGAGAAAGATTGTCCGGCGACATCTGCGGTTTATCTGTATCCAGGGCGTTCTGGGGGTTGCGACCTTTAACAGTCTCATCTATATGGCGGTGCAGTCGACAACGGCCATAAATGCCGTGCTGGTCAATTCCTGCATACCAGTGCTGATTGCCGTCTGTTCCTGGATCATGTTCAGGGAGGTGATGGGCCTTCGTCAATGTCTGGGAGTTCTGGTATCGCTTGGGGGCGTCTCCATGATTATCTTTCGGGGCGATCTCGGTTCATTGCAGGAACTGGCTTTTAATCGGGGGGATCTGCTGGTTTTTCTTGCGGCCCTGGTGTGGTCGCTCTACTCCACCAATCTCAAACGCTTTCCCCCTGAGCTTCACCCCTTCGCCTATCTCTCGGGTATCGTCATTGTCGGCCTGGTCTGCATCTCGCCGATGTATGCCATAGAACTCTCCCTGGGCCGCGATTTTGCGTTCACCCCTTCCACTTTTTTCTCCATTCTCTATGTTGCCGTGTTTGCCTCGGTGCTGGCCTTTATCTTTTGGAACCGGGCGGTGCGGACCGTGGGCGCCAACCGGGCGGGACCCTTCATCCACCTGATGCCGGTCTTCAGTTCTATCCTCGCCATAATCTTTCTCGGAGAGAGGCTGTACAGCTACCATCTTGTTGGTATCGGCCTTATCTTTGTCGGTATAGCCATGACCACCATCGGCGTCAGCAGAGCTGCCAGGAAAACCTGAGAGCGATCCTGGTAGATGTAACGTGCATAGGGCGTTATGAGGACTCCGAAAGTGAAGAGAGGAGAAGTCCATTGTGAAAAATCCTGTATCGACATATTATTAATTACAAGAAAGATAGAGGTCTCATTGCTCCAGGAAAAGCTCAGATTCCTTTGGAGAGCTTACAGAATGTGTAATATTCTGATGAGGCTCAAAGCCAACATTCAGAGCGAGGTAGTGAGTCATGGTTTCCGATGGCTGGGAAAAAATTCGCATGGGCGTGAGCTCTTGCCTGCTGGGCAACGAGGTCCGTTTTGACGGCGGCCACAAGCATGACCGCTATATCACCTCCACCCTTGGGCTCTATTTCGACTTCGTCCCCGTCTGTCCGGAAGTGGAATGCGGCCTGCCCATTCCCCGCGAGGCCATGCGTCTGGTGGGGGACCCTGAGAAACCCCGGCTGGTGACCAACAAGACAGGTATTGACCATACCGAAAAAATGCAGGAATGGGCCAAGAAAAGGGTGGAGCAGCTGGCGCTTGAGGGGCTGTGCGGCTTTATCTTCAAGAGCAAGTCGCCTTCTTCGGGCATGGAAAGGGTTAAGGTCTATGATGCCAATTCCATTCCCCGCAATGTCGGCGTCGGCCTCTTCGCCAGGGTCTTTCAGGATCATTTCCCTCTGTTGCCGGTGGAGGAGGAGGGACGGCTGCATGACATGGTTCTGCGTGAAAATTTTATCGAGTCAGTGTTTGTCTACAAACGCTGGCGTCAGACCCTGCAGCAGGGGACACCCGCACGTCTCGTACAGTTTCATACGCAACATAAACTCCTGCTCATGGCCCACAGCGAGCAGATCTACCGTCAGTTGGGCAAGCTGGTGGGCGAAGCCGGAACCCTTGACCCGGTGGAGGCTTTTGAGGCCTACCAGCAGGGCCTTATGGAGGCAATGAAGATCAAGCCGACATACAAATCGCATGTCAACGTGCTCATGCATATGATGGGATTCTTCAAAAAGCTGCTGACCGCTGATGAAAAGAAGGAACTGCTGGAAGTGATAGAGAAATACAGGCATCACCACCTGCCTCTGATTGTGCCGGTGACGCTGATCAATCATTATGCCAGAAAATACCAGGAGAGCTATCTGCTGGAACAATATTATCTGCATCCCCATCCCACGGAGCTGAGGCTGAGAAACCATGCCTGAGAAAAAAAATATTCTTATAACCGGCGCCACCGGCTATGTTGGCCGCAGGCTCTGTCAGCGGCTGCTGGATCGCGGTTGCTATGACTTGAAACTGCTGGTACGCAACAAACGTAAGGTCCAGACCGCTGTCGCTGACAAGGTGGAAATTGTCGAAGGCAGCACTTTCGATAATGAGGCCCTTGGGAAGGCGGCCTCAGGAGTGGATACTGCCTTCTACCTGATTCATTCCATGGGGGCCAAAAAAGATTTTCGCGATCTTGATAAGGAAAGCGCCGATAATTTTAGAAATGCCTGTATTGCCGCAGGCGTGCGGCGCATTATTTATCTCGGTGGTCTCGGTGTCAAGGACAGCGCCAGCACCCATCTGCTAAGCAGAATAGAAACAGGGGAGATCCTGGCCCATGAGCCCGACAGGATCGAGGTGACCTGGCTGCGGGCGGGGGCGATCATCGGTTCGGGCAGTGCCAGTTTCGAAATCATTCGCAACCTCAACCAGAAGCTGCCGGTGATGATCACGCCGAAATGGGTACGCACCAAGACCGAGCCGATTGGCATAGACGATGTTCTCTCCTATCTGGAGGCTTCCGTTGAAATCAATCAGCCGCAGGTGCTGCTGGTGGATATTGGCGCCGGGAAGTTGAGCTTTGAGGAGATGATGGCTCAGGCTGCCGATGAGATGGGGTTGAAACGATACCTCATTCCCGTTCCGGTACTCTCGCCCCGCCTGTCCTCCTACTGGCTGATACTCTTCACTCCTCTACCGTATAGCCTGGTGGAGGCCCTTGTTGCCGGACTCAAGAGCGAGACGGTGGTGCAGAATGCCAACGCCTTCAAATACTTCCCCGAGATCAAACCGGTCTCTTTCCGTGAGGCCGTCAGCCAGGCCAATATCGAATTGCAAACCAACCAGGTTATCAGCAGATGGTGCGACAGCAGCGGCGACACCGCCTGCGACATCAAGGATTTCAATGACCCGGCAGGTGCCGTCCTGCGCGACGTCCGCATCGTTGCCTATGAACACGGCGAGAGGCAGCAGGAGGTTTTTCAGGCTGCCTGTGAGCTCGGTGGTCCCCGGGGCTGGTCCAGGTACCATCTGCTCTGGCGGATCAGGGGCTGGATCGATAAGCTCTCGGGCGGCTACGGACTCAACCGTGGACGGAGGCTGCACCGGGAACTGCGGCTGGGCGATGCCCTCGATTTCTGGAAAGTGGCCGATATCAGGGAGGGCAAACGGCTGCTGCTGCTTGCCCAGATGAGGCTGCCGGGCAGAGCCTGGCTGGAGTTCGACTGCCAGCCGGACCAACTCGTTCAGACCGCCCATTTTATTCCTCGCGGAGTGCTTGGCCGGCTGTACTGGTATGCCGTGGTGCCCCTGCACAGCCTGGTTTTCAAGGATCTCGCCAAGACCATTGTCAGCGAGTCGAAGAAACTGCGGGCGCAGAAAAAGTGACGTTCTTTTACTGACGGCGTGCATTGCTGCTCCGCCTCTCGCCTGGTTATGCCGGCTGTTTTTCCTGCTGCATCCGGCCGTTCTCTTCATCTTCTTTTTTGTCGTCCGGCAATGAGGTCATTTTGGCGTTGATGGCGACAATCACCGTCGAGAGCGACATAAGAACGGCGCCCACGGCCGGACTGAGAATTACGCCCATGAAAAACAAGACCCCTGCCGCCAGAGGAATGGCAAACACATTGTAACCCGTCGCCCAGACAAGGTTCTGGATGGTTTTTCGTCGGGCCACTTTGGAGAGATCGAGTATAGTCACCATGTCCATGGGATTGCTCTTGACCAGAACGATGTCCGCTGTTTCCACGGCAACATCGGTACCGGCGCCGATGGCGATGCCGACATCGGCCTGAGCCAGCGCCGGCGCGTCGTTGACGCCGTCGCCGGTCATGGCGACGGTGAGGCCGCGCTTCTGGACTTCCTCTACCTTCTTGGCCTTTTCCTCGGGCAGCACTTCAGCGAAGTACTCGTCGATATCGAGTTCTTCTGTTACCCTGGCGGCGACCTTGTCGTTGTCGCCGGTGATCATCATGACCTTTATGCCCATCTCCTTGAGACGGCTGATAGCCTCCCTGGACTGATCGCGAACGGTATCATCGAGGGCTACGGCACCCAGTGGGGAACCTTCTTCGAGAATAAAGACCACGGTCTTGCCTTCATCGAGCAGGGCTTTTACCTTGTCGTGATCATAGTCGATATTTTCCTCGTCCAGATACCTGCGGCTCACCACCATTACCGTTTTGTCTCGCACCTGTGCCTTGGCGCCCCTGCCGGTGATCGATTGGAAATCCGAGGCATCATACGGATCGTCGACGCCGTCGGCAATGGCCTGGGCGATGGGGTGTTCGGAATGGGACTCGACTCCGGCTGCCCGCTTGAGTATCTCCTCGCTGCTCATATCGCCAAAGCTTACGGTATCACTCACCTCGAAGACGCCCTTGGTGAGGGTGCCGGTCTTGTCAAAAAGCACGGCATCGATCTCACGGGCCCGTTCGAAGGGCGTTCGATTGCGGATGAGAACGCCGCGATTGGCGGCCAGGGCCGTGGTCACCGCCACCACCAGCGGGATGGCAAGGCCCAGGGCGTGAGGACAGGTGATGATCATCACCGTAACCGTCCTTTCCAGGGCGTAGCTGAACTCCTTGGCCGACAGCAGCAGCCAGGCCGCCAGCGTCACCGCTCCCGATCCCAGGGCGACAAAGGCCAGCCAGGCGGCGGCCCGGTCTGCCAGCCCCTGGGCCTTGGATTTGGATTTCTGCGCCTTTTCGACCATGTCCATGACCTGATTGAGAAAAGAGTCCTTGCCTACTTTCCGTACCTCGACGGTGAGCGACCCCTCGCCGTTGACTGCTCCACCGATGACCTGGTCTTTTTCTTTCTTTTCCACAGGTTTGGATTCACCGGTGAGCATGGCCTCGTTGAGCGAGGAACGACCGTCTGTGATCGTGCCGTCGGCAGGGATTTTCTCGCCCGGCTTGACCAGGATCCGGTCTCCCTTCTGCAGCTCGCTGACGGATACGTCCTCGGTGGAACCGTCTTCCTTAAGCCGGTGAGCCTTGCCGGGCACCAGCTTGGCAAGTTCCTCCATAGCTCCGGAGGCTGCCATCACCGAGCGCATCTCGATCCAGTGGCCCAGCAACATGATGTCGATGAGACTGGCCAGTTCCCAGAAAAACACCTTCCCCTGGATGCCCAGGGCAACCAGTCCGGAGTAGAGGTAGGCGACGGTGATGGCCAGGGCGATAAGCGTCATCATTCCGGGAGCGCCATCTTTGAGTTCATCGACAAGCCCCTTGAGAAACGGCCAGCCGCCGTAGAAAAAGATGGCGGTGGCCAGACCGAGCATCACCAGCATATGACCACTGAAGAAGACCTCGTCACCGAAGCCGATCAAGGAACGGAGCATTGGCGACAGTATCGCCAGCGGCACGGTTAGCGCCAGGGAGACGAAAAATCTTCGCTTGAAGTCTTGTACCATGTGTTCATGGTGACTGGCGTGATTGTCATGTTCACTGTTATCGCTGTGTTGATCTGAGCCGCTGTCGTTGCTGTTGACATTTTCATCACGGTCATTGTTGTCATATTGCTTCGGCTCACTTTCTTCTCGGGTCATCGGCATCTCCATGTTTCCGGGTAACTGGTTTGTGTCGAACGGCAGCAGAAATCTCCATTCTTGTTTTCTCATGTATCGTCTATTCAAGGAGGTAGCTCCCTCCCTGGCTGTCCGGGACCAATTATCGGTATTTCTTCGTCAATGGGCACCCTCCATGACCTGTTCACAGTGGAAGAAGGCGCTTTTATGGAGGAAATGCAATATTTGCACCAGTGAGTTTATGCTGCCGCGGTTCAGGCGGGCATTATGGTTGCTGTCGCATTAGGATTGAAGCCTGAGGCGGCTGCGACACTGGTGGAGCGGAAATAATCAAGATCGTACCCGATCACCACGTGCAGAGAGGCCGACACAGGAAAATCCTGCAGGACCGGATTCAATCCGATAGTGGAGTACATCCGGGAAACTCTTTTCACACCCATGTTGCGCTGCATACATCGGTCGTGGTGACAGCAGAGATGTTTCGGGGTGTCCAGCCGCTGTAGTGGTAGGGCTACGGTACGAGCCTAGGTTTCGGCCGGCTGTTCAATATTTCCAAACCTACTTCCTTTGAAGTATGTTCTTCTCGTTTCTTTTCTCTTGCAAGGATGATATCATTGTATAAGTTTGATTGATTTGCCGTACTCGGTACTGCCGTGAACACGTTGGAGAAAGCACTTTTTTCATCTCTGTAGTGTTTTTCAGAAAACCAATACTCCCACTCTCATCTCATGTGGGCTGCGCTTGACTTCCTGAAGACGTCGTAATCGGAGAAAAATCGTAATTCTCCTGCATATCCCCTGGTGGAGGCTCTTTTCCTTGTGAACCCGATTGCCCTTATTGTCTATGGTGTCGCTTTTCTGACCGCGCCCGCGGTGTGTGCCGGGCAGGAGCGAATCGATATCGGCCTCTTTTCTCAAAAGGCTCTGGAGCAATGGGAGGAGAAGGATTTTGCCGGCCAAACCCGTTACCGATTGGTGGAAGATGCCCCCAAGGGCTGGGTTTTGGAGGCCCGCAGCGACGGCACGGCCTCGGGCCTTGTCAGGGAGCTGGAGGTCGATTTGGAAGCGACGCCGCAACTCAACTGGTCCTGGAAAGTCGGCAAGTTGCCGCCAGGAGGCGACGAAAGGACCAAGTCAGGCGATGACTACGCTGCCAGAGTATACGTGTTATTTAGCGTCGGTCCCTGGTTCTGGGATACCCGGGCGCTGAATTATGTCTGGAGCGCCGACCAGCGCCTGGGCGAAACCTGGCCCAATGCTTTCACCGACAAGGCCTGTATGTTTGTGGTGCAGTCCGGAGATGACGCCGTCGGCAGGTGGGTAGAGGAAAAACATGACGTCAGAGAAGATATTTTCAAATGCTACGGCATCCGACCGGATACCGTCGGGGCTGTTGCCGTCATGACGGACAGCGATAACGGCGGCGGTTCGGCGATAGCCTATTACGGAGATATTTACTTCAGCGCCGAGTGATGGACTGTACCTCCCAGGAGTGCAGTCAACGACCCTGCCGGGGGACTTTGCAATTTCCCAGACATAGGTATTACAGTGATTATCCGTCGCTGGACGGCTTTGGTCGAGCTCCACGGCGACGCTACCGGCGAGGAAGGCTACCGGTTGTGGTTGTGCCTGCCGCCGAGCAGATAGGCATCGATAGTGCTATATATCCAGCAGGCCATCAGCAGCAGGAGGAGAACGGAAAAGGCCGGTCCGCCTGAGTTCTTTGCGGCCTGCCAGCCAATGGCGACGATGTCCATCACGTTCAGCATCACGGCGCTGTCTTCGATTTTGGCGAGTGTGGACAGGGCTATGCCGATGATCTTCAACGACAGTGCCACAAGAATGAGGACCACCGTGGTAATCATGATGCTGCCCCGCACATAGCTTTTGAGAACAAGCTGGCCAAGACCCGGGATGACCAGAGCCGAGAGCAGAGCCGCTTTCCAGGCGCTATTCATATTTTGCCTCCGGGAGGTCCGCTTTCAATTGTACGCCTTATCAGCCGTAGCGGCCCACCGCCATAGGCTTTTCCGACTCAATATTTCCCAGCCGTCGTCCATATCTATCGAGCAGAAGCGTTCGTTCCTCTTCGGTGAGGTGGGCGGGACCATAGACGATGTGGGGTTGCAGTACGGTAAAGCCGGCAAATTCGAGGATGCCACGGTGAATCGGTCGCAGAATTGCGTAGATATCACCGTTGAAGCCATCTTCCATGTACGCTTCCTGCGGTCCGCCAGTGGTCAGTGACAGCATGGCCCGTTTATCTCGAAAAACCCCGTTGTCATAATATCTGCCATTGCCATAGACTCTTCCCATGGCAAATACCCTGTCGACCCAGCCTTTGAGAGGCGCGGGCAGGCCGAACCACCACAGTGGAAATTGCCAGATCATCATGTCGCACCAGAATATGTTGTCGATTTCCCCTGCTATTTCTTGGGAAAATCCGTTTTTTTCCGTGGCGTTGAGTTCTTCAAACTGCTGCTTGTAGAAGTTGGCGTTGTCGACAGTGGTGAAGTTATGGCGTCCGGAGACGGGATTGAAAGCTTTATCATGCAGGTCGGAGATACGCAGGCTATGGCCATTTTCCTCCAAAACACCTTTGGCTCTTGCGAGCAGAGCGCCGTTGAAGCTTTGTGGCTCCGGATGATAGTAGACGATGAATATATTCATACACAACCTGTATCGGACCGGACCTTCGCATAGCGGCCGTCCGGATGTGCTATTCTGTGCCCCCTGTAGCTGTTTCTGGGGCATCAGAGAGGGGACAATGATCGATTGGTCTATAGAACGATGCGCCGCCGCCGTCAACGGTCGCGATGAGAGAGGCTGGACAAGGCGAAAGGCCGACACCGCTCGACAGGCTCGAAAAGACCAAGCGGTGTTGGCGGTATCATCGAGGGAACCCAGGTATTCCATGGGATCTATTGCCCAGAGTTTACTCCCTCTGCCGTCTCACCGGTTGCAGGTGAACGTACACATAGCAGAGGAGTAATATATTGTCAAAGTAAAATCTGGCAGGCCTTATAAGGCTGTAAACGTACCCTCGGCGCAGGTTGCAACGACATTGTGGGCGATGGCGGTGAGCTATGAAAAGAGGTGTCCTGCCAGAGTGGGCGTCACCCGCTGAAGCTCGCCGCTGGTCTGCTTTTCCGTTCCGGTGAACAGTGCGATTGCGCCTGTAGCATCGAGCAGGGGGCAGAGCACGATGCCGCAGCCTATTGTAATGGCCGGTTTGTTTTACAGGTATTGATTTTGCACCAATTTTGGGCTGAGGTCGATGTGTGCCGCCACACTCCGAGTGAAAACAGCATTAAAGAGGAAGAACATGAACTGGTACCGGGAATCCGCCGAAGACGTACTCAGCGAACTCAATTCCCTGAGGCGCGGGTTCAGTGAGGAGGAGGCTGAAAGCCGCCTCCGGCAATATGGGACGAATGAGATAGAAAAAGGCAAGGAGGTAAGCGCCTGGCAGGTGCTTATTCATCAATTCACCAGTCCGCTCATCTATGTCCTGCTGGGCGCCCTGGCGGTAACGCTTTTTATACAGAGCTGGGCGGATGATACCTGCCGATGTACGTCTGCTTGAGGTCAAGGCCCTGCAGGTGAACGAGTCGGCCCTGACCGAAGAGTCGGAACCGGTGAACAAGCACGGCGACCCGCTCGAAGATGCTGCCGATGACCTGCCCACCGCCGATCAGAAAAACATGGCGTTCATGGGCACTGCCGTCACCTCCGGCGAGACAGATGCGGTGGTAGTGGCAACCGGCAGCAAGACACAGATAGGGAAAATCGCTACAGAGGTGCAGCAGGCGGGACAGATACAGACCCCCCTGGAAAGGCGTATTCGGCGCCTGACCAAATGGATAACCCTCGTTATCCTCCTGGTCGCCGCCGTGGCTTCAACTATAGGCTGGCTGGTTGGCAGTGACCTGGTGGAGATGGTGTTGCTGGGCGTGATGGCCTCTCTCGGCATTCATGTTGCCTGGCTCTATATTCCGCTGTCCCAGGAGCTGTTGCGGTTTACGCCGCTCAGCGCCTCGACATGGGCTGCCGCCCTCGGTATTGCGGCAACGGCTATTACAGTCAACGAGCTGCACAAACGCTTCCACACCCCGGGGCATTGATAAGGGGCGAAGCCGTAGATTTCATCAGCTCGAACCGAGGTAGCCCCATGGCCAGGGCGCTTCGGGCACAGAGAAGCTTGGCGTTACTGTTCCGTCCGCACCGGGTTGGAGAGCGTGCCGATGTTTTCGATGGTGACGTCGACGGTGTCGCCATCGCGCAACGGTCCTACGCCGCTGGGCGTGCCGGTGATGATGATGTCGCCGGCCTCGAGGGTGAAATTTTTAGAGACGAAGGCAATGATTTCAGGGATGGAGAAAATCATCTGCCGGGTGTTGGCGTCCTGGACCAGCCGGCCGTTGAGCCGGCAGCTGATGGCCAGATCCTGGGGGTCGCCGATATCTGCCGGGGTGACAATGACCGGTCCGATGGGCCCGAAGGTGTCAAGTGATTTGCCGCGAAACCAGCCGGCCTTGTCTTCCTTCTGCAAATTCCTCTGACTGATGTCGTTGAAGCAGGTAAAGCCCAGGATATGGCTCATTGCTTGCGCCGCCGGCAGATCTTTGATCCGGTCCCTGATAATGAGCGCCAGTTCCGCCTCATGGTCCGTGCGGCAATTGGCAAAGCCGTAGTGTTCGACAAAGGCCGGCAGAATGATCTCCTGGCCCGGGCCGACGAGAACATTGGGAGTTTTGGCAAACAGCACCGGTTCCCGGGGAATCTCCTCGGTGAACTTGCTGACATCAACCGACTGGCTTTCCTTGATGTGGTCGAGATAATTGAGTCCGAGTGCGATGATCTTGCTTGGCTGGAGTGTGTATTCACCGCCGCTGCTCAGGGGCAATGTAACCGTCATAGTGATATCTCCTTCTTGAATGTCTGCTGCTGTTATCCTGGAATTTTATCTCTTTTCTATCTTCTCACTACCAAATTCGTAAGGTTGTGTATGTGTTGTGCCACGTAATTTCAACGAGCAGCGGATTGGAAGAGACCTCCTCTGACGCCCCTTCCTGAGAAGATCAAACTGATGTGAATGAAACGTTTATTTGCAAAAGTCATCACATTTGCCCCGGCCTCCCAGACGCGTAGCTGAATTTCATTGGTAATTGGCATTTTTATACAATATGCTGGCTGTGAAGGCCAGGACATAAAAGTGCCTGCTTCCGGCAGGCAGGTAGTATTGGGGCCCACGAAAATTAATGTGGATATTTTCTTGTCATGGCGAGTAAACCACAATATACTCGTTGGCATAGCGGCACTGGCGCCCTCTGTCAGCATGAACGGCGTCTCTTAACCACATCCAGCCAAGGAGAAAGCAATGCGAGCGATAATCACCGAGAACTGCATGGGCGACAGAAACTGTAACAAGCTGTGTGAAGAGGTTTTCGGCTATGACGAGGATACTCTCAGGGCCGTGGTCAAATATGATGTAATTCCCGAGGACCTCGAAGATATCGTCCGCCAGGCGGCAGCCGAATGCGGCGCCGATGCCATCATCATTGAAGAGTGATGGGGGCGGGAAATGGGTGCCTTTCGGGAAAGCCGGACTGCCAGGAATCTTCTTATCTCTTTTTCCGCCGAATCGCAGGCCAGGACGCGATATAATTTTTTCGCCAGGCAGGCTGAGCATGACGGCTATATGCAGATTGCCTCTATTTTCGACGAGACTGCCGATCAGGAGTACGAACATGCCCACCGGTTCTTCAAGTTCTTCAACGGGGGCGAGTTGGAAATATGCTGGAATTTTCCCGCCGGCGTAACCAAAGACACCCACGCCAATCTGCTTGCTGCCGCCGACCTTGAAAACTACGTGCACAGTGTCATGTACCGGCAGTTTGCCGACATTGCCCTGGAAGAAGGCTTCAAGCGTGCGGCCGATACCTTCGATGCCATCAGCGTCGCTGAGAGACAGCACGAAAAGCTGTACAGGCAGCTGGCGGCAAACATAGAACGAGAAACCGTGTTTGCCAGAGCCGAGGACCACCTCTGGCGCTGTCGCAGCTGCGGCTATGTTCACCAAGGTGCCGAAGCCCCGTTACAATGCCCCGCCTGTGTCAGGCCGACGGCATATTTTGAACTTCAGGCGACGAACTGGTAGAAAGGGGCGAAAAAGATGTGGAGGGCGGCATTTCATTGGCAGGTCCAACCGCTTTAGTCAATACTGCCAATACGTTGCAATCCTTTTCTAGGAAGAGCATAAGTGTAGCGGTTTGTCCAGTGAATAAAGAATGACAGTGTCATTTTTCACCCTTCGGGCGAGTGTCTATGGCCTGCTTTTTTTTTTCATCGCTTCCGTGCTTGGCATTCTTGAGTAATGTCAAAGACCGGTCTCCTCGTCGAGCAGACTGTCTCTACTCGTGAGATATCCAGGTGAGAAGGCTGGTTACGGTAGCACTTTTCCGGAGTTATACGGCGTTCGCTTATCGCCCGTCTCTGCGGTGTTTACAGATGAACAGTGCTCGCAAGAGTAACTCTGTGACTGTGCTTGATTTCCTGGTAACGTCTTACTCTGACAAAAAAAAATGCAATTCTTCGACACACTCCTGGGTTGCAGCAATACTTGAGGTTCTGATGGAAGGCATGAAAACAGACAGGTCCGGGAACTACGGAGAGATCGTCTCTCTTCTGCTCGCCTCCAAAAAGATAACGAAGAAGCAGGTCGAGTATGGCGCCAGGGTCTGCTCGAAGCTGGCAACGCCCACTCCCTTGCTCAATGTTCTCAAGGATCTTGAATACGTCAACGACGAGATGGTGCGGGAGGTCATGCAGGGAGCCTCTTCCTCTCTGCGCATCGGCGAGCTGCTGGTGGAACTCGGTCATCTGGCAGCTGATGAGCTGGAAGCGGCCTTTAATATCAAGAAGGAGAAGGAAAAGGACCTCAAGCTCGGCGAGGTTCTCATCAAGTACAACTTCATCGACGAGTCGCTGTTCAACAGGATTCTTTCCCTGCAGCTCGGTTATCCGCTGGTCGAGGTCACTCTCTCGAGCGTTGACAAGGAACGCATCAAAAAGATTCCCCTGAGACTGGCTGACGAGCACGATTTCATGCCCATCCACACCGACGACAGCACCCAGCTCGTCGCCTTCAGCGATCCCCTGGATGAGCAGAGCATCAACGTTGCCAAAAAATGTTTCGGCCCCAATATTCACATCGTCATCGGCGGCAAGAGCGCCATGCGCGAAACCCTGGCCCTGCTCGCCGCCCAGCGGTCGGGGAAAAAGATCGATGTCGATACCAAGACCGTCGTCGGCATTGTCAACTCCGTGGTGCTCGAGGCCCTGAGAGCCAACGTCAGCGATATCCATTTCGAACCGCTGACCGACCGGCTTCAGGTTCGCTTCCGGGAGGATGGCGTGCTCCATCATTTCAGGGACTACCCCCGTGATATCCAGGCAGCGCTTATCAGCCGCATCAAGATCCTCTGCGACGCCGACATTGCCGAGAGGCGGCGCCATCAGGGCGGCCGTATTCTTTTCGACTATGAGGAGGGCAAGGTCGATATCCGGGTCAGCATCTATGTTACGGTGCATGGCGAGAAAATTGTCTTTCGCCTGCTCAAGCAGAAAAAGGAACTGATGGACATCCATTCCATCGGCATGTCGTCTAAGATGCTCAAGCGCTTCATGGAGGATGCCGTCTATCAGCCAAGCGGGGTACTGCTGGTTACCGGGCCCACCGGCTCCGGCAAGACCTCGACCATTTACAGCTGCATCCATCACATCAAGAATCCGCAGATTAGCATAATCACCGCCGAAGAACCGGTGGAATATGTTCTCGACGGCATCGCCCAGTGCTCCATCGATCCCCAGATCAACCTCACCTTCGAAGAGACGCTGCGGCACATAGTCCGCCAGGATCCCGATGTTATCGTCATCGGTGAAATCCGCGACAGGGCCTCGGCCGAAATGGCCGTACAGTCCGCCCTGACCGGTCATAAGGTGCTCAGCACCTTTCACACCGAGGACAGTATCGGCGGGCTCATCCGACTCCTGAATATGGATATCGCTCCTTTCCTCATCTCCTCCACGGTGGTAAGCGTGTTGGCCCAGCGGCTGCTGCGCCGCATCTGTCCCCATTGTGCCGTAGAGGTGGCAGTCACCCCGCAGCAGCTGCAGCGGCTGGGCTGCACGGCTGGTGACCTGCGCGGCGCTGTTTTCAAGAAGGGCAGGGGATGCTCCCAATGCAAACAGACCGGCTATTCCGGCCGCATCGGTGTTTTTGAGCTGCTGGTCCTAGACGGTCTGGTGCGCGACGCCATTCTCGGCCAGCGCACCAGCTATGAAATACGCACTATTTCCATCGAACACTCCGGGCTGGTGACTCTCCTCGAGGATGGTCTGGTCAAGGCGGCTGCGGGGATAACCAGCATCGATGAATTGTTGCGCTGCCTGCCGAAACTGAATCCGCCTCGGCCGCTTGTCGAGCTTCAACGCCTTTCCGGAGAGTAATATGTCCAAAAAAGTATCGTTGGTTGAATTGATAGAGGAGTATATTGAACGGGGCGACATCGTTTTGCCGGTGTTCAACTCCGCAGCAATGCGGGTGCAGCAGGAACTGGTCAAAAAGGAACCCGAGATGCGTACCCTGGTCAATATCGTCTCTGGAGACCAGTCGTTGTCCTCACAGGTACTGCAGATGGCCAATTCCTCCTTTTACAAAGGACTCGCCGAGGTTCTCACCATCCGGGCGGCGGTGGTGCGCCTGGGCATAGGGGAAGTTGGCCGGATAAGTCTGATTTCCGCCGCCCAAAATCAGTTTCAAAGCAAAGACAAGGAACACCGGCAGATCATGCGCCGACTCTGGCAGCATTCGGTCGGCTGCGCCATGGGCGCCAGGTGGCTGGCAAAACGCTCAGGCTTCGAAGATCTGGAGGGCGAGGCCTTTTTCGCCGGCCTCTTCCATGACGTCGGCAAGCTTTTTGTGCTGATGATCATCGAACAGCTCAAGAAAAAAAGCAGCGGCTTGCGCACCTCCAGCGCTCTGCTCAGTGAGGCCATGACCTCGCTCCACAGTCGCCAGGGCTACAGCCTGATGAGAAAATGGAGCATTCCTGAAAAATACTGCGTCGTCGCCCGGGACCATCACCTTGACAGCATCGATGGCAGAAACTTTCTTCTGGCCCTTGTCCGCCTCGCCAATATGGCCTGCAACACATTGGGTATCGGTATCGTCAAATATCCGGAACTGGTGGTCTCCTCCACTGAAGAAGCGCATATGCTCAACCTTTCGGAAATCGACTTGGCCGAACTCGAGATTCTGCTCGAAGATACCAAGGTACTCACCGCCTGAACCTGTCACTATCGATCCGGTGTTGACGGCTGGCGGTCCCTCGGCGACGCATTCCCGTATGATATTTGTTGTGCTTGCGAATAATGCATTGTATAACAATGACCTGTGTGTAAATAATACATTTATATATTGACAATTTGACCCTCGGATACGATGGCCTACGGCCTCATTTTCGAGCACTCGCCATCGCCATTTTAAAAAAATTCGACCGGAGCAGCACGTCGGAACGTCATCGCTACCTTATTTGTCAACAACACACTATGTTGAATGACATTATGTCAACTTTCAACCGTGTATTTTTTATGCATAAGTATATATAAAATATAGATATATGATGTTGACATAAGAGAGACGATCCATTCGTGTATCTCGTGTCGGCCCCCATGAGAACATCGGCAAAATTAAGAATTCAATTTTGTAAGTAATGTAAATTGACATTTATGGTTTTGCTGGTAGAATGGGGGAAAGTAAATATACATTTTCTCGTGTGGTTCACCTTCATCGCCTCGAGCCTGGAGGGGGACGGTCCGTTCACGGAACGCGGAAATGAAGGATACTCAAAAGGGATTTTGGCCGGTGAGGAATATGGAGCTGACCCAAAGACAGAAACATTTTTTCAGCTATCTCAAAGAAAAGATCGCCGCTGAAGGGCAGGCTCCGAGCCTGCGTCAGGCGGCTGCTGACATGGAGGTGAGCCATACGGCGGTGGCTCAGATGATTCAACAGCTTGAAAAAAAAGGCCTGGTCGAGCGTGATGGCCATTATAGCCGTACCATTCGTCTTCGCCATCCGGAGCAGATGGAAGAAGAGCCCGGGGGGGCGCGCCGGCTTCCCGTTATCGGCCAGATAACCGCCGGTCTGCCGATGTATGCCCAGCAGGAGTGGGAAGGATCCGTTGTCGTCGACGGCAGCCGGTTTCGCGGCGACAATCTTTTTTGCCTGCGCATCAGGGGTGAGTCGATGCGGGGGGCGGGCATTCTCGATGGTGATCTGGTTATCTGCGAACCTCGGCAGTATGCCGAAAACGGCGAAATAGTGGCTGCCCTGATCAACGGGGAAGAGGCCACCGTCAAACGTTTTTTTCTCAAGTCCGACCATGTCGAAATGCATCCGGAAAATCCGGCCTACGAGGTCAGGCGCTACCCGTTCAGGGAATTGCTGGTTCAGGGGAAGGTCGTAGGCGTTATTCGCGACAGAGTGGAGTCTGGAACTGCAGAGGGAAAACGGTCATGACGACGGTGCAGCGAGCAGAGGCGATGTTTTCGCCGCCGGCGGTGGACGGCCTGACGGTCGGTTCCCGGCAGTGTCCCCTGTATATAGGAACCTCCGGCTATTCCTATACCGAGTGGAGCGACAGCGGCTTCTATCCGGCGGCCACCAGGACGGCGGATATGCTCGGCGAGTACACGCGCTATTTTCCGGCGGTCGAGTTGAACTACACCTGGTACCAGATGCCGAGGCCCGAAGCCGTGGCGAGAATGGCGGCCAAGGCTCCCGAAGATTTTCTTTTTGCCGCAAAGCTGACGCGAAGCCTCACCCACGATATTCGCGACAACTGGTCCCAGGAGGTGAACCAGTACCGCCGGGGCGTGGCACCTCTGGGATCGCGTCTTGCCGCCGTGCTGGTGCAGTTGCCTCCCGACTTCCGGCGGAGCCCCGCCAACCGCTGTTATCTCGCCAGGCTGCTTGATGGTCTGCAGGGGCTGCCGGTGGCCGTGGAGTTCCGTCATGTCTCCTGGGCGGTCGATCCGGTTTTTGCCGAGCTTGAGCGGCGACGTGTTACGCTGGTCAGCGTCGATGCGCCTGATCTTCCGGAACTTTTTCCACACATGGACATAGTCACCAATCCGGATTTTTTCTATCTGCGCTTTCATGGCCGCAACCGTAGCGGCTGGAGTTCTTCCAATATGCAGAAAAAGTTCGACTATGACTACTCCGAGACGGAGCTGCGGCAGCGAACGGAGGCAAGCATAGCCGCCCTGTCGTCACGTGCCGACCGGGGGCTTGTTTTTTTCAACAACCATGTGCGGGCCCAGGCACCCAGAAATGCCAGGAACCTGCAGAATATACTTAAAGCTCGTCAGTGGACGAAGCAATAAGCGCACCGTGGCCGCACGCGATGTATAGTGAACGCTCCATACTTCATTTCAATGTTGCCGACTTTGCCGTGGCCGTGGAAAGGGTGGCGGACAGCTCCCTGCGCCGCCGGCCGCTGATTATCGCTCCCCTGCAGGCGGCCCGGGCCGTGGTTTACGATATGAGCGAGGAGGCATTTTGCAGTGGAGTGCGCAAGGGGATGCCGCTGTTCCAGGCGACCAGAAGATGCCGGCGGGCCCAGGTACTGCCGCCACGGATCGGGCTGTACCAGCGGGCCATGGGGGATTTTCTCGGCAGGGTCAGGCGATTTTCGCCGCTGGTGGAACATGGCCTGGCCGATGGCCATCTCTTCGTCGATGTTACCGGTACGCATCGATTGTTCGGGCCGGCACCGGATATCGGCTGGAGGGTGCGCCGGGAGGTGCGTGGCGATCTGGGGATCGATCCCATCTGGACCCTGTCGTCGAACAAGCTGGTGGCCAAGGTAGCCTCCCGTCTGGTCAAACCCGTGGGAGAATATATCGTCGCTCCCGGCGAGGAACAGGAGTTTCTGGCGCCGCTGCCGGTGTTTTTGCTGCCGGGCATTACCCAGGGTGAGAGACGCAGGTTCCGCGAATTCAATATTCTCAGGATTGGCCAGCTTGCCGGGCTCAACAGGAACGAGCTGCTGGTTCCCTTCGGCAGACGCAGCGGTTATCTCTATGATGCCAGCCGCGGCGTCGACCCCAGCCGAGTGACAAACGGCGTGCGTCGGGATGCCTGCATTGTTCAGGAGCACCATTTTGGCGATGACACCAATGACAGCCGCCGGCTGAAAGAAGCCGTTGCCAGGCTGGCGGCCCAGGTGGCTTTGCAGCTGCGCCGCGGCGGCCAGGAGGCCAGGCGACTCGTCCTGCGGCTGACCTATTCGGACGGAGCCACTGTCCAGCGGCAGCTTTCCCGGCGGATCGGCAGTTCCAGTGATTTTGTGCTGCGGGATATGGCCCTTTTGGTGTTGCAGCGGGCCTGGAGGCGGCGAACGAGGATACGCAGCTGTCATCTCTTCTGCGACCGGCTGCACCGCCGTTCGACCCAGCAGTCGCTGCTGCAGATGCTGCCGCAGCAATCGAAGGACAATGAGGCCGGTCTCCTTGAAGCCATGGATGCCATCAGGGATCGCTTCGGCCAGGAGGTTATCGGCACCGGCGTTGACGGCACCGGCGGCGACAGAGGGCGGGCGCAGATGTCCGCCGGCTGACCGACCATGTTTCCGCTGCGCATTCGCTCCTCCTATTCCCTGATGCGGGGTACCATGTCTCCGGCGGATATCTGCGCCCGGGCCAGAGAGTTTGGTCATGACGGCGTGGCGCTCACCGACCGCGATAATCTCTATGGCCTGTGGCCCTTTCTTACCGCCTGCAGACGGGAAAAGCTCAAGGCCATAATCGGCTGCGAACTTACCGAGCCGAAAACCATGAAACATATCACCTGCCTGGTCAAGGACCAGCAGGGATATGCCAACCTCTGCACGCTTATCAGCAGGCGTCACTGTCAAAACGATTTTGATCTCGCCGCCGCCGCTGCCCGTTACGGCCGGGGGCTGCTCTTTCTCTGCGGTGATATCGAACTTCTCCAATCGCTGCTGGCACTGGGGCTGGCACCGGTGGCCGATGTGGGGCCGCAGCCGACCCAGCGGGCCGCCGCATTGCGGCGCTGGGCGCAGAAAAAAGGGCTGCGCTGTACGGCCAGCCATGATGCCTCCATCGGCGAACAAAAAGAAGCTGATCTCTATATGCTGCTGCGGGCCATAGATGGGAATCTGCGGCTCTCGGAGGCGGAGCAGCTTGATGAGTGCCGCAGGATATCCGCCTTCGAGCCGGACCATGTCTACCGCCGGCGCTTTGCCGTCTGGCCGGAAGTGGTCCGGGAGAGTTTCCGGGTGGCGGCGGAATGTGGCTTTCGTGGTCCCGATTTCGGCCTGGTCATGCCGCCCTGGAGCGGCGGGGATCCGACGCAGACCTTGAGGAAAAAGGCCTATCGAGGTGCGCAGAGAAGGTATGGCCGTGATCTTGGTGAAGCGGTTGTCGAACGCCTCGAACATGAACTTGACATCATCGACAGCATGGGATTTTCTTCATACTTTTTGGTGGTTCGCGATATAGTCCACCGTCGGGGCCCGGACGGCAGACGAAAAAAACGCCGTATCTGCGGCAGGGGCTCAGGCGCCGCCTCGCTGGTGGCCTACTGTCTGGAGATAACCAATGTCTGTCCATTGAAATACAATCTCTATTTCGAACGATTTCTCAATCCGGGCCGCAGCGACCCGCCTGATATCGATATCGATTTTTCTTGGGATGAGCGCGATGAGGTTCTGGCTGAGGTCCTTGGCGAGCACAGGGGGCATGCGGCCATGGTCAGCAATCATATCTTCTTCAAGCCGCGCATGGCCATCCGCGAAACGGCCAAGACCTGCGGTATGCCGGGGCGTGAAATATCACGGGTGACCAAAAAGATTCCGTGGATGCATCGCCCCGGTTCGTCATTGGCGGAACAACTCAAGCATATGCCGAGCTTGAAGAACGTCGAACTCGACGATCCCTGGCCGATGATTATCGGCCTGGCGCAAAGGCTCATTGGTCTTCCCCGCTATATTTCCGTCCATCCCGGCGGCGTGATCATTACGCCGCAGGCTGTTTCTACCTATGTGCCGGTGGAGATGGCCCCCAAGGGTGTGCCGATCATCCAGTGGGAAAAGGACGGTACCGAGGAGGCGGGACTGGTGAAAATAGATCTGCTGGGCAATCGCAGTCTCGGCGTTATCCGCGACTGTATAGCTGCTGTACGGCAGGCGGGAGGTGATTTTATCGAAGAGGGCTGGCAGCCCGAAGATGATCCCCCGACCAGGGCAACTGTGGCCTGTGGCGCCACCATGGGCTGTTTTTATATTGAAAGCCCGGCCATGCGCCTGCTGCAGCGAAAGGCCGGCAGCGGCGATTATGAACAGCTGGTCATCCAGTCTTCCATTATCCGGCCGGCGGCAAACGAGTTCGTCCGCGAATACGTGCGCCGTCTGCACGGCGGCAGCTGGCAGCCGCTTCACGGGGAACTGAACGATGTCCTCGACGAAACCTTTGGACTGATGGTCTACCAGGAGGATGTTTCCAGGGTGGCGGTGCAGCTGGCCGGCTTCAGCCACGTTCGCGCCGATGGTCTGCGCAAGGTTATGTCGAAAAAGGACAAGGCCCGTCGGCTGGCCGATTACCGTCAGGAATTCTTTCGGGGCTGCAGCGCCAAAAACATTGACGAATCGCGTATCGAGGCAATATGGTCGATGATGATGAGCTTCGACGGCTACTCTTTCTGCAAGCCGCATTCGGCTTCCTATGCCAGGGTATCCTTTCAGGCTGCCTATCTCAAGACCCACTATCCGGCCGAATTCATGGCGGCGGTCATATCCAACCAGGGAGGGTATTATTCAACCTTTGCCTATGTTTCCGAGGCCAGACGGTGCGGGGTTGCAATTCTGCCGCCCGATGTCAATGCCAGCACCTCCTGCTGGAAGAGCGAGAGCGGAGCCATACGCGTAGGTCTCGAGGCCGTCTCCGGACTCTCGCAGAAGTGTCTCCAGCGCATCTGCTGCGAACGCGACCATCACGGTCCTTTCCGCTCGGCCATCGATTTTTTTCTCCGTGCGGAAGCGGCCGAAGACGAGGCACGAAATCTTATTCACTGCGGTGCTCTTGACTCCCTGGAGCCGCAGGCCAACCGTATCGCTTTGCTGTGGGAGCTGGCCCGGTTCAGGAGAACCAGGGCGGCGGCGTCGAATATGCCGTTGTTCAAGGTACGCCTGCCGCCGGTGCCCCATCTGCCGCCTCCCGATCCTATGGACATGCTGCGCAGGGAATATGAGGTTCTTGGTTTTGTCTGTGCCGCCCACCCGGTAATTCTCTTCAAAAATAGGGTGCCGTCGCGGATCACCTCGGTGCAATTGCCGCAAATGAGCGGCAGGCATGTCTGTTTTCTCGGCTGGCTGCTTAGCGGTAAACTGGTTTCGACCAAAACCGGGGAAGCCATGGAATTTCTCACCTTCGAAGACGAATTTGGCCTGGTGGAGGCAACCTTCTTTCCCCGTATATATCGGCGCTATGCCCACCTCCTTTCCTCGGGAAAACCCTATGTTCTCCATGGCCTGGTGGAGACGGATCACGGAGCGGCCACCTTGACCGTCGACCGGGTCGCAGCCCTGGAAAAAGTATAATGAAATGTGAGTTTTTGTACCGCAAAAAGACAAAACAGGCTACCATAGAGGCGATGGTACTCCTATATTCTTGAAGAGGCAGGTGTGAAAAAGATTTTACTCATAGATGATGAAGAACTGACGCTGATTTTTTTGCAGAAGGTACTGCTTGAAGAAGGGTATGATGTCATAGTCGCCTCTGATGGTGAAAGCGGCCTGGAAAAATTCCGCGAAAATCCGGCTGATTTGGTCATCACCGATATGGTAATGCCCGTTAAAGACGGTCTGTCGACGATTCTGGAACTGCGGCAAATAAATGAGAATGTGCCGATTGTCGCCATTTCCGGCGGCGGGGCAATTGCCAAGGAGCGATATCTCGCCGTTGCCAGCACGCTGGAAAACGTTCGAACTCTGGCCAAACCCATGAAAATGGCTGAATTTCGAAAGGTGGTAAGAGAAATGCTCTACTAAGGGCACGTTGGAGAAAACCCTTTTCTTCTTCCTGGTCTTTCAGTAAACACAGGCAGGCATGAGGTGCTGGAAATGTATGGGGGCGAGGAGTCCGGGCTAGACAGCGCTTCTTTGACACGCTCAGGGACTGCTGGTTACCCCTGGCAATACGCCTGTCCACTCCTCAGAAGGAGTTGCTGGACATGAGTGGACGCGAATATGGGGTGTATATGGTAACGGCGGCAGAACCAGGGGATCACCTGGTGATCTCGGCGACCAACATGCTCTCAGCCGATTTCTCTGCAGCCAGGATCTGTTTTTTCAAAAAACCGTATTCCGCCAATTCTTTCAGGTCCGACCACATCCTTTCGCTCCCCATGAGAGCAATGATTATCTCGTCTTCTCCCCGCTTGAATTTGCCGACGTAGGTCTGTCTGGCGGCGCTGGTATAACCGGTCTTGCCGCCTACGGCACCTTCGACCTCCCAGAGGGCCTTGTTGTGGTTTCTCAGGAGCTTGCCCTCCACTGTCCGTGCCTTGATGCGTCTCATCCGCCGGGCAAATTCCTCATCATCCATGGCGTGCTTGAAGATGAGAGCCAGATCGCTGGCGGTGCTTTGCTGGCCGTTGGCGGTCAGCCCCGTTGCCGTCTTGCATACCGTTTCCCTGGCCCCCCAAAGCCTTGCCCGCAGCGTCATTATTTTGGCGAAGGAACTCTCGGATCCGGCGATTTTCTCGGCCAGGGCAACGCTGGCATCATTGGCCGAAGCCAGAAGCACTGCGTTGATAAGGTCATGGACCGGATAGTGTTTGCGGTGATCGAGATAGACCTTTGATCTCGGCTGCCGGGCGGCTTTGGGGCTGACAGCCACCGTGTCATCCTGGCCAAGCGCTTTGAGGGCGATAATACCGGTGAGTACTTTGATGGTGCTTGCCGGTTGCCGCGGCTTGTGAGGGTTTTTGGCAAGGAGAGTTTCTCCGGAGGCACCATCGACGATAATGGCACTTTGTGCCGAAAGTGTTCGCACCACCCGTGCTTGCGCGGTGGAGAGAGCGTAACCGGGGTCGGCCTTTTTGTACCGGGAAAAATCCCGGTATTTGCCGAGCACCCTTGACACGGGAGTTGTCGGAGATGGAGCTGTCGCGGCTGGCTTTTTATCTATCTCTTTGGGGGTGGGCATGGCAGATGCCCAGTCGGCCGGCAGCAGCGTGGAGGACAGGAGAACAAGAGTGGTCAGGATACGGGCCGTAAATGAGCTATGCATAAATCAGGCTGTGTCGTGATGCGATATTTTCGCTGAGTATATTTGAAGTTCAAGCTGATGTGAACGCTATGTGTATTTCCGGTAGTGACCACATTTGACCCGGCACCACCGGATGGTACGCTGGTTACGTATGAAACAGAGCGTCCTGTGCACCAATATGAGACTGGCTGAAACGCATGGACAGTCAGATTTTTTTATACGTATTGCTTATTCTTTGATGGTTTTCCTGTCAAGGGATTTTGATTGTCCTGTTCTCAACTGGCGGCTGCTCCCGGTAAAGCGCATGCAGTGCTTCTTGATTGACCTGAGGCCGCATTTATGCCATACTCTTGCACATTGTATGGTGACGTAAATGTACTCTTTGATTATTTCTCATGCTCCGCATAGCCGCATGTCGGGGGATGGCGCTGTCGGTTGCACCGACCCTGCAGAGCCGGTGGCCGAGCCAGCCCAAAAGGGTTGTCGGCGGTTTGACGTATGGTGAGACGCCTCCTGGAGCCCGCTACTGAGTTTTTTACGGTAATCAATGGTATTCTTTCAACGAGATGGAGTCTCTGCACGCGGCCTGCTGCCGCCTTTGCGAGGTGATTTATGGTGGATGGTGCTGAAGTTGGCATGACCCTGAACTATGTTGTCGATTCCGGACGAGAAAAATATGGCGATGCACCGGCCATCGGTATGGCTATGGCCGATCCGCTCAGTTACCGGCAATTTCATGAACGAATAGTGGCCCTGGCTGCGAAGATGATGGCGGATGGCGTCAAGAAAGGCGATCATATTGCCATTCTGGCGGAAAATTCCCACAACTGGGGAACCGCCTATCTCGCCGTCGTCCGTCTCGGAGCCGTTGCCGTACCCATTCTCCCGGATCTGCCCGAGGCCGATGTCCATCATATTCTCAAGGAGATGAAAGTCCGCTATCTTTTCACCACCCAGCGGCAGATAGAAAAGATCTACGAGCTCAGTGACGCTCATAAGCTCAAGGGCCCGGTGGTTACTCTCGATGATTATACCGGTATCTCCGGATTACTGGAGATTACCACCTTTTCCGGCTTTCTGGAGGAGGCTATGCAGCGTATAGAGGATAGAGGTGAAGAGGATCCGCCGCAGTTCCCGGCGGTCGCCGAGGACGATTTGGCGTCCATTCTGTATACTTCCGGAACCTCGGGCTATTCGAAAGCGGTGATGCTTTCCCACAAGAATCTTACTTCCAACGCCTATGCCGCCTCAGGTCTGGCTGAGGTCAAGGAGGGGGACGTTTTTCTTTCCATTCTCCCAATCTCCCATACCTACGAATTCACCTGCGGTTTCGTACTGCCGCTGATAAAAGGATGCCGCATAGCCTATGCCGGCAAGAGTCCTACGCCGGCCATACTGCAGAAGCTCTGCCAGCATGAGCGTCCTACGGTGATTTTTGCGGTACCACTGGTTTTGGAGAAGATTTATAAAAAGAGGGTTTTGCCGAAAATTGAAAGCAGCATGCTTTTAAAGCTGATATGTAAAACCACCTTCGGCAGGAAAATGATCTATAAAAAGATAGGGGCGAAGCTGCTCGAGTTTTTCGGCGGCAGGTTGCTCTTTATGGGGATAGGTGGAGCGGCGCTCAATCCCGATGTCGAGAATTTTCTTGCGCTGGCCGGGTTCCCCTATCTGATCGGCTACGGTCTGACCGAATCCTCGCCCTTACTGGCCGGGGGACCGCTGGGCGAGTCCACCATCGTTGCCGGTTCCACCGGCAAACCCATTCCCGGCGTTCAACTCTCCATCGTCAATCCCGACCCGCAGACCGGTATTGGCGAAATTTACGGTTGCGGTGCCAATATCATGCAGGGCTACTACAACGACGACGAGGGCACTGCTGAAGTCATAAGTGAGGATGGCTGGTTGGCTACCGGCGATCTCGGCTTTATCGATGAGGCGGGTAATCTGCATATCCGCGGCAGATCGAAGAATGTCATAGTTATGGCAAATGGTGAAAACGTCTACCCGGAAACCATAGAGCATAAGATGAACGGCTACGGTTGGGTTGTCGAGACCCTGGTGGTGGAAAATAACGGCCAACTGGATGCCTGGATTTATCCAGACTATGAGCTCATAGATGAACAGACCGCCGAACAGTCCCGCAGCCAGCGCCACGAGTACCTCGAAAAACTCATCGAGGATATGCGCAAACAGGTCAACAGCGAGCTGCCACCAACATCGCGCATCACCAAGATCTTCGAACGGCGCGAACCGTTCATCAAGACCGCGACCCACAAGATCAAGCGCTATCTCTATGACGGTCAGAGCATGGTACCCTGATCCGTCCTGCAACGGGCCCACAACGGCACAGGCCAGAGGTGTTAAGAGGTGTTGTCCGCCCAGAGCGCGACAGAGGTTTCTGCCCCGCCGACTGGCTGCGGGACGTTGGAGGTGCCATCTGCCCGTCCGGGTCGAGGGCTCTGAGCAGCTTCCGACCGTCACCTTTCCCAAAAGTGATTAACGTTTCTTCCAGGTAGTGAAAACCACCAGTACTGTGACGGCAGGCAGAAACAGAGTCTGCACTGCACGTCCCCATCACAAGCATTGAGGGCACCATGTCCCTGCAGGAAGATATACAGCATAACTGCAACGTCTCCGATGCCAGAGATCATGGCATCTATTCCATGTGTACCATGATTCTCAAACTGAGAAATCTCTACAAATGGGAACATGGCCTGGAGCCCTGGCAGGAGGCCGAACCCGCCGATCTGCTCGAGTGGATCGATGCCAAAGAGCAGTATTGGGCATCCCTGGCCGAGGAGCCATATCGACCGCTCCGGGTCGATGATCTAAGCTTCTCCCCCGACAGAATCGAAGATATCAACAGGGTCATACGCCCGGGTAAGCTGGTATATGGAGCCGGCTACGGCAGGTCGATGAAGACGGTTTTTTTTCTGGCGGAACGGCTCAGGGAGTATAGCGTCGCCGCAAAGCCGGTGATTATTCTCGGCAGGGAAAGTGCCAGGGAAATGGCCAGTCCTTTTGCCATGGCCCAGGAAGGCGTGGTCTATATCCGTAAATACTCGCTGCGTTTTTTTCTCTGGGATCAGATCCAGGAGCTGCGCTCACTGGAGCGTGCCAGTCTCAGGAGGGCCTTGAAACTGCACGGGCTGCTCGAGGAGGGTCGGCTGAGCCAGGATCGCTTCCGTCAAAGGCTTGACGACGTCGTCGAGACGGAAATGAACCTGTTCATTTATCACGAAATAGGTGAACTGCTGCAAACCACTCTGGATAGCTCTATCCTGGAAAAGATCGTTATCGCCTTTCCCGGTTCGGTTATCGAACTGGTTTGCCGCACGATCAAAGACATACTGGCTGATACTCATCCTTCGGGACTTCTCGGATATATCGTCAGAGAGGAACGCGAATCCTCTCTGGGCTTCTATCTGGGATTTCTTGATGGTTTGCGAAAAAATCTCTTTCCGGAGATTGTCGATGCCTGGGATCTTTTCGAGCAAACCGGCAGCTGGAAGTACATTGAAGATGCCAGAAAACACTGCCACAAAAAGAACCTGGCGCTGGCGGACGTCGTTGTCGAAATCGCCGCCAAGATAGGCAGGGACACGAACGAAGAGGTCAAAAACCTCTTCAATACCAGGGTAATCGAACCCCTCGGTCTCGCCGCTGCCGGATAAAGCGGTATGATCTGGGAATCGGTATCCTTGTTGACCACATGCCCTGCGCTTTCTACTCCTCACACACTCTAGCTATATCAGCAGCACCGGGTCGAGGATCTCCGGTCGGTTGGTAATGGCCAGTAAAACCAGCCCGCTGCTATGTTCGAAACCGTCAAGTTTTCAGGGGGAGTTTTTCCTGCGTAGAAAACGGTTGATGTTTATGTATTCCTTGATCGGGTCGAAAACGCCGATAACCTTTTTGACGCTCACGTTTTTTTCTTCGAATATCGACTCCAGGGACACGAGCGGATCATTATGGGGGGCCTGCAGGTGGTTGCGGATGGCTCTAATTTTACGGGCTATCTCCTTTTCG
>JGI12210J13797_11141341_pt1 | contig 35302 bp, 28 predicted proteins | sample ElkSlonscriptome_3_FD_13797 | JGI IMG/M metagenome (IMG submission 13797) | reverse complement strand
CATAAACCCGTCCAATCTTCTTTATCAGCTTGGCGCGGTTGTTCGACCCCTTCTGCTTATTCTTCAACCTGCGTTGCAGCAACTCGCGCGTTCCCTAGCGCCATACGATGGCGCGGGGTCGCTCGTCAATTTAAGCTTGCGCTGCAGCTTATTGAAAAAGCGAGGCCGTTTGACCTGCAAACCGTTGGAAGTGGACAGGAAATACTCAAGCCCCACATCGATACCGATGCTTGCCCCGGCAGGGACGGCATCAGGCACATTGACATCGGCTTGAATGCAAAGGGTGGCGTACCACCCCGAATGCTTTTTGATGATGCGCACCGTCTTCACCACGAACCCATCAGGGATAGGCCGGTGCAGTACGATGCGCATCTCGCCCAGCTTGGGCAGCTTGATTTTGCCATCCTGTACCGGGTTGTCCTTGAACTGCGGGAACAGAAACGAGCGGTACTGCCCAAACTTCTTGAAGCGTGGAAAACCGTGACCCCGGACTTTCCGAGCAGCAAACGCTGCTTCTACCCTGCGAATAGGCTCTTGGAGAACCTGAGACTGAACGTCTTTCATGTGAGGAAACAGCTTTTTAGCCTTGGTAAGAGCGTTCTGCTGTTTGTAGTAGTCAGGGTAAGGCGCATCTGCCGCAATGATATACTCCGCTTGAAGCGAGCAGGCATTAGCCCCACAGCTTCTCGACTTTATCCAGTCCTTGCGCTCCCGCAGGGCGTAATTGTAAACGCCGCGACAGGCTTCAAGCCAGGCAGCCATGCGAGCTTCCTGCTCAAGGCTTGGATAGATTCGATAGGAGTAGTTCAAGGTAAGCATGAGTTGATTATAGCAGCTTTAAGGAGATATTTATCGCCCCTTAATTGCTTGTCTTTGGCTCACGCGACTCTCATCCCGACGCTGATGCTTTGCATACAGCGCGGGACTTCCTGTCTAATTAGTTAAAACGCATCGCGGGCTTCAGTAGGTTCTATGTTCGATTGGATTCCCTTCCGTATCTCCATTGACAGTGCTACAGTAGCCGGTGCGGCGCTATGGTCACTGGCGCTCTATCTTGGACTATCCCCCGTCGCAGACTGGGTGACGCTACAGCTCAATCGGTGGTTTAACTTCGCAGAGCAGTTTCTCTACACATCGACAGAAGCGCTCGAGCGCGATCGCAAGGGATGGGAATCTCAAAATGCTTTTCTGGCATCACTGCTGAGCATCGTGCCGTTTTTAGTAGCCGGTGCAGTCTGTAACGGTTTGATCGAGATCAGTCTTGGCCGCAGCTGGGGCATCAGCACAGGCATTCTGGCGACCATGGCCTGTGGCATTTACGAGCTTGGCCGCCGCACAAGTCAGTCATCGCAGTAGTCAATTGCCTTGGGGAATCGCGAGTGGATATTGCCTCTGGTCCGCTATACCTACGACTCTTGGTGGTCATAGCCTGGTTGGGGCTCGTGCTGGCGATCGCAGGAGTTGTCAATCGCCGCTATCGGCCTAATGGCAACGGTACTGCCTCCGGCGCGGGTCCACGCAGCTCAGAGGCCGTGCGCAAGGTGGTGCATATCGGCACGGGCAATGTTATTTTGCTGGCATGGTGGCTCGATATCCCCGCTTGGATTGGCATTGGGGCATCGATAGTCGCTAGCGGTATCACTCTGTTGTCCTACTGGCGTCCCATTCTTCCGGTGATCAACAGCGTGGGACGCCGTAGCTTTGGCACCTTTTTCTATTCCCTCAGCATTGGTATCTTGATCGCGCTGTTCTGGCCTCTAAAACAGCCTGAATATGCCGTATTGGGAGTGTTGGTTATGGCTTGGGGAGACGGGATGGCGGCTCTGGTGGGGCAGCGATTTGGCTTCCACCCCTATGAAATTGGGGGCATGAAAAAGAGCTGGGAAGGCTCGCTGGCCATGGCGATCGCCAGCGGTATTGTGAGTTTTGGGGTGCTGTGGATGGCCCCCATAGAATCTTCGGTCAGTTTGGGGCAGGTGGGACTAGTTGCCCTAGGAGTCGCCCTATTGGCCACGACGCTGGAGGCCGTTTCCATTTTGGGCATCGACAATTTGACGGTACCGTTTTGCAGTGCGATCGCCGCTTGGCAGTTGACCCATTGGGGGGTCTAAAGCGCCTGTGCAGCGACGCGGATGACCTGCACTAAAAGCGACATATCAGCAGTACTGCCTGTCTCGAGCGCATGGGTTGAAATCAAGCAGGGGTAGATTGCCAGACCGGCTTGGTGACCTGCTGCTGCAATGGCCGGATCGATGGCTACCATTGGCAGCATCGCCAAATCTGAGAGCTGATTTAGCTGCTTGAGATACGCTACATCTGGGGGAACACACAGACCTAGCAATACGACATCTGGCTTCCACACTTGCGTGACCAGATCACCTTGTTCTGGGTCATCGACCTCTAGAACGCGGCAGCCGTAGGGATGGAGTAGATCATTGAAATCAACGGCAGGCCTATCGCCTGCGGCTGGATTCGCCGGGTTAAAGTAGAGCACCGTTAGAGAGAGTGGCGCTGCCGCCGGGCTAGACGCTACCGGCTTCCTTGAATTGGATGACAGCGGCGATAAGGAACGGGCAGTAGAGCGCTTCAAATTGACGACGGTGGCGAGAGTTTTTGCCACTGTCGCTGGCGGTGAGGCCGGGGAAAGGACAGCGTCAGCTTGCCCCTTATTCAGTGGGGATGAGGGAGAGGCCAAACTTAAAATGATGGGAATGTGCCGCGTTTGCGCATCGGCCTTGAGCAGCGCCAAGACGTCCCAGCCAGATAAAAACGGCAAAGATGGATTAAGAATCACCACATCGGGATTCAGCCGACGCACTTTTTTTAGGGCCTCAGTACCAGAGCGGGCTGAAACGACGCCATAGCCATTGGCTTTTAGGACATGGGAGAGCATCGTGAAGGCTGAGACAGTCGTCTCGGCCACCACAGCAACTCCTTTGGTCTGCGGCTGCTCGCGAGCATGGGCTAGGGCATCGGCGTAGGGGGCATCAGCATAGGGGGCATCGGCGTAGGACCCATGGGTACCTGCCATCGGGAGCAGTAGCGTAAACTCGCTTTTCCCAGGAGCAGACAGAAACGTTAGATCGCCGCCATGCCGCTCCGCTAATCGCTGGGTCAGCACTATGCCTAAGCCCGTTCCCTCCAAAGCGTGCGTGCGAGGATTTTCCAGCGCTTGCAGGGTCTGCAGCAGCCGTGGCTGGTGCTCTGACGGAACCCCGACGCCAGTATCCCAGATTGTTATGGCACACCATTGTCCCCAGGCTTCTACCGCGATTCCAATTTGCCCAAAAGAGGCCGTGGAGGTGTGGGCGTTATTCAGCAGCTGGGTGAGCATTTGCAACAGGCGCTGCTCATCGGCCATGACATAGGTCAATCCGGGCTGAGTCGTGACCTGAGGCGATTGGCTCACCTCGGACGCGTCAGAGGCAGAGGCGGGCGGATGGGGCAGCTGATGCCAGACCTCATGCCAGGCGCGATCGCAGATTTTTGCAATGGGGACCATTTGAGGGGAGAGCTGTAAGTGACCTAGCTCAATTCGCGATAAGTCCAGCACATCGCTGGCAATATCCGCTAACCGCAGGCTGTTGTGGCGAATTAGCTGAACATAGCGCTGATGCCGCTGGGCCGTCCCTGCCTCCAAAGGCATCTCGCCGCTGCTGGACCTGTGTCCATCCTGCAGCCCTCTCGCCTGGGAGTCTGCCAGCAGTTCCGACAGGCCCAACAGCGCCGTTATCGGATTTTTTATCTCATGGCTGATGTAAGCTAGGTAGTCGTTTTTGAGCTGACAAGACTGCAGTAGGTCAACATTTTGGGCGTTTAGCTCTTTAGAGGCTAGGGTTACAACCGATTCAGGTGGCGTCGCATCGTTGGCTGGGGCCGTTAGCTGTTCGATGCTGTCGCTAGAGCTGATGGTGCTTTTGACGCTGGCGCTACTGGTATTGACATCGCCAGTATTGGCACGACCGTTGCTGGTGCTGTCGGCCTCGGCCCCACGGTTGGCATCAGCATCCTCGCCCCCAATATCAGCCAGCTTGAGCAACCCCAAAGGGCGCTGATGTGAGTCAACGACGACCCACTGGAAGTCATCGATAGTACTGTGATAGCGATTTAGGTGAGCCTGTAGATTGTCCATTGACCACGATACGGGGATCAGCTGTAGTGGCCGGAGTCGCTGGCGAATTTCAGGCTGCTGCAGCAGCATCTCTACAGAAGTCTGCAAGAACTGAAAGCGAGATATTTTCTGGGCTTCTGAGCGCTTAGAGGGATTGTCATCAGCATGATTCCCAAGCGGCATATCTTGACCGGCACCGTGATGAGATTCGCCTGTTGCCCTGCTAAGCTGCAAAAGCTGGTGGGCCATAGATGCCATCAAGCGCGACAGTGATGCGACCGGCAGAGCTCCGATGGGGCGGTCATCCCAGATTAGCAGCCAGTCCTCTCCGGTGCTGCTCAGCTGGTCAACCACTGCTGTCAGCGGGTCTTTTGTGCTACACACCGGTACCGATATGATAAGGTCTTGAATCAATTCGGCCCTCATGACAGCATGCGTAGACTATAGGCTTGTCAAGCTTTTCTTGATTATGGAGCGTTCAACAGGGTATAACTGTCTGCACCATACAATAAACTGGTGCGATCGTGCCTCACTACAATCTAGGGGTTTACTTACGCTCTGTGAGAGCTCCTTTGTGTACATTAGACATTAGTGGGGATGGCTCTATCTAACACTGACCGGTCCAACAGTTCCGAATGTCATCCTATAGACTCTGCCCTAGATAACCTGCTAAGTAACATCATTGAGTCGCAAGTCACTCTCGTCGTACGAGGACTATTATGGCCTCAAAATCGCTCTCTAAGCCAAAGATAGCCGTCTATGCCCATATCGTTGAGGAATCGACTGCTGCTCTGAGGTCGAATCTAAACGAGGATATCTTTTTGCTCAAGGTGTTTCCCACCCACGACGGCTTGGTGCAAAACGTCGAAGCCCATTTAGACGAAGTTGACTGTCTTGTGTTGGAGGCGAACAGCAGACTGGCGCAACTGTTGGGGAACCTGCGATCGCGGTCGATCTTGCTCCCTACCGTCCTACTGCAGCGGCAGTCTTCAGAAGCCTCATCCAGTGGCTTTAGCCCTTCAGAATATCATACGGCTGTTTCCTGTCTGAAATCCTCTCAGATCGATCAGCTTTCCACGTCGATCGATGCGGCTATCAGCCAATTTCTCGATATTCCCATAGATAGTCAGCAGGTCGACGGGCAAGACGATGCATCAGTCATAGACCAAAACGGTGACGGCCAGGAGCGGGAGCGGCTTGCTGGACAGCAGCAGCGACTTGCTGAGAAGCTCAAAGAGAGGTTAGGGTACTTAGGCATTTACTATAAGCGCGATCCCACCTGCTTCCTGCGGCGTATGTCTGACAGCGAGAAAGACCAGCTTCTAGCGGAACTGAAGCAAACGTACCGAGACATTGTTCTCAATTACTTTACAGACGATCCGCTGCTGAACCAAAAAATAGATAATTACATCAACTCAGCTTTTTTTGCTGACGTCCCGGTGGTTCAAGTCGTCGAAATTCATATGGACCTGATGGATTCAATTTCGAAACAGCTGAAGCTTGAGGGACGAAGCGATGAAATTCTGCTGGATTATCGGCTGACTCTGATTGATACTCTTGCCAACCTTTGTGAAATGTACCGTCGCTCAATTCCCCGGTAGCTGGCGTTTCTGCACCATGCGCTGCAACGGTTTCAAAATTTCTCGGTGTCTCAAGATGGTGTTCTAGCCCTCCTCACATCTTCGCACAACCTTAACAAAGCCGCTTTAGCCCCCTGCTTGACCTATGGTCTCCTCCAAAAAAACATACATTCTGAAACTATATGTCGCAGGCAATACCCCCAATTCACTGCGGGCACTGCGCACTCTCAACAGTATTCTTGAGCAAGAATTTCATGGCGTCTACGCCCTCAAAGTCATTGATGTCATGAAAAACCCTCAGCTTGCAGAGGAAGACAAGATTTTAGCAACGCCTACCTTATCGAAAGTTCTGCCGCCGCCAGTTCGCAAAATTATCGGCGATTTGTCGGACCGAGAGAAAGTCTTGATTGGGCTAGACTTGCTCTATGACGCCCTGCCGAGCGTGGAGTCAGGGGGAGAGTAGGGATAGGGCTCCCACAGCGATCGCCCCCATTCTAGAGCAGCGGCTCTGGTCCCATAGACGTTGGCAAATTCTAGTCCGTTAATTATGTCTCTGCAATGCCGCATAACCGGATAGGATTGAAAGGAATTGAGAATATTCAAAGGTTAGATTGCAGCCTCCATGGAGCAGAATACCCCCGGCGCTCACAAACTCAACTCCCCGCCTTCACCAGGGCCAGAGGGCGTTCAAAAACTTCGCACCATGATCGAGGGCTTCGATGATATCAGTCATGGTGGGCTGCCGGTTGGCAGAACGACGCTGGTAAGTGGTACTTCTGGGACGGGGAAGACGCTGTTTGCCATCCATTTTTTGTATAACGGAATCATTCACTTTGACGAACCCGGCATTTTCGTCACGTTCGAAGAATCTCCCTCCGATATCATCAAAAATGCCCACAGCTTCGGCTGGGATCTTCAGCACTTTGTCAACGAAGGGAAGCTTTTCATTTTAGATGCCTCGCCAGATCCAGAGGGTCAAGAGGTAGTTGGCAATTTTGACCTCTCGGGCATCATCGAGCGGATTCAGTACGCCATTCGCAAGTACAAAGCCCGCCGCGTCTCTGTCGATTCCATGACCGCACTGTTTCAGCAGTACGATGCCACCTCAATTGTCCGGCGAGAGGTTTTTCGGCTGTCGTCCCGGCTGAAGCATATGGGCGTCACCAACGTCATGACGACAGAACGAACAGAAGAGTATGGCAGCGTTGCCCGCTATGGGGTGGAAGAATTCGTCTCTGACAACGTCGTTATTGTTCGCAACGCCCTTGAGGGGGAACGGCGTAGACGAACCATTGAGATTCTAAAACTGCGAGGCACAACCCACATGAAGGGGGAGTACCCATTCACCATCACCAACGATGGCATCAATATTTTTCCTCTGGGGGCAATGCGTCTTACTCAGCGCTCGTCCAACGTGCGAGTCTCGTCCGGCGTCAACACCCTAGACAACATGTGCGGTGGCGGTTTCTTCAAAGACTCCATTATTTTGGCCACTGGCGCAACCGGCACCGGCAAAACCATGCTGGTCAGCAAGTTTCTCCAGAGCGCCTGCGAGATCAACGAGCGGGCTCTGCTGTTTGCCTATGAGGAGTCCCGTGCTCAGCTCTCACGCAATGCCTACTCTTGGGGCATCGATTTCGAAGAGCTAGAGCAGAAAGGACTGCTCCGTATCTTATGTGCCTACCCTGAATCTGCAGGGCTTGAAGATCACCTGCAGATTATCAAATCTGAGATCGCAGAATTCAAGCCATCTCGTATTGCCATTGACTCACTGTCAGCCCTAGCTCGGGGCGTCAGCAACAACGCTTTTCGTCAATTTGTCATTGGGGTGACGGGATTTGCTAAGCAAGAGGAAATTACAGGCTTTTTCACCAACACGACGGACCAGTTCATGGGGTCTAATTCCATAACAGATTCTCATATTTCGACGATCACAGACACAATTTTGATGCTGCAGTATGTCGAAATTCGGGGGGAGATGTCTCGAGCCATCAACGTCTTCAAGATGCGTGGCTCATGGCACGACAATGGCATTCGTGAGTATGTCATTGATGCCAACGGTCCGCAGATCAAGGGCTCGTTCCGGGAGTACGAACGCATCATCAGCGGCTCGCCTAGTCGCGTCGTGGTAAACGAGCGCAGCGAGCTATCCCGTATTGTGCAGGGCTTCCAGGAAAAGACGGAAGATGGAGAAGCCTAAAAAACCGCTGCAGAGAGCTGTTGCCCTACAGCGGTTTCCACCTAAGCCAGCTCGCTACGCGCCGATTCGCAGCAGCTCAACATCAAAGATCAAGGTAGCGTTGGGAGGAATGACGCCGCCTGCTCCCCTCGCGCCATAGCCGAGATCAGGGGGAATGATCAGCTGGCGCTGACCGCCGACATTCATGGTCGCAATGCCCTCATCCCAGCCGCGAATGACCCGCCCTGCCCCCAGCCGAAATGAGAAAGGACGGTTGCGATCGCGAGAGCTATCGAACTTGGTGCCGTCTTCCAAGGTTCCAGTGTAGTGAACGATCACCGTCTGGCCAGTCTGGGGCTGAGCGCCGGTTCCGACCACTTCATCGATATATTGCAGGCCGGAATCTGTCGTGACAACGTCAGGCATGGGTTCGCTCGAAGAAGGGTCTACAGGCTGCTCTACCAAATCTGTCGCCGCATCAGCAGCGCTGGCCAGCTCCTGACCGTCTAGGCCATCGGCGATCGCAGGGGCCTTGGTCGCAGAATCACCAGGGGAGGTCATCCACTGTTCTAAAGGCGATGGCGCTGACGGCGATTCGGCCGTATCGCTTGGTGCAGCGATCGCCGTCCCGCTTGTTATCTGAGCCACAATAATCATCACGGCGCAAGCAACCATGACGGCGGCGCTAATCAAAATTTCTCGCACAGCAGATCTCCAGTTGTGTCATCCATTACAGGATAAATCAATACGAGATAACTACGGCTAACTGTCCGGGCCATTTACCGGCGACGGCCCGCTGCCCCAAAGCGATGGGCCTTGGATATCCTTTTCTGGCATGGCTAGCGCCACATCCGATTTTCCATATCTCGCATCTGGCGCTCTAGTCGGTCTAGCCGACCCCTCAGCTCATCCATCTCGTTTTGCCGGGGCACTCCTAGCTCCTGCAGCACCTGCTTGAGCTGTCGCTGCATCTGCGCCTCAAAGTTCGTCTGCTCAGACCGCATTTGCTGCATCAGGTCATCTACGAAGGTTTTCGCCTGTTCAGGGTCGAGCTTTCCATCCCTGACCCATTGCTCACTGACCTCTCGCAATTTGTCGGCCACAAGGGATGTCGTACCAATTCCAACCATGAGTAGCTGCTTGAGCACGTTATTTTCCATGGGTCAGTCCTCTTAGTCTGGGTGGATCAGTTTGGGCAAATTCCCTTGACGATATCAGCGACATCAGACGGAATTGACCAAGATTGGCACTTGCCATTATAGGGCGGCAGCAGCGCGGTATGCTGTTCGGATAACCTGCCTTAACCACCCCAAAAAAGCGGCGGGGTCTGTGGCAATTGCCATACCCCGCCAAGGGCTCTAACGGGTTGACGGTCTCAGCGCCCTGCCCCCCAAATCAAGCGCTTCGAGCCCAGAATCCAAGTCTTGGCGGTGGGGCTAACGCTATGGTGTATTGCATTAATATGGTGAATTCACAGCTCGCACGGGAAAACAGCGTCAATGGTGATTGAGTGGCTTGCGTTTTGGGTGGATGAGGGCAATCGGGAGCGCTTTATCCAAATCGATGATGATATTTGGACCAAAGCTCTGGCTCAATACCCTGGCTTTTTAGGGAAAGACGTCTGGATCAGCCACGAGTCGCGGACAGAGGTGATCACGGTTGTGCATTGGGAAACCGAACAAGCCTGGGATTCTATTCCCCAAGCAGATCTAGACCAAGTTGAGGCCCAGTTTATGGCCGCCATGGGGCAGGGCACTTACGAATTGCGTGAGGCAAAGAAGTACTTCCTGCGTAAATCGAGCCGAGGCTAAAATAGGAACCACTGGCATCTGAGCCAGCTGTTGAGCCCTGTTGCCCTAACGCCATGCCCGCATGCCCCCGTTGTCAGCACCTTGTAGATTCCCAGGCGATCGCCTGTCCCGCTTGTAAAACGCCGCTCAAAGCCTTTGGTCACCCCGGCATTGCGTTGCACCAAGCCAAAGAGGGTGAATCCCTTTGCCCGACCTGCGCTTATCACCAGGACGACAGCTGCAATTTTCCCCAGCGCCCTGACGCCATGCAATGCACGCTCTATCAGCCTCTTGCACCTGCGACGGAGGTGCTCCCAAAACAGCGCATCAGCTATCGGGCTTGGCTGCAGCGTCACAGCCGCGCTCTGTTGTGGATCGGGCTAGCTATCATCTGCGTTCTTATCGCGCTTCGATAGCCGATGGGTCTGCGTCAGGGGCGTTTTGACGCTGCGCACCGGCTGCCCCAGTTAATGGAGCATTTTCTGGGCTATTTTCTGGGCTATTTTCTGGGCCACTTGCTGAGACGACCGGCGACTCTGGTGACTCTGGCTGTAGCGGACCTGTATTGATCAGCGCTTCAAAGGAGGGAGCATTCGTCTGATAGACGGCCAGATCAAACCAAAAAGTCGTGCCGATGCCAACCTCGCTGATTAGGTGAATCGAACCATGATGTTTCTCAACAATATTGCGCGCAATAGCGAGGCCTAGGCCAGTGCCCTCTAAGGTATGGACCCGATTCTCAACCCGGAAAAATCGATCAAATATAGCGGCTTGATCTTCCGCTCCAATCCCAATCCCCGTATCGGCAACTTCAACTCGAACGCAGGGGTAGGTAGACTGCAGCTGATGATCGCTCAAAGCGTGGGCTCGAATGGCAATACGTCCTCCAGCATCAGTAAACTTCAGCGCATTGCCAACCAGGTTTGTCAGAACCTGCAGCAGCAAATCGTAATGTCCCAATACCGGCGGAAGCTGCGGATCGATATCTTGCACAAGCTGAATCTGCTTGTCTTTGGCCGTGAGCTGATAGGTCCGCAGAGTCTGTTCGATAGGCTGGGTCAGCTCAACAGACTCAAAGCGGTACAGGCGGTTGGACTCTAGTCGCGAGAGATCTAAGACATCGTTCACTAACCGGGTGAGGCGATCGGTCTCGCGATTGGCCGTATCCAAAAACTCCAGACGCTCGACCTCACTTAAGTCTTCGCCATAGTCGTGGAGAGTTTCAATAAAGGATTTGATGTTAAACAGAGGCGTCCGCAGCTCATGGGATACGTTGCTGATGAACTGGCTCTTCGCTTCATTTAATTCGACTTCTCGGGTGATATCCTGTACGGTGATGGCAATGCCTCGCAGATGCTCTCTGGTCTGGTCTAGCACGCGGGTCAGCAAAATGCGCACCGTGCGTCCCACCTGATCAGATAGGGTCAACCGAAACTCCATGTCCTCGCCGCGCGCCTCGGACGGCATCTCAGTCGTGATGCGGTGCAGGGGGCGAATCAGCTCGGCTTTGATTGTCTCAGGAAGATTGTGCAAAATGTGGGAACCGGATATATTCAGCCCTTCCCATCCCAAAATTCGCTTTGCCGTTGGGTTGGCCAAAATCACGGTCATATTGGCATCCAGAAGAATGGCCCCATCGGCAATGGTTGACACTAATGTTTCGAGCTTGGCTTTTTCCGCCGTCAACTCTTCAATATTTTGCTCTTCATAACGCTCTAGCCGTTCGGCCATCTCATTGAAGTTTACGATCAGCTCTCCTAATTCTCCGCCTAGGGGTAAGTCGATGCGTTGCTTAAAATTCTTGGCGGCAATGTTCTTAACGCCGACCAGCAGCTCTTTGATGGGTCGAGTAATGGTCAAAGCGTTGAAGACAGCGCCCAAAATCACCATCACCCAAATAGACACGAACACCGCTACCGTCACGTCGCGAGTGAGATGGGAAGATGCGACTACCGTTGGATTGGGATTGATGCCCAAAGCCATGACCCCTAGGTATTCTCCGCTAGAAATCAGTGGCACAAAGACATCGGTCACTTCGCCATCGGGGGTCTGGTGCTGCCGCACTAAAGGCTCTTTCTCTGCCGCGAATCCCTCTGGCAGCTGAATCCGCCGTTGAATGGCGAGGGAGTTTTGTACTTCAAGTTCTGAAAAGGGGATGCCGAAGAAGATATCACCATCTCTGTCGGCATAGATAACGTACCGAATGCTGGAGGAGCTTTGATAGAACTGATAGGAGAATCGCGCCAGCTCTGAGCGATTTTGGCCGGCCACTAGGGGCGACACATCCGCAGCCATGAGCAATCCCAAATCGCGACCAAATCGCGTGTCGTGAATGCGGGCATCTTCCTGAATGGTATTTACAGCCCAAAAGGTGAGACTACTCATCAGCAGAGATACCACTAGCGTTGCCCCTGCCATGAGCCGAGTTTGAAGGGTAAACTCGGACCACCAGCGGGCAAGCCCGTCTCGAAGTTTAGTGAGCAGCGATATCAACGGTTTACATCCACAAGACAAAAATCAGTGAGGTCGAGATTAACCTGATCGAGCGGTATGCGCAAGGCACAGCAGTAGGTATATTCACGCCTTGTTCTATAGTTTGACATGGATTGCTGATCCTGGGCGCTGTCACACTACAGTTCACCGGCAGACAACGACATCATGCCCGCACGCGATCGCCAATATCTCGGCGGCAGTATTGGTCAGTAAACTGAATCTTGTCAACGGCTTGGTACGCATGGGCGATCGCCTCATCAAAGGTTTTGCCCAGAGCCGTGACGCCCAGCACCCGACCTCCAGCCGTCAAGACTTGTCCATCATTTGCCGCAGTGCCTGCGTGGAACACAAGGGCGGTCTCGGCGGCTTGGTTGAGGCCATAGATGGGATAGCCCGATTGATAATCTCCTGGGTATCCGCCAGAGGCCAGGACGATGCAGGCCGATGCCTGAGGTTTCCAGGCCATAGGCGGCAGACGGTCTAGGCGTTGCTCTGCACAGGCCAGCAAAATCTGCTCCAAAGGCGTCTCCAGCAGGGGCAGTACGACCTGGGTTTCCGGATCGCCAAAGCGACAGTTGAACTCAATGACTTTCGCGTCTCCCTCGGGCGTCATCATCAGTCCGGCGTACAGCACCCCTCGATAGTCAATGCCGCGCGATCGCAGCGCCGTGATCGCCGGCTGCAACACCTGCTGCTGAATCTGCCGCAGCTGTAGGTCGGAAACAACAGGAGTTGGGGCATAGGCCCCCATGCCGCCGGTGTTAGGCCCCGTATCTCCCTCCCCAATAGCCTTGTGATCTTGGGACGGCACGAGGGGGCGAATGGTGATTCCGTCAGTGACTGCCAGAATCGAGGCTTCTTGCCCCCGGAGGCATTCTTCTACGACGACCTGCTGACCTGCCTCGCCAAAGCGGCCCCCTAGGGCATCCTGTATCGCTTTTACCGCCTCGTCTACCGTCTGGGCCACCGTGACCCCCTTGCCCGCTGCTAGACCATCGGCCTTCACCACGATTGGCGCACCTTGAGCCCGAACATAGGCGATCGCTGCTTCTGCCTGGGTAAAACTCTCAGATGCCGCAGTGGGGATATTGGCCTCTGCCATCAGTGCCTTAGACCAAGCCTTGCTCGCCTCAATTTGCGCTCCGGCCTGGGTCGGGCCGAATACGAGGAGACCTTCAGCCTGTAGGTGGTCTGTGATGCCTGCCGCTAGCGGCACTTCCGGACCAATGACCACGAGCTGCACCGCCCTATCTTTAGCGCAGCGGGCAATGCCGTCAAAATCCATGACTGCGAGCGGCACGTTTTGGCATTTGGGCGCATCGGCGGTGCCCCCGTTCCCCGGCAAACAGTAGATCGCCTCGATTGCCTCTGATTGGGCCAAGGCCCAGGCGATCGCATGCTCCCGCCCCCCATTTCCGACAACTAGTATATTCACCCGGCCCTCCTCCTAACTGATGCTTTAGCGGTGCGTCACGGTACACCTTACCAAAATCACGATGCTGGAGAGCCGTATCCCAAGACCTCTATAGTCTGGAAAGTGGAGCCTTGCTCAGGCAGTCTGTCCAAGCAGGGGTTTGAATTTTTAGCCTATTTATTTTGGTCTGCTAAAGTTCCGGGCATTGGTCTACAGCAGACCAACAAAATGTAGTGGCCCCTGGCCGCTGATCAGCTCTGCCATCAGCGCCAAAAAACCCAGCATAGCCAGCCGACCATTCCATACCTCGGCGGCCGTTGTCAAACCCCATTCCCATTTTTCCTGGGGATAGATCTTAGTTTCGCTGGGGGGGCGCATAACGTCTTCCAGTCTTAGGGCTGGACCCTGCAGTGCTTCGGTCACCATGTCAGCCATATCCTGGATAAATACAGGATGGGTGTTGAGTGCCGGTACCCGATGAAATCCTGCGATACCTGCCTCTTCCGCAAGCTCACGGTATTCCATATCAATTTCTTGAAGCGTTTCAATGTGCTCAGACACGAAGCTGATGGGCACGACCACTAATGACTCGCCGCGCTGAGCAAGATCTTCGATCGCGTCTTCCGTGTAGGGTTTGAGCCACTCCACTGGGCCGACGCGGCTTTGGTAAGCCAATGTATGCTCATTGGGTCGGTCCAGCGTCTGCATGATCAGCTCGACGCAGGACTCGATTTCCCGCTGGTAGGGATCGCCAGCTTCTTCTACATAGCTCACGGGCACACCATGGGCGCTGAAAAAGACATGGGCATCGTTGGGGTTAGGCAGCTGATCGAGCTCTTGGGCAATGAGCTGCGCCATGGCTTTGAGGTATCCCGGACGGTCATACCAGGATTGAATCACGGTGTGTTCAATGGCCTGCAATGCCGGATCCTCGTTCCAAATTTGCTCTAGCAGGCGGAAGCTAGAGCCGCTGGTGCTGATGGAAAAATGGGGATAGAGCGGCAGGATGACGAGATGCTCAATGCGATCGCGTTTGATGCGGGCGATCGCTTCTTGGGTAAAGGGATACCAGTAGCGCATCCCCACGTAGACTTGAGCGTCATAACCCTGCTGGCGCAGCGTCTCTCCCAAAACTTGAGCCTGCTCTTCTGTGATTTTTCGCAGAGGAGAGCCCCCACCAATCTCACGGTAGTTGTTCTTAGATTTGTTGGCACGCAGGGTCGAAATCAGCCAAGCCAAAGGCTTCTGCAGCCACGTCACGGGGAGCCGGATAATTTCCGGGTCAGAAAATAGGTTGAACAGGAAAGGGCGAACATCCTCAAGCTGCTCGGGTCCTCCCAAATTTAACAGTAATACTCCAACGCGACCTGTAGTGACCACAGCATTCCCCTTCACTGACGAATAAATACTAACGACTTTATACAGTAAAGATCTTTGATAGCAAAGATAATATTTCTTAATCTTAGCGCTGAACTTGATCCCTTTTGGCAGAGGAGACAATGAAATCTATCGCATAACCTATGTCGCAAGTAGACAGACTATCCGCCAGTTTAAACCTTAAGCTGATCTTAAGGGCGCTTCTGTCACACATATTTGCGAATGTTTAGCAATAAAATTGGGCCGTCCGCACCAGTGCTCTCTGCCCCACAGATCTTTGCCCTACAGCTCTCTTCACGCACCGTCCAACTTGGCACAGCGCGCATCCCACCTGTCATCAATATGCAAGGTTTAAATGGGCTCACTCACTGACATTGACTTTCGCATCCACCAGGCCAACCAGCGGTTCAAAGCGGCCCAGTTAGGGGTGCAGATTGAGCGTCGAGGCCAAAGGCTAGTGCTGCGGGCGACCTTTCCTCCCCGCCCCCATAGCTCCCGCCTCCACCCCCATCAGCAGCGCCTCAGCCTGGGCCTGCCTGCCACAAAAGCTGGATTGAAGCAGAGCGAACAAGAAGCAAAAATCGTGGCGGCCAAACTGCTAGAGCGCAGCTTTGACTGGCGGCAGTACCAGTCGGCGGGACCATATGGCGGTAAACGGCTACATCAAATGTCGCTCACAGAGCAAATCCACGCGTTTCGCGCTAGTTTTTTTCAGCAGCGTCACTCATCAACATCGGCGCAAACCACTTGGCGCACCGCCTACGCTCCCTATCTACGCAAACTAGAGCGCACAGTTCAGACCTCAGGGCGCTTAACCATGGCAGAAGCGATTTATGCCACCCTAGATGCTATTCCCCAGAGCTCTCGCAGCCGACAAATCGCCTGCACGGCTCTACATGCGTTTGCTCAGTTTGCCAATGTGGAGTTGCCCTCCGGGATAGAGATGCGCTGGGGCACCTACAGCCGCAGTAAAGCTAAGCTGCGTCACCTTCCCACCGATGAGGCAATCATTGCGGCCTATCACCAAATTCCGAACCCAGCATGGCAATTTGTATATGGCATGATGGCCACCTATGGGCTACGCAATCACGAGGTGTTTTTTTGCGACTACAGCCGTCTGCAACAGGAGAGCTCAGCGCTCTCCCATAGGTCCGTCGAGGTGCTCGAAACAACAAAGACAGGGCAGCGGGAGGTATGGCCATTTCCACCAGAATGGATCGCGCAATTTGACCTGCAGACCGTTGTTTTGCCCAACCTCACTACCGACCTGACGACAACCACGCTGCAGCGGATTGGCCAGAAAGTAACCACTCAGCTGCGCCGCTATGGTCTTCCGTTTAAGCCCTATGACCTCCGTCATGCCTGGGCCGTGCGCACAATCCATGTGGGGCTACCTGACACTGTCGCCGCTCAAATGATGGGACATTCGGTCGCGATCCATACCCAAACCTATCACCGCTGGATCACACGCCGCGATCATCAGCAAGCTGTGGATGCGGCATTGGGACGCTAGCCTCGCGGCGGCAAACCCCACAGTCCGATTACGGTTCGCCCCCCTGCCGATTGTTCCCCAACTTCTTAAACTGAAGTCATTGAAGATTAAGCAAGGCGATCGCTGAGCGACAACTCGTGCTGTAAACCATTTGATATCGAGTTTATCTCAGGCCATTACAGGCTGGTCAACAGGTTCAAACCGTCCAACCCCTTGTTCGGTAACCCCTCCTTCAACAGGCAAATTAGCCAGCGCAGTATAGAGGGAGGTCTCCCCAGGTGGGGGAGGTGTAAAACCCGTGAGTCATTGGTTGCTCAGTCCAAATTTACCTAGTTAGCAGTAGACCGGAGTATTGATTCGTATGGCAAAAGTTGTTGGTATCGACTTAGGAACAACCAACTCTTGCGTGGCTGTGATGGAAGGCGGGAAGCCAACCGTTATTGCCAACGTAGAAGGATTTCGCACAACCCCCTCTGTTGTTGCTCATGCCAAAAATGGTGAGCTATTAGTGGGGCAGATTGCTAAGCGTCAAGCGGTAATGAACCCTGAGAATACGTTTTACTCCGTAAAGCGTTTCATCGGTCGCCGCTTTGACGAAGTGTCCAATGAGCTGACTGAAGTGACCTACAAGGTCAAGAACGTCGGTGGAAACGTCAAAATTGTCAGTTCATCTAAAGGTGAAGAGCTAGCCCCAGAGCAAATTTCTGCAGAGGTGCTGAGGAAGCTCAAGGATGACGCCAGTAAATATTTAGGCGAAGATGTGGCCCAAGCGGTCATCACCGTTCCCGCTTACTTTAATGATTCCCAGCGGCAGGCTACAAAAGACGCCGGCAAGATTGCTGGCCTAGAAGTGCTACGCATCATCAACGAGCCGACTGCTGCCGCCCTAGCCTATGGTCTAGACAAGCGTAGCAATGAAACTGTTCTCGTCTTCGACCTTGGTGGCGGTACATTTGACGTCTCCATCTTAGAAGTAGGTGACGGTGTATTTGAGGTGCTGTCCACTTCCGGAGATACCCACCTTGGGGGCGACGACTTCGATAAAAAGATTGTCGATTTCCTGGCAGAGGAGTTTCAGCGCAACGAAGGCATCGATCTGCGTAAGGACAAGCAGGCTCTGCAGCGCTTAACTGAAGCTGCTGAGAAAGCAAAAATCGAACTTTCCAATGTGACGCAGACTGAGATAAACCTTCCGTTCATCACGGCAACTCAAGATGGTCCTAAGCACCTTGACATGACGCTCACCCGCGCCAAGTTTGAGGAGTTAGCCTCTGACCTAATCGACCGTTGCGGTATTCCTGTGGAGAATTCGCTACGGGATGCCAAGCTCAGCAAAACTGACATAGACGAAGTTGTCATGGTGGGCGGCTCCACTCGAATTCCGGCAGTTCAAGCGTTGGTAAAGCGGATCCTAGATAAGGATCCCAACCAGTCCGTCAACCCTGACGAAGTTGTTGCTATCGGTGCTGCGATTCAAGCTGGGGTTCTAGCCGGTGAAGTCAAGGATATTCTCCTATTAGACGTCACGCCTCTATCCCTCGGTGTAGAGACTCTTGGCGGCGTGATGACCAAAATCATCCCCCGCAATACCACTATCCCCACCAAGAAGTCTGAGGTGTTCTCAACTGCCGCTGATGGGCAAACTAACGTTGAGATTCATGTGCTGCAGGGCGAGCGCGAAATGTCTTCCGACAACAAGAGCTTGGGAACCTTCCGCTTAGACGGCATTCCCCCCTCACCTCGGGGCGTTCCTCAAATTGAGGTTACATTCGATATCGACGCCAACGGTATTCTCAATGTCCGGGCATCGGATAAGGGTACAGGCAAAGAGCAGTCCATCAGCATCACCGGCGCTTCGACGCTACCCCAGGATGAAGTGGAGCGCATGGTGAAGGAAGCTGAGAGCAATGCTTCAGCTGACCAAGAGCGGCGTGAGCATATTGACCTCAAGAACCAGGCTGACTCTCTGGCCTACCAGACAGAGAAGCAGCTGGGCGAGCTGGGCGACAAAGTCCCAGCAGAGGACAAGACAAAGATCGAGGGTCTGATCAAGGATCTGCGTGAGGCGGTCGCCAGCGAGAACTACGACCAGATCAAAACCCTGACCACAGAGCTACAGCAGGCGTTCTACAGCGTTAGCAGCAGCCTCTATCAACAAAGCGATGCCAGTGCAGCAGGTGCTCCTGGTGGTCCTGATGTTGAGGCCGATGCGGCAAGCTCTGAGGCTTCAGACGGCGGTGATGACGTAATTGACGCCGAGTTCTCAGAGACTGAGAAGTAAGCCATCCCCTTGGCTTTGCTCAACTATCTTTGAGGTGGTTAAGCATACGTGAGCAAAAGAGAGAAGCATTGTGCTCCTCTCTTTTGCTTTTTTTTGGTGATTCAGGGGGGTACGCCGATCCTCTCGGTGAGATACTAGAATCAAGTATGAAATCCAACGCTGGACTTCTGAATCAGCCTGGCACTTGAGGAGAGAGATAGGGGGCTATGACGTTACCTGACCAAAGCGGCAAGCAACAATCAGATAGCCCAACCTCAGGCGATATCACTGACGATTTAACTCAAGTCCGCGAAACCCTACAAACCTTCCAGCGGGACCTCGCTGCTCAGCTGACAGAGGATATAGACCGCCTGCAGTCAGAGAAGACGACCTTACTTAAAACCAACAATCACCTACGACGCGAGCAGCAGGATCTTCAAAAGCAGCAGTACGCCGTATCCCAACAGCAGCAGCAGCAGTGGGCAAAGCAGCTGGCTCAGGCTCTAGCAAATCGACTGTATGTGCTCTTGGCTCAAAAGCTGGAGGCCAATCGAACCAATTCCGCTCCTATGCCAACAGGATTGGGCAGCGCAACCCAAGGCTCTGACACCATCGACGATGTAGATCTACCCCAACAGGTGCGCCAGCAGCTTCTTCAAGACCTGAGCCACTATGAGGGCTCCATGGCAGAGCGGCTCAACCGAATGAAGCAGCTCGAGCAGCAGGGTGAGGCGCTACTAGAAAACCTCGTGAGGCGCATCGAAAGCCAGGGGCAGCGCTCTGTCGAGCTAAGGCCCTATCCGCAAGGTGCTGGCACTGCAGAGCAACTTCAGCAAGTCCAACCCCAAAGCAGCGACACCTCTTCGCGATCGCCTTCCACCTCGCTGGCCCAACGGTTGACGTCTCAAGGTCTGACGCCATCGCCATCGGCCACGCCAGAGGCACCCCCTGTACCGCTCCTGCACCGTATCGGTATACCAGGACATCTGCCCCAAACTGGGCTTATCTTTATTTTGCTGTCTACCCTGGCCCTCTCGCTGCACAATGTCGTGGTGGGCATCATTGGCGTCCCCAGCAGCATCTTCAATATATGGGAATTGGGCGGCTTCATTGAGCTCAAAAGCCTGGACAGCTCACTGCTGATTCTGTGGCTGCGCATGATATTCGTCATGCCTCTCATGGCTGCGATCGCCGGGGTGATTTATCCAGCCACCTGGGGCGAGATTCGCGCATTCGCCTCGTCACGCGATCGCACCCTGCTGCGGAACGTCTGTGGCAGCGGTGGGTTTCTATTCATCTCCCAGGTGCTGATTTACATCGCCATTGGCCAAATCGGACCGGGCATTGCCGTGACGATTTTGTTTATGTACCCTATCATCACCGTGCCGCTGGCCTGGCTTCTGTTTGGCGATCGTCCAACTCCACTGCGTATTGGCGTCATGGTTGCGATTTTGTTGGGCGTTGTCCTCGCTGCCCTGCCTAATCTCACAGCGGCTGAAAGCATATCGGTTTTGGGGGTCAGCGCCGCCGTCTTGGCTGGCGTGGCCTTTGCCTTTTATCTAATCTCAATGCAGCTCAGTTTTCGCCGCCTGCATCCTGTCCCCGTCAGCGTGATTCAGTTTTTCACCATCTTTCTGCTGGCCAGCGTCATCTTGCTGTTTCGCCCGGTAGAAATCGTACCGTTTAGCCCGCTGGGAATGATTGTCGGGGGATTTGTGCTGGGAGCGCTGACCCTCATGGGCTATCTGTTTAACAACTTTGGCGTTCGTTTGATGGGAGCGGCGCGGGCATCCATCGTCGCCTCCAGCGGCCCGGTCCTCACCGCTCTGCTAGCGTTTATCATCACCCCCGGTCCCAACACCGTTCTCAGGGGCGTTCAAATCCTCGGCATTCTGATTGTCAGCTTTGGCATTACCGCATTGGCCTTTGAGCGGCTGCTGTCTCAGCAGGCAAAGCGCAAGGCTAGCGCATCCGCAGAGTAGACGCTCAAAACATAGCTCAAGCCGCCCGCACTAATGCTGTTGCTCTGGCGGCTTGAGCAGCTCCAGTAGCCCGACTGTGCCAACGAAAAAGGTATAGAGGCCAGACCACACCCTTGGTTGGCGTTTTGATGGCGCAAGAGTTGCTGCGATCGCTCCCTCAATGCCATGACAGATGAGTACGAACCGTCCAAAAGCAAAAAGGATATTAAAGCCCTGCAGTGGCGAACTGTTGCCGTTGAGCCAGAGGTAGAGATTGCACAACTCCAAGGCTAGGGCGCTCGCCGTTACACCGATCGCGAGCGCTTTGACTAAGCGCACTAAGCGTCTGTCGATGCTGAATCTATCGAGGCTAAGCAATGTAGGCATTGGAGCAGAGAAAGAATGAGACAGCACACAAAACTGAAATTAGGCCAATAAACCATAACAGCTCACCTAACTCCGATGGATGGAGCTGAGCCAGGTTCAGACTTGACGCGTTGCGATCGCTTTTGAACGGAGAGAGAGGGATTCGAACCCTCGTTACCCGTGAGGGTAAACAGCATTTCCAGTGCTGCGCCTTCAACCACTCGGCCATCTCTCCAGATATAGCTCTACTGAGCAAGCCACAGGGCCACTATCATAACAGAATAACCACACGTTTGGAACGCCCATGCGAACTCATCAGGTGACTGTTCACCACCGACAAACCGGAAAGACCTATCGAGTTGTCGTTCCCGAAGATCGGTATATTCTGCACACCGCTGAGGCTAATGGCTGTAGCCTCCCGTTTCTATGCCGAAACGGAGCCTGCACCACCTGTGCAGTGCGGGTTCTATCTGGAGATCTTGACCAGCCTGAAGCGATGGGTCTCTCTCCAGAGCTACAGCGGCAGGGATACGCGCTGCTATGTGTCAGCTATCCGCGCTCTGACCTCGTCGTCGAAACCCAAAACGAGGATGAAGTGTACGAGCTACAGTTTGGGCAATATTTTGGTAAGGGACGGGTTCGAGCAGGGCTGCCCCTCGATGAGGATTGAGCCCCTAAGCCCAGATTCTGCTAAAGACACAAGAGGAATGCATAGAATAAGGCCAACGCCCATACCGACAGCAATCGCATTCTGCCTAGCGGGTGCGCTGCTTTGGTCGGGATGCAGCAGCGTCCAAAAACCGATAGGCCCTAGCGTCGTCGTGGCCCGCGTCGTCAGCGGCCAAACCGTTGAGATTCTATCTAGCGATCGCTCCTATACGGTGCAAGTTCGCTTGGCAGGTATCAGCGCACCAGACCTCAAGCAGCTGCCTTGGGGTCTTCAGGCCAAGCAAATTCTTGAAGACTGGCTGCTTCAGCAATCGGTGACTCTAGAGATTAGCCACAAGGATATCTACAATCGCCAGGTAGCCTATATTTGGCATCGCAACCGCCTCATCAACGAAGCGCTACTTGCCGAAGGGTACGCCATGGCCAATCCAGACGTTGGGGCCGACCATGTGCAAACCTTGGCCCATGCCCAACATCAGGCGCGGTTACTTGGACTAGGCATTTGGAACCCAGCAGCCCCTATGGTCCAAACTCCGGTAGAATTTCGTCAGCAGTCACCGGCATCGTCATGAGTATTTCGTCTGAGCATCCGCTAGAGCTATTTTTGCAAGTTGCCACCGAGGCAGCTCAAGCTGGAGGAGAGGTGCTGACAAAATTTGCGGGTTCCCTATCTAATGTTCAAGAGAAGGGACGGCCCGGCGACCTTGTCACTGAAGCAGATCGGGCATCGGAGGCAGTTGTATTGGACATCTTACGCCACCGCCTGCCTAGCCATGCCATTCTGGCAGAAGAATCGGGGGATTCGGGAGATCCTAGCCAAACGCCCTACTTGTGGGCCGTTGACCCGCTAGATGGCACCACAAACTATACCCACAGCTACCCCTTTTACGCCGTTTCCATTGGGCTGCTGATCCATGGTATCCCCAGCGTTGGCGTTGTGTTTAACCCAGGACTGAACGAGCTGTTTCAAGCCGCGACTGGGCATGGGGCAACCTGCAACCACCAGGCTATCTCAGTATCAAAAACAGCTCAGCTCACGGATAGCCTGCTGGTCACCGGCTTTGCCTACGATCGGCGAGAAACAATCGATAACAACTACGCTGAATTTTGCCACTTGACCCATAAAACCCAGGGCGTCCGTCGCGGTGGGTCAGCATCTGTTGACCTAGCCTACGTGGCCTGCGGGCGACTAGACGGCTATTGGGAACGGGGCTTATCACCTTGGGATCTCGCTGCTGGCGTGGTGCTGGTTCAAGAAGCTGGAGGGCAGATCACAGCCTATGACCAAGGTCCATTCGACCTACACAATGGGAGAATCTTAGCCACAAATGGAGCAGTACATAGTGCCCTTAGTCATGAGCTTATGTCAGTAAAGCCTCTGCAAGAATTTACTCCGGCATAGCGTAAGAACTTGGATTTCTGCCTGAGACCTGAGTACACTGGAAAGTAAGACGACGCCACTGTAATGGAATTTGTACGCGCATGGCTCTGAAGATTGATCGCGGGCTGTTCAATGGTGAGTTTGTGGATCACCATGCCGTTTTGGGGATACCCATCAACGCGGATCCGAAAGGCATCCGAAAGCGATACTTGCGCATTGTTCGTCGCCTCCATCCCGACAGTGGCACAATCAACACTACAGCAGAGCGGCAGCTGGCAAATGAACTGTTGTCTAAGCTGGTGAACCCAGCCTATGAAAAGCTATCCCAGGAAAGCGAATACACTGAGTACTGTTTGTTACTGGACCTCAAAGGTAAAGAAGCTAGGCAGCGAGAAGAGACCATTGTTCTCAGCGGCGATAATGCCCGGCAGCTGGCGTCATCTCCCGATTTGGAGGGGACATATGTCAACATTCTGAATGGCCTTGGCAATCAGCAGTACGAGTCCATCAACGACAGCTTGGGACTCATTGGTGAAATCAGTGAGCTCAACATGGTGTACCTGATGCGCCAGCAGTCCAGTGGTCCCCGCCGTGAGGGGAGCAAAGCGACCGCGTCACCGGCATCGTCGTCATCACCAGCCTCTCGCGCTGCATCAAGCGGTCCGGCCCGTCCGGCCTCTATGTCGGAGTTGGTGAATGCCTACATGCGACGGGCTGAAGACTATGCAACCAAGAGAAATTACAACCAAGCTGTGCTCGAAATGCGGGAGGCCCTAAAGCTGGTGCCACAGAACAGCCACTGCCATGCTCGGCTGGGGATGATTTATCTCGACAACAATCAGCCAACGATGGCAAAAGTTCACTTCCGTAAGTCATTACAGCTTAATCCCAACGAAACCATTGCAAAAGAGGGATTGCGCCGCGTTGATCCAGCTGGCAGCAAAAGTAGCGCAGCTAAGTCAAATCAGTCGGGTAAAGCCAAAAAGCCTGATAAAGGGAGCAAAGGGTTTCTTGGGCTTTTTGGTCGGAATTGACAACGGTCTGTGCTGCTGGTGTCCATTGTGGTCCGTCTGCCAGGCATAATTGAACTGAACGCTTACAGCGCAAGTTTAATTTGACCTCATGGTTCATCAACTTCCCACTGGAGCCCGTGACCTGCTGCCGCTAGACGTTGCTCAAAAGCAGTGGATCAAGCGCCGTTTGCAGCAGCGATTTGAGCGATGGGGCTACCACCGAATTATTACGCCTACCCTAGAGAAGTTAGAGACTCTAACGGCTGGTGGCGCGGTAAATCCATCCGCTGTGATGCAGCTTCATGATGCCGATAACGAAGTGCTGGGGCTGCGCCCAGAACTAACAGCATCCGTCGCGAGGGCTGCCGCTGCCCGCATGGACGGCGTTAGCCTACCCCAGCGCCTCTATTACAGTGCTAACGTTTTTCGCCGCTTAGGCCATGACAGCTCCTACCATCAGCATGAGTTCTATCAGGCTGGCGTTGAAATGGTAGGCAGTGGCGGTGTCGTAGCCGATGCCGAAATGCTGCTGCTCCTAACGGATTGCTTACATAGCTTAGGTCTGACAGACTGGCACATCATTGTAGGAGAAGCAGCATTGACGCGATCGCTGCTTCAGGCGTTTCCCCCATCGCATCAAGACGAGATTCTACAGGCATTTGCCGCTGTGGACCGGGTCGCCCTAGAGACTATGCCTCTCTCACCAGATCTGCGCAGCCACGCCCTGACCCTGTTCGATTTACGAGGGCGACAGCCAGAAGATGTGATTCAGCAGCTGGGTCAGCTTGATCTCACTGAGGCTCAGGGCCGTTTGGTTGGTCGGCTAAAGGTCCTATTCAGTCTCTTGGGCGATGCTTGGCAACATCAGCAGCAGACAGAGTCTGGCCCCAGCCAGGCCACAAAGCCTCCCATTGTGCTCGACCTGAGCCTCATTCAGACTTTCGACTATTACAGCGGTATCGTATTTGACGTTGTGCTGACCGATAAGTCTGGCCATCAACGCCTGGGGCAGGGCGGGCGCTACGATCACCTGTTGGGGGTCTATCACCCAGAAGGCGTCTCCTATCCTGGCGTTGGCTTTGTGCTCAACGTGGATGAGCTGCACCACAGCCTGTTACGAACGGAGCAGCTGCCCGTTTCAACCCCGGCAAGCACCTGGCTCGTAGTCCCTAAGACACCAGAGGCTCACGGCGCGGCCTTTGCCTATGCCCAAACGATTCGCGAGTCTGCAGCCCTTATTCGAGTCGAAGTGGATCTTAGCGATCGCGGCGATCTAGAGCATGCGCGTCAGTATGCCCGGGAACGCCGAATCGAACAGCTGGCGTGGATTGACGCGGCTGGAGCATTGACCATCGAGCGTTTGAGCTAAACAATAGGACCACATTGTCCTGTGGTCCTATTGCCTGAAGTTGTTTGAACTGGGGTGCTAGGATTCGAACCTAGGAATGGCGAGACCAAAACCCGCTGCCTTACCACTTGGCGACACCCCAACAGTGCCTAGATTAGTATAGCAAGCTCGGACGGAATCGTGTCAAGAATTCTGACTAGAGCTTCGAATCAGAAACGTTGCCTTAGGCGGCAAGGCAGACGCAACATAACATAATTAAAAGCGCAGCGGATATATGGTCCGCTGCGCTTGCTTGCGATCGTATCGATACTGTCGCAGACTCTACTGCTGCAGAGAAGACATGTCTTGGCCCTCAATCCCGAAAATCGACGGGACGCTGAAGGATGGTAGATCGACATGGACCGGGTTTTGGGCAAGCGCTGTCTGAGACTGCGTTACCTGAGTGGCGACCTGATAAGTTTTGACATCATAGGTCTGCGTTGCAACCTTTGGATACACACCGATACCGATGATAGGAACCAAGAGCGACGCCGCGATGAAGGCCTCACGGGGCTTGATGTCAAAGACCATCGGTAGGGACTCGCCTGATTGAGCCTCATTCCGACCGTAGAACACCCGGCGCAGCATGGACAGCAGGTAGACCGGCGCTAGGATGACGCCAATGGCTGCTAGCCCAACAATTACCGCCTTGAAGGTCGTTGTATAGACATCGCTGGCCGTGAACCCGAGGAAGACAGTGATCTCGCCTACGAACCCGCTCATGCCGGGCAGCGCCAGAGACGCTAAAGAGCCAGCAGTAAAAAAGGCGAATGTCTTAGGCATAGCGGTACCCATACCACTCATCTGCTCCATGTCTAGGGTGTGAGTACGCTCGTAAGTCACACCAGAGAGGAAGAACAGAGCAGCTGCAATTAAGCCGTGGGAAATCATCTGCAGGACCGCACCACTTACACCCAAAGGCGTGTAGGCCGAAAGACCGATGAGGACAAACCCCATATGGGCGATGGATGAATAGGCCAGACGGCGCTTGAGATTGGTCTGGGCGAACGCAGTGAGCGAAGCGTAGACGATACTGATGACGCCCAAGACGGCTAGAACAGGCGCGAAGTAAGCGTGGGCGTTGGGCAGCATCTCCATGTTGATGCGGATGAGGCCATAGCCCGCCATCTTAAGCAGAACACCGGCAAGAATCATTGACACAGGCGCTGGCGCTTCACTATGGGCATCGGGAAGCCAAGTGTGGAACGGGAAGATAGGCAGCTTGACACCAAACGCTAGCAGCAGAGTTCCATATATCGTCAGCTCAAACGGCAGAGAGTAAGTCTTTGCGGCCAGCTCAGAAAAATTGAAGGTGACCGTGTCGCCGTAAAACGCCATTGCGAAAGCAGCTAGCAGAATGAAGATGGAGCCAGCCGCTGTGTACAAAATAAATTTGGTTGCTGCATAGAGGCGCTTTTGACCGCCCCAGATTGAGATCAACAAATAGACGGGGATCAGCTCTAGCTCCCACATGAGGAAGAACAAGAGAAAATCTTGGGCCAGGAAGACGCCAATCTGCGCAGAGTACATGGCAAGCATGAGCGCGAAGAAGAGGCGCGGCTTATGCTTGACGTTCCATGATGCCAAAATGGCCAGAGTGCTGATCAGGCCCGACAGTAGCACTAGCGGCAGCGACAAGCCGTCAACGGCTAGTGACCAGTTGAGACCAATCTGGGGAACCCAGCTGTAGGTCTCGACCATCTGGAAATCTGATGCAGCGAAGCTGTAGTTCTGCCAAAATACGCAGACCATCAGGGAAAACTCGGCGATCGCGACGCCGAGAGCATACCAGCGGACCGTCTTGCCCTCTTTATCAGAGAGAAGCGGTATGGGAAGGGCGGCAATGAGTGGCAACAATGTCAGAATCGTTAACCACGGAAGTTGAGTACTCATCATGAGTGTCTAACCGATCGTTTAGTACAGCAGTGCGTTGCGAATGTGCCAATACGGTGAAGTCATGCATTAGCGCAAGCAGTCAATGAGAATTTCTACCTAATTCGCTTGACGTTTCTATCATACCTCTAGTTTGTTAAGTTTGTTAACGTTTTGCAAGGCTTAATGTCTGTTTTTCAAGAAGTATTTTTTATGAGAGGGTTAGGAGCGCCATATGGTTCAAAAGTTCTAGGGCTACCCTAGAAGCGCTCCCAGAGGTAGACAGCGTATGGGCGCAGCTGACGCCGCGTGATTTGATCCCCAACGGGACCCTATTGTTGTGCGCTATCGTCATATGACTGTGGCAATTGATTGTGGCAATCCTGCAAGTGCTGATGATGACTACTTCTGAACCAAGCCGTGCAGATAGCTGTACTGCTGACAGCGGTATAGCTGTTCTACACCACACTGCCCAAGGGCAGATACGGGCGAGGACTCTGGGAAAGCGGCTCGTCTCGCTATCCGCCAATGACGCAGTCATTAGCCCCCAACGGCAAGGCCTTAACAGCCTAGGCCAGGCGAAGGGAGCGCTTAATAAAGAGACGCTTAATATTGATATCGATGCCTCTGGTATTGACGCCTCTGGTATTAACGCCTCTGGTATTAACGCCTCTGGCGCTGGCGCGACGGCCAAAGATCAAGGGGTCGTTGTTGCTGTCATTGATACCGGGATTGACAGCACCCATCCCGACCTAGTCAACAACCTATGGACAAACCCAGGCGAGATTCCCAACAACAATATTGACGATGATGGCAATGGCTACGTTGATGATTATCACGGCTACGACTTCGTCAACGATGACGGCGATCCGACAGATGACAATGGCCATGGCACTCACATTGCTGGCATCATCGCCGCAGACAATGACAACGCATTTGGCACCGTTGGTATTGCACCAGATGCCCAGATCATGGTGCTGAAGTTTCTTGACCAAAACTCAGAAGGCAGCACCTTTGATGCTATTCAAGCCATTGAGTATGCCACGCTGATGGGCGCAGATATTATCAACGCGAGCTGGGGCGGCGAGGTCTATTCCCAAGCTTTGAATGACGCGATCGCAGCGGCGGCGAATGTGGGTCAGCTCGTTGTCACTGCCGCTGGTAATGCGGGTACCAACAATGACGTTGCGCCACAATATCCCGCCAGCTATGACCTCGATAACGTAATTAGCGTTGGCGCATCTACAGCCTCTGACCAGCTGGCTAGCTTCTCCAACTATGGCCAGACCTCTGTTGACCTTGTGGCACCGGGCGACAATATCTACAGCACGCTGCCCAACGGGCAGTACGGTACCCTCAGCGGCACCTCAATGGCAGCGCCCTACGTGACAGGCACAGCAGCACTACTGCGGGCCGCGTACCCCAATCTATCTCCTAACGATTTAAAGGCGGTGATTTTGGGGTCTACCGATGTGCTTCCGGAGCTGGCCGATGTCGTTGCGTCTGGCGGACAACTCAATGTGTCGCAGGCGCTGGCGGACGGGGCTAGTTGGGCTAGCGCCTCAGCAACAGATGGTCTAGCTGATGATTTGGCTGGGGTCGAGGAGCTGGCTGTAGATTTCGTTGGGAAAGCTGATGAGCTGACTGGGCTGACTGGGCTGACTGGGCTGATCGACAGCGCTGTGGAAGAAGCAAATGCTGCGCTGTTGGCCTCAGTGCTAGACCATGGTGACTTACCGCTAGCTTTGACGGCCCCGCCGGTGGCCGAGAGCATCGGTCCGCTGAGCGACCTCCCAGACGCGATCGCTATCGGATCGTCCCCAAAGCGATCCGATAGCTCAAGCTGGGGGAATGTCGATGTGCTGACCGCTCAGCTCGACCGGGAGCTGTATCCTGTGTCCCATGACCCGCTGCGCCCATCGCATTACCCCTGATTAGGCTGGATATGGAAATTATCTCCGTTATCTTAAAGAACTTCAAAGCCCACCGCGATCGCCAGTTTGAGTTCAAGCCTGGTACAAACGCCATCTGTGGCGAGAACGGTGCTGGGAAAACCAGCATTTTGGAGGCAATTGGCTGGACGCTGTTCAACTACAGCAGCAGCTACACCAAAGATGACCTGATTTTTAATGGTGCCGCCAGCGCTCAAGCCACCGTTAGCTTTGTCTCTAGCCGCGACGGTCGCACTTATGATGTGCAGCGCTGCACCAGTCGAGGCTACACCCTCTACGACCCGCAGCTGGGCCAGCGCCTTCCCTATACCCGCATTGAGTCGGAGGTTTTGCCCTGGCTGCGCCAGCATCTGGGCCTCTCCCCCACCACCGGCTTAGAGCAGCTATTCAAGAACACCATCGGGGTGCCCCAGGGAACCTTTACCGCAGATTTTCAGCTGCCTGTAGAGAAACGTAAGCAGGTGTTTGACACCGTCCTCAAGGTGGGGGAGTACAAGCGTCTATATAGCCAACTGGCGTCTCTCAAGCGCTATGGCGAAGGGCAAGTGCAGCTTGTGGCCCAAGCGATCGCTCAATATGACGAGACCCTGGCTGGGCTAGAGACGCTACAAGAGCAGCATAGTCAGCTGGTTGGGAGCATTGACGCTGGAGAGATCCGTCGCCAAGCGTTGGACAATCAGCTCACTGCCCTGGCTCAGGAACAAAGTCAGCTGGCTCAGCAAGCAGAGACTCTCAACCAGCACCGTACCCAGCTGCAAAATTTAGGAACCCAGCTCGACGGCAAGCGACGGGAAGTGACAATCCAAACGACAGCAGTGGCGCGATCGCAGCAAGCCCAGCAGCAGTGCAGCCAGCACCAAGCTGGGTATAGCGCATTTCTGACGGCCGAGACGGCGCTGCAGCAGCTTGACGCCCAGCTAGGGCAGCAAACAGATTTGCTTCAGGCGCGGCAAGGGCAGCAGAATGCTCTGGCCGCTGCCGACACTGCGCTAGCTACCGTCACAACGAAGCTGGAGCAAATGGAGCAGGCCAGCCAAGAGATTGCACAGCTGCAGCCCCAAGTGGACAAGCAAGCTGCGCTGGAGCAGACCCAAGCGCAGCTCGACCGTCAGCAGCGCCGTCTGCAGCAGCAGCGCCAAGACTGCGATCGCCTGGGGCGAGAAAAAGCCAGGCTGCAAACCGACAGCGTGGCGCTGGCCAAAACCATCGCGCAGCTCGACAACCTCGCCCCAGCGCTGGAGACTATCCCTGATCTAGAGGCTCAGCGAGACCGGCTACGCACCCAAATTAGCCGTGTGGACGCCGCTAAGCAGTTTGAGGCCGACCTACGCCAGCTCGTTGTCCGCTGTTCGCAGCAGCAGCATCAGTACCAAGGGGAAGCCAACACAGCCCTGTCTGTTCTGCGGGAACTACAGCAGGCTGCACCGCTGCTGGCCTCTGATGCGGTCGAGGCTGCGCTGGCAACGCTAGAGTCCGGCATCGCCCTCAACGCCAGCGTGATTCAGTCCTTAGACGACATTCTTGCCGATATCGCTCAGCAAACCTCTACCGAAGCGCTATCCGCCCAGCTCAATACTGTCGTAGCGGCCCTCGACCAGGCCTACCGCGATCGCGCCCGGTATGCCACTCGGGATGACGCCTGCGATCGCCAGCAGCAGCTCAGCCAATCCATAGCGGCGCTGACGGAGCAGGCCGCACAGCTAGAAGCCACGCTGCAGGATGAGGCAGCGCTGACTCAGCAAATCCAAGACACGCAGGTCGCGCTACAGGCATTAGAGAATCCCCGCGGCCGCATCGCTCTGCTCACGCAACAGCAGCGCCAGCAGAGCGCATTGGCTCAAACCTATATTGAGCAAAAGGCGAATCGAGAAGTGATTCAAACGGCGATCGCAGTCATCGACGAGCAGCTAGCTCAGTTTGCCGATTTGCGATCCCAGCGGCAGGCCCAAGCCGAAGCGCGCGATGCTCACCGTGAAAGCCATGTGACATATCTACAGCAACAGCCCGAAAGCCAGCAATTAGAGGCTTGGCAGGCCGCTTTGTCTGCGGTCGAGGCTGAGGTGACGCAGCTAGAGCAGGCGCAACAGCAGCAGCAACAGCAGTACGAAACGGCCAAAACAGCCTACAACGCTGAGCGGCGGCAGCAGGTGGAAACCGACGTCAGGCAGCTGCGCAGCGAGGCGGATCGGCTTCAGGGTCAGCTGCCCCAGCAGCGTCAGCGATTGAGTGAACTCGAACAGCGGCTCACCCAGCTCCAAGAGCTATCTCAAACCTGCGATCGCGCCAAGGCCGATCTCAAGCAAAAGGAGCGCCGCAAGCGGTTTATCAATTTTGCCCGTAAGGTCTACAAAGAGGCTGGGCCGCGGATCACCGAACGCTATGTCTACACCATCTCTCAAGAAGCCAACCGGCTATTCCGGGAGCTGCTTAACCGGCCCAATGTGGCCCTAGAGTGGACGCGAGATTATGACATTGTGGTCCAAGAGGGTGCCCATCGCCGTCGCTTCATTAATTTGTCAGGGGGAGAGCAGATGTGCGCCGCTCTGGCAGTGCGTTTGGCCTTGCTGCGGGTCTTAGCCGACATCGACATCGCCTTTTTTGATGAGCCCACCACCAACATGGACCGCCGCCGCCGTCAGGGGCTCGCTGAGGCGATCGCCAATATCAAGTCATTCCGGCAGCTGTTTGTCATCAGCCACGACGACACTTTCGAGCAGTTCACAGAGCATGTTGTAGTTGTAGAGCGAGAGTAGCGGCCCGGCTGCTAGGCTAGAGATACAAAAAATCACCTGAACTTACCGTGCCACACACTATTGTTACTGACGTCTGTGAAGGGGTTTCCGATTGCGTTGGCGCTTGCCCTGTCGCCTGCATCCATGAAGGCCCCGACAAAAACCAGAAAGGAACCGACTGGTACTGGATTGATTTTGCCACCTGCATCGACTGCGGCATTTGCCTGCAGGTATGCCCAGTGGAGGGAGCAATTTTGCCAGAAGAGCGCCCCGAGCTGCAAAAAACGCCCTAGTTGCTGTTGTTGGTCCTGATGGAACTGGCGAATCCACCTTGGCCAAAGCAGCATTTGGGTTACCGACGCAAAGCAGACCCTGGAGATTGTCCCGAGCGGCTGCTCGTACGTACAGCGTGAAGAGAATTAATAATTTTTGATGGCGCGGGCAATTTCGCGATCGCTCTGCCGCCGCTTTATGGTCTCCCGTTTGTCATGCAGCTTCTTGCCTCGCGCGAGGGCGATGGTGGTTTTGATCCAACCTCGCTGCAAATAGAGCCGCAGCGGCACAAGGGTCAGACCCTGCTGTTCTGTTTTGCCAATCAGCTTGCGGATTTCCTGGCGGTGCAGCAATAGCTTACGGGGGCGACGAGGTTCGTGGTTAAAATACTGGCTGGCGGTTTTGCTGGGAGACACATGGACATTGTGGAGCCATGCCTCGCCATCTCGAATAGAGGCATAGCCATCCCGCAGGTTGGCCCGTCCGTCCTTGATAGACTTCACCTCCGTACCCAGTAGCTCTAGCCCTGCCTCAAAAGTCTCCAAAATCTCATACTGGTATCGCGCTTGTCGATTGTCGGCCACCAACTTTTGTCCGCTACGCTCTGCCATGAATCTATATCTCCTTACTCTATTCCAGCGTACATCGACCTACTGGGCTCAATGGGTTTTCCTCAAGCGATATGTTTAGCCAAGCACAATGCACCACTCGTGCAGCTCATATTCGACGCATCCCGCTTTCACTAGCGGATCATGGGCCACGATCGCCTTGGCTTCATTAAGAGACGCGGCTTTGAAGAGCAGCATACCGCCACCGCGCTCGGCCCAGTAGCCCGTTTTAGCTTCATGCCCCTTTTCAATCAAGTCTGCGACATATTGCTTGTGGGCGGGAACAAATGTATCAAACGTCGCTTTCTCAACGATTCCATGTTCTATTTTGGCAAACCAGGGCATGACATAATCTCGCAGGCAGATACGGCTAACTCATCTTTAAGATTGTAGGCATTAGTTTGCCCGCTGCCAAAGCCGCACAATTTCAGATGATGTCTCTTGGGATGGAGTTTCTGCTGCGGAGGGAGGATTGACCGCCGCGCCGGGAACAGATTCGGCCCATGGGCTATCCGGCACAGTGGCCAAATCGAGATTGGCTGCTCCTGGCCGGAAGCCGAACTGAACGAAGGTTGCTTGCTGTGCCGGGGCCCTGAGAAAAGTCAAATCGATTTGGATATTGGGATTATCTTGCTCAAATCGGGCTTCCAGGGTCTGCAGTGGTTCCTGCATCTCGCTGCCGCTGACCACTAGCAGCCGTTGCTGACTGCCGAGAATGGGGGCGTAGGCAAGGCCGAGGGCCGCGATGATGATGCCGAGGGATGTGGCGAGGTGCTGATTTGCCATAGAGAGTTGGGCCTGGTCTCGTAACAGACTTATACTATCCTGCTTATCTATCCTGCTTATTTTTGGGCGGGAAACGATAGTTCAAATTTTTATCTCTATAATCCTGCAATTTTTGACAATGCTTGAGATATTTGCTTGAGATATTCAATCGACCCTATACCCTTCGACAGCTTAACTAAATTTTTCTATACCTATGGATTTCTCTCTTAATCCTGATGCTTTCTCAAGCGCAAAAACTATAGTGTCTAGGCATAGACCGCGATCGCCATATCTTGACACTTTGGTAGCTCATCGTGGCCATGTCAGTTAAGAATTGTTTACCAGAAAGGAGCACTCATGGAAACCAAAAAAGATACAAACTATAGTCCAGATGCAAATCCCGATCCCATCACAGGCAAGCCCGGTGCCCATCCCGTTGGCACTGGCGTGGGGGCTGCTGGCGTTGGTACAGCAGCAACGGCATTGGGGGCTGCGGTTGGTGGTCCCGTGGGGGCTGCTGCCGGTGCCGTCGTGGGAGCCGTGGCCGGCGGTCTGATGGGTAAGGGTGTTGCCGAGCAAATCGACCCCACCCTAGAAGACGAGTACTGGCGCACCCAATACAAATCGCGCCCCTACGTCGAGAAAGACTACGACTACGACAATGACTACGCACCGGCCTATCGTGCCGGCTACGATGGTTATTCTAGCTATGGTACTGAAGGAAACACTTTCGAAGAAGCAGAACCCAAGCTAAGAGGCCACTACGAAAAACAGCGCGGCAATAGTCGGCTGGACTGGGACAAGGCCAAGCCTGCAACCAAAGATGCCTGGGATCGCACCAGCAGCACCATTCAAGGTCGTCGCGAGAATGACGATTACTGGCGCACCAATTACAAATCTCGACCCTACATTGAGCCCAACCGCAGCTACGATGACTACGAAACAGCGTATCGATCGGGCTACGATAGCTATCGCCTCTATGGTCTCGACCGAGGTATGTCCTACGACCAGGCGGAGCCCGAGATTCGCTCCCGTTACGAGCGCGACCACCACGATGGATTGAGCTGGGATAATGCTAAAGATGCCATTCGAGATTCTTGGAACCGGGCCAAGAGTTCAATGTCCAGTAACAACCGCCGTAGCTAATCTCACCATTGGCGGTGGTAGTCCATAACCTGTAATGTTGACGTATTCCTCGTCCTAAAGAGCGAGGAGTACGTCAACAAAACATCAACCTGTAGAACATAGGCTGACAAGAAAATCGCAGTAGCTCCTATAGCTTTCTATCAACAACCTCTGTTACTCGAGTTAGAGTAGCGTCTAATTTTTCTTCAATAGTCGGCCCAGTAGCGGCCTCAATTTCTTCAGCAATTCTCAGTTTAGAAATTAGCTGGCGTTAGGCAGTAGGTCGAGCTCAAGGCCTTCAATCATGAAAGAGAGTAGATGGTCCTAGCTATCGAAGTACATGTAGCGGGTCAGTGCCCGTAAGTCATCGAAAAAGGTCTTGCGCGTGGCAAGCTGTGCCTTAAGCAGCCGATACTTCTCATCGAGCAGCTCCAGCAGGGTGTGAAAGAGCAGCGACAGGATGTTGAGGGTGACGAGCACTGAGGCTAAATGCTGCTGGCCG